>ERZ777003.219-NODE-219-length-120272-cov-63.376852_pt1 | contig 120272 bp, 96 predicted proteins | sample MGYA00374956_ERZ777003 | MGnify/ENA primary metagenome ERZ777003 (study PRJEB29302, sample SAMN06268252) | bioreactor metagenome | isolation source: Joint BioEnergy Institute, California, USA | place: USA:Joint BioEnergy Institute, California, USA | collected...
AGCCAGGTGGGGCGGTTGCGGGCCTCGTAGCCGACCTCGTAGACGGCCTTGGCGTACTCGAGGGCGCGGAGCAGGACGGCGTCGTCGCCGTGCACGCGGCCGCCGCCCTCGGTGTAGCCGTCGAGGAAGGCGGCGCGGTTGCGGGCCGACCACTCGGCGGCGCGGGAGGCGAGGATGCGGCCCTCGGGGTGGTCCATGAGCAGGTGGCGCGAGGCGTAGTCGAAGGAGCGGAGCATGCCCGCGACGTCGCGCAGCGGCGTGTCGAGGGCACGGCGCTCCTCGAGCGGCTGGCCGGGCTCGCCCTCGAAGTCGAGCACCACCCACTCGGTGTGGGTGCGCATCACCTGGCCGAGGTGGTAGTCGCCGTGCACCCGCTGCACGATGATCGGGTGGTCGATGTCGGCGAGCCGGTCGTAGGCGGCGTGCACCACCTCCTCGTGGCCGCGCAGCTCGGGCACCTCGAGCAGGGTCCGGTCGAGGCGGGCGCGCAGCCGCTCGGCCATGCGCTTGATCTCCGGCGGGTCGAGCGTGCCGGTCGGGAACGCGGCGGCGAGCTCGCGGTGCACCCGGGCGGTGGCGATGCCGAGGCGGCGTGACTCGGCGGCGAAGTCGCCGCCCACCTCCGACGCGGGGATCTCCGGCTGGTGGGCGTAGCCGTACAGGTCGCGCACGCTCGCCAGGGCGAGCGACCAGCCGTCGTTCGCCGTGCTGAGGTAGCGCTGCATGAACGCGAGCGTGGTGTCCACCCCGTCGATGTCGGTGGTGAACCACCCGTACGGCTGCGCGATGTGCGGCGAGCCGCGCCGGGCGAGCGCGGTGACGATCTCCACCTCGGGGTTGATCCCGGGCACCAGCCGCCGGAACAGCTTGCAGATGTACGCCTCGCCGTACACGAGCGAGGTGTTCGACTGCTCGGCGCCGAGCACCAGGCTGCGCAGCCCGGTCTCGATCGTCACGCCCTCCATCGCCCGGAAACGCAGGGGACCGATGTCGGCCCCCTGCGCCATCGCCTCGAGCAGCACGCCGGTGAGCTCGTGGTCGTGCGCCGCGTCGTAGTAGCCGCCACCGATGCGCGCGTGCTGGAGCCGCTGCGGGATCGACCGCCTGCTTCCGAGCAGGAGCTGGTAGCGGTCCCGGGCCCCGGCCTGGTGCACCTGGAGGACCAGGTGCCGCAGGCCGGGGTCGCCGGACTTCAGCTCGACGTCGGACTCGATGCCGACGCCGTCGATCGCGCGTCCCTTGCCGGCGAACCAGCGCTGGCGGCCGATCCATCCGGCGAGCAGGTCTTCGAGTGCTGTTGTCACGACTCCTCGGTGGCGCTCGTGGGCGTCAGCGTGAACCAGTAGAACCCATGCCCAGGAAGCGTCAGAAGATACGGGAGCTCGCCGATCGGGGGGAACGGCACGCCGCCCATGCACTCCACCGGAGTGGCCCCCTCGAACCGGCGCAGGTCCAGCTCCACCGGCTGCGGGAAGCGGGACAGGTTGTTGACGCACAGCACCCGGTCGTTGCCGAGCTCCCGGACGAACGCGAGCACGCTCGGGTTCGACGAGTTGAGCTCGGTGAAGTCGCCGAGCCCGAACACCGGGTGGCGCTTGCGGATCTCGATCATCCGCCGGGTCCAGTGCAGCAGTGAGCCGGGGTTCTTCTGCTGCGCCTCGACGTTGATCGCCTGGTACCCGTAGATCGGGTCCATGATCACCGGCAGGTAGAGCCGTCCCGGGTCGCAGTCGGAGAAGCCCGCGTTGCGGTCCGGCGTCCACTGCATCGGGGTCCGGACGCCGTCGCGGTCACCGAGCCAGATGTTGTCCCCCATGCCGATCTCGTCGCCGTAGTAGAGCACCGGCGACCCTGGCAGGGAGAGCAGCAGCGCGGTGAACAGCTCGATCTGGTTCCGGTCGTTGTCGAGCAGGGGCGCGAGCCGCCGCCGGATGCCCACGTTCGCCCGCATCCGCGGGTCCTTGGCGTACTCGGCGTACATGTAGTCGCGCTCCTCGTCGGTCACCATCTCGAGGGTGAGCTCGTCGTGGTTGCGCAGGAAGATGCCCCACTGGCAGTTCTCCGGGATCTTGGGGGTCTGGGCGAGGATCTCGGAGATCGGGTAGCGGGACTCGCGCCGGACCGCCATGAAGATGCGCGGCATGAGCGGGAAGTGGAACGCCATGTGGCACTCGTCGCCGCCGGTGACCGGGTCGCCGAAGTACTCCACCACGTCCGACGGCCACTGGTTCGCCTCGGCGAGCAGCACCCGGTCCGGGTAGAGCCGGTCCACCTCGGCGCGGATGCGCTTGAGGTAGGCGTGGGTCTCCGGCAGGTTCTCGCAGTTGGTGCCGTCCTTCTCGAACAGGTACGGCACGGCGTCCAGCCGGAAGCCGTCGATGCCGAGGTCGAGCCAGAACCGCAGCACCTCGAGCATGGCCTCCTGCACCGCCGGGTTGTTGTAGTTGAGGTCCGGCTGGTGGTGGAAGAACCGGTGCCAGTAGTACTGGCCGCGCACCGGGTCGTAGGTCCAGTTCGAGGTCTCGGTGTCGACGAAGATGATGCGCGCGTCCTTGTACTTCTCGTCGGTGTCGGACCAGACGTAGAAGTCGCCGTACGGGCCGTCCGGGTCGTGGCGGGAGGCCTGGAACCAGGGGTGCTGGTCGCTGGTGTGGTTCATCACCAGGTCGGCGATGATGCGCATGCCCCGCTTGTGCGCCTCGTCGACGAGCCTGATGAAGTCGCCGAGGGTGCCGAACTCGGGCAGGATCTTGGTGTAGTCCGAGATGTCGTACCCGCCGTCGCGCAGCGGGGACTCGTACATGGGCAGCAGCCACAGGCAGTCCACGCCGAGCCACTTGAGGTAGTCGAGCTTCTCGATGAGCCCGTTGATGTCACCGGTGCCGTCGCCGTTGGAGTCCTTGAAGCCCCGGATGAGCACCTCGTAGAAGACGGCCCGCTTGTACCAGAAGGGGTCGCGTGGCGTCTCGTGGGTGAAGGTGTTCGGAACCGGCTGCGAAGCGGCGCTCACGGCTCCTCCTTCGCCGGTCGTGCTCCCGCCGTGAGCGCCCGGCCACCTGGTGTGCGGTCGGCCGGACGGATGTGTGCGATCAGGTCGCGCACGTTACCTCCCCGCTTTCGTGCTCTCGACGGCCCGCCGGTGGCGCGCCCGGCGGGCCGACTGGTCGCCTGTCACCGGCCGGACGGCCGGCCGGTTCGGAGTGATGGGTGGTTCACCGGGGGTTCGCCGACGCCGCTCGGAGGGTGAACACGTGGGCTGGACACACGTACGGGTCGAGCCGTACGTAGTTGGACCGGCGCCAGCGGTAGGACTGGCCGCTGAGCTCGTCGTCGACGACGAACTCGGCGTTCCAGTCCAGGCCGAGGGCCGGCATGTCCAGGTGCACCGTCGCCTCGCGGGTGTGGTGTGGGTCGAGGTTGACGACGGCCAGTACGACGTCGCCCATGCCCTGCCGTCGTGTGGCGGGGTCATAGGGGCCGGGCAGCCGCTTGGAGAAGCAGATCAGCTCCGGCTGGTCGACGTAGTGGAAACGTAGGTTACGCAATTCCTGCAGAGCCGGGTGTGCCCTTCGCAGCATGTTCAGTCGCCGGATGAACGGGGCGATGCTGCGCCCTTCCCGTTCGGCCGCTGCCCAGTCGCGAGGCTTGTACTGATATTTCTCGCTATCAAGGTATTCCTCGCTACCCGGACGAACTGGGACATTTTCGCACAGTTCATAACCCGAATATATGCCCCAGGTCGGCGACATGAGGGCCGCCAGAACCGCGCGAATCTGGAAAGCGGGCCGACCACCGGTTTGAAGGTACTCGTGAAGAATGTCCGGTGTGTTAACAAACAGGTTCGGGCGCAGAAAATGTGACGTCTTGTGGGCGAGCTCGGTGAGGTACTCCTCGAGCTCCTGCTTGGTGTTGCGCCAGGTGAAGTAGGTGTACGACTGGTGGAACCCGATCTTCGCCAGCGTCTGCAGCATCGCCGGCCGGGTGAACGCCTCCGACAGGAACAGCACGTCCGGGTCGGTGGCGTGGATCTCGGCGAGCAGCCGCTCCCAGAACGGCACCGGCTTGGTGTGCGGGTTGTCCACCCGGAAGATCCGCACGCCGTGCGACATCCAGTACCGCACCACCCGCTTGACCTCGGCGTACAGGCCCTCGGGGTCCTTGTCGAAGTTGAGCGGGTAGATGTCCTGGTACTTCTTCGGCGGGTTCTCGGCGTAGGCGATCGTGCCGTCGGCCCGGATGGTGAACCACTCCGGGTGCTCCTTCACCCACGGGTGGTCGGGCGAGCACTGCAGGGCGAGGTCGAGCGCGATCTCCAGGCCGAGCTCGCGCGCCCGGGCGACGAACGCGTCGAAGTCCTCGATCGTGCCCAGGTCGGGGTGGATCGCGTCGTGCCCGCCCTCCTCCGAGCCGATCGCCCACGGCGACCCCGGGTCCCCCGGCTCGGCGACGAGGGTGTTGTTGCGGCCCTTGCGGTTGGTCCTCCCGATCGGGTGGATCGGCGGCAGGTAGACCACGTCGAAGCCCATCTCCGCGATCGCGGGCAGCCGCCGGGCGGCGGTCGCGAAGGTGCCGGACTTCATCTGCCCGTCCTCGCCGACGTGCGCGCCCTCCGAGCGCGGGAAGAACTCGTACCACGAGCCGAACAGGGCCCGCCGCCGGTGCACCACGATGCGGTGCTTGGGGGAGCGGGTGAGCAGGTCGCGCAGCGGGTGGGCGAGCAGCATCCGCTCCACCTCGGGCAGCTTCGCGTACGCGAACCGCGCCCGCGGGTCCACCGCCTCGTCCCGCAGCCGCGCCGCCACCTCAAGCAGCGCGGCCCGGTGCCCGCAGCGGCCGTTGTCCCCGTTCTGCGGGCACGCGTTCGGCCGTACGGCTCGCGCCGCGCGCTCGAACAGCCGGGCGCCCTCCTCGCACATGAGGTCGGCGTCCATGCCGCGCGGGATCTTGATGCCCGCGTCGTGGAACCAGGTCGCGATGGGGTCGCCCCACGCCTCGATCCGGAAGTGCCAGTGCCCCTCGGTGGGCAGCGACACGTCGACGCCCCAGCGGTCCGTGCCGGGCGCGAGCTCGTGCATGCGCAGCAACGGGCTCACGGTGCCGTCCGGGGCGAACAGCACGACCCCGGCGGCCACCGCCTCGTGCCCCTCGCGGAACACGGTGGCACTGATCTGGAAGGTCTCACCTGCCGCGGCCTTGGCCGGTCGGCGACCGCAGTCGACGACTGGGTGGATGTCCTGGATTGGGATTCGTCCGATCATCGCACTCACGGTAGCGACGGCACACCGGTACCGCCGGAATCGGGCAAATTTGGATCTTCGTTCGTCAAGCAGGTTTGGCGCAGCGCAAAGCGACCCTCACATAGGTGGCGGACGGGACACACTTTATGGGTTGCCCCAATGGTCCACCCTTACCCCTCGTCGTGAAAGACCCGGCGGCGGATTCGCCACGAGATCTGTGACGGGGTGTGCCTGATCGTGTCCTCGCGGTGAGATCTGTTTACCCTGGATCAGGTGATCGACTCACCGATCGGCGCTCATCGTTGTTAGTGATCGCGCCGCGGTCTCACATCATGAGCAGCCTATTGGTGGGTTTGGCGGGATTTGTTAGTGGAGAGAGCGAGACTGACGACTCGCCGGTGGCCGACAAAGGCGTTTCGGTCGCGTCCGGCGGCACCGAGTAACTAGGGTCTGGCACCGTGAGAGCAATCCGCAGGTTCACCGTCCGTACCGTCCTTCCTCCCGAGCTCGCCGCGCTCGGTGAGCTCGTGCACAATCTCCGCTGGTCCTGGCACCCGGAGACGATGGATCTCTTCGAGCAGGTGGACCCCGAGACCTGGGCGCGGGTCGGCCACGACCCGGTCGCGCTGCTCGGCGCCGTCGACTCGCGGCGGCTCGCCGAGCTCGCCCGGGACCGCCGCTTCCTGCGGCGCCTCGCCGACGCCGCCGACGATCTGCGCGAGTACATGACCGCGCCCCGCTGGTACCAGAACCTCGAGGGCGCGCCGCAGGCGATCGCCTACTTCTCGCCGGAGTTCGGCATCGCCGCCGCGCTGCCGCAGTACTCCGGCGGCCTCGGCATCCTCGCCGGGGACCACCTCAAGGCCGCCAGCGACCTCGGCGTGCCGATCATCGGCGTGGGCCTGCTCTACCGCCATGGGTACTTCACCCAGTCGCTCTCACCGGAGGGCTGGCAGCTCGAGCACTACCCGAGCCTCGACCCCGGCGGCATGCCGCTCACCCTGCTCAAGGAGCCGGACGGCGAGCCCGCCCGGATCCGGGTCAACCTGCCGGAGAACCGGGTGCTGCACGCCCAGATCTGGGTCGCCCAGGTCGGCCGGGTGCCGCTGCTGCTGCTCGACTCCGACGTGGCGGACAACGACGCGCTCGCCCGGGACGTCACCGACCGGCTGTACGGCGGCGGCACCGACCACCGCCTGCTGCAGGAGCTGCTGCTCGGCATCGGCGGCGTGCGCGCGGTGCGCGCCTACTGCCGCATCACCGGCCACCCCGAGCCCGAGGTGTTCCACACCAACGAGGGCCACGCCGGCTTCCTCGGCCTGGAGCGCATCCGCGAGCTCACCGAGGCCCGGCTCACCTTCGAGGAGGCGCTGGAGGCGGTGCGGGCCGGCACCGTGTTCACCACGCACACCCCGGTCCCGGCGGGCATCGACCGCTTCCCGATGGACATGATCGCCCGCCAGTTCGGCGGCGACAACGCCTGGCCCACCGTGGACGTCGAGCGCATCCTCGAGCTCGGCGCCGAGCCGGAGGGCGAGGGCGGCGACAAGGCGCTGTTCAACATGGCCGTGATGGGCATGCGCCTCGCCCAGCGGGTGAACGGCGTCTCGCAGCTCCACGGCAAGGTGAGCCGGGAGATGTTCCAGGGGCTGTGGCCCGGCTTCGACGTCGACGAGGTGCCGATCGGCTCGATCACCAACGGCGTGCACGCGCCCACCTGGGTGGGCCGCGAGGCGCTCGAGCTCGCCGGGGAGCGGCTCCCGCTGCTCGCCGAGGAGGCGAAGGGCTGGGAGGGCATCCAGCGGATCAGCGACGAGGAGATCTGGGAGATCCGCGGCAAGCTGCGCCGCCGCCTCGTCGAGGCCGCCCGGGAACGGCTGCGCCGGTCCTGGCGGGAGCGCGGCGCCTCCGACCCCGAGCTCAAGTGGATCGACGAGGCGCTCGACCCCGACGTGCTCACCATCGGCTTCGCCCGCCGCGTGCCCTCGTACAAGCGGCTCACGCTCATGCTGCGCGACCCCGAGCGGCTGCGCGCCATCCTGCTCCACCCGGAGCGGCCGGTGCAGATCGTGATCGCGGGCAAGGCGCACCCGGCCGACGAGGGCGGCAAGCGGCTCATCCAGCAGATCGTGCGGTTCGCCGACCAGGAGGACGTACGGCACCGCATCGTCTTCCTGCCGGACTACGACATGTCGCTCGCCCAGCTTCTCGTGCAGGGCTGCGACGTGTGGATGAACAACCCGCTGCGCCCGCTCGAGGCGTGCGGCACCTCCGGCATGAAGGCCGCGCTCAACGGCGGCCTCAACCTGTCCATCCGGGACGGCTGGTGGGACGAGTGGTACGACGGCAACAACGGCTGGGCGATCCCCACCGCCGACGGCGTCGAGGACCCCGACCGGCGTGACGAGCTCGAGGCGAGCGCGCTCTACGACCTGATCGAGCGCGAGGTGGCGCCGCGGTTCTACGACCGGGCCGCGGGCGGCCCGCCGCGCCGCTGGATCGAGATGGTCAAGCACACACTCACCTCGCTCGGCCCGAAGGTGCTCGCCGGCCGCATGCTGCGCGACTACGTGGTGGACCTGTACACGCCGGCGGCGCGCTCGGCCCGCGAGCTCGCCGCCGACAACTACCGGCAGGCCCGCGCGTTCGCCGCGTGGAAGCTGCGGGTACGGCGCGCCTGGCCGGGCGTGCGGGTCGAGCACGTGGAGACCTCCGGGGTGGGCGACACGCCGGAGCTCGGCGCGACGCTCGAGGTGCGGGCCACGGTGGCGCTCGGCGAGCTGGAGCCGGGCGACGTCGCGGTGCAGGCCGCCTACGGCCGGGTCGGCCCGCACGACGAGCTGGTACGGCCGTCCTACGCCACGCTCGAGCCGGTGGAGTCGGCCGACGACGGCCGGGTGATCTTCCACGGCACCGTGCCGCTCGACCGCACCGGCGCGTTCGGCTACACGGTGCGGGTCGTGCCGTCGCACCCGCTCATGGCCTCGCCCGCCGAGCTGGGCCTGATCGCGGTTCCCGAGGAGCCCGCGGGCATGACGAACGGCACGTTCCGATAAGCGCACAGATAGCTGTAAACCACCCGGAAATCACAACATCACCCGCTATCGTGGCGGGCCATGAGCCGGTTCTTCATGCGGGCTTTGGTGCCCGCCAGGATTCGGCGCGCCGTGCGCGCCCGGTTCGACGCCCGCTACGTGTCGCGGGCGGACCATCGCCGGGACGTCCGTGACGCCCTGTGGGAGGTCCGGTCGCTGCGCCGCGAGGTGGTCGCGCTGCGCGCGGAGGTCGATCGGCTGCGCAAGGAGCGGCGGAAGCCGGCCCCGGCCCCCGCGGATCCGGGCATGCCCGCCAAGGTCGGGGAGGCGCGGCGGCTCGCCGAGGAGACCGCCGCGGCCACCGACCGCCTGCTCCAGTCCGAGGTGCTGATCTGGCAGGCGATCGACCGGCTGGAGGCGCGGCTCGACCGCCTGGAGCGGGCCGCGGGCGACGGCGCCGGGGACGACAGGCCGTTCGGGGAGCCGCTCGAGGAGCACCGCCGTGCGCGTGAGATGGCATGAGGCCGACGGCACCTGGGAGCTGACCTTCCGCCTCGACCCCGAGGAGGAGCTCACCGGCACGGTCACCGACGGCCAGCGGGTCGAGCTCGCCACCAACTCCTGTCACGTACGGCCCGCCGTACCGGCCGGGGAGGTGCACCCGGACCTGCTCGCGCTGCTCGCCTGGACGGTGGTCGCGCCGTGGACCCGGCGGCGGGTCGTCTTCGACCGCCCGATCTCCGAGCGGCTGGCGCGCGCCCTGCACGACGGGTGGGGCGTGGAGGCGGGCCCGGTGGGCGACGACGTGGCGCCGCGCGAGCGGGGGCGGGAGCTGGCGATCTCCTACAGCGGCGGCGCGGACTCGGCCGCGGTCGCGGTGATCTTCCCGGACGCGCCGCTCGTCACCTTCCAGCGGGTCTCGCACCCGCGCCGCCCCAACCGGTGGACCCACTACCGCTCCGACACGATCGTCCGCCTCGCCCAGGCCACCGGCCGGGACCTCACCGTGGCGCAGTCGGACCTGGAGTTCGTGCTGAGCCACCCGCGGCCCGGCTACCCCGAGCACCACGCGGTGCTCGCCGGGGCGATCCTGCTCGCCGACCGCATGAACCTCGGCGGTGTCGCGCTCGGGTACGAGATCGGCTCGCGCTGGCTCGGCGGCGGCCGGTACGTGCACCGCTACACCCCCGACAACCCGATGTGGTCCCAGCACGGCAGGTGGGGGCGGCTGTTCGCCGCGGCCGGGCTGCCGATGGTGCTGCCGGTCGCGGGCATCAGCGAGGCGATGACGATGAAGATCGCGCTCAACTCGAAGCTGCGCGACCAGGTGCGCTGGTGCCTGCGCGGGGACGCCGACTCCGCCTGCGGCAGGTGCGGCAAGTGCCTGTACAAGGAGCTGATCCAGGCCGCGATCGAGGGCCGCCCGCTGCGCACCGAGATCACCGCCGACCGCCCGGTGGCCGCCAAGTGGCAGCGCCGCCCGCCGTACGGGGGCCAGGAGATGATCGAGTACGGCTGCGCCCGGGTGCCCGGCATCGAGAACACCCCGTTCGCCAAGGCGAACGAGTACCTGCGCCCCACCATCGAGTCGACCCGGTGGCTCGAGCGGGTCTACCCGCCCGCGCTCGACGAGGTGCCCGAGCCCTGGCGCGACCGTGTCCGGCGGTACCTGACCGCGAACTTCGAGCTGATGGACGCCGACGACCGGCGCCGGGTGGAGACCTGGGGCCTGGCGCACGCGGCGGGCGACGCCGAGGCGTGAGCCGTACCGGCGGCGGACCCGCGCCCGGCGGCCCGGCGAAGATCGGGGGCCGGGCGCGGGGGCGGCCGCCGCCGGGTGTATATGCGGGCATGTGGCGCGTCTCCGACGCGTCCGCATGACATGCGTGGATGAAGCCGTGTGGATGAGGGCCGCGAGATGAGGTTCGCACGATGAAGGTGTACGTCTCGGTGGACATGGAGGGCGTGACCGGTCTCACCGACCCGGAGGAGATGCACGCCGGGGGCCGCGGCTACGAACGCGGCTGCGAGCTGATGACCGGCGACGCCAACGCCGCGGTCGACGGTGCCTACGCCGCCGGGGCGACCTCCGTGGTCGTCAACGACGCGCACGGCTCCACCAAGAACCTCCGCATCGACCTGCTCGACCCCCGCGCCACGCTCATCCGCGGCCCGGGCAAGCCGATGCGCATGGCCGAGGGCCTCACCGCCGGCTTCCGGGCGGCCTGCTTCGTCGGGTACCACGCCCGGGCCGGCGTGCAGCACGGCGTGCTCAACCACACGTGGATGGGCAAGGAGATCCAGAACGTCTACCTCAACGGCGAGATCTGCGGCGAGACCCGGCTCGTCGCCGCGTTCGCCGGCTTCCTCGGCGTGCCGGTGGTGCTCGTCACCGGCGACGAGGCGGTCTGCGAGGAGGCCCGCGAGGTGCTCGGCGACGTGGAGACCGTCGCGGTCAAGCGCGGCATCGACAAGTTCGCCGCCGAGCTGCTGCCGCCGAGCGTCGCCCAGCAGCGCATCCGCGAGGCGACCGTGCGCGCGCTGGGCCGCCTGGCGGACTTCCGCCCGTACACGCTGGAGCCGCCGTTCACGCTCGGCGTGGAGTGGAACTCCACGGCGATCGCCGCCGGGTGCGCCATCATCCCCGGCACCCGGCAGGTCGGCCCCCGGCACACCGAGTTCACCACCGACGACTACCACGAGATCATGGCCCTGTTCGGCATCTACGCGATGATCGCCGGACAGGTGGCCTGCGGCAGCGGAGTGTACGGATGACCACCGAGGAAGGGCCGGACCCCCGACCGGCCCAGGAGGAGACCGCGAAGCCCGACCAGCCACCACCCGCACCGCCCCGGAGACGCCGGCCCGGCCCGGTCACCCGGCGCGCCCTGCTCCTCGGCATCGGCGCGGCGGGCGGCGCGGGCGCGATGTACGCCGCGATGGGCGCGCTCGGCCTCGCCCCGCGCGAGCAGAAGCGCGACTTCGTCGCCCCCCGGCCCGGGGACTTCAGCCTCACCGGCCGCGCCGCGGCGAAGGTGCTCATCCTCGGCGCGGGGGTCACCGGGCTCGCCTGCGCGTACGAGCTCGGCAAGGCGGGCTACGACTGCACCGTGATCGAGGCCCGCGACCGGGTCGGCGGCCGGTGCCTCACGCTGCGCGGCGGCGACCGGTTCACCGAGATCGGCGACGAGCAGCAGGTCGTGCGGTTCGGCGAGGGCGGCTACTTCAACGCCGGACCGGCCCGGATCGCGCAGTGGATGGTCACCATGGACTACTGCCGCGAGCTCGGCGTCCCGGTCGAGGTGTTCATCAACGACAACGCCCAGGCGTACGTCTACACCCGGGGCATGAAGGCCCCGATCCGCGCGGCCGCCTACCGCGCCGACATGTACGGCTACCTGTCGGAGCTGCTCGCCAAGGCGACCAACGCCGGGGCGCTCAACCGGCGGCTCACCCGGGCCGACCGCCAGGTGCTGCTCGACTTCCTCGCCGAGTTCGGCGACCTCGACCGCCGGACGTACGACTACGGCGGCTCGGACCGGCGCGGCTACGCCACCCCGCCGGGCGTGCAGCCGGGCAGGATGCTCACGCCGGTGCCGTCGGTGTCCGAGGTGCTCGGCTACGACCTGCCCCGGGCGCTCACCAAGACCGCGAGCCAGGAGCAGGCGGCGCCGATGTTCCAGATGGTCGGCGGCATGGACGGCCTGGTGCGCGCGTTCGCCGAGCGGATCGGCGAGGACCGCATCCTCACCCGCACCAAGGTCACCCGCATCGACACCCTGCCCGACCGGGTCGACATCACCTGCGAGGGCCCGGACGGCACCGTGGTGCACACCGCCGACTTCTGCATCGCCACGCTCCCGCCGCACCTGCTCGCCCGCATCCCCGGCAACCTCGGCGCCCCTGTGGTGAGCGCGCTCACCGCGGCCCAGCCCACCCCCGCCGGGAAGATCGCCATCGAGTACGACCGCCGCTGGTGGGAGCTCGAGGACAAGATCTTCGGCGGCAGCACCGAGACCGACCTCGACATCACCCGCATCTGGTACCCGTCGTACGGGTTCTTCGGTGAGCGGGGCATCCTCATCGGCTACTACACGATCGGCTCGGCGAAGGACACCTTCACCCCGCTGCCGCACCGGGAACGGCACCGCCGGGCGCTCACCCAGGGCAAGAAGATCCACGGCGAGAAGTACCGCACCGGCGTGCTGTCGAGCGCCTCGGTGGCCTGGACGCGCCAGCCGTACATCGAGGGCGCCTGGGCGACCTTCACCGACCCGGGGGTGCTCGCCACGCTGCGCCGGCCCGCGGGCCGGGTGTACTTCGCGGGGGACTGGCTCACCAACCTCAACGCGTGGATCGCCGGCTCGCTCGAGTCCGCCCGGACCGTGGTCACCGACCTCCATCGCCGGGTGCTGTCCCAGTAGGGCTAACCTGGCGCGATGAAGCTCGATTGGATTCCCGCCCTGGAGCGGCCGGACCTGCTCGCGCCGCCGGTGGAGCGCGCGCTGCGCGAGCTCGGCGACCTCGACGGCGAGGTGAGGGTGGCCGAGATCGACCCCGGCCTCGCCGACACGGCCGCGTTCTGCGAGCGGTACGGCGTGGCGTTGGAGGAGTCGGCGAACTGCGTGATCGTGGCGGGCCGGCGCGGCGGCGAGACCCGGCATGCCGCGGTGCTCGTGCTGGCGAGCACGCGGGCCGACGTGAACGGCGCGGTGCGGCGGCACCTGGGGGCGCGCAAGGCCTCGTTCGCCCCGCACGAGGAGGCGGTCGGGCTCACCGGCATGGAGTACGGCGGCATCACCCCGATCGGCCTGCCCGAGTCCTGGCCGGTGCTCGTCGACGAGGCGGTCGCCGCCGCGCCCTTCGTGGTGATCGGCAGCGGGCTGCGCCGCTCGAAGCTCGCGCTCTCCGGCGCGGCCCTCGCCCGGCTCAAGGCCGTCGAGGTGCTCCCGGTGGCGATGCCGGCGACCCCGTGAATCGTTCGGCCGCACAGGTCACGACATCGCGGAAAAATCCAAACAATACGAATAAAAGAGGACGATTGCGGATAGTAGGTGATTGCGTCGGCGGCGCGGAGCCCGGCGCCCGCGCCGCCGCGCATCACCATGTGCGCTCCGTGACGATGAGAGGGCCCGCTCGCGCGCGCATCCGCGTCGCGCTCCGGCCGCGTATTCCCCGCCACCCCTCCAATGTTCCAGGTCGCGGCGGAGGAATGCGCGGTGTTACGGCTGAAACGTCGTCATATGCGCGAGGCGAAGGGCGAACACGCCGGGTAACGTGACCGAATCGGCACTCGGGTACGCCTTGCGTCATACCGTGGTTTGGGAAAACGTGGGAGTTCCGGACGTTGAGTGGGGCGGGGCAACGTGGCCGATCGGTTCATTCATTGCCACATCCTTGAGTCGGTATGGTGCCTAGTGCCATGAACCAGGAGGACCGACTCGGGCCTTACCGGCTGCTCAGGCGGCTCGGCGAGGGCGGCATGGGCGTCGTCCATCTCGCGGTCGACCCGCAGGGGAGGCAGGTCGCCGTGAAGATGCTGCGTGCCGAGGTCGCCGGCGACGACGTCGCCCGGCGGCGGCTCTCGCGTGAGGTGGAGACGATGCGGCGGGTCCGCAACGACCACATCGCCGAGGTCGTCGACGCCGACGTGACCGGCCTTCGCCCGTACATCGTGACCCGCTACGTGCCCGGCCGTCCCCTCGACGAGCTGGTGAAACAGGAGGGCCCGCTCGACGAGCAGGCGCTGATCCGGGTCGGGTACGGCGTGGCGGACGCGCTCGCCGCCGTGCACGCCGCCGGGGTGGTCCACCGCGACCTCAAGCCGGCGAACGTGATGATGCTCGACGGCAAGCCGGTGCTGATCGACTTCGGCATCGCCCAGGCCGTCGACGCCACCCGGCTCACCCAGACCGGCATGTTCATCGGCACTCCGGGCTACCTCGCGCCGGAGATCATCGCGGGCCAGGAGGCGGGCCCGGCGGCCGACATCCACGCCTGGGCGGGCACGCTCATCTTCGCCGCGACCGGCGAGCCGCCGTTCGGCAAGGGCACGCTGGAGATGATCTTCTTCAACATCACGGCGGGCCGGGCCAACGTGGACGGGGCGCCCGAGTCGCTGCGGCCGATCCTGCGCGCCGCGCTCAGCCGGGACCCCTCCCGCAGGCCCACCGCGGCCGAGCTGGTGGAGCGCATGCGCGGGCTGATGTCCGCCCCGGCCGGTCCGGGCGCGCCCGCGCGTCCCCGGGTGCCGGACGAGGTCACCACGATGCCCGACATCGGCCTGCGGTCCGCCGCCGCGTCCGCGGCCGCCGCAGCGTCCCCCGCAGCGTCCCCCGCGGTGTCCCCGGCGGCCACGGGTTCCGCCGCGCCGGAGGCCACTCCGCGGATGCCGCACGCGCCCGCCGCGCCGCACGTGGCCGGATACCGCGCGGCGGCGCCGTCCCCGGCGCCCGCCCCGGCCGGCTCCCCGCAGACGCCGCCGCAGACCGTCTCGCCGCAGGTCCCGCCGCCGGAGACCGTGCCCGCCCGGCCCGTGCACCCGCAGGCGGGCGGCGTCGGCGGCCCCGCCGTACCCGGGCCCGCGCCGGCGCGGACGCCCGGGCGGCCGGACGAGCCGCCCACGGTCCCCGCGCCCGCCGCGGCCCGCAACCGGCCCGACGAGGCGGCTGCGCCGCCGGAGCAGCCGGGGGACGGCGACCCGTTCCCGACGGTCCGGGTCCCCGGCAAGGACCTGCGCAGCGCGGGCGTGCTGCGCGGCCCGCACCCGCAGCGGCCACCCGGCCCGCCGGTCCCGCCGCGGCCGCCCGCGCCGCAGCCCGCGGGCGCGCACCTGGCGGACCTGGTGCGGCCGCAGCACCGGCCTGGGCACGGCCCCGTCCCCGCGGCCCCGGTGGGCGGCAACGAGGGCGACATCCCGACCCGGCGGGTGCGCCTCGACGACCTCGCCGGCGTCGGCGGCCCGGCCCAGCCGCGGCCCGCGGCGTCCGGTGCCGGGCACGCGCCCGCGCAGCCGCCGCCGGTCACCCCCGCCGAGCAAGGGCCGCCGCTCCGGCTGCCTGGGGCGGCCGCGGTGCAGGCCCCGGCCGTGCCCGCCGCCGCGCCGCCCACCCCGGCCCCGTCCCCGGCGCAGCCCGCCCCGGCCCCGTCCCCGGCGCAGCCCGCCCCGGCCCCGCCCGCGGCGGCCGCCGTGCCCGAGCACCGGCCGCAGCAGGAGGCGGCGCCCGGCGCGCTGCACACCCTGATCCAGGCCCTGCTGCTGCTCGCCGTCACCGCGCTGACCGTGCGCGCGCCGCTGCCGATGCTGCTGATCACGCTCCCGGTCGCGGTGCTGCTGCGCGCCGGTGACCTGGCGCGGCCGCAGCCCGCCACGGCCGGCGAGCTGCTCGGCGTGCTGGGGCGGCCGCGTCCGCTGCTCGCCGCCGCCGGGGCGACCGCGGCGCTGCTGCCGTACGGCGCGATCCTCGGGCTGCCGGTTACGCTGTTTGTGACGGTGTTCCTCGGCGGGGTCCCGACGCAGGTCGCGCTCAGCGGGGGGATCGCCGTCGCCCTGTGGACGGTCTGCGCGGGGCCCGGAGTGGACGGTCCGCGCAGGCAGATGCGGCGCATGCTCGCATCGTCGCTCCCGACGCGGAGCGCGGCGTCGACGACGGCCGCGGTGGTCGGCCTGGTCGCGGTGGCGGCCACGCTGCTCGCCGTGGCCACGTTCGTCAGCCGGTCGCCACAGGTCTGGTGGCAGCCGCTCGACGCCGGTGGCCTGATCGATCTGCTCGACGGCCTGCGGCAGCGGGCGCAGGCGCAGTGACGGGGGAGCGAATGCCGGACACGCTGGAGAGGATCGGTCCCTACCGGCTCGTGCGGCGCCTGGGAGAGGGCGGCATGGGCGTCGTCCACCTGGGCGTCGAGCCGGGCGGTGGCGAGGTCGCGGTGAAGGTGCTGCACCCGCACGTCGCCGCCGACCTCAAGGCGCGGGACCGCCTCGTCCGCGAGGTGGAGACGATGCGCCGGGTGCGCAGCCCGCGGGTCGCCCAGGTCCTCGACGCCGAGCTGTCCGGGCCCATGCCGTACATCGTGACCCGGTACGCGCCGGGCCGCACGCTCGAGCGCACCGTGCTCGAGGACGGCCCGCTCGCGCCCCGCGAGGTGGTCCGGGTGGCGCGCGGCCTGTGCGAGGCGCTCGTCGCGATCCACGCGGCGAACGTGATCCACCGCGACCTGAAGCCGGCGAACGTGATCCTCGTCGACGGCGACCCGCTGGTGATCGACTTCGGCATCGCCCACCTGGTGAACGCCACCCGGCTCACCCAGACCGGCATGTTCATCGGCACCCCGGGCTACCTCGCCCCGGAGATCATCCGGGACGGGGAGATCAGCCAGGCGTGCGACGTGTTCGCGCTCGCCGCGACGGTGTTCTTCGCCGCCACCGGGCAGCCGCCGTTCGGCACCGGGCCGTTCGAGAAGATCTGTTACAACATCCTCGAGGGCCGCGCCCAGCTCGACCTCGCCCCGCCCTGGCTGCGCAAGTGGCTCGCGGGCGCCTTCGAGGTGGACCCGTCGCTGCGGCCGACCGCGCAGACGATGCTGCGCATGGCCTACGCCCTCGACCCGGACGCGCCGGTGGCCCCGGAACCGGTGCTCGACCAGGGCACCCGGGTGCTCGACCCGGACGACCCCGGCACCCGCGTGCTCGACTCCGGCCCGCCCGGCACCGGGACCCGGGTGCTCGACCCCGACCCCGGCCCGCGCACCCGCGTGCTCGACGACGGCGCGCGGAACCCGGCGGACGGCACCCGCGTGCTCGAGGACGACTACCGCGACCTGCTGCCGCCGGTGCGCTACGTCGAGCCGGCGCCGCCGCCGGCCCCGCCACCGGCGCCGCCGCCCGCGCCCCCGCACGCGCGGCCCGCGCCACCGCCGTACCCGGACCAGCGGGTCGCCGGGTACCCGCCCCCGCCGCCGACCGGCGCGCCCCGGCCGGACCTGCCGCCACCGGCGTCCTCGCCTCCGCCGGCCCGGCCGCACGCGCCGGAGCGGCCCCGGCCGGTGTACCGCACCCGGCACCCGGTGATCGCCGCGCTGCTGCTCACCATCCTCGTCGCGCTGGCCTGCGTGCTGCCGGTGCCGGTGAGCGCGTTCGCCGTGGTCGCCGCGCTCTGCCTGCGGGTCGCCGACCACCTGCTCGGCGACCTCGCCGACCGCCGCTCGCTCGGCGGCGCGAGCGCGGGCGACGGGCTGTGGGTGGTGCTCGGCACCCCCTGGGCGCTGCTGAAGTCCGCGTTCGCCACGATCGTGACCCTGCCGGTCGCGGCGATGTTCGCCATGATCGTGTGGGGCGCGCTGACCTATATCGGCAACCTGACCACCGACGTCGCCGCGGCCTACGCCGCGGGCGCGTTCACCGCCGGGCTGTTCGTGCTGCCGGGCGGCAACCGGCCGCGCCGGGCGGTGCGGAACGCCCTCACCGGCCTGATCCGCAGCCCCGGCGCCGCGATGGTGACCACGCTCAGCGTGGGCACGGTCGCGTTCTTCACGGTGATGTTCTGCCTCAACAACCGGGCCTCCTGGGTGCCCTGGCGGCCGCCGTCACAGGTGATCGACGACCTGATCCGGCGCGGTCAGGACTCGGTCGCCGGACTGCTCGGGGGGATCATCGGGGACCTGATGGACACGCTCGGCATGGGGTTCCTCAACTTCTGGGCCTGACGACCGCAGGAGGGAGTGCATGAGCGCGCCGGAGCTCCTCGGCCCCTACCGGATGCTCTCCCCGATCGGGGCGGGCGGCTTCGGCGAGGTGCACCTCGCCCTCGACCCCGAGGGACGCACCGTGGCGGTGAAGGTGCTCCACCCGCACATCGCCGCCGACGAGGCCGCGGTGGCCCGGCTCGCCCGCGAGGTGGAGACGATGCGCCGGGTGCGCGGCCCGCACATCGCCGAGATCGTCGACGCCGCGCTCTCCGGCGACCGGCCCTACCTCGTCACCCGGTACGTGCAGGGCCGCTCGCTCGCCGTCGTGGTGGCGCAGGACGGCCCGCTGCGCGGCGACGCCCTGGTACGGCTCGCGCACGGCCTCGCCGAGGCGCTCGCGCTCATCCACGACGCGGGCGTGGTGCACCGCGACCTCAAGCCCGCGAACGTGCTGCTCGCGGACGGCGAGCCGTACGTGATCGACTTCGGCATCGCGCACGCGCTCGACTCGGCCTCGCTCACCGCGTCCGGGGCCGTGGTCGGCACCCCCGGCTACCTCGCCCCCGAGGTGCTCGAGGGCCACGAGGCGGGCCCGGCGGCCGACGTGTTCTCCTGGGCCGCCACGCTCGCGTACGCCGCCACCGGGCGCCGGCCGTACGGGACCGGACCGGCTCCGGCGGTCGCCTACCGGGTGGTGCACCACGAGCCGGACCTCGACGGCGTGCCGGAGTGGCTGCGCCCGCTGCTCGCCGACTGCCTCGTCACCGACCCCGAGGCCCGGCCCACCGCGGCCGAGCTGTGCGCGCGGCTCGGCGTGGCCGTGCCGGAGCGGACCGAGGTGCTGCCGCAGGCGAACGGCGCGCACCCGGACGGCGGGCCGGTCAACCGGCTGCACGAGGCCGAGACCCGCGAGTGGCGCCCGGGCATGCGCCGGCCCCGCAAGCCCGCGCCCAGGCCCCGGCCGGAGTCGCCGTGGGCCGAGCACCAGGAGCGGGTGCACCGCCGCTGGGTGATCGGCTCCGGCTTCGCCGCCGCGCTGCTCTCCGCCGCGGCGAGCGACCCGCTGCCCGAGGTGGCGATCCTGCTGCTCGGCACGTACGGCCTGGCCATGCTCATCGACGCCGGGTTCGGGCTCGCCGCCAGATCGCGCTCGCGGGTGGTGCTCGACCTGGCCGCGGGGTTCGGCGCGGTCGGGCTGAGCCTGCTGCTCACCGCGCTGTTCAGCCCGCTCGCCCTGCTGCTCGCCGTGGGCACGGTCGTGCTCGTCGTGGTGTTGTTCGCCTTCGCGGGCTGATGCGGCGGGGCGCCGAAGCGACCCGAACATAGTTCGGTAGAGTGACCTCCGGCGGGGTTGTCCGGATGCTACCCGTGGGTAACATAGCGGGTGGTGTCCGACGACGGGGCCTCGCCACCGAGCGTGGCACTGTGGAGCACGCCGAGTGACCGGCGCCCGCCGCACCCGCGGCGGACGCGAGCGAGCATGGGAGGTCGTCTGCCGACCATGGACGGAGCGAAATGAACATCGTCGTCTGCGTGAAGCAGGTACCCGACACCGCGACCGAGCGCAAGCTGCGGCCGGAGGACAAGACGCTCGACCGCGACGCCGCCGACGGCGTCCTGAACGAGCTTGACGAGTACGCCGTCGAGGAGGCGCTGCGGCTGAAGGAGGCCCACGGCGGGGAGGTCACCGTCCTCACCATGGGCCCGCAGAAGGCCACCGAGACCATCCGCAAGGCGCTCGCCATGGGCGCCGACAAGGCCGTGCACCTCGTCGATGACGCGCTGCACGGATCCGACACGCTGTCCACCTCCTACGCCCTGGCCAAGGTGCTCGGCACCACCGGGTTCGACCTGGTCATCCTCGGCTCGGAGTCGACCGACGCGCGCATGGGCGTGCTCGCCGCGATGCTCGCCGAGCGACTCGGGGTGCCGCAGCTCACCCTGGCCCGCAAGGTCGAGGTGAACGGCTCGTCGATCACGATCGAGCGCCTCACCGACTACGGGTACGACAGGGTCGAGGGCACGCTGCCCGCCGTCGTGTCGGTCGTCGAGAAGATCAACACGCCGCGCTACCCGTCGTTCAAGGGCATCATGGCGGCGAAGAAGAAGCCGGTGCAGACGCTCTCCATCGCGGACGCCGGCATCGACGCCGGTCAGGTGGGCCTCGGCGCGGCGTGGAGCGAGGTGGCCGAGTTCGCCGTCGCGCCGCCGCGCGCCGCGGGCACGATCGTCACGGACGAGGGCGACGGCGGCGTGAAGGCCGCGGAGTTCCTCGCGTCGAAGAAGTTCATCTGAGAGGGCGGGCTGATGTCGGAAATTCTCGTACTCGTCGAGCATGTCGACGGTGAGGTCAAGAAGGTCACCCTCGAACTGCTCACCCTGGCCCGTTCCCTCGGCTCGCCCTCCGCGGTGTGGGCCGGGCCGGGCTACACCCCCGAGGCGAAGGCGAGGCTCGCCGAGTACGGCGCGGAGAAGATCTACGTCGCCGACGCCGAGGAGATCACCGGCTACGTGGTCGCCCCCAAGGCCGAGCTGCTCGCCAAGCTCGTCGGCGAGGCCTCTCCGGGCGCGGTGCTGATCGCCTCCACCCCCGAGGGCAAGGAGGTCGCGGGCCGCCTCGCGATCAAGACCGACTCCGGTGTGATCACCGACGCGGTCGGCGTCGGCGAGGGCTTCGTCGCCGAGCAGTCGATCTTCGGCGGCGGCGTGAACGTCAAGTCCCGCGTCACCAAGGGCACCCCGATCATCGCGGTCCGGCCGAACTCCACCGCGCCCGAGCCGGCCCCGGCCGCGGGCGCCGAGGAGCGGGTGGCCGTCGAGCTGTCCGACGCCGCCCGCGGCGCGCGGATCGTCGAGCGGGTCAAGCAGGAGAAGGGCGCCCGGCCCGAGCTCACCGAGGCCGCGATCGTGGTCGCCGGTGGCCGCGGCGTCGGCTCCGCGGAGAACTTCGCGCTCATCGAGCGGCTCGCCGACTCCCTCGGCGCGGCCGTCGGCGCCTCCCGGGCCGCCACCGACGCCCAGTGGTACCCCCACCAGTTCCAGATCGGCCAGACCGGCAAGACCGTCTCGCCGCAGCTCTACATCGCGGTGGGCATCTCCGGCGCGATCCAGCACCGGGCCGGCATGCAGACCGCCAAGACGATCATGGCGATCAACAAGGACCCGGAGGCCCCGATCTTCGAGCTCGCCGACTTCGGCGTGGTGGGCGACCTGTTCAAGGTCGTGCCGCAGCTCGTCGACGAGATCGAGAAGCGCAAGTAGCCCGCCCGCGCACGGGCGTGCCGCGTGAGCCGTACGCGCCCGGGGGCGGCCACCCGCTCCCGGGCCGGTGCGGCCGCCCCGGTTACCCTGAAAGTGCCATGGCTTATCTGGATCACGCGGCCACCACGCCCATGCTCCCCGAGGCGATCGAGGCGATGACCGCGCACCTCGGCACGGTCGGCAACGCCTCGTCGCTGCACGCCTCGGGCCGGCGGATGCGGCGCGTCGTGGAGGAGGCCCGGGAGAGCATCGCGAGCGCGCTCGGCGCCCGGCCCAGCGAGGTGGTGTTCACCTCGGGCGGCACCGAGGCCGACAACCTCGCGATCAAGGGCCTCTACTGGGCCCGCGCCGCCTCCGGGGCACGGCGCGTCCTGGTCAGCTCTGTCGAGCACCACGCCGTGCTCGACCCCGCCCGCTGGCTCGGCGAGCGGCAGGGCGCGGTGGTCGAGGAGCTCGCGGTCGACGAGCACGGCCGGGTGCACCCGGAGACGCTGCGCGAGGCGATCGAGCGGAACCCGGACGACGTCGCCCTGGTCAGCGTGATGTGGGCGAACAACGAGGTCGGCACCGTGCAGCCGGTGGCCGAGCTCGCCGCGATCGCCCACGAGTACGGCATCCCGTTCCACACCGACGCGGTCCAGGCGGTGGGCCAGCTTCCGGTGTCGTTCGCCGAGAGCGGCGTGGACGCGCTCACCCTCACCGGGCACAAGATCGGCGGCCCGTTCGGGGTGGGCGCCCTGCTGCTCGCCCGCGGTGTCGACCCGGCCCCGGTGCTGCACGGCGGCGGGCAGGAGCGCGAGGTGCGCTCGGGCACCCTCGACGCCCCCGCGATCGCCGGCTTCGCCGTGGCCGTGGAGCACGCCGTGGCGCGCCGCGAGGAGCTCGCCGCCCGGCTCACCGAGCTGCGCGACGACCTCATCGCCCGGGTACGGCAGGCCGTACCGGACGTGATCCTCAACGGCGACCCGGTGCACCGGCTGCCCGGCAACGCGCACTTCTCCTTCCCCGGCTGCGAGGGCGACGCGCTGCTCATGCTGCTCGACGCCAAGGGCGTGGAGTGCTCCACCGGCTCGGCCTGCACCGCCGGGGTCGCGCAGCCGTCCCACGTGCTGCTCGCCATGGGCGCCGACGCGCTGCGCGCCCGCGGCTCGCTGCGGTTCTCCCTCGGCCACACCTCGACCAAGGCCGACGTGGACCGGCTCGCCGAGGTGATCGGCCCGGTGGTGGAGCGCGCCCGGCGGGCCGGGATCAGTTGAGGAAGTGGGAGATCGACAGCCAGCCCGGGTCGGACTCCACCTCGACCTTGGCGCGGCCCTGCCGCCACCCCTTGACCAGCTCGCGGATCCGGTCCGCCACGCCCGCGTCCGGGTCGGCGTAGATGTGGATCTCCCGCACCCGGTCGGCGTTGATCTGGACCGCGGGCAGCGCCTGGTCGTCCGGCAGCGCCGCGGCGAGCTCGAGCTCGAAGGCGTCGAGCGCCTCGGCCGACGCTCCGGTCGGCAGCCCGTCCGCGTCCGCCTCCCGGTACGGCAGGGCGATCGTGATGTGCTGGTCGAACAGCGGGAAGTCCACCGGCCGCAGCGGGAAGCGGGCGGTCGCGGTCACCTTGCCCCCGGCCGGGGTGCGGCCCTCCAGCGCCACCCAGCGCGGCTCGTCGTGCTCCCGGGCGAGCCCGGCGACCACCGCGGGCAGGTGCACCACGGGCACCGGGTCGAGCGGCTCGAACGAGGCCGCGGTGATGTCGCCGATCCACCGGGCCACCTCGTCCTCGCCGAGGATCCAGTCGAGCGCGAGCAGCGCGCTCTCGGTGCGCGTCTCGTCGTCGAGGTCGGGATAGATCGGGTGGTAGACCACCAGGTCGAGGCGCGGCTTGCCGGGCGGGATGCGCATGCCGAGCACGATCTGGTCGAACGCGAACTCGCGCCCGCCCACCTGGATTCTCAGCTCCATCGCGTTCGGGTGCGGCTGCCGTGACGGGTGGAACTCCCACCGCTCGTCGGCCGGGGGCGCGGCGCGCACCCACCGGTGGGCGAGCGGCCGCAGGTCCGGCGCGCCCGCCGAGGTCACCACGAGCGCCTGGCCGGCCGTCCTCCCCGGCTCGATCTCCCAGGCCAGCCGCTCGTCGATCGCCGCCACGGCCGGGGCGAGCGCCTCGGCGAGCCCGGTCTCGTCCCCCGCATCGAGCATCGCGTCGAGCCGTGGCCGGTTCTCCGCCCACCACGACCAGAACGCCGCGATCCGTTCGTCTCGCATGGGCACCGATCCTCGCAGGTGCCCGCGCCGCCCGCCAATCAGGGGCCGCCGACCGGGTACGGCGAGCCGCCCGGCGACCCCGCGGGCACAGGTAGTCTCGACGAATATGGGGCTTCGTGTACTGGCCGCCATGTCGGGCGGCGTCGACTCGGCGGTGGCCGCCGCGCGCATCGCCGAGGCGGGCCATGACGTCACCGGCGTGCACCTGGCGCTGTCCGCCAACCCGCGCTCGTACCGCACCGGCGCCCGCGGCTGCTGCACGCTCGAGGACGTGCGCGACGCGCGCCGCGCCGCCGACGTGATCGGCATCCCGTTCTACGTGTGGGACATGGCCGAACGCTTCCACCACGACGTGGTGGAGGACTTCGTCAGCGAGTACGCGGCCGGCCGTACCCCCAACCCCTGCCTGCGCTGCAACGAGAAGATCAAGTTCGAGGCGGTGCTCGACCGCGCGCTCGCGCTCGGCTTCGACGCGGTCGCCACCGGCCACCACGCCCGGCTGGAGAACGGCGTGCTGCGCCGCAGCGTGGATCCGGGCAAGGACCAGTCGTACGTGCTCGGCGTGCTCACCCGCGAGCAGCTCGCCCACGCGATGTTCCCGCTCGGCGACTCCACCAAGGAGCAGGTGCGCGCCGAGGCCGCCAGGCGCGGCCTCACCGTGGCCGACAAGCCGGACAGCCACGACATCTGCTTCATCGCCGACGGCGACACCCGGGCCTTCCTCGCCGAGCGGCTCGGCACCCGGCCCGGCCCGATCGTGGACGCGCTCACCGGCGAGGTGCTCGGCGAGCACGACGGCGCGTACGGCTTCACCGTCGGCCAGCGCAAGGGCCTGCGCCTCGGCCGCCCGGCACCCGACGGCCGGCCCCGCTACGTGCTGTCGATCGAGCCCGCCACGAACACGGTCACCGTCGGCCCGCGCTCCGCGCTCGAGGTCACCTCGATCATCGCCGAGCGCCCGATCTGGAACGGCCCCATCGACGAGCCGCGCGGCCCGCTCACCTGCTCGGTGCAGCTGCGCGCGCACGGCGAGGTGTACGGCTGCCGCGCCCGGGTCACCGACGGGCTGCTGCGCATCGACCTCGACCGCCCGGCCACCGGGGTCGCCCCCGGCCAGGCGGCCGTGCTCTACGACGGCGACGTCGTGCTCGGCTCGGGCACGATCCGGTCCGCCTCCTGACGCTTCCCGACGCTTCGCCGCCCGCCCGGGCGCCGGGGCGCCACCGCCGCCCGCCAGGCGGGCCCCGGCCGGGCCTCGGGCGGGCTCAGCCGCCGAGCGTCACGCTCTCGCCGGGCGCGAGGCGCCGGATCTCGGCCTTGTGCCGGTCGGCCTCCATGCCCAGCCAGTTGTCGATCAGCTTCAGGCCCACCTCGTTGAGCAGGCCGTCGTGGGTGGAGTAGGCGCGGCCGGGCCGTACCGTGCGCAGGTACTCGACCCACTCGCGGAGCTTCACCCACGGCGCGTTGGTCGGCAGCAGCAGGGTGGGCACCTCGAAGCCCGGCACGGTGAGCGCGTCGCCGGGGTAGAAGACCTGCTCGTCGACGAGGTAGCCGACGTTCTGCACCACCGGCTGGTCCGGGTGGTTGACCGCGTGCCACTCGCCCGCGACCGCGATGCCGAAGCCGTTGCTGGCGAACCGGTCGCCGTCGCGCACCGCCCGGGTGAGCACCGCGATGTCGCCGAGCCTGGAGATCACCGCCTCGGGGCCGTAGATCTCCAGGGCGACGTTCCTCGCCGCGGCCTCCCGCAGCGCCTGCTCGTCGAGGTGGTCGAAGTGCTCGTGGGTGATGAGCACGGTGTCCGCGCCGTCGAGCACGCCCGCGCCGGAGAACTTCCCGGGGTCGATCACGAGCGTGTGGCCGTCCTTCTCCAGGCGCACGCACGCATGGCCGTACTTGGTGAGCTTCATGGCACCCATGCTTACCGCATCGACCCGCCGCGGCCGGCGGCCGGACCGGCCCGCCGTCGCCGCCGTCCGGACACGCTCGCGGCGGTCTCTAAGCTGGCACCGTGAGCGACAACGGCGATCGTTTCCCGTGGAGTACGGCGAGCGCGACCGGCGTGGGCTCCCACCCGGGTGAGGACCACCTCGAGGCGCTGCGCGTCGTCTTCGGCGAGCTGCCCGACCTGCCGTACCTGCCGGAGCTGCCCGGCCGCGGGGTGGGCGCCGACATGGTCGGCCGTACCGCCTCGCTGCTCGTGGACATGCCGGTGGAGGTCCAGCCGTCCGGCTGGCGGATCACCCAGGCCCCCGGCCGGGACCTGGGCCGCGCGTACGACCACCTGTCCCGGGACCTCGACGGCCTGGAGGAGATCGCCCACGCCTACACCGGGCCGCTCAAGGTCCAGGTCTGCGGCCCCTGGACGCTCGCCGCGACCATCGAGCTGCGGTACGGCGACAAGATGCTCAAGGACCCGGGCGCGGTACGCGACCTGGCCGAGTCCCTCGCCGAGGGCGTCGTGGCCCACCTCGCCCAGGTACGGCGGCGCGTCCCCGGCGCCACCACGATCGTGCTCCAGCTCGACGAGCCCGGCCTCCCCGGCGTGCTCGCCGGCACCGTGCCCACCGCCTCCGGCTTCGGCCGCCTCCCCGCCGTCGAGGCCCCCATCGTCACCGAGCGTCTGCGCACCGTGCTGCGCGGCGTGGCGGCGGACGACGTCTTCCCGATCGTGCACTGCTGCGCCCCCAACGTCCCGATCACCCTGATCCGCGACGCGGGCGCCAGGGGCGTCTCCCTCGACGCCGCCCTGCTGCGCCGCCAGGACGAGGACCCCATCGGCGAGGCGATCGAGGCCGGCACCGCCTTCTTCCTCGGCGTGGTGCCCGGCACCGACACCCGCCTCCCCGACATCGGGGTCGTCGCCAAGCCCGCCCTCGAACTCTGGCGCCGCCTCGGCTTCCCCCCGTCCACCCTCGCCGACCAGGTCGTCCTCACCCCCACCTGCGGCCTCGCCGGCGCCTCCCCGCGCTACGCCAAGGCCGCCCTCGCCAAGTGCCGCGAGGCCGCCAAGGTCCTCCGCGACGACCCGGGCGAGGACTGACCCACGCGCCGACCCCCGGCCCTCGCCGCGGGGTCGCGTCATCTGCGGAGCGGGAGCCTGAGCCAGTGGTGATCCATTGGGTTCATCACGCCGGCGACGGTGCTCGCGGATGGCCCGGTGCAGTGCTCCACCGGTTACTTCGGCGGACGATACTTTCGCCGATGAAAGTATCGTCGGCGAAAGTATCGCCGATCGAAGTATCCGCACCCGGGGTCACAAGCCGTTCCGCGGTCCGGGACGACGCGTTCCGATCCCGGCGTCCGCCCGCACGCCGCCCTCGCACCTGCGGGATCGCATACGCGGCCGCATCCCGATCTTGTGAATGTCCTTGGTGGAGCCGCGGGTCGAATCCCTCCTCCGCGAGTGCGCGTAGCGTATGGCGTCGGCCGCCGTGGGATATCGGCGCTGCGCACGTACCCGAGGGGATCGTGGAGGCGTGGCGTCAGCGCGGTCTCCGGTGAATTGTCGGTCGCGGCGATAACGTTGTCTGTGCGGTTGGTCGACGGGTGCTCGCCTGACGGGGGCGACCGTTTCACGAGGGGAGACGGGCTGATGAGCGTCGAGCAGGACGGGGTGCCGGCGGCGGCTCGGGAGCGGCACGCGGAGCTCACCGAGCTGATCAACGAGGCGAACTGGCGGTACTACGTGCTCGACGCGCCCACCGTGAGCGACGCCGAGTACGACGCGTGGATGCGCGAGATCAAGGAGCTGGAGGAGGCGTATCCGGAGCTGCGCACCCCCGACTCGCCGACCCAGCGGGTGGGCGCGCCGGTCTTCACCGAGTTCGCCAAGGTACGGCACGTCCAGCGCATGGAGAGCCTCGACAACGCGTTCGGCGACGAGGAGCTCGCCGCCTGGGAGGCGCGGACCCGCCGCATGCTCGAACGCGAGCCCGGCCCGTACCTGTGCGAGCTGAAGATCGACGGTCTGGCGATCTCGCTGCTGTACGAGAAGGGCAGGCTGGTGCGCGCGGCGACCCGCGGCGACGGGGTCGTCGGCGAGGACGTCACCCACAACGTGCGCACGATCGCCGAGGTGCCGTACCGGCTGTCCGGCGACGACGTGCCCGACCTGCTCGAGGTGCGCGGCGAGGTGTACCTGACGGTGGCCGCGTTCGAGGAGCTCAACCGGCGGCTGCTCGACGAGGGCAAGAAGCCGTTCGCCAACCCGCGCAACTCGGCGGCCGGGTCGCTGCGGCAGAAGGACCCGCGGATCACCGCGCAGCGCGACCTGCACGTGATCTGCCACGGCATCGGCCGGTGGGACGGGAGCGAGGTGCCGAAGGCCCAGTCGGAGACCTATGAACGGTTCAAGGCGATGGGCCTGCCGGTGAGCGACCTGTACCGGGTGGTCGACACCCTCGACGAGGTGCGCGAGTTCATCGCGTACTACCAGCGGCACCGCCACGACACGCCGTACGAGATCGACGGCGTCGTGGTGAAGGTGGACGACTTCGGCAAGCAGCGGCAGCTCGGCTCCACCGCCCGCGCGCCCCGGTGGGCGATCGCGTACAAGTACCCGCCGGTGGAGGTCACCACCAAGCTGCTCGGCATCGAGGTGAGCGTGGGCCGCACCGGGCGCGTAACCCCGTACGGGGTGATGAAACCGGTGAAGGTGGCCGGGTCCACGGTCGAGCGGGCGACCCTGCACAACGCCGACGAGGTGCGGCGCAAGGGCGTGCTCATCGGCGACACCGTGGTGCTGCGCAAGGCCGGGGACGTGATCCCGGAGATCGTCAAGCCGGTGGAGGAGCTGCGGGACGGCTCCGAGCGGGAGTTCGTCATGCCCACCCACTGCCCGGAGTGCGGCACCGAGCTGCGCCGGGAGCGCGAGGGCGACGTGGACATCCGCTGCCCGAACTCCCGGTCCTGCCCGGCCCAGCTCCGCGAGCGCATCTTCTTCGCCGCCGGGCGGGGCGCGTTCGACATCAGCTCGCTCGGGTACGTCGCGGCGACCGCGCTTACCCAGCCGCTGCCGCCGCAGGAGCCGCCGGTGCGCACCGAGGCGGACCTGTTCGACCTCACCCTGGAGCGGCTGCTGCCGATCCGCACGCTCGTCCGCGACCAGGACACCGGCCTGCCGAAGATCGACCCGAAGACCGGCGAGCCGAAGGTGGTGCGGTTCTTCGCCAACCAGAACGGCGAGCCGAAGAAGACCACGCTCACCCTGCTGGAGCAGCTGGAGCAGGCGAAGCGCGCGCAGCTGTGGCGGGTGCTCGTCGCCCTGTCCATCCGGCACGTCGGCCCGGTCGCGGCGCAGGCGCTCGCCGCCGAGTTCCGCTCGCTCGACCGGATCTTCGCGGCGAGCGAGGAGGAGCTCGCCGCGGTCGAGGGCGTCGGCCCGACGATCGCCGCGTCGATCCGCGAGTGGTACGCGGTGGAGTGGCACCGGGAGATCGTCGAGCGCTGGCGCCGGGCGGGCGTGCGCATGGAGGAGGAGGCGCCCGCCGCGGGGGAGGAGCTGCCCAAGACGCTCGAGGGCCTCACCCTCGTGGTCACCGGCACCCTGCAGAACTTCAGCCGCGACAGCGCGAACGAGGCGATCCAGGCCCGCGGCGGCAAGGCGACCGGCTCGGTGTCGAAGAAGACCTCGTACCTGATCGCCGGGGAGAACGCGGGCTCCAAGCTGGACAAGGCGATCAAGCTCGGCGTGCCCGTGCTCGACGAGGCCCAGTTCCTCATCCTGCTGGAGAAGGGGCCGGAGGGGATCTCGACTACGGAAGAGTCGTGACGCAACGTGCCCATTTGGTTTCGCGAGGTGGCCCCGAGGTCGTACCCTCCCAACATGACCTCTTGGGGGTTTGCCGGATAATGACCGACCCATCCGATACCCGGGACACGAGCCCACGGCCGGGATCGCCGCTGTGGACCTACTTCGCGGGCGTCATCATCGTCGGGCTCACCGCGCTCGTCGTCGCCCAGGCCAGGCTCGGCCCGGAGCAGCTCGTCGAGGCGCTGCGCCTGCCGCTGCTGTGGCTGCTCGCCGTGCTCGTGGTGCTCGGCGAGCTGCGGCCCGTGGTGACCTCGTCCTCCACCCTGGTGGGCGGCACGCCCGCCTCGGTGATGTTCAGCTTCGCCGTGCTGCTCCACTACGGCCTGTCGCTCGCGGTGCTCACCCAGGCCGCGGCGATCGTGGTGTGCGGCCTGGTGAACCGCAGGGCCTGGCATCGGGTGGCGTTCAACGTCGCGCACGTCACGCTCGCCTGCACCGCCGGGGCGGTGGTGCTCGGCGCCTTCGGCGTGCTGCCGCACCCGGCCGAGCCGTGGGTGCCCGGCGACGGGGACGACGTGCTCGCGATCGCGCTCGCCGCGCTCGCCTACTTCGCCGTGCGCGCGCTGCTCGTCTGCGCCGCGGTGGCGCTGCACGAGCGCCGCTCGGTGCTGCGCGTGCTGCGGCTGTCGGCCGGCCCGCAGGGCCTGGTGTACGCCACGATGCTCGGCCTCGCCCCGGTGGTGGTCGTGGTGATGGCGTACACGCCGATGCTCGTGCCGCTGTTTACGGCGCCGCTCGCCGCGATGTACTTCACCGCCACGCTCTCGGCCCGCCGCGACCACCAGGCGATGCACGACGAGCTCACCGGCCTGCCCAACCGCAAGCACCTCATCATCGCCATCGAGGAGGCGCTCGCCGAGGTGCGCGACGACCAGCGGCTCGGCCTGCTCCTGCTCGACCTCGACGGGTTCAAGGAGGTGAACGACACCCTCGGCCACCCGGTCGGCGACCGGCTGCTGCAGATCATCGGCCACCGGCTCACCCACAGCGTACGGCCCGGCGACGTGGTGGCCCGGCTCGGCGGCGACGAGTTCGCCGTGCTGCTGCCGTCGATCCGCGACGCCCAGGCCGCCAAGGAGGTGGCCGCCCGGCTGCGCGCCGCGCTCACCGAGCCGGTCCGCCTCGAGGGCATGACGTTCGACCTCGACGCCTCGGTGGGCATCGCGCTCCACCCCGACCACGCCCCCGACTTCCAGCTCCTGCTGCAGCGCGCGGACGTCGCGATGTACCTGGCGAAGGAGGCGCGCTCGGGCGTGGAGTTCTACGTGCCGGACAAGGACCGCAACTCGCCGGAACGGCTCAGCCTCCAGGGCGACCTGCGCCGCGCCATCGACCGGGGCGAGCTGGAGCTGCACTACCAGCCCAAGGTGACGCTCGCCGACGGCACGGTGGACGGCGTGGAGGCGCTGCTGCGCTGGTGGCACCCGGTGCGCGGCCCGGTGTCCCCGAGCGAGTTCATCCCGCTCGCCGAGCAGTCGTACCTGATGCGGGAGCTCACCCAGTACGTCATCGGCATGGCGATGGAGCAGGCCGCGCAGTGGTGGCACCAGGGCATGAAGGTGCCGGTCTCGGTGAACGTGTCCGCGCGGGACCTGCTCGACAACGGCCTCGCCGAGCAGATCGAGGCCGCGCTCGGCCGGCTGCGCCTGCCCGCCTGCGCGCTCCGCCTGGAGGTGACCGAGCGGGTGCTCATGACCGACCAGGCGTACGCGGCCGACACGATCCGCGCGCTCGCCGCGCTCGGCGTGCAGCTCGCCCTCGACGACTTCGGCACCGGCTACTCGTCGCTGGTCCGGCTGCAGCGGCTGCCGGTCTCCGAGGTGAAGATCGACGCGTCGTTCGTGCGGCGGCTCACCGAGTCGCCCGACGACGAGCGCATCGTGCGCTCCACGATCGAGCTGGTCCGCTCGCTCGGGCTGCGCTCGGTCGCCGAGGGCGTGGAGTCCGCCGAGATCGCCGAGCGGCTGCGCGACCTCAACTGCGACGTCGGCCAGGGGTGGTGGCTCGGCGAGCCGATGTCCCCCGCCGACGCGACCGCGTGGCTGCGCGAGCGGCTGCGCACCGACCCGCCGATCACCGCGGTGGAGGCGCCGGCCGGGGCGGTGTGACCGCGCGGCCCCGGCGTCTCCGGGCACGTCGAACGGCCCCGTGCGGCCCCGCCGTACGGTCGTGTGAGGCGTGCGTTAAACGTTCGGCGAGCTGGGACGGTCGCCCTAGGATGAAGTGACTGTCCCATCAGCATCGACGAAACGGGTTTGAACGCCTCATGTCCGCCATAACCCGCGACGAGGTCGCTCACCTCGCACGGTTGTCCCGGCTGGCGCTGACCGACGAGGAGCTGGACCACTTCGCCGGCCAGCTCGACCAGATCATCGCCGCGGTCGCCCGCGTCGCCGAGGTCGCCACCGACGACATCCCGCCGTCCTCGCACGCGCTGCCGCTCACCAACGTCTTCCGGCCCGACGAGGTACGGCCCGGCCTGACGCCGCAGCAGGCGCTGGACCAGGCGCCCGCCGTCGAGGACGACCGCTTCCGCGTCCCGCGCATCCTGGGGGAGGAGGCATGAGCGAGCTGATCAGGAAGACCGCCGCCGAGCTCGGCCGGCTGGTCGCGTCCGGCGAGGTCTCCGCCGTGGAGGTGACCCAGGCGCACCTCGACCGCATCGCCGAGGTCGAGCCGAAGATCGACGCCTTCCTGCACGTCGCGGCCGACGCCGCGCTCGAGCAGGCCCGCGCCGTCGACGAGCGCCGCGCCAAGGGGGAGAGGCTCGGCCCGCTCGCCGGCGTGCCGATCGCGCACAAGGACATCTTCACCACGGTCGACATGCCCACCACCGCCGCCTCGAAGATCCTCGAGGGCTGGCGCCCGCCGTACGACGCCACCGTCACCCGGCGGCTGCGCGAGGCCGGCCTGGTGATCGTGGGCAAGACGAACCTCGACGAGTTCGCCATGGGCTCCTCCACGGAGAACTCGGCCTACAAGCCCACCCGCAACCCGTGGGACCTCACCCGGGTGCCCGGCGGCTCCTCGGGTGGTTCGGCGGCCGCGGTCGCCGCGTACGCCGTGCCGCTCGCCACCGGCACCGACACCGGCGGCTCGATCCGCCAGCCCGCCGCGGTCACGGGCATCGTCGGCACCAAGCCCACCTACGGCGGCTCCTCCCGGTACGGCCTGATCGCGTTCGCCTCCTCGCTCGACACCCCGGGCCCGTTCGCCCGCAACGTGCTCGACGCCGCGCTGCTGCACGAGGCGTTCTCCGGGCACGACCCGCTCGACTCCACCTCGATCAACGCCCCGGTGCCGCCGGTGGTGGAGGCGGCCCGCCAGGCCGACGTGTCCGGCCTGCGGATCGGCGTGATCAAGGAGTTCGTCGAGGGCGAGGGCTACCAGCGCGGCGTGCTGCGCCGGTTCACCGAGGCGGTGGAGCTGCTGGAGAAGCTCGGCGCGAAGACGATCGAGATCTCCTGCCCGTCGTTCGCCTACGCGCTGCCCGCGTACTACCTGATCGCGCCGTCGGAGTGCTCGTCGAACCTCGCCCGGTTCGACGCGATGCGGTACGGCCTGCGGATCGGCGACGACGGCACGCGCAGCGCCGAGGAGGTGATGGCGCTCACCCGCGCCGCCGGCTTCGGCCCGGAGGTGAAGCGCCGCATCATGCTCGGCACGTACGCGCTCTCGTCCGGCTACTACGACGCCTACTACGGCTCCGCGCAGAAGGTGCGCACGCTCATCGCCCGCGACTTCGAGGCCGCGTTCCAGCAGGTGGATGTGCTCGTCTCGCCGACCACGCCGACCACCGCGTTCAAGCTCGGCGAGCGCGTCGACGACCCGATGGCGATGTACCTCGCCGACCTGTGCACGATCCCGTCGAACCTCGCGGGCAACGCCGCCATCTCCGTCCCGTGCGGCCTCGCCGAGGAGGACAACCTGCCCGTCGGCCTGCAGATCATCGCCCCGGTGCTGGGCGACGACCGCTGCTACCGGGTCGGCGCCGCCGTTGAGAAGGCCCTGGAGGAACGCTGGGGCGGCCCGCTGCTGAAGGAGGCCCCGTCGCTGTGAGCACCCCGACCGAGACCCTGACGCCGTTCGACGAGGCGATGGAGCGCTACGAGCCCGTGCTCGGGCTCGAGACGCACGTCGAGCTCGGCACCGCCTCCAAGATGTTCTGCGGCTGCCCGACCACGTTCGGGGCGCCGCCGAACACCCAGGTCTGCCCGGTCTGCCTCGGCCTGCCCGGATCGCTGCCCGTGGCGAACGCGAAGGCGATCGAGTCCACGATCCGCATCGGCCTTGCGCTCAACTGCTCGATCGCCGAATGGTGCCGGTTCGCCCGGAAGAACTACTTCTATCCGGACATGCCGAAGAACTTCCAGATCAGCCAGTACGACGAGCCGCTCTGCTACGACGGCTACATCGATGTCGAGGTGGACGGGGAGACCGTGCGCATCGGCATCGAGCGGGTGCATCTGGAGGAGGACACCGGCAAGTCCACCCACGTGGGCGGCGCCACCGGCCGCATCCACGGCGCGGACTACTCGATCGTCGACTACAACCGGGCGGGCATCCCGCTCGTCGAGATCGTCACCAAGCCGATCACCGGCACCGGAAAGCTCGCCCCGCAGGTGGCCCGCGCGTACGTCGCCGAGCTGCGCGAGCTGATGCGCGCCCTCGGCGTGTCCGACGTGCGCATGGAGCAGGGCTCGCTGCGCTGCGACGTGAACGTCTCGCTCATGCCGCGCGGCGGCACCGAGTGGGGCACCCGTACCGAGACGAAGAACCTCAACTCGCTGCGCTCGGTGGAGCGCGCGGTGCGCCACGAGATCGAGCGGCAGGCCGCGATCCTCGACGAGGGCGGCCGGATCGTCCAGGAGACCCGGCACTTCCACGAGGACACCGGCACCACCACCTCGGGCCGCTCGAAGGAGGAGGCGCAGGACTACCGCTACTTCCCCGAGCCGGACCTGGTGCCGATCGCGCCGGACCGCGAGTGGGTGGAGAGGCTGCGCGCCGAGCTGCCCGAGCTGCCCTCGGTACGGCGGCGCCGGCTGCAGGCCGAGTGGGGCGTGTCCGACCTCGACATGGCCGCGATGCGCAACGCCGAGGCGATCGACCTCGTCGAGGCGACGGTGAAGGCCGGGGCCCCGCCCGCGGACGCGCGCAAGTGGTGGATGGGCGAGCTCGCCCGCCGGGCGAACGAGGCCGGCAAGGCGCTCGCCGAGCTGCCGATCACGCCCGAGCAGGTGGCCCGGGTGTGCGAGCTCGTCGCCTCCGGCCAGCTCAACGACAAGCTCGCCCGCCAGGTGCTCGAGGGCGTGCTCGCCGGTGAGGGCTCGCCGGACGAGGTGGTCGAGCGCCGCGGCCTGCGCATCGTGAGCGACGAGGGCGAGCTCGCCGCGCTCGTCGACCAGGTGATCGCGGAGAACGCCGACGTGGCCGACAAGGTCCGCAACGGCAAGATCGCCGCGGTGGGCGCGCTCGTCGGCGGCGTGATGAAGGCGACCCGCGGCAAGGCGGACGCCGCCCGCGCCCGGCAGCTCATCCTGGAGCGGCTCGGCGTGTCCGAGTGACGTCGCGACCAGGCCTCTCGCGTACGGCGCCGCCACCTGCGACGGGTGGCGGCGCCGTCGTGTCCCGGCAGAACGTCAGAGAAATCGTTTACGGAAAAGCGTGGACTATCGTCGCAGGTAGGCGGATTTTCGCGGTTTCTCCACTGGAATCCAGATCCAATTCCTGACATATGAGAATGCGGGTGGTTTAAGGTAAGCATTGGGAGTCGCTGTGACGGGAGGTGACGCGGGCGTGACCAACGCCAAGGCGTCGGCGGACCCGCCCACGGATCCTTTCGAGGCGGCGCCGCCGCCTCCGGCGAAGCACCGGTTCCGCCCCGCCACCAAGTCGCTGCCGCGCGGCGTCTCCCCGGACATCTTCGGCACGTCCGGACCCCCGCTGCCGTTCGCCAAGGCCCAGCAGCAGCACGCCACCAAGGCCGGGCTGCCCCCGGCGGTGCCCGAGGTCGTGCCGTGGCCGGTGAAGGGCCCCACACTCCGCGAGCTCATGCGGATGCGGCCGCCGGAGCCCCCGAAGAGGCCCGAACCCGGCGCCCCCCGCGAGGAGCCCGAGCGCGCCCGCCGTCCGAGCCGCATCCGCCGCATGGCGCGCGTCACGATCGCGGTGCTCGGCCTCGTCCTGGCGTACCTCATCCCCGCCTGGATCCTGTCCGGCAAGGTGCTGCCGGGCACCACCGTCGCGGGCATCGACGTCGCCGGGCTCACCGCGAGCGCGGCCGCCGAGCGCCTCACCGACCGGATCAGCGCGATCGCCGACGCCGACATCGCGGTCAAGGTCGGCGAGCGCCGGTTCACCATCAGCCCGCTCAAGGCCGGGCTCTCCTTCGACGTGGCCGCCACCGTCGCGGAGCTGCCCACCGGCTTCCCCGGCCCGATCGACCTGGTGCGGGCGGTGGCCGGGGAGACCCGGCTGCGGCCGCGGATCTCGGTGAACGAGGCGAAGCTCAAGGAGCAGGTCGAGCTCATCGCGGCCGAGGTCGACCGGCCCGTGTACCAGGGCGCGGTCGTCTACCGCGGGCGGGAGCCGGTGGTGGTGGCGCCGCGCCCGGGCGTCCGGCTCGACCAGGACGAGGCCGTCGAGGCGATCAAGGCCGCCTACCTCAACCAGACCACGCCGGTCGAGCTCACCGTGCGCACCCAGCCGCCCACGGTCTCCGCCGAGGTGCTCAAACGCGCGCTCCCCGAGGCGCGCAAGGCGGTCGCCGCCCCGATCACCCTGGTCAACGGCGACCGCAGGGCCGTGCTGGAACCCGAGACGATCGCCGCGCACCTGCGCTTCGAGCCGGACGACTCCGGCCGCCAGGTCAGGCCGGTGTTCGACGCCCGCGCCGGCGTGGCGAGCGTGGAGAAGGACCTGCTCGACCCGGCCACCGCGCCCCGGGACGCCACCTTCCGGATCGTGGGCGGCCGCCCGGTCCTCGTCCCGGGCCGGTCCGGCCGGGGCGTGGACACCGACGCGCTCGCCGCCGCCGTGGTGAAGGCGATCGGCGGGAGCGGCAGCCGTACCATCCCGGTCGTCCTCACCCCGGCCAAACCGCGGCTCGGCAACGCCGAGGCGGCCCGGCTCGGCATCAAGCAGAAGATCGCCTCGTTCTCGGTACGGCACGGCTGCTGCACCGGCCCGGCCACCAACATCCGCAAGGCCGTCGAGCTGGTGGACGGCCGCGTGGTGCGCCCGGGCGAGACGTTCTCCCTCAACGAGACGATCGGGCGGCCCGATCAGGCGCGCGGCTTCGTGGAGGCTCCCGCGGTGGAGAACGGCCGGCTCGTCAGCCGGGTCGGCGGCGGCCTGTCCGACCTCGCCACCGCGCTCCACCACGCGGTCTTCCACGCCGGCCTGCGGATCGTGGAGCGGCGGCCGCACGACTTCCACCTCGCCCGCCACCCGCTCGGCCTCGACGCCGCGCTCGCCTACCCGGACACCGACCTGCGCTGGCGCAACGACTCCAGGTTCGGCGTGCTCATCCAGGCCTACGCCACCGGCGGCACGGTCACCGTCGCGTTATGGAGCACCCGCCGGTACGACCGGGTGGAGGCGGAGGTCTCGCCGAAACGCGACGTCAAGCCGTTCGAGACGGTCACCGGGCAGGGCCAAGGCTGCGTGCCCACCCAGGGCGCGAACGGGTTCACGGTCACCGTCACCCGGGTGTTCCGCAAGGACGGCGCCGAGGTGAAGCGGGACGCGCCGGTCACCTCGGTCTACCGGCCGCAGCCGCGGGTGGTGTGCGAGGGCTCCACCCGGGCGGTGACCGAGCGGCGCACCGCGCTCACCCCGAACCCCGCCCCGGCGCCCACGCCGACGGCGCTCACTCCAACGGCGCTCACTCCAGGGGAATGACGAGGATCCGGTCGTCCGCCGCGTCCGGATCGCCCCGGCCGTCGTGGTTGCTCGTGCCCACCCACAGCGCCCGGCCGTCCGGCGTCGCGGTGACCGCGCGCAGCCGGCCGTACTCGCCGGTGAAGAGGGCGCGCGGCTCGCCGGCCCGGCCACCGGAGACCGGCACCTGCCAGAGCCGGGCCCCGCGCAGCGCGGCCACCCAGAGCGAGCCGCCCGCGTACGCCGCACCGGACGGTGAGGCCTCGTCCGTGGACCAGGTGACCAGCGGGTCGGTGTACCGGTCGTCGCCGCCGACGCCCTCCACCTCGGGCCAGCCGTAGTTGCGGCCGGGCTCGATGCGGTTGATCTCGTCCCAGGTGTTCTGGCCGAACTCGGTGGCGTACATCGTGCCCGCCTCGTCCCAGGCGAGGCCCTGCACGTTGCGGTGGCCGTACGACCACACCAGCGAGCCGCCGAACGGGTTGCCGGGCGGGGCCTCGCCGTCCACGGTCATGCGCAGGATCTTGCCGCCGAGCGAGTCGCGGTCCTGGGAGAGCGCGGTACGGCCGGCCTCGCCGGTGCCCGCGTACAGGTAGCCGTCCGGGCCGAACGCGAGCCGCCCGCCGTTGTGGATGACGCCGCTGGGGATGCCGCTGACGATCACCTTCGGGTCGGTCAGCCGGTCGTTCTCGTAGCGGTGGCGCACGATGCGGTTGTCCGACCGGGCGGTGAAGTAGACGAACACGTAGCGGTCCCGGGTGAAGTCCGGGGAGACCGCGATGCCGAGGAGGCCGCCCTCGCCGCGCGGCGCCACGCCCGCGACCGTCCCCACCTCGGTCACCCGGCCGTCGCCGGTGACCCGGAGCACGCGCGCGGTGTCCCGCTCGGTCACCAGCGCGTCCCCGTCCGGCAGGAACGCGATGCCCCACGGCACCCGCAGGTTCTCGGCGAGCGTGCGCGGCTCCCCGGCGGAGGGCGGCCGGGACGGCGCGGCCGGGGGAGACGCGGTGGCGCTCGCCGGCGGCGCGGGGGTGGCGGCCTCACCGGCGGCCCCGGCGAGGCCGGCCTGCGAGCAGGCCGGCGCGGCGAGCAGGACGGCGAACGCCGCCGCGGCGGCGCGGATCCTCTGGGTCGGCATGAAACCTCCTACCAGTCCATACGACCGCCTCGGCCGGGTGGTTCCCACACGTTAAGGTTCCACAGCATGAGGATCTGGGTCCCCTCCCAAGCCGCCGCCGATGTGCTCGCCGACCTGCCCGAAGTGGAGTGCGTGGTGTTCGACGGCACCATGCCGTTCCCGGAGGGCGCCGAGAAGGTGGAGGTGTTCATCCCTCCGCTCTCCCCCAGCTACGACCTCCCAGCCCTGTTAGCCAAGATGACCTCGCTCCGCCTGGTGCAGACGGTCAGCGCGGGCGTCGAGCCGTACCTGCCGCACCTGCCGGAGGGCGTGATCCTGTGCAACGCCCGCGGCGTGCACGACGCGGGCACGGCCGAGTGGGCGGTGGGCGCGATGCTCGCCATGCTCCGTGACTTCCCCCGCTTCGCCGACCGGCAGCGCGAGGGGATCTGGGACTACCACTACACCGACGCGCTCGCCGACTCCACCGTGCTCATCATCGGCTACGGCTCGATCGGGCAGGCGCTGGAGCGCCGGCTCGCCCCGTTCGAGGTGAACGTGATCCGGGTCGCGCGTACGGCCCGGCAGGGGCCGGACGGGCGGGTCGTGCACGGCCAGGACGAGCTGCCCGGCCTGCTCCCGCTCGCCGACGTGGTGGTGCTGCTCGTGCCGCAGACCCCGGACACCCGGCGCATGGTCGACGCCGGCTTCCTCGCCCGGATGAAGGACGGCGCGGTGCTCGTCAACGCGGCCCGGGGCTCGGTGGTCGACACCGACGCGCTGCTCGACGAGCTGCGTGCGGGGCGGCTGCGGGCCGCGCTCGACGTCACCGACCCCGAGCCGCTGCCGCCGGACCATCCGCTCTGGCGGGCGCCCGGTATCATGATCACGCCGCACGTGGCCGGCAGCACCCCGGCCTCGCAGCGGCGCGTGCTCTCGCTGATCCGGTCTCAGATGCTGAGATACCTGTCCGGGGAGCCGCTGCGCAACGTGATCACCGGGTCGTACTGACCAGCAATGGAATCCTGACCGTGGCTGGCTCGTGACCTCCGGTGCGTAGCGTGAGTCAGGACGTGCCCGACCGAATCGTGGAACGGCGAGGTCGGCGTGTGCGCAGGCCAACCGTGGGAGCGAAGCGGTTATCAGATCGGTGACGACTGGAGTGTTGTCCCACGTCGGCTCGGGCACGCGGGCAACACTGGCCATGTGAACGAACTGATAGGCGACGATGTTGAACGCCTGGCGTGACCTGAGGGTCCCGCTGACCGCCGCGGGCTTCGGTGCGGCGGGGATCGCCGCCGCCCTGGTCCTGGGCGGGGCGTCCTCGCCGGTGACGACCGTCGCCGCCGGGGTCATCGGGCTGCTCGCCGCGGTGTGCCTGCTCGCGGTCGCCGGTCGCATCGGCGCGGGGCAGCGCACCGAGGCGCCGTCCTGGCGCTGGCTCGCCATCGGCACGGTCGTCTGGCTGCTCGGCGCCGGGGTACGGCCGTTCGCCGAGGGCACCGCCTACGTCGTGACCTTCGCCGACCTGCTGCTCGCGGGCGGCGTGGGCATGCTCGCGATCGGGAGCGCCATCGGGGCCACCTGGCCGCCGCCCGGGCGCGGCGTGCTCCGCATCGCCGGTGACGCCTATCTCAGCGCCGCGGCGCTGTTCGTGCTCGGCTGGATGCCGTGGCTCGGCGGGGTGTACCGGGCCGCCGACGACCCCGGCGTGGTCTACCCCGAGCTCGTGCTGCCCGTGGTCTGCCTGCTCGCCGCCTGCACCGCGGCGGCCGTCGCGCTGCCCCCGGACTCGGGCGCGAACGCGGGCGCCCGGGCCGGCGTCGCGGTCCTAGCCGCGATCACCGTCGCCGAGGCGGCGAACGCCGCGGCCCGCATCGCCGGGGAGCCGCCGCCGGTGTTACCCGCCCTGCTCACGCCCGCCGCGTTCCTGCTGCTCGCCGTGGTGGCGGCGCGGGCGCGGCGGGAGCGGCCCCGGCGCTCCTGGTCGGTGCCGCACTGGGTGGCCGCCGCGGTCCCGCTCGCCCTGGTGGGCGCGGCCACCGTGCTGCTCGCCGTCGGCATGCTCACCGGCGGCCTGGAGACCGACGCCGCGGCGCTGCCGATCGTGGTCGCCACGATGGTGCTCGTGCTGCTGCTGCGGGTGTTCGTCACCGCGGTGGCGAGCATGGGCCTGCGCCACCAGCTCGAGGCGGCCGAGCGGCGGCTGCGCGGCCTCGCCGAGAACGCGGGCGACCTCGTGCTCGTGTGCGACCTCGAGGGCGTGATCCAGGAGATCGACCCGGGCGTCGAGGAGACCTACGGCTACCGGCCCGACCAGCTCGTCGGCAACACGATCTTCGAGTACGTGCACTCCGAGGACGCCCCGGCGGTGCAGAACGCGCTCGCCACCTTCGACGAGGAGGTGGCCGAACGGCAGGGCGCCTGCCGGATCGAGTGCCGCATCCGCGCCGCCGACGGCACCTGGCGGCCCACCGAGGCGGTGGCGCTGCGGGACGGCCGCGCCGAGGACCACATCCTCGTCTCGGTCCGGGACGTGAGCGACCACGTGGCGCTGCAGAACCAGGTCGCCCACCTCACCTTCCACGACGGGGTGACCGGCCTGCCGAACCGGGCCTACTTCGAGGAGCGCACCCGTGAGGTGCTCGCCCGGCCGTTTCCGTCCGGCACGGCGGTGATCTTCCTCGACCTCGACGGGTTCACCGCGGTGAACGACTCGGTCGGGCACGCCAGCGGCGACCACCTGCTCGGCCAGGCGGCGCGCCGGCTGCGCGCCGCGGTGGGCGGGGACGCCACCCTCGCCCGGTGGGGCGGCGACGAGTTCGCCGTGCTCGTCGAGGGCGACGGGCAGAACGCGCTCGACCTCGCCGAGCGGCTGGTCGGCGCGGTCGCCGCGGAGCCGTTCCGGGTCGCCGACCGCGACGTGGCGCTCACCGCGAGCGTCGGGGTCGCGTTCGCCGACGAGGACACGCCCGCCGGCGACCTCATCCGCAACGCCGACGTGGCGATGGCGAAGGCCAAGCAGCAGGGCGGCCGCCGGGTGGAGGTGTTCGCCACCCAGATGCACGCCGACGTGGTACGTCGCCTGGAGTTCGCCGCCGACCTGCAGCGGGCGCTCGCCGAGAAGCAGTTCTCCGTGGAGTACCAGCCGGTGGTGGACCTCGCCACCGGGCGGGTCACCGCCGTGGAGGCGCTGGTGCGCTGGTGGCGCGGCGGCGCGTTCGTACCGCCCGAGCAGTTCCTCGGCGCGGCCGAGGACACCGGCGTGATCGTGCCGATGGGGGAGTGGATCCTGCGCGAGGCCTGCCGCAAGGTCGCCGAGTGGCGCGCCTCCGACGGGGAGATCGGGCTGTCGGTCAACCTCTCCCGGCGGCAGATCAACGCGCCGCGGTTCATCGACACGGTACGCGCCGCGCTCGACGAGAGCGGGCTGCCGCCGAGCGCGCTCACCCTCGAGGTGATCGAGGAGATGCTCGTCGAGAAGGACACCGAGACCCTCGCCCGGCTCGCCGAGCTGCGCTCGCTGGGCATACGGCTCGCCATCGACGACTTCGGCACCGGCTACGCCTCGCTCGCCTTCCTGCGCCAGGTCCCGGTCGACATGATCAAGATCGACCCGTCGTTCGTGGCGGGCCTCGGCCGGGACGAGACGCTCACCCTGCTCACCCGGGCGATCGTACGGCTCGGCAACGACCTCGGCCTGACCGTGGTGGCCGAGGGCATCGAACGCTCCGAGCAGCTCGAGCTGCTCCGCGAGATGGGGTGCAGCCACGGGCAGGGCTTCCACGTCGGCCGCCCGATGGGCGCGCCCGGCGTGGACACGCTGATGCGCACCACGCTCGCGGGACTGCAGAACACCGCCTGACGGTGCCGCCCGCCGGATCCGCCGGACAGGCCCGCTCGCCAGGCGAAACGGCGTGCCCGGCGCGGTGTGGCCGGGTCCGCGCACCCTCCGGACGCCGAACATTTTCATCTCAGATTGTGAGACAAGTCGTGGCCAAGTTGGCATGGGGAGGCGCGTGCCGAGTAAGGTGGTCCCATGTACCGCAGTGGGATCCTCGTAGTACTTCGTCGGCGCGCAGGCGGCTGACGAAGTACTCCGACCTGCGCGCGCCCCAGTTTCGCCGGATCGGCGGACGGGGCATTTTTTATGGCCTTTCGCCCGCAACAGCAGGAATGCCTCCCTCAGCCAGCAAGCAAGGAACGAGCCGATGACCGAACAGATGACAGGTGCCCAGGCGCTGGTCAGGGCACTGGAGAACGTCGGGGTCGACACCGTGTTCGGAATCCCGGGTGGCGCCATCCTCCCGGCGTACGACCCGCTCTACGACTCCACCAAGGTCCGGCACGTGCTTGTACGGCACGAGCAGGGCGCCGGCCACGCCGCCGAGGGGTACGCGCAGGCCACCGGCCGGGTCGGAGTGTGCATGGCCACGAGCGGTCCGGGCGCGACGAACCTGGTGACGCCGATCGCGGACGCGTACATGGACTCGGTGCCGATCGTCGCGATCACCGGTCAGGTGCCGAGCGCGATGATCGGCACGGACGCCTTCCAGGAGGCGGACATCTCCGGCATCACCATGCCGATCACCAAGCACAACTTCCTCGTCACCAACCCGGACGACATCGCCCGCACGATCGCCGAGGCGTTCCACATCGCGTCCACCGGCCGTCCCGGCCCGGTGCTCGTCGACATCGCCAAGGACGCGCTGCAGGCCCAGACCACGTTCTCCTGGCCGCCGCAGCTCCAGCTCCCCGGGTACCGGCCGGTCACCAAGCCGCACTCCAAGCAGATCCGCGAGGCCGCCCGCCTGATCGTCGAGTCGAAGCGGCCGGTGCTGTACGTCGGCGGCGGCGTGCACAAGGCCCGCGCCGCGGCCGAGCTGCGCAGGCTCGCCGAGATGACCGGCATCCCGGTGGTCACCACGCTGATGGCGCGCGGCACGTTCCCCGACAGCCACCCGCAGCACCTCGGCATGCCGGGCATGCACGGCACCGTCGCCGCGGTGGGCGCGCTGCAGCGCAGCGACCTGATCATCGCGCTCGGCACCCGGTTCGACGACCGGGTCACCGGCAAGCTGTCCACGTTCGCCCCGCACGCCAAGGTCGTGCACGCGGACATCGACCCGGCGGAGATCTCGAAGAACCGGCACGCGGACGTGCCGATCGTCGGCGACTGCCGCGAGGTGATCTCCGACCTCATCGCCGCGGTGCAGAACGAGTTCGACGCCGGCCGCCGCGGCGACTACGAGGCCTGGTGGAAGGTCCTCAACCACTACCGCGAGACCTATCCGCTCGGCTACAAGGAGTTCGACGACGGCTCGCTCGCCCCGCAGTACGTCATGCAGCGGATGAGCGCGATCGTCGGCCCGGACGCGCTGTACGTGGCGGGCGTCGGCCAGCACCAGATGTGGGCGGCCCACTTCATCAGCCACGAGCGGCCCGGCTCGTTCATCAACTCCGGCGGCGCGGGCACCATGGGCTTCGCCGTCCCGGCCGCGATGGGCGCGAAGGTCGGCCGCCCGGACACGGTCGTGTGGGCGATCGACGGCGACGGCTGCTTCCAGATGACCAACCAGGAGCTCGCCACCTGCACGATCGAGAACATCCCGATCAAGGTCGCCGTGATCAACAACGGCAACCTCGGCATGGTCCGGCAGTGGCAGACGCTCTTCTACGACGAGCGGTACTCCAACACCAACCTGCACAGCCACCGCATCCCCGACTTCGTCCGGCTCGCCGAGGCGTACGGGTGCGTCGGCCTGCGCTGCGACCGCCCCGAGGACGTGGACGCGACCATCGAGAAGGCGATGGAGATCAACGACGTGCCGGTCGTCGTCGACTTCGTCGTCCACCAGGACGCCATGGTCTGGCCGATGGTCCCGCCCGGGACGAGCAACGACGACATCAAGGTCGCCCGGGACATGGCCCCGGTCTGGGACACCGACGACTGAGGAAGGAAGCGCAGTGAGCAAGCACACGCTCTCGGTGCTCGTGGAGAACAGGCCGGGTGTGCTCGCGAGGGTGGCCTCGCTGTTCAGCCGGCGCGGGTTCAACATCCACTCGCTCGCGGTCGGGCCGACCGAGCACGACGAGATCTCGCGGATGACGATCGTCGTCAACGTCGAGGACCAGCCGCTCGAGCAGGTGACCAAGCAGCTCAACAAGCTGGTCAACGTGCTCAAGATCGTGGAGCTCGACCCGGCGCAGTCCGTGCAGCGCGAGCTCATGCTGATCAAGGTGCGGGCCGACGCGGAGAGCCGGTCCCACGTGCTCGAGCTGGTCCAGCTGTTTAGGGCGCGCTGCGTGGACGTCGCGCCCGACGCGGTCACCATCGAGGTCACCGGCACCGCCGACAAGCTCGACGCGTTCATCCGCGTGCTGGAGCCGTTCGGCATCAAGGAGCTGGTGCAGAGTGGCATGGTGGCGATCGGGCGCGGCTCGCGCTCCATCACCGACCGCTCGCTCCGGGCGCTCGACCGATCGGCATAATGCCTGGTGCGGCCGTACCCCGTGGGGAGCGACCGACCTGTTGTGAGAGAGGGAACACGTGACTGAGATCTTCTACGACGACCAGGCCGACCTGTCGATCATCCAGGGCCGGCACGTGGCCGTTCTCGGGTACGGCAGCCAGGGCCACGCCCACGCGCTCTCGCTGCGCGACTCGGGCGTGGACGTGCGGGTGGGCCTGCCCGAGGGCTCCAAGAGCCGCGAGAAGGCCGAGCAGGACGGCCTGCGGGTGCTCACCCCCGCCGAGGCGGCCGAGGAGGCCGACCTCATCATGATCCTGGCGCCGGACCACGTGCAGCGGCAGCTCTACGCCGAGCACGTGGCGCCGAACCTCGTCGAGGGCGACGCGCTGTTCTTCGGGCACGGCCTCAACATCCGCTACGGCCTCATCCAGCCGCCGGCGGGTGTGGACGTCGCGATGGTCGCCCCGAAGGGCCCCGGCCACCTCGTCCGCCGCCAGTTCACCGCCGGCCGCGGCGTACCCTGCCTCGTCGCGGTGGAGCGCGACGCCACCGGCAACGCCTGGCCGCTCACCCTCTCCTACGCGAAGGCGATCGGCGGCACCCGGGCGGGCGCGCTGAAGACCACCTTCAAGGAGGAGACCGAGACCGACCTGTTCGGTGAGCAGGCGGTGCTCTGCGGCGGCATCTCCGAGCTGATCAAGGCGGGCTTCGAGACCCTGGTCGAGGCCGGTTACCAGCCGGAGGTGGCCTACTTCGAGTGCCTGCACGAGATGAAGCTCATCGTCGACCTCATGTACGAGGGCGGCATCTCCAAGATGTACTGGTCGGTCTCGGACACCGCCGAGTACGGCGGCCACTCGCGCGGCCACCGGCTGATCAACGCCGAGACCAAGAAGGAGATGCGCCGCATCCTCGACGAGATCCAGGACGGCCGCTTCGCCGACGAGCTGGTGAAGGAGTTCGACGGCGGCCAGCAGAACTTCCGTCGCTACCGCGAGGCGCTGGCCGAGCACCCGATCGAGAAGACCGGCCAGAAGCTGCGCCCGATGATGAGCTGGCTCAAGAACGCCGACGACTGACCGTCTCGCACCCGAGCCTGTTCGCGACGCCCGGCGACCACCCTTCGCCGGGCGTCCGGCGTTTCCGCGGCCGTACGGTTCGCGGTACGGCCGGGCCGCGGGCGGTCAGACCGGCTGGGAGATGAGGAAGGCGCAGTCGCCGAAGGAGACCTCGTCGCCGGGACGCACCTTGGCCGGGCCGACGAGGCGCCACCCGTTGAGCCGGGTGCCGTTGAGCGAGCCGAGGTCGACGACGACCCACTCGTCGTTCTCCCGGCGCAGCTCGGCGTGCACCCGGGAGACGGTGAGGTCGGAGAGCACGAGGTCGCAGTTCGCGCCGCGGCCGACGACGTAGCGGGTGCGCGCGTCGGCGGGGAGCGCGAGACGGGGGAGGCGGGGCCGGCGCCAGGCGGACTCGATGCGCGTGGTCAGGTCGGACAGCGAGGAGACCGCCTCGGTGATCCGGCGGCGCCAGCGGCCGCGCGGCGGCAGGTCGGCGACGAGCTCCTCCAGCTCGCCGCGGCTCTGGGCGCGCAGGGCCTGGTCCACCCGGCCCACGAAGGTCTCATGCGATAGGCGGCCCTCCACGGCGCGTTCACGGAGCTCATGGATCGCACGCTCGCGGTCTCCGTCGGACGCGCGAACGGGAGGAAGCGTCGAGCCCATGTAATGGAGTATCGGGCCGACGAGACGCGCGTGTCCAGATAACGGGCATCTCCGAGCATGTGGTTGCAACTGCATACTGAGTATGCATACTAAGTATGCATGTCGACCAGGCACGCCTTTCTCGCCCTCCTCGCCCAAGGGCCGCGCCACGGCTACCGGCTCCGTGTCGATTTCGAGGCGTCGACGGGGGCGACCCGGCCGCTCAACATCGGCCAGGTCTACACGACGCTGAACCGGCTGGAGCGGGACGGCCTGGTGACGGCGGGCGAGGAGGACGAGCAGGGCCGGGTCGTCTACGCGATCACCGAGGCCGGCCGCAAGGAGCTGGAGCGCTGGTTCGACACCCCCGTGGTGCCCGCCGACCGGCCGCGCGACGAGCTGGTGGTGAAGCTCGCCATGGCGGTCACCACGCCCGGCGTCGACGTCCGGGCGGTGATCCGCAGGCAGCGCGCCGCCACCATGCGCCGGCTGCAGGAGCTGACCATGGCCAAGCGCGAGGGCGAGCGCACCGGCCGCCACGGCACCGCGTACCGGCTCGTGCTCGACTCCCTGATCTTCCAGACCGAGGCCGAGCAGCGCTGGCTCGACCACTGCGAGGCGCTGCTGCTCGCCCCCAGGCCGCCGATCCCCCCACAGACCAACGAGGAGGAGCGATGACGCCCGCACCCGGTCCGCCGGACCCGCCGCTGCTGCGGCTCACCGAGGTCTCCCGCGTGTACGGCACGGGCGCCACGGCCGTGCCCGCCCTGCGCGGGGTGAGCCTGGACGTCGCCGCGGGCGAGCTCGTCGCGGTGATGGGGCCGTCCGGATCCGGCAAGTCCACGCTGCTCAACCTGGCGGGCGGGCTCGACCGCCCCACCGCCGGCACGGTCACCGCCTGCGGCGTCGACCTCGGCACGCTGCGGCCCGCCGAGCTCGCCGCGTTGCGCCGCAGGCACATCGGCTACGTGTTCCAGGACTTCAACCTGATCCCGTCGCTCACCGCCGCGGAGAACGTCATGCTGCCCCGCGAGCTCGACGGGGTGCGCGCCGCGGCGGCGCGGCGCGAGGCGCTCGCCGCGCTGGAGGAGGTCGGCGTGGCGCACGCCGCCGACCGGTTCCCCGAGGAGCTCTCCGGCGGCGAGCGGCAGCGGGTGGCGATCGCCCGCTCGCTCGTCGGCGAGCGCCGCGTCATCCTCGCGGACGAGCCGACCGGCGCGCTCGACACCCCGGCGGGGGACGAGATCCTGCGGCTGCTGCGCGGCCGCAGCGACGCCGGGGCCGCGGTGCTGCTCGTCACCCACGAGGCGCGGTACGCCGGATGGGCCGACCGCGTGGTGTTCCTGCAGGACGGCACGGTGGCCGACGTCACCGAGGCCACGCCGATCGGGGGCGGGCGGTGAGCGCCCTGCGCGCCGCGTTGCGCCTGGCCTGGCGCGGCATCCGGCGGGACAAGGGCCGCAGCGCCCTGATCGTCGTGCTGATCGGGCTGCCGGTGCTGGCCGTCACCGCCTTCTTCACGCTGTACGCGACCTATGAACTCGACGCGCGGGAGGCGCTGCCCGGCAAACTCGGGTCGGCGGACGCGCTGATCTGGGCGGTGGGCGACGTGGCCGTGCAGAGCCCGGACGGCAGCGGCTGGAGCTCCTCCGGGCGGGGCGGGCCGCCGCCGGACGAGGACGCGGCGCGGGCGCTGCTGCGCCCCGGCAGCCGGCTGCTGCCCTACCACCGCCGGACCGTCGCGTACCCGGTCGAGCAGGGGCGGATCTTCCTCGACGTGGTGGAGCTGGATCTGCGGGATCCGCTCACCCGGGGCATGGCCAGGCTGCGGCAGGGCCGCCTGCCCGCGGCACCCGGCGAGGTCGTCGTCTCGGCGGCGATGGCGAACGAGGGCGTCGGCGTCGGCGACGCCCTGCCGAACCTCGGCGAGCAGGAGAGCGCGCGCGTGGTCGGCGTCCTGGCGCGGTCCCCCGAGTTCCACACGCACGCGGTGGTGGGCCTGCCGGGCAGCCTGCTGAAGGTCGAGCCGGGCGAGCGGCACTGGCTGGTGGACCACGGCGGCCACCCGGTCACCTGGGAGAACGTGCAGCGCCTCAACAAGGCCGGATTCCACGTGGTGTCCCGCGCGGTCGTGGAGAATCCCCCGCCGGGGCAGCCGGTCGACGTGCGGCCCGAGTCGGTCGTGCAGGGGGTGCTCGTCACCACCATGATCGTCCTCGAGGTGGTGCTGGTCGCCGGACCCGCCTTCGCCGTCGGGCTGCGCCGCCGCCGGCGGTGGCTCGCCCAGATCGCGGCGCAGGGCGGCTCGCCGCGGCAGCTGCGCCTCGTCGTGCTCGCCGACGGCCTGCTCCTCGGGGTGGGCGCCGCGCTGCTCGGGCTCGCCGGGGGCGTCGGCGTCGTCGCCGCCGGGATCGCGCTGGTGCGGGCGCTCGACGTGGAGCGGTACGACCTGCCCATCGTCGCGCAGCTCTCCGGCGCCGGGCCGTTCGACGTGCCGTGGACGTTCGTGGTGCCCGTGGCCGTGCTCGGCGCGGCGAGCGGGGTCGTCGCCGCCGCGCTGCCCGCGCGGCAGGCGGCCCGGCAGGACGTGGCCGCGGTGCTCGCCGGCCGGGAGGCGACGGTCTCCGGCCGGTATCGCCCGCGCCGCGCGCTACCGGGCGCGCTCCTGGTCGCCGCCGGGGCCGTCGCGACCGTGTTCGCGATCCGGCGGGGCAGCCTGATCTGGATCGCCGCGGCCGCCCTGCTCACCCAGTTCGGGCTGATCGCCCTCACCCCGTGGCTGGTGGCCGCCGCGGGCCGCCTCGCCGGGCGGCTGCCGCTGTCGCTGCGGCTCGCGGTGCGCGACGCCGCCCGCCACCGCACCCGCACGGCGTGCGCGGTCGCGGCGGTGATGACGGCGGCGACCGCGACGTCCGCCACCGCGATCACCTTCACCAGCGAGAACGCGATGCTGCAGGCCGGCTACACCGCCGCCGTCCCCGTCGGCACCACGCTCATCGACGGAGAACGGGTCCCGGAGCGGGCCTGGCCCGAGGTCGTGGCGGCGGCCGGCCGGGCGCTGCCCGGGGTGCGGCCGGTCGAGGTGCACCGGGCCCGGGACGACGCGGGCCGGTTCGTCCGGCTCGCCGTCACCGGCGCGGACTGCGGGATCCGCTGCGGCGAGCATGCCCCCGGCCCGGGCAGCGGCGACCTGCCGATCGGGGACGGGCGGCTGCTCCGGCTGGTCCAGGGCAGGGACGACCAGGCCGCCGCGGCCGCGTTCGCCGCGGGCAAGGCGGTGGTCTTCGACCGCGGCCTGGTGCGGGACGGCACGCTCACCGTCGCCGTGCTCGACGAGGAGAGCCGCACCCGCCGCACGGTGGCGGTGCCCGCGGTCGTCGCGACCGCCGCGGACCCCCGGCACGCCGTCGCGGTGCTGCCGGAGGCGGCGGTGCGCGCGGCGGGCCTCACCTCACAGGTGCGCATGCTCCTCGTGGACCCGGCCGAGCGGCGGCTCGACGTCGCGGCCGAGGTGCGCCTCGAGCGCGAGCTGCGGTCGGTGCACGAGGACGTGTTCGTCCACGTCGAGCGCGGCCTCCGGCGGGACGTGCGGCCGGTGGTGCACGTGCTCACCGCGGTCGCCGCGGTGGTGATCCTCGCCGCGACGTTCGCGGTGACCGGCCTCGCCGCGGCCGACCTGCGCCCCGACCTGACGACGATGGCCGCGGTCGGGGCGGCGCCGCGGGTGCGGCGGCTCGTCGTCGCCGGGCAGGCCCTGTTCATCTCCGGTGCGGGCGCGGCCGTCGGCCTCGCCGCCGGCCTGCTCGCCGGGATCGCCGCGGTGTGGTCGCTCGCGGCCGGGCCGCAGGGCGCGCAGGTGCGCTACCTCGTCGAGGACGGCTTCCTGACCGCCCTGCCGCCGCACACGCCGCTGCTGGAGGTGCCGTGGGCGTACCTGGCGGCGGTGGCGATCGGCCTGCCGCTGCTCGCCGCGCTGGTGGCGGGCGGGGTCACCCGCACCCGGATCCCGCTGATCCGCCGCCCGACCTGACCATCGGGCGGTACCCGCGGCGGCGGTGGCCGGAACCGCCCCGCCGCCGCGGCGGATCAGCGCAGCGTGACGCGGATCTTCGACTGCTTGTGCGGGAGCCGCTCCCAGTCCTCCATGAACGTCGCCCGCAGGCCGTACCGGGCGGCGAGGTCGACCAGGGTCTCGGTGCGGTAGTAGAAGTCCTCGCGCAGCACGTGGTGCTCGGGACCCTCGGTGCGGTCGAAGGTGAAGTCGAACCAGCCGTCCGGCTTCATGATCCGGCCGACGTGCGCGAAGCACTCCTCGATCACCTCGATCGGGGAGTGGGAGAACACGCTGTGCGCGTGCACCACGTCGAAGTGCCGGTCGGGCAGGAACGCGAAGCGCAGGTCCTTCACCGGGGTGAGGTACGGCATCTTGCCCGCGAGGCCGTACTCGACCATGGTGTCCTGGGCCGCGAAGAGGATGTCCGGCGAGATGTCGATGCCGTAGTAGTTGCCGGGCTCGAGGTAGTCGATGAACAGCCGCCCGGCGCGCAGGTTGCCGCAGCCGATCTCGAGCATGCGGTGCTCGGGCCGCAGCCCGTGCCCGACGAGGTAGTCGAACTGGAGTTTGCCGAGCGCGAGCCAGCGCTCGTGCGTCCTGCTGCCCACCGCGCGCTTGGGGTCACGGGCGGTGTCGTGCTTCATCACCGCCCGGTAGTAGCTGATGTGGTCGGAGGTGCGCAGCCGGAGCCAGGTGTCGCGGGTGAGCCGGCGTAAGTGCGGGATGATGCGTTGCGGGTGGCGTAAGGCGTAGCCGATCTGGTGGCCGAGGCTCGTGCGCGTCCTCGCGGGCATGAGCGTCCCTCCCGACTCGCTTCCAACGTTGCCCGATCGTAATGAGGTACGGGCCGGACGGGACGGTTAGACGCGGCCTGTCCAGCACGGGTTCGCGCGAACGCGAGCCGGGGGGCGGCGGGTGCGCGGCGGCGGTCGCCGTGGCCGGGCGGCCGGACGAGCCGTGCGGCGCACGGCCGCGGGGCCGTCCGGCGGGGCGGCCGCCGCCGGTCAACGGTCCCGGTCGGATGACCGGGCGAGGCTCACTCGGCGACGCCCGCGCACACCACGTGCGCACCGATCTCGATCATGCGCCGCTCGGTGTGCGCGTCGGCCACCCGCGCCATCAGGACCGGGGCACCGCTCGCGGCGAGCTGGGGCAGCCGCGCCCGGACGAGCCGGTGCAGGTCCTTGACGATGTCCTCGGCCATCTCCGAGTGCACCTTCACGTGCAGCATGATCCCCTCCGCGCCGGAGATCGTCCTCGCCCCGGAGATCCACACGTGGTGGACGAGCGGAAAGTCGTGCAGCAGCTCGGCGAGGGCGAACCGGAGCGCGGGCAGGATCGGGTGGTTGATCCGCTTGTAGCCCGGATCCACCTGCTGCATGGGGCCGGACAGGTGCGGCCGGGGCGCGGGCACCCAGGCCTGGAGCGAGGCGGGCGGGGGAGCGGCGGACGCGGCGGGCGGCGCCGCCGGAGCGGGGAACGCGGGCCCCGCGGGCGTCGGCGGGACCGGCGCGGCTCCCGGCGGCTCGGGCGCCGCCGGGCCGGGCGGGGCGGCCGGTGGCGCGCCCTGCGCGGTGCCCGGGCGGGCGGACGAGCGCGGGATGGTGGCCATCGCGCCGGTGGCGTAGGCGCGCGGCGCCGTACCGGTGCCGGATTGGGCGGTGCCGGATTGGGCGGTGCCGGTCGGGGCCGCGAGGGCGGGCGACGGAGCCGGCGGATTCACCTCCAGATAGCGCTTGAGGTCCGCGATGGGGATCGCCGCCGCGGCGGGCCCGGCGGCGTCGATGACGATCTCTCGCACCCCGGTGACCCGCTGGATGTCGATGATCGTCTGGGCGTCGCACTCCGACAGCCGATGGCTGCCCCGGTGCCGTGCGTAGGTGGCCGGGCTGGTGTAGCCGAGCAGCACGCGCTCACCGGCCTGCGTGGTGCCGAGCACGACCGACCGGTCCGGTCGCACGGCGACCAGGATTCCCCCTTCGGCGAGGGCGGCGAGCAGGCGGTGCGGGCTGCCGTGCTGCGCGAGGACTTCGCCGAGAGCGGGGTTCCCGATGCTCATATGGCGAACGATACGGACAGGAGCATGACCTTAGCAGCGTATTCGCCAAGATTTCGTACCGGCAACACCGACTTCTCCGGTACGGTTCGGTTGGCGCGTCGGCGGGAGGGCCGCGGGAAAGGGTCCCGACAGTGTCGTGGCGGCCCGCTTCGCCCGCGCGTATGACGACGGTCACAGCGCGGTGACCTGCAGATATGAAGTCGAGTCTCGCATTGCGGACGCTTGTGAGAGCTTTCACATGCGCCCACTAGACTCGTCTGGTGTCCGAGCAGCCGCACAAGCCGAAGGGTCCATTCGTGAACAAGCCCGTCGTACTCGTCGCCGAGGAACTTTCCGAAGCGGGTCTCGCCCTGCTGGGCGCCGACTTCGAGGTACGCCACACCGACGGAGCCGACCGTTCCGCGCTGCTGCCGGCCCTGGCGGAGGCGGACGCGCTCATCGTCCGCAGCGCCACCCAGGTGGACGCCGAGGCGCTCGCGCACGCGCCGCGCCTGCGCGTGGTCGCCCGCGCCGGCGTCGGTCTCGACAACGTGGACGTGGAGGCCGCGACCAAGGCCGGTGTCATGGTCGTGAACGCCCCCACCTCCAACATCGTCAGCGCCGCCGAGCACACGATCGCGCTCATCCTCGCCTGCGCGCGCAACGTCCCCCAGGGCCACGCGGCGCTCAAGGGCGGGGAGTGGAAGCGCTCGAAGTACACCGGCGTGGAGCTCGACCAGAAGACGGTCGGCATCCTCGGGCTCGGCCGCATCGGCCAGCTCGTGGCCCAGCGCCTCGCGCCGTTCGGGGTCGAGCTGATCGCCTACGACCCGTACCTGCAGCCCGCCCGCGCCGCGCAGATCGGCGTGCGCCTCGTCGGGCTGGAGGAGCTGCTGCAGCGCTCCGACTTCATCACCGTGCACCTGCCCAAGACCAAGGAGACGATCGGTCTCATCGGCGACCGCGAGCTGCACATGGTCAAGCCGACCGTGCGCATCATCAACGTCGCCCGGGGCGGCATCGTCGACGAGAACGCGCTGTACGCCGCGATCAAGGAGGGCCGGGTCGCCGGCGCCGCGCTCGACGTGTTCGCCAAGGAGCCGTGCACCGACAGCCCGCTGTTCGAGCTCGACCAGGTCGTGGTCACCCCGCACCTCGGCGCCTCCACCCACGAGGCCCAGGAGAAGGCCGGAACCCAGGTGGCCCGCAGCGTCAAGCTCGCCCTCGCGGGCGAGTTCGTGCCCGACGCGGTGAACGTGCAGGGCGGCCCGGTGGCCGACTACGTCAAGCCGGGCCTGCCGCTCGCCGAGAAGCTGGGCCGGGTGTTCACCGCGCTCGCCGGTGAGGTCGCCACCCGCCTCGACGTGGAGGTCCGCGGCGAGATCGTCCAGCACGACGTGCGGGTGCTCGAGCTCGCCGCGCTCAAGGGCGTGTTCACCGACGTGGTCGAGGAGGCGGTGACCTACGTCAACGCCCCGCTGCTCGCCAAGGACCGCGGGGTGGTCGTCGAGCTGGTCACCAGCGAGGAGAGCTCGGACTGGCGGAACGTGGTCACCGTGCGCGGCGTGCTCGCCGACGGCCGCACGGTCACCGTGTCCGGCACGCTCTCCGGGCCGCGGCAGATCCAGAAGCTGGTGAACGTCAACGGCTTCGACATCGAGATCGAGCCGACCGAGCACCTGGCGTTCTTCACCTACGACGACCGGCCCGGCATCGTCGGGATCGTCGGCCAGATCCTCGGCGAGCACGGCGTGAACATCGCCTCGATGCAGGTGTCCCGGAACGAGAAGGGCGGCAAGGCGCTCATCGCGCTCACCGTCGACTCCGCGATCCCGGACGAGGCGATGGAGCAGATCCTCAGCGGGATCGGCGCCGAGACCGGCCGCCGGGTGGACCTCAGCGAGTGAGGTCCCGCGCCGTCACCGTCCGGCGTCTCAACATGTGAAAAGGCGTGCTACGGGGCGAGACGGCGGCGCCGTCCGCCCGGTAGGCTGACGGGCAGACCACGCCGGGGCGCGCCGTCGTCGGCCGTTCGCCCCGTAGCCGTCGTCTTTCGCCGCGCCGTGGGCCGTGTGCCCGGCGCGCCGTTCGCATCACGGAATTGGGTCCCACCATGTACGACATGTACGCCTGGAGTCGGCAGAACCCGCCCGAGGAGCCGGAGCGGAAGGCCGCCGACGCCGTGCAGGCCGCGCTCGACCGCCGCGACAACGGCGGCGCCGTACCGCCCCGCACCTCCCGGTGAGCGACCGGGACAAGGGATCACACGAGGTCACCACAGGGTTCGGATAAGGTACGGCCATGCTGGACGAACACGGCACGCTCAAGTTGGCGGTCATCCCCGGTGACGGCATCGGCACCGAGGTCGTGGCCGAGGGCCTGAAGGTCCTCGACGCCGCCGGGGTCAAGGCCGAGACCACCACATATGACCTTGGCGCCAAGCGCTACCACGCGACGGGCGAGACCCTGCCCGATTCGGTACTCGAGGAGCTGCGCGGCTACGACGCGATCCTGCTCGGCGCCGTCGGCGACCCGAGCGTGCCGCCCGGCGTACTCGAGCGCGACCTGCTGCTGCGGCTGCGCTTCGAGCTCGACCACTACGTGAACCTGCGCCCGGTCAAGCTCTTCCCCGGCGTGACCACCCCGATCGCCGGGGCCGGACCCGAGGACATCGACATGGTCGTGGTCCGGGAGGGCACCGAGGGCCCGTACGCGGGCGCGGGCGGCGTGCTGCGCCGCGGCACCCCGCACGAGATCGCCACGCAGGAGTCGTTCAACACCGCGTACGGCGTGGCCCGCGTGGTCCGCTACGCGTTCGCCAAGGCCCAGGCCCGGCCGCGCAAGAAGCTCACGCTGGTGCACAAGACCAACGTGCTCACCTACGCCGGTGACCTGTGGATGCGCACGGTGGAGAGCATCGCGCCGGAGTTCCCGGACGTGACCGTCGACTACTGCCACGTCGACGCGGCCTCGATGTTCTTCGTCACCCAGCCGTCGCGCTTCGACGTGATCGTCACCGACAACCTGTTCGGTGACATCCTCACCGACATCGGCGCCGCGATCGCCGGCGGCATCGGCCTGGCGGCGAGCGGCAACGTCAACCCCGAGCGCACCGCGCCGAGCATGTTCGAGCCGGTGCACGGCAGCGCGCCCGACATCGCCGGGCAGGGCAAGGCCGACCCGACCGCCACCGTGCTGTCGGTCGCCATGATGCTCGACCACCTCGGCCTGACCGAGGCCGCCGCCCGGGTGGAGCGCGCCGTCGCGGCCGACCTCGCCGAGCGCGCGGGCGCGGGCACCCGTACCACGAGCCAGATCGGCGACGACATCGCCAAGCGAGTAGCCGGCTGAACGGGCCGCCACTCGACGATCTTCACGAACGCGCACGGCGGCCGACGCCCCGTGCGCGTTCGTCATGTTCCGGCGCGATCCGCCGGATCCGCATCATCCGCTTGGCGACGCTTTGACGTCGCATTCACTACAGTTTTCACCCGAACCGGCCGCGGCGCACAATGAGATGGGGCGCGACCACCGAAAAGAGAAGGATCCCGTCATGACCACCGCTCATCGCCTTACCTTCGACGTGCAGCTCTCCGACCACGCGCGCACTCCGGAGGAGCGCGAGCGGGTACTGGCGAACCCCGGGTTCGGGCGGCACTTCACCGACCACATGATCGTGATCGAGTGGACCGAGGGGCGTGGCTGGCACGACGCGCGGCTCGTGCCGTACCAGCCGCTCACCCTGGATCCGGCGACGTCGGTGTTCCACTACGGGCAGGAGCTGTTCGAGGGGCTGAAGGCGTACCGGCAGGCGAACGGCTCGATCGTGATGTTCCGCCCGTACGCGAACGCGGCCCGGTTCAACAGCTCGGCGCGCCGCATGGCCATGCCCGAGCTGCCCGAGGACGTGTTCGTCGAGTCGCTCGAGCTGCTCGTGCAGACCGACAAGGAGTGGGTGCCGACCACCGAGGGGCACAGCCTCTACCTGCGTCCCTTCATGATCGCCACGGAGGTCGGGCTCGGGGTCAACCACCCGTCGAAGAGCTACAAGTACATCGTGATCGCCTCCCCGGCCGCGTCGTACTTCGCCGGCGGGATCAAGCCGGTCACGGTGTGGCTGTCGAAGGAGTACACCCGTGCCGCGCCCGGCGGCACCGGGTTCGCCAAGTGCGGTGGCAACTACGGGGCCGCGTTCGTCGCCCAGCAGCAGGCCGTGGAGAACGGCTGCGACCAGGTGGTCTGGCTCGACGCCTTCGAGCACCGCTGGGTCGAGGAGATGGGCGGCATGAACCTGTTCTTCGTGTTCGGCGACCGGCTGGTCACGCCCGCGCTCACCGGCACGCTGCTGCCCGGCGTCACCCGCGACTCGCTGCTCAAGCTCGCCGGCGACCTCGGCTACCTCGCCGAGGAGGGCAAGATCTCGGTCGACCTGTGGCGGGCCGGCTGCGAGTCCGGCGAGCTCACCGAGGTGTTCGCCTGCGGCACCGCCGCGGTGATCACCCCGGTCGGCGCGGTGAAGGACGAGACCGGCGGCTGGACGATCGGCGACGGCACGCCCGGCCCGGTCACCATGCGGCTGCGCGAGGAGCTCGTCGGCATCCAGTACGGCACCCGCCCGGACACCCGGGACTGGGTGCACAAGGTCTGCTGACCGTCCTTGGCGCGTTCCCGCACGTCCTGCGCGGTATCCCCGTTCGACGAGCGGTGACGCCGAGGTGCCCGGGGCGCCCGCGACGGCGCCTCCGGGCCGCGGCGGTCAGCGCTTGCGGATCAGGGTGAGCCCGTCCGCGAACGGCAGCAGGATCACGGTGACCCGCTTGTCGGCGATCACGTGGTCGTTGAACGCGCGGGTGACGCGCACCAGCTCGTCGTCGTCGGCCGGGTCGGCGACCCGGCCGCGGCGCAGCGTGTTGTCCGCGACGATCAGCCCGCCCGGCACGAGCCGGGACATGATCAGCTCGTAGTAGTCGACGTACCCGGGCTTGTCCGCGTCGATGAAGGCGAAGTCGATCGACTCGGTCTCCGGCAGCTCGGCGAGGGTCTGCCTCGCCGGGCCGAGCCGCAGCTCGATCCGGTCCGCGAGGCCCGCCCGGCGCCAGTACTCGCGCGCGATCGCGGTCCACTCCTCGCTCACGTCGAAGCAGGTGAGCCGGCCGCCGGGGGCGAGCCCGCGGGCGATGCAGATCGACGAGTAGCCGGTGAACGTGCCCACCTCCACCGCGTTCCGCGCGCCCATGAGCTGGGCGAGCATGGTGAGCAGCGGGCCCTGCTCGGGCGCGATCTGCAGTCCCGCGTGGTCGCCGGTGAGCTCCACGGTCCGCTCGGCGAGCTCCGCGAGCAGCGGATCCGGCGGCGTGGTGTGCTCCAGGGCGTAGCGGGCGACGTGTTCGGCCATGTACGCGGATGCCTTCATGCGGGCCATTCTCGCCGAGCCGGGTGAACTCGCCACGCCGGCACGGCGGGTTGGTGTGCGGAGCACTCCGGACGTGTGGCAAACTGGCAGACGCAATGCGCTACGGTCTGCTGATTATCGGCAGGCGCGCCGGCACTTAGCACAGGACAATCGCCGGCGCGCAGACCTCTCACGTCCGTGAGGGGTCTTTTGTTTTGGGCCGAAAGACCGCGCGCGGGCGAGCCGTACCGCCCCTGAGGAGAGAACGGACACCATGGCCGACGATCGGTTTCACGTCTACGACACCACGCTTCGCGACGGCGCCCAGCAGGAGGGCCTCAACCTCAGCGTCGCCGACAAGCTCGCCATCGCGCGGCACCTGGACAGCCTGGGGGTCGGCTTCATCGAGGGCGGCTGGCCGGGGGCGAACCCCAAGGACACCGAGTTCTTCCGGCGGGCTCGGACCGAGCTCGACCTGAAGCACGCGCAGCTCGCCGCGTTCGGCGCGACCCGCCGGCCCGGCGTGAAGGCGGCCGACGACCCCCTGGTCGCCGCACTGCGCGAATCCGAGGCGCCGGTCGTGACGCTCGTGGCCAAGAGCCACGACCGGCACGTGGAGCTGGCCCTCCGCACGACGCTCGAGGAGAACCTCGCGATGATCCGCGACACCGTCTCCCACCTGCGTGCGGAGGGCCGGCGCGTCTTCCTCGACGCCGAGCACTTCTTCGACGGCTACAAGGCGAACCCGGCGTACGCGCTCGAGGTGGTGCGCACCGCCGCCGAGGCCGGGGCCGACGTCATCGCGCTCTGCGACACCAACGGCGGCATGCTCCCCGACGAGCTCGGCGAGGTGGTCGAGGCCGTCGTGGCCACCGGGGCGCGCATCGGCATCCACTGCCACGACGACACCGGCTGCGCGGTGGCGAACACCCTCGCCGCGGTCCGCGCCGGGGCCACGCACGTCCAGGGCTGCGCCAACGGGTACGGCGAGCGCTCGGGCAACGCCAACCTGTTCACCGTGGTGGCGAACCTCCAGCTCAAGCGGGGCTTCGACCTCGTGCCGCCGGAGGCGCTGGCGGACATGACCCGCATCGCGCACGCCATCTCCGAGGTGACGAACGTCACCCCGAACTCGCACCAGCCGTACGTCGGGGTGTCGGCCTTCGCGCACAAGGCCGGCCTGCACGCCTCGGCGATCAAGGTGGACCCCAACCTCTACCAGCACATCGACCCGGCGCTCGTCGGCAACGACATGCGCATGCTCGTCTCCGACATGGCCGGGCGGGCCTCGGTGGAGCTCAAGGGCCGCGAGCTCGGCTACAGGCTCGACGGCGACCAGGCCCGGGCCCTGGTGGAGCGGGTCAAGGAGCTGGAGGCGAGGGGCCACACCTTCGAGGCCGCGGACGCCTCCTTCGAGCTGCTGCTGCGCGACACCGTGCACGGCGAGCGGCGGCGGCACTTCACCGTCGAGTCCTGGCGGGTGATCATCGAGCGCCGCCCCACCGGCGAGGTGGTGAGCGAGGCGACGGTGAAGCTGCACGCCAAGGGCGAGCGCATCGTCGCCACCGGCGAGGGCAACGGGCCGGTGAACGCGCTCGACCGCGCGGTCCGGCTCGCCCTGGAGCGGCTCTTCCCCGAGCTCGCCGAGCTCGAGCTCATCGACTTCAAGGTGCGCATCCTCGAGGGCACCCACGGCACCGGCGCGGTCACCCGGGTGCTCGTCACCTCCAGCGACCGCGAGGGCGAGTGGTCCACGGTCGGCGTCGACGAGAACATCATCGCCGCCTCCTGGGACGCCCTCGAGCAGGCCGTCACCTTCGGCCTGCTGCGCGCCGGCCGGGAGCCGCAGGAGGTCGTGCCGGTGCTCGGCTAGGCGAGGCCGCCGGACGCGGTCGCGCGGAAGGTGACGGAGCCCTCCGGGGTCTGCACCGTCACCTTCCCGCCCGAGCAGGACACCTCGGGCTCGGCGGTGCCGGGCACGATCACCGTGAGCAGGGCGCTCGCCGCGGGGGAGACGACGGCGGGCGCCTTCTCCTTGCGCATGTAGCCGGGGGAGACCCAGCCCTGGTACGGGTTGGTCTGGCCGATCTTCACCTGCTGGCCGCCGATCGGCTTGCAGGACGGCATGGCGAGCTGCACCAGGCTCGCCCGCCAGCCCTTGGCGCCGCCCTCACCGACCACGACGTGGCCGCCGCGGTTGGAGAGCACCTTGAGGTCGGCGGGGAAGTGCCACAGGTTGCGGATGCGCGCGCCCTTGGCGGCGGTGTCGAGCACCGCCATCACGTCCCGGTCGTGGTTGACCAGCACCGACCGGGTACGGCGCACGCCGTACGCGGTGTCGGACAGCGTGTACGTCTGGCGCTCGCCGCCGATCTTGTACGCGTCGAGCCGGCTCGCCGTACGCGGCCGGAACCGCTTGCCGACGACGACCGGCACGTTGTGCGCCTCCGGGGACATCGTCCAGTACCGGTAGGCGGTCTTCTCGTAGGAGTGGAAGCCGACGTCGACGAGCACGTCCCGGCCCTGGGCGTAGTAGGTGACGCCGAGGTGGTCCTCGTGGCCGTGGTACTTCAGGCCGGGGCCGAACCGGATCGAGTAGTACGCCGACTCGGGGTCGTCCCAGGCGGTCCGGCCGAACACGTACCCGGCGCGGCGGAACACCTTGACCGGCTTCTCCCGCTTCGCCTTCTTGATGCTCTTCTTCTCGGCCGGGTCGTTCTCCACCTCGTCGAGGGTGAACCCGGTGGGCCGCACGTCCGGGCCGCCGTCGCCGATCGGCACCATATACCCGTTCGGCTGGATGGCGTGCACGATGTAGGAGGCGAGCAGGTCGTACCGGCGGCGCATCTCGCCCGGCACCTTCATGCCGCACTCGGTGATCTTCTCCATCGCGGTCGTCATGCGCCGGTGCACGTAGACGCCGTACCGCGGGGCCTGCTCCTGCAGCGCGCCGTCGGCGTCGATGGCGAGTTTCGCCGAGGAGTTCATCCGCTGGACGGCGAGCCGGCTCCAGGAGCGCTCGCCGAGGCGGCAGCCGATGCTGAGCAGGCCGATGTCCTGGTCGAGGCCGTGGTTGTGGCCCTTCTCGTAGAGGGCCGGGTTGGCGAGCACCTTCGCGTGCTCGCGCAGGCTGCGGGTGAGCCACGCCGCCTTCACGTGCCGGCTCAGGCAGACCAGGGCCGGGGCGCGCAGCGCCACCGGGTGCTCCTCCCAGGCGTACCGGTTGGTGCGCCGCCCGCCGCGCGGGTTGTCCTTCACCCAGTCCTTGGCGACCTCGACCGCCCGGTCGAGGTACCTGCGGTCGCCGGTGCTCTCGTACTCGGCGACGAGCCGGGCCATCCAGCGCAGCGAGTGGAACACCATCGCCCACGAGCGGTTGCGGTGCGGGTTGGTGTGCCAGTTCACGTCGCGGCCGATGCGGACCGGGGGGAGGTCGACGAACTCGAGCCGGCCCGCCATGATGTCCGCCGCCGTGGGCGTGGCGGGCAGCCAGTCGCCCTGGCAGTCGGGGGTGCGCTTGCCCGCCCGCGCCTCGCCGGGTGCCGTGGTGGACGCGCCGGCCGGCGCCGCGTGCGCGGCCGGGACGACCGCGCCGGCCGCGAGCAGGACCGACAACAGGGCGATGCCTCGTGTGCGGGCGCGCACGCCTACCTCCCCGAGCAGAACGAGAGCCCGTGCCGGCGTGGGGTTCCGGCACGAGCTCGCAAGCCGGTCATATGGACCGAATCACATCAGGTCGCTCGTGGCGCAGGCGTCACATTGCGCACATTTGTTATCGGAGCTTTGACAGATTGCGTCCTATGACGCGTCGTATGTCCCGTACGGCGGAGCGTCACTCGCCGCCGGTTTTCGGCCCGGCGCTCTGCACCACCTCGAACGACCAGATCTCGGAGTCGCTCGCCGCGGGCCCGCCCTGCCCGTGGCCGTGCCCCTGCCCGTGGCCGTGGCCCTCCTGCGCCCGGTCGGCGGACGCCTGGGCGTGCCCGGCCTGGAACGCCCGGCTGCTCAGCCACCGCTGGTAGTCCTCCTCGCTGCGCCAGCGGGTGTAGACGAGGTAGCGGTCGGTGCCTTCGACCGGCCGCAGCAGCTCGAACCACTCGAAGCCGTCGGAGGACTCCACCATGCCGGCCCGGTTGGCGAACCGCCTCTCCAGCTCCTCGCGCTTCTCGGGCGGCACGGTCAGCACGTTGATCTTCACTACGGACATGTCCCGATCCTCTCACCGCGCCCCGCCCGCGGCACGGATGACGTGCCCGGCGACGCGCCGCAGGCCGGGCCGTGCACCGGCCGTACCGGAGGGGCGTCAGCCCGCTGCCACCCGCAGGTGTGGCACGGCACTAGCCTTGTGGTGTGCGCATAGCGAGGTATACCAAGGACGGTGAGGTCGCCTTCGGCGTGATCGAGGGTGCGCGCGGCGAGGAGGTCGTCGCGCGGATCGACGGGCACCCGTTCGGCACCATCCGGTTCACCGGGGAGCGACACCCCCTCACGGACGTGCGGCTCGTCGCCCCGTTGCTCCCGACGAAGATCATCGCCATCGGGCGGAACTACGCGGCCCACGCGGCGGAGCTCGGCAACGAGGTGCCCGAGGAGCCGCTCATGTTCCTCAAGCCGTCCAGCTCGGTGATCGGCCCCGGCGAGGGCATCGTCTACCCGGCCAAGCTCTCCGAGCGCGTGGACTTCGAGGGCGAGCTCGCCGTCGTCATCGGCCGGCTGTGCCGGGACGTGCCCGCCGAGCGCGCCAACGAGGTCATCTTCGGCTACACCTGCGCCAACGACGTCACCGCGCGGGACCTGCAGAACAAGGACGGCCAGTGGACCCGGGCCAAGGGCTTCGACACCTTCTGCCCGCTCGGCCCGTGGATCCAGACCGAGCTCGACCCGTCCGACCTGGCGATCACCACCAGCGTCAACGGCGAGCTGCGGCAGAGCGCCCGCACCTCCCAGCTCATCCACGACATCCCGAAGCTGATCGCCCACGTCAGCGCGGTGATGACCCTCATCCCCGGTGACGTCATCCTCACCGGCACGCCGGAGGGGGTCGGCCCGCTGCAGGTCGGGGACGAGGTCAGCGTCGGCATCGAAGGCATCGGAACTCTCACCAACCGGGTGATCTCACGTGACTGAACTGCGCGTACGCTTCGCGCCCTCGCCCACCGGCATGTTCCACGTCGGCGGGGCACGCTCCGCCCTGTTCAACTGGGCGCTCGCCGTGCAGGCCGGCGGACGGTTCATCCTGCGCATCGAGGACACCGACCAGGCGCGGAACCGGCCGGAGTGGACCGAGGGCATCATCTCGGCGCTCGCCTGGCTCGGCATCGGTTCCGACTCGCCGTACTTCGAGGGGCCGTACTTCCAGTCCGACTACGCCGAGCAGCACCGGGCCGCGGTGGCGAAGCTGCTCGCCGACGGCCGCGCCTACCACTGCGACTGCACGCGCGAGGACGTCAAGGAGCGCACCGGGTCGGAGTACCAGGGGTACGACGGGTACTGCCGGGACCGCGGGCTCACCTCGGGCGCGGTGCGGTTCCGCACCCCCGACGAGGGCGTGACCGTGGTCGAGGACAAGGTCCGCGGCCGGGTGGAGTTCGCCAACGAGTCGATCGAGGACTTCGCGATCGCGCGCACCGACGGCTCGCCGCTGTTCGTGCTCGCCAACGTCGTCGACGACATGGAGATGCGGATCACCCACGTGGTGCGCGGCGACGAGCACCTGGCGAACACCCCCAAGCAGCAGCTGCTGTGGGAGGCGCTCGGCGCCACCCCGCCGGTGTGGGCGCACGTTCCGGTGCTCGTCAACGAGAAGCGGCAGAAGCTGTCGAAGCGGCGGGACAAGGTCGCGCTCGAGTCCTACCGGGACGAGGGCTACCTCGCCGAGGCGATGATCAACTACCTCATGCTGCTCGGCTGGGGCCCCGGCGGCGACCGCGAGATCATGCCGTGGTCCGAGATGGTGCGGCTGTTCCGGCTCGAGGACGTCAACCCGTCGCCCGCGTTCTTCGACGAGAAGAAGCTGCGCGCGTTCAACGGCGAGTACATCCGCGCGCTGCCGGTCGACGAGTTCGCCGAGCGCTGCCTGCCGTGGGTGCGGCCGATCCCCGGCTTCGACGTCGAGGTGTTCCGCAAGGTCGCCCCGCTGGTGCAGACCCGGGTCGCGGTGCTCTCCGAGGTCCCCGGGTACGTCGACTTCCTGTTCCTCGCCGAGCCGGTGTTCGACCAGGGCTCGTGGGACAAGGGCATGAAGCACGAGGCGGCCCCGGACATCCTCGAGGCGTACGCCGAGCGGCTCGCCACCGTGGAGTGGAACCCCGACGCGCTCAAGACCGCGCTCGAGGAGGTCGGCGCGGCGCACGGGCTGAAGCTGGGCAAGGCCCAGGCGCCGGTGCGCGTGGCGATCACCGGCCGCACGGTCGGGCTGCCGCTGTTCGAGTCGATCGAGGTGCTCGGCCGGGAGCGCTCGCTCGCCCGGGTCAAGGCCGCCCTGGAGCGGCTGCGCGCCCAGCGGGCCTCCTGACGGGCCTTCGCCCGCCGGTCGGTACGGCCGGCCTCACAGCAGGCCGCGGCGCTCCAGCAGCGGCTCCAGCCGGGGATCGCGGCCGCGGAAGGCGCGGAACGCCTCCATCGCGTCCACGCTGCCGCCCTTCGACAGCAGCTCCCGCCGGAAGCGGTCGCCGTTCTCCCGGCGCAGCCCGCCGTTCTCCTTGAACCACTCGACGCTGTCCGCGTCGAGCACCTCGCTCCAGATGTAGGAGTAGTAGCCCGCGCTGTAGCCGCCGAAGAAGATGTGGGCGAAGTAGGTGCTGCGGTACCGGGGCGGGACGCGCTCCAGCGCCACGCCCGCCTCGCGCAGCGCCCGCGCCTCGAACGCCTCCACGTCGGCGTACTCGGCCGGGTCGGTGTCCACGTCGATGGTGTGCCACGCCCAGTCGAGCAGCGACGCGGCGAGGTACTCCACCGTGGCGTAGCCCTGGTTGAACCTCCGGCCGGCGAGCATGCGGTCGACCAGCTCCTGCGGCATCGGCTCGCCGGTCTCGTGGTGCCGCGCGTAGTTGGCGAGCACCTCCGGCCAGGTCGCCCACATCTCGTTCACCTGCGACGGGTACTCCACGAAGTCCCGCGGCACCGCGGTACCCGAGAACCGGGGGAACCGCACGTCGGAGAAGAGCGCGTGCAGCGCGTGCCCGAACTCGTGGAACATCGTGTTCACCTCGTCGAAGGTGAGCAGCGTCGGCTCGCCCGGCGGCGGCTTGACGATGTTGAGGTTGTTCACCACGACCGGGCGGGTGCCGAGCAGGTGGGACTGCTTGACGAGGCTGTTCATCCACGCCCCGCCGCGCTTGGACGGCCGGGCGTAGTAGTCGGCGAGGAACAGGCCGAGCCCGGTCCCGTCGGCGTCGAACACCTCGAACACCCGCACGTCCGGGTGGTAGCCGGGCAGGTCGGGCCGCTCCGTAAAGCGCAGGCCGTACAGCCGGGAGGCGGCGTGGAACACGCCGTCGCGCAGCACCCGCTCCAGCTCGAAGTACGGCCGCATCGCGGCCGCGTCGACGTCGTAGCGGGCCTTGCGCACCTTCTCCGCGTAGAACGCCCAGTCCCAGGCCTGGACCTCGAACCCGGCCATCTCGTCGAGCGCGGCGGCCTCCCGGTGCGCGTTCGCCACCGCGGGCGCGACGAGCTTGCCGAGCATCTCGGCGACCGCCCGGGTGCTCGGCGCGGTCTGGTCGGCCACGACGTACTCGGCGTGGTTGGCGTAGCCGAGCAGCCGGGCCCGCTCCGCGCGCAGCCGTACGATCCGCGCCACCAGCTCGGCGTTGTCGCGCAGGCCGCGGCCGACCGAGGCGTTGTGGATGCGCTCGCGCAGCGCCCGGTCGGTCAGCTCGGCGAGCGCGGGCTGCTGGGTGGGCAGCACCAGGCCGATCACGTACCTGCCGTCCAGGCCGCGTTCCCGGGCCGTCTCGGCCGCGGCGCGCACCGCCTCCGGGGAGAGGCCGTCGAGCAGCGCCACGTCGTCCACGACGACCGCGCGCTCGTTGGTGTCGTTGAGCAGGTTCTGCTGGAACGCCGTGGAGAGGGTGGACAGCTCCTCGTTGATCTTCCGGAGCCGCTCGGCGTCGGTCTCGTCGAGCTCGGCGCCGGCCCGCACGAAGTCGGTGTGGTAGCGCTCGAGCAGCCACCGCTCGTCCGGGGCGAGGCCGAGCTCGTCCCGGGCCTCGTAGAGGGCCTTGATGCGGGCGAACAGCGCGCGGTTGAGGTGGATCGCGTCGGCGTGCTTGGCGAGCTTCGGCGTGATCTCCTTCTGGATGCGCTGGATGCCCGGGTCGGCGTCCGCGGAGACCTTGTTGAAGAAGACCGCCGACACCCGGTCCAGCACCCGGCCCGAGCGCTCCAGCGCCACGATCGTGTTCTCGAACGTGGGCGGCTCGGGCGAGGACGCGATCGCCTCCACCTCGGCGAGCTGCTCGGCCATGCCGCGCTCGAACGCGGGCAGGTAGTGCTCCTCGCGGATGCGCTCGAACGGCGGAAGCTGGTACGGCAGGTCGCTCGGTGCGAAGAACGGGTTCTCGGCCACCACGTCGGCTCCTCTCCACGCGCTGCCTACCAGGATGCCGCCGACCGGGCCCGGCGCAAACGCCGGATCGGCGGTGTCCGCGCGCGGCCGGCCGGGCTTCCGGCAATCGTTTTGGTGCTCGGTGCCAAGCTGGGCTATCCTTTCGAACGTCGCGAACGGCCGACAGGCCGCGAGCAATGGGGTATGGGGTAATTGGCAGCCCGGCGGATTCTGGCTCCGCTAGTCTAGGTTCGAGTCCTGGTACCCCAGCGATGCACTGACCGACGCGGATGTCTCCCGACATCCGCGTTCGTCGTTTTCGGGCGATGTGAGGATCGTCACCCCGGACGTCCTTGGGACACGCGGTCGCCCGTGGCGCCGGGGGAGAGGGATTCGGCGTGTTCGCGCATGGCGCGCAGCGCCGCCCGGGCGGCGGCGAGGTGGGCGCGTTCGGCGGCGAGTGCGTCGTCGCCGGATTACCCGGCCATGCTGGGCGCGAGCCGGTGCGCGGGCATGGAAGAGTCTCCGGGTTCTCGCCGGACGGTCGGGTGGGTTTCCGGCCGCTCCTGTCGCCTCGTCGTGTGCCGCGGCCACGGCGTGGTGGTCGGCGCGCTCCGCGCCCGCCGCGTGCCCGCCGGCCGTACGGGGTCGTTCCGGTCTGCGCGTCCCCGGAGGCGGTGCCCTCGCGCCGCCCGGGAGCCTCCGCGCACCGCGCGCGGTGGCCGTTCCCGCCGCGTCGCCGCGTCCGGCCGCCGGAGCCCTCCGCATCCGGCTTTACGTTTCCGCAGGTCAAAGCATTGATCGCAAAGCGGGCGGCAATCGGTTTGGTCATCCGGTCCGCGTACGGTACAGTTACGGACGTCGCAAGGAACCCGCCGCGAACGGCGGGGGACAAAGCGGCAGGCAAGGTCCCGTCGTCTAGTGGCCTAGGACGCCGCCCTCTCAAGGCGGTAACGCCGGTTCGAATCCGGTCGGGACTACCACGAGGATCCGCCACCCGGAGCACGGGGAGGCGGATTTTTCGTTTCCCACGGCACGCGCCGAGGCACCCGCCCCGGGGCGTGGCCGGGACGGGCGAGGCTCCGCGCCGCCGCCCGCAAGAGCCCGTGAGGCCGCCACAGGGCGCGGGGACGCCCGCCGGGACCCGGGGGAGGGTCCCGGCCGTTTCGGCCCGCGTCCGTGGCGCTCAGTGGGCGACGGCGGCCGAGCGGGCCTTGAACAGGGCGCGCCGGGCGGCCTTGCTCACCCGCTTGTCCGGGTGGGCGTCGGCGATCGTCTCCAGCAGCTCCGGCAGGTGCGGGTGCGGCACCTTCCAGATCGAGTCGAGCAGCCCGAGCAGGTCCCGGACCGTGCCCACGTCCCGCAGCGTGCTCACGAACTCGCTGCGGCCGAGGCCGGCCGAGATCGCCCACATGTCGAGGATCATCCACTGCACGTCCGCCGGGCCGGGCGTGGGCGCGTCGGGCACGCCGAGCCGGGCAAGGCAGTTCGTCGCGTACGGGCGCAGCGACGGCTCGTCGAGCACGGACCGCCAGGCGGGCACCGCCGCCTCGCCGAGCGAGCCGACCATGCTCGCCGCCTGCACCCGGACCATCTCGTTCGACTCGTCCGCCGCCGCGGCGTCGAGCAGCTCCTTGGCCGCCCGCTCCGGGTCCCGGGTCCTCAGCCAGGCGGCGAACTCGGCGTCGGCCTCCTCGTCCGGCAGGTCGACGCAGATCTCCAGCAGCTCGGCCGCGCTCATCACGTCGAACGCCGGGCGGGCGTCCACCTCGATCCCGGCCTCGTCGGCGAGGTGGAGCACGCCCTCCACGCCGAGCGGCGTGAGCCGTACCACGTCGGCGCCGTCGGCCGTGCCGCGCTCGACCATGCCGTAGCCGGCGAGCCAGTCGAGCGCCGGGGCGAGCGGGTCGCCGTACCGCTCGGCCGCCGCCGCCCACGCGTCCTCGCCCAGGTCGTCGAGGTCCGCGGCGGCCTCGGCGAGCTCGGCGCGCAGCTCCTCGACCCGGCGCGCGCCCCCGGCCGCCAGCAGCCGGACCAGCACGCCGCGGGTGAGGCCCTCCAGCGCCTCGGTGAGGTCATCGTCGTCGAGCTCGGGGTCGCCGTAGTCGACCGAGCGCAGGCCCTGCACCCACAGCTCCAGCACGTCCTCGTCGTCGTCGAACGGCCAGTCCGCGGTGTCCTCGGCGAGGGTGACCCGGCCGCGCCGGTCGGCGACGAGGAACTCCAGGTCGAACGCGTGCTCCCAGAGGTTCCACAGCTCCCGCTCGTGTTCGGCGGGCACCTCGGCGCCGTCGGCGGGCCGGGGCAGCCCGGCGGCGGCGAGCGCGCCGGCGAGCTCCGCGCCCCCGGACGGCGGGTCCCGGCGCACCCGGCGCCGGTCGGCACCGGCCCACAGCGCCAGGTCACGGGCCCGGGCGATGAGCGGGACCTCGCGGGCCGCGGCGGCGAGCTCCGCGTCCGGGCGCAGCCGGACCGCGGGCAGGCCGGCGAGCGCCTCGGCGAACGGCTCGAAGTCGCCGAGGCCGCCCGGCTCGTCCTCCTCGTCGAGCTCGTCGTCGTCCCAGTCGCGCTCGGCGATGAGGTCCTCCATCGCCGCCACGAAGTCGTCCTCGAGCGCGTCGAGCTCCGCCAGCAGCGTGGCGAGGGGATCGCTGCCCCGGTGCAGCCGCCCCGTGGTGGACAGGAACGTCAGGTACGCCCGCAGCGTGGGCACCATGCCGTCCGCGGCCGCGTCCGGGTCCTCGATCACCTTGGGCAGGCGGTCGAGGAGCACGGTGCGCAGATCACCCTTGCGCCAGACGTGCACGTCGTCGCGTACGCTGAGGCGATGCCACAGGGCGGCCGAGCCGAGCAGCTCGGGATCGCTGTCGGGGGCGTGCTTCGGCGCCCAGAGGATGAACTCTTGGAGCAGCGGGCGCAGCTCGGCTGCGGCCGCCTCGATCCGATCGGTCACTCCGCCAGGCTAGTCGGTGCCGGATCGTGGGGCCGCCCGCGCGGCCCCGCCGCTCCGTGATCGTCCGGAATCCGGGTCAGGAGGCGCCGTTCGCCCGGCGCATCGCCTCGCTGATGCGCTCCGCGGCGGCCACCACGGCGGCCGCGTGCAGCCGGCCGGGGCTGCGGGTCAGGCGCTCGATCGGGCCGGACACCGAGACCGCGGCGATCACCTTGCCGCCGGGCCCGCGCACCGGGGCGGACACGCTCGCCACGCCCTGCTCGCGCTCGGCGACGCTGTGCGCCCAGCCGCGGCGCCGTACCGCGGCGAGGGTGGTCGCGGTGAACTTGGCGCCGCGCAGGCCGCGGTGCAGCCGCTCCGGCTCCTCCCAGGCGAGCAGCACCTGGGCGGCCGACCCGGCGGTCATCGGCAGCGCGGTGCCGACCGGGACCGTGTCGCGCAGGCCGCTCGCGCGCTCGGCCGCGGCGACGCACACCCGCTCGTCCCCCTGGCGGCGGTAGAGCTGGGCGCTCTCCCCGGTGTGGTCGCGGAGCTGGGCGAGCACCGGCTGGGCCACCGCAAGGAGCCGGTCCTCACCCGCGGCCGAGGACAACTCCGCCAGACGCGGTCCGAGCACGAACCTTCCCTGCATGTCCCGTGAGACGATGCGATGGTGCTCCAGCGCACAGGCCAGCCGGTGGGCCGTGGGCCGGGCAAGGCCGGTGGCCTGCACGAGCTGGGCCAGGGACGCGGGGCCCGCTTCGAGGGCGTTGAGGACCAAGACTGCCTTATCGAGTACGCCGACTCCGCTAGAGTTGTCCATAACACGATATTGCCGTCTCGATATGCGAGATGCAAACCCGCACTCGGGAGAGTGGCACGCAAGGAGGCGTCGCACACCATGGGTCGCACACTGGCCGAGAAAGTCTGGGAACAGCATGTGGTCCGACGGGCCGAGGGCGAGCCGGACCTGCTCTATATCGACCTGCACCTGCTCCACGAGGTGACCAGCCCGCAGGCGTTCGACGGCCTGCGCCTCGCCGGCCGTAAGGTCCGCCGCCCCGACCTCACCATCGCCACCGAGGACCACAACGTGCCCACGGTGCTCGGCCCGATCACCGATCCGGTGTCGAAGGCCCAGGTGGAGACGCTGCGGAAGAACGCCGCCGAGTTCGGCATCCGGCTGCACCCGATGGGCGACCCCGGGCAGGGCATCGTGCACGTCATCGGCCCGCAGCTCGGGCTCACCCAGCCGGGCATGACGATCGTCTGCGGTGACTCGCACACCTCCACGCACGGCGCGTTCGGCGCGCTCGCGTTCGGCATCGGCACCTCCGAGGTCGAGCACGTGCTCGCCACCCAGACGCTGCCGCAGTACCGGCCGAAGACGATGGCGATCGAGGTCCAGGGCGACCTGCCGTACGGCGTGACCGCCAAGGACCTCATCCTCGCGATCATCGCCAAGATCGGCACCGGCGGCGGGCAGGGCCACATCGTCGAGTACCGCGGCGAGGCCGTGCGCAAGCTGTCGATGGAGGGCCGGATGACGGTCTGCAACATGTCCATCGAGGCGGGCGCGCGGGCCGGCATGATCGCGCCGGACGAGACCACCTTCGAGTACCTCAAGGGCCGCCCGCACGCGCCGAAGGGCGAGGCCTGGGACCAGGCGGTGGCGTACTGGAAGACGCTGCGCACCGACGACGACGCGGTGTTCGACAAGGTGGTGGAGATCGACGCCACCCAGCTCACCCCGTTCGTCACCTGGGGCACCAACCCCGGCCAGGGCGCGCCGCTCGGCGGCGTGGTGCCCTCGCCGGAGGACTTCGCCGACCCGATCGAGCGGGCCGCCGCCGAGCGCGCCCTCGCGTACATGGGCCTCAAGCCGGGCACCCGGCTGCGCGACATCGAGGTCGACACGGTCTTCGTCGGGTCGTGCACCAACGGGCGGCTGGAGGACCTGCGCACCGTGGCCGAGGTGCTGCGCGGCCGCAAGGTGAAGGCGCGCACGCTGATCGTGCCCGGGTCGATGGAGGTGAAGGCCGCGGCCGAGGCCGAGGGCCTGCACGAGATCTTCGTCGAGGCCGGCGCCGAGTGGCGCACCGCGGGCTGCTCGATGTGCCTGGGCATGAACCCGGACACGCTCCGCCCGGGCGAGCGCAGCGCCTCCACCTCCAACCGCAACTTCGAGGGCCGGCAGGGCAAGGGCGGCCGTACCCACCTGGTCTCCCCGGCCGTCGCCGCCGCGACCGCGGTCACCGGCCGGCTGACCGCGCCCGCCGACCTGTGACCGCCCGCCGCCTTCGCCCTTGAGAGGAATCCGACGATGGAGAAGTTCATCTCGCACACCGGCCGCGCCGTGCCGCTGCGCCGCAGCAACGTCGACACCGACCAGATCATCCCGGCCGTCTGGCTCAAGCAGGTGAGCCGTACCGGCTTCGAGAAGGGCCTGTTCGCCGCCTGGCGGGAGGACCCCGACTTCGTGCTCAACAACCCGGCCTACGACGGGGCGACGATCCTCGTCGCCGGTCCGGACTTCGGCACCGGCTCCTCCCGGGAGCACGCGGTGTGGGCGCTGCAGCAGTACGGCTTCCGCGTGGTGATCTCGCCGCGGTTCGGTGACATCTTCCGCAACAACGCCACCAAGATGGGCCTGCTGCCGGTGGTGCTGCCCGAGGACGTGGTGCTGAGCCTGCAGGACCTCGCGGAGAAGGACCCGCAGGCGGAGCTCACCGTCGACCTCGACGCCCGCGAGGTGCGCTGGGCCGGCGGCACGGTCCCGTTCGAGATCGACGACTACACCCGGTGGCGGCTGATGGAGGGCCTCGACGACATCGGGCTGACCCTGCGGCACGAGGACGCCATCGCGGCGTACGAGAATGGTCGGCAGCCATGGCTGCCGACGACCGTGTGACCGACCATTTCCGGGAGAGCTTTCCCGGCCTGCACGGCCTGCTGGCGCGGCGGTTGCGCGACGCGCACCGCCGCGTCCGGCTGCTCGCGGTCCCGCGGGAGGAGCGCGTCCGGCTCACCAAGCGCCTGCTGGTGATCTGTGATGTGGCAAAGCGCGACATTCACCACGCGAACGCACGCCTGGAGGCGTTCCTGACCGAGCTCGCCGCCTATTACGACACGCCGAGTGAGCGCAACATGGCCGCTGGTGATTGAGTCCCACGCCGGTGTCCCCTAATTTCAAGCAGGTAAGGGGTTACCAGGGGGGGAAACATGAACAAGCGCGAACTCGTCGAGGCGGTGGCCGGCCGGCTCGGCGACAAGAAGGCCGCGACCGAGGCGGTCAACGCCGTGCTCGACGTCATTCAGCAGGCGGTCGCCGGCGGCGACAAGGTCTCGATCACGGGTTTCGGCGCGTTTGAGATGGTGCACAAGCCGGCCCGCACCGCCCGCAACCCGTCGACCGGTGAACCGATCGAGGTGCCGGAGAGCTGGGTGCCGCGATTTCGGCCCGGGACGGATTTCAAGGAGCTGGTCAACGAGGGCGGAAAGAGGCAGAAATAGCCACGCCGCGCAATGGACGCCACGGCGCCCGGCCTCGATTGGGGCCGGGCGCCGTCCTTTTCCGGCCCGTTAACCCCGGATCCTCACCCGGCTTCGTCCCCGCCGGGCGGGGAAAAGCCGGGGTGGGTGATGGTGACGACCACGTCGCCGAGCATCGAGATGGTCACCCGCTGACCCGGACGCAGCGTGCGCAGCGGCCCGGCGTCGAGCGCCTCGCTGCCGAAGCCGACCAGCGTGCCGTCGTCGAGGAACAGCGTGCCGCTGCGCGTCCTCGGATCGAACGTCCGTACGGTGGCCTGCACGGCCGCCATCCTAACTCTCGGCGTAGCCGGCGAGGCCGCGCAGAATGACGTCGAGGCCGAGCTCGAAGCGCGCGTCGTTGTCCGCCGCGAACATCGTCCTGGAGAGCGCGACGAGGTTCGGGAACCGGTCCGGCGGCAGCGCGGCGAAATAGTCCCGCATCTGCGTGGCGAGCCCTTCCCAGAACGGGTCGCCCTCCGGTTTGTGTTCAAACCACAACGATTCCTCGTAAACGAACCCCTCCACGTAGGTGGAGAGCATGTCGGCGGCGGCGGTCACCATGTCGTCGGGCAGCCCGCCCGCCCGGAGGATCGCGAAGACCCGCTCCACGATCGGCAGCATCTCGCGGGTGAGCGGGAGGTGCCGCATGGAGATGCGGGCGAGGTCGCGGTGGGACCGCAGGCGGGCGCGCACCTGTCTGGCGTACTCCTTGACCTGCTCGGTCCACCGCTCGGGGTCGGGGTCGGGGACGTGCAGGCCGGCGAAGGCCCGGGTGTACATCAGCTCCAGCAGCTCGTCCTTGTCGCGGACGTGCGCGTAGAGGGCCGAGACCACGACGCCGAGCTCGGCGGCGACCTGGCGCATGCTCAGCCGGTCGAAGCCCACCCGGTCGAGCACGGTGAAGGCCGCGTCGATGATGCGGTCCCGGCTGAGGGGGACCCGGGCGGGGGCGGTGCGCTTGGCCGGGCGCTCCCATGGCGGCGGAGGCAGGGAGTCCTCGGCCTTCTCGGGTTCGCTGGTCATCGATCTCCCTGTCGGCCTGCGCCTCCACTTCTACCACAGGCCCCGAACCCTGCCGAGCGATGCTCAGCACGGAGAACACCTCTCTTGACGGTGAACAGTGTTCTATGGCAGAACATTGCTCAGATATGGTGAACACTGTTCTCTAGGAGGGGTCATGACCACCCCCGTTCCCGAATCCGTCTCCGCCGCCCCGGCGCCCGCGGAATCCGAGACCGGCCATCGATGGCGGTGGATCGCCCTCGTCGTCCTGCTCGCCGCCGAGGTGATGGACCTGCTCGACGCGCTGGTCACGCACATCGCCGGGCCCGCCGTCCGGGCCGACCTCGGCGGCGGCGAGAGCACGATCCAGTGGCTCGGCGCGTGCTACACCCTCGCGCTCGCCGCCGGCCTCATCACCGGCGGCCGCCTCGGCGACATCTACGGCAAGAAGCGCATGTTCCTGGCCGGCGCCCTCGGGTTCGCCGCCGGCTCGCTGCTGTGCGCGGTGGCCTGGACGCCCGGGGTGCTGCTCGCCGCCCGGGTGGTGCAGGGCGCCTTCGGCGCGGTGATGCTGCCGCAGGGGCTCGGCCTGATCAAGACCATGTTCCCGCCGCGGGAGATGCCGCTCGCCTTCGGGCTGTTCGGCCCGGTGATGGGGCTCGCCTCGGTCGGCGGGCCGCTGCTCGCCGGGTGGCTGATCGACGCCGACCTCTTCGGCACCGGCTGGCGGATGATCTTCATCATCAACCTGCCCGTGGCGCTGCTCGCCGTACTCGCCGGGTGGTGGGTGCTGCCCGAGGCCCGTACGGCACGGCCGCCCCGGCTCGACCTCGCCGGCATGCTGCTCGTCACCGCGGCCGGGCTGCTCGCGATCTACCCCCTGGTGCAGGGTCGTGAGCTGGGCTGGCCGGCCTGGACGTTCGCGATGATGGCGGCGTCCGCCGGGCTGTTCGCCCTGTTCGGGCGGTACGAGGTGGCCCGGTGGCGGGCGGGCGGGGACCCGCTCGTGGTGCCGGAGCTGTTCCGCAGGCGGGCGTTCTCCGGCGGGCTCGTCACCGGGCTGGTGTTCTTCGCGGTGATCGCCGGGTTCTCCCTCGTGCTCAGCCTGTACCTGCAGATCGGCCTGGGCCGCTCCGCGATGGACGCGGGGCTCGCCTTCCTGCCGTGGTCGATCGGGTCGGCGATCGGCGCCGGGGCCGGCGCGGGCCTCGTGGCGCGGCTGGGCCGCCGCCTCGTCCACCTCGGCCTGGTGGTCATGGCGCTCGGCGCCGGTGGCCTCCTCGTCGTCCTGGAGACCGCCGAGCAGGTCACGATCTGGGCGATGAGCCCCGCGCTGGTCGTCGCCGGCCTGGGCATGGGCGCGGTCATGGCCCCGTTCTTCGACATCGTGCTCGCCGGGGTGGAGCCGCGGGAGACCGGCTCGGCCTCCGGCGCGCTCACCGCCGTGCAGCAGCTCGGCGGGTCGTTCGGGGTGGCGCTGCTCGGCACCGTGTTCTTCCAGTCCGGGACGGCCCTCCACGCGGGATCCGGCTTCGGCGACGCGATCCGGACCACCCTGTGGCTCGTGCTCGGCATGCTCGCCCTCACCTTCGCGGTGGCGTACCTGCTGCCGCGCCGGGCCCGCCCGGGCGCCGGGCACCCCTGACCGCCCCGGCGGCGCGGTCGCCGCTAGCCGGACAGGCCCATCTCGGCGGCGACCGCGGCGGTGTGCGGGCCGACGCCGAGGGCGAGCGCGTCGCGCAGGTCCTCGATCGTGTCGACGTCCCGGCGCACCGAGGCGACCCCGTCGAGCACCAGCTCCTTCGCCCCGCCCGCCAGGTGCCGGGCCCGGGACTCGCCGCCGAACGCGGGCCGGAACGGCTCGCCCCGGCGGGCCGTGTAGCAGGTGGTGCCCACCTCGACCGCGTCGGGGAGGAACGCCTGCTCGAACTGCCCGGCCGCGGCGAGCACCCGGGCCAGCTCGGCCGGGCGCAGCGCGGGCAGGTCGGCCTGGAGCGCGGCCACGTGGTCGTCCGGCGCGAGCCGTACCGCCTCGGCGGCTCCGGCGCGCAGCGCGGCGTTGAGGCCGCGCAGCGGGTCGCCCACCACGTGCGCGCCGAGCGCGGCGAGCCGCTCGGCCGGGATCGGGTCGGCGGTGACCACCACCACCCGCCGCACCGGCGGGCAGGCGAGCGCCGCCGCCACCGTGTCGCACGCCACCGCCACCGCGAGCGCGGCCCGGTACGGCCCGGCGGCCTCGGCGAGGCGCGTCTTGGCGGCCACGAGGGTCTTCACCGGCACCACCACGGACCAGCCGGAACCTCCCACGACATCCATGCCTCCCAGCATCCCGCCTCGACAGGCGTGGCGGCGAACCGGGAGACTTGGGGACGCACCTGTCCGCCGACCACAGGAGGGGTAATGAGTCGCCGGCCCGGACGACCGTCGCTGTTTTGGGAGGCGCTGGCCGTGGTGATCCTGCGGCCGTTGCTGTTCCTACTGGTCAAGCGGGACTGGCGGGGGAGGATTCCGCGCGAGGGCGGCTGCATCATCGCGCTCAACCATCTGTCGAACATCGACCCGCTGCTCATCTCCCACTACCTGTACGTGAACGGGCGGTGGATGGTCTTCATGGTCAAGGAGAGCCTGTTCCGCTACCCCGTGCTCGGGTACGTGCTGCGCAAGCTGCGGCAGATCCCGGTCGCGCGCGGCCGGGCCGACGCGGCGGTGTCGCTCAAGCACGCCGAGGCGGCGCTGCGGGAGGGGGCGTGCGTGGTCGTCTACCCCGAGGGCACGGTCACCCGCGACCCCGACCTGTGGCCGATGGTCGGCAAGACCGGGGTGGCCCGGCTCGCGCTCGCCACCGGCGCGCCGGTGATCCCGGTGGCCCACTGGGGGGCGCAGGAGCTGCTGCCGTACGGCAAGGAGACCCGGCCCCGGCTGCTGCCGCGCAAGACCTTCCGGGTGCTCGCCGGGCCGCCGGTCGACCTGTCGAAGTACCGGGGGCAGCCGATCCGCGGCACCGTGCTCCGCGAGGCGACCGCCGACATCATGGCGGCGATCACCGCCCAGCTCGCCGAGCTGCGCGGGGAGAAGGCGCCCGACACGCCGTACGACATGAACCGGGCGCGTGCGGGCGAGGGCAGCGCGAACGGCACCGCGAACGGCTCCGGGAACGGCCCGGCGGGTGAGGGCGCGACCGGCCCCGCGGCCGGACCGGCGGGCGACGCGGACAACGTCGCCCAGGCTTGACGACGTCGTACGGTGAGAAGATGACCAAAGCCGCCGTTTTCGGATCCGGGTCCTGGGGGACCACGTTCGCGATGATCCTCGCCGAGGCGGGCACCCAGACGATCCTGTGGGGGCGCCGCGCCGAGGTGGTGGAGGCCATAGACAGGCGGCACGAGAACCCCGACTATCTGCCGGGCGTGCGGTTGCCCGACGGACTGCGGGCGACCACCGACCCCGCCGAGGCGATGGACGGGGCCGATCTGGTCGTGCTCGCCGTACCCGCCCAGACGCTCCGCGGCAACCTCGCCAGGTGGGCGCCGTACCTCCCGGACCACGCCGTGCTGGTGAGCCTGATGAAGGGCATCGAGCAGGGCACCTGCAAGCGGATGAGCGAGGTGATCTGCGAGGTCGCCGAGGTGCCGCTGGAGCGCGTCGCGGTGGTCTCCGGGCCGAACCTGGTGGGCGAGCTCGTGCAGCGGCAGCCCGCGGCCACCGTGGTCGCCTCGGTCGACCCGGTGGTGGCCAAGCGGCTCCAGGAGGCCTGCCACCTGCCCTGGTTCCGGCCGTACACCAACCCCGACGTGATCGGGGTCGAGCTGGGCGGCGCGGTGAAGAACGTGATCGCGCTCGCCGTGGGGGTCGCGGTCGGCATGGGACTCGGCAACAACGTGGCCGCCACGCTGATGACCCGCGGCCTCGCCGAGATCTCCCGGCTCGGCGCCGCGCTCGGGGCCGACCCGCACACCTTCGCCGGGCTCGCCGGCATGGGCGACCTCATCGCCACCTGCACCTCGCCGCTGTCGCGCAACCGCACCTTCGGGGAGAACCTCGGCCGCGGCATGACGCTCGAGGAGGTCGTCGCCGTCACCAAGCAGACCGCCGAGGGGGTCAAGTCGTGCGAGTCGGTGCTCGAGCTGGCGCGCAAGCACGGCGTGGAGATGCCGATCACCGAGGTCGTGGTGGGCGTGGTGCACGACGGCCTGTCCCCGAGCGAGGCCGCGATGCTGCTGATGTCGCGCACCCCCAAGCCGGAACGGTACGGCCTGTGACGGTGCCGCCCGTCGGCGGGAGCTCCCGGGCGGTGGGCCTGCCGCCGTGCCCGGCCCCCGGCCACGAGCCGGCCGGGAGGCCGGTCCGGCGCGGTACGGCACGGCGCTCCGCCACCGCCGCCGGGCACGCCGCCGTGGCCGGGCCGTACCCGCGTGACCCGGCCGTGACCGCGTTCGCCTCCGCCGTGGCCGCCCCGGCGTACCCGGCCGGGGCGCGCCCGCCACGGCGTTCCTTTGCCGGGTCCCCACCGTCCCGCGGGCGGGCGCGCACGCGCTCGTGCCCCGCCCGCTGCGAAAGGACGCGGAGATTTTTCATCGGGGTTGTGACGGCCGCACCCGGTACGCTGCCGTCCTTTGACACACGAGGACCGACATCCCGGACTCAGGTATGACAGCGGGGTACATTCGGACATCATGAACGAGCAGCGCGAGAACCGGCGTGGGATCCGCGTCGCGGTCGTCTTCGGCGGGCGCAACTCCGAGCACGCCGTCTCCATCATGGGTGCGGGCAGCGTGATCAAGGCACTCAACGAGTCCGGCTACGAGGTGATCCCGATCGGAATCACCACGGACGGGCGGTGGGTGCTCGCGTCCGAGAGCCAGTCCTACGAGATCGAGGGCACCAAGCTGCCCGAGGTGGAGCACACCGGCACCGAGCTCGCGCTGCCGTCGGGCGGCTCCGAGCTGGTCGTGCTGGAGCACGGGAAGTTCCCCGAGCTCCGCGACGTGGACGTGGTGTTCCCGCTGCTGCACGGCCCGTTCGGCGAGGACGGCACCATCCAGGGCCTGCTGGAGATGGCGGGCATGCGGTACATCGGCTCCGGCGTGCTCGCCAGCGCGGTCGGCATGGACAAGGCGTACATGAAGGCGTTGCTCAAGCACGCCGGGCTGCCGATCGGCGACCACGTGGTGGTACGGGACCGGGACTGGCGGCGCGACCGGGCCCGGGTGCTCAAGGAGGCCCAGGAGCTGGGCTGGCCGGTGTTCGTCAAGCCCGCGCGGGCCGGCTCGAGCCAGGGCATCTCCAAGGCGAACGACCTCGACGAGCTGGAGCGGGCGGTCGAGTTCGCCCGGCAGCACGACCCGAAGGTGCTCATCGAGGCCGCGATCGTCGGCCGGGAGGTCGAGTGCGCGGTGCTGTCCCAGCTCGACGACGAGCCGCCGAAGGCGTCGCTGCCGGGGGAGATCCTCGTCCACGGCGACCACGAGTTCTTCGACTTCGAGGCGAAGTACTACCCCGAGCAGATGTCGCTCCAGGTGCCCGCGGACATCCCCGCCGAGGCCGCGGAGCGGGTACGCGAGCTGGCGGTGCGCGCCTTCGAGGCGCTGGGCTGCGAGGGGCTCGCCCGGGTCGACTTCTTCTACCGGCCGGACGGCTCGCTCATCCTCAACGAGATCAACACGCTGCCGGGGTTCACCTCACTGTCGGTGGCGCCGCAGCTGTGGGCGGCGAGCGGGCTGTCCTACCCGGAGCTGCTCGACCACCTGATCAAGCTCGCGCTCACCCGCCCGGTGGGCCTGCGCTGACCGCCGGGCGTCAGGGCGAAGGCGGTCGCCGTGCCGTACCCGAGGGCCGTCCCGGACGGCCGTGTCCGATGGCCCGCTCCGCACGCCGCGGCGGCGGGCCGGCGCGGCGGGCACGCTCAGTGCGGGAACGCCTTCTTGATCGGCTGGGCGAGGTCGACCAGCACGTTGCCCGGGGTGTGCTCCCGGGAGATCGTCACCTCGATGTACGCCTCCCGGTCGACCGCGGTGAACAGGGTGGGCCGCTCCGGGTCGGCGAACCAGGCGACGCCGTTCACCTCGGGCACCGTGTCGGTGGGGTTCATCGCGGCGGGGCGGGGCACGCCGCAGCGCAGCGCGATCTCGCCGTCGCCCCACACGGCGACGTACGGGGACCTCGGCGTCGTCTCGCCGCGGGCGGCGCCGTCGAGCTTCTGCGGCAGCTCACGGGCGAGCCGCCGGCAGCCCTCGGCGGCCGCGCCCTCCGGTGTGGGCGGATCGATCCGGACCGGCCCGGAACAGCCGGCGACGACCAGCGCCGTCAGGACGACCGTGGTGACGACGCGCACCCCTGCCCCCTTGCATGCTCAGATGTGCACTATCGGACAGGTAAGGGTACGCGTGATGCCCTCGACGGCCTGAATCCGGGCCACCACGAGCTTGCCGAGCTCGTCGACGTCGCGGGCCTCGGCCCGGACGATCACGTCGTACGGGCCGGTCACGTCCTCGGCCTGGACGACCCCGGCGATCTCAGCGATCTGACGGGCGACCTCGGCGGCCTTGCCGACCTCGGTCTGGATGAGGATGTAGGCCTGCACCATCGTTATCCCTCCCGCGCGCTGAGCTGCTGTGTCGTCATCGAGAGCCGGAGCGCCACGGTACATCGAAAACACCCGGAGGTGTAAGATCAAAATCGGGGATTTGGGCGAATTTGGGGTTATTAACCGCATTACAGGTCGATTAACGCAGGGGCCGGACGTCCTGCTCGGCCCCGGCGACGACGCCGCGGTGCTCGCCGCCCCGGACGGCCGGGTCGTGGTCACCACCGATCTGCTCGTCGAGGGCCGCCATTTCCGGCGGGACTGGTCGAGCGGCTACGACATCGGGCGCAAGGCCGCCGCGCAGAATCTCGCCGACGTGGCCGCGATGGGCGCCCGCCCGACCGCGCTCGTCGTCGGCCTCGGCATCCCCGCCGACACCCCCGTGGCGTGGCTCGACGCGCTCACCGACGGCATGCGGGACGAGTGTGCCCAGGTCGGGGCGAGCGTCGCGGGCGGTGACATCGTGCGCGCCGACCTGGTCGTGCTCGGCGTGACCGCGCTCGGCGACCTGGGCGGACGGCCTCCGGTCACCCGGTCCGGGGCGCGGCCCGGGCAGCTCGTCGCGGTCACCGGCCGGCTGGGGTACGCCGCCGCCGGGCTGGCCCTGCTGCAGGCCGGGCGCGCCGCCGAGGAGTTCGCCGAGCTCGTGGCGGCGCATCGCCGCCCCTGCCCGCCGTACCGGCGGGGGCCGGAGGCGGCGGAGCTGGGGGCGACCGCGATGCTCGACGTCAGCGACGGGCTGGTGCAGGATCTCGGGCACGTCGCCGCGGCCTCCGGGGTCGGCGTGGAACTGGACCCGGAGGCGCTGCCCGTGCCGGAGGTGATGCGGGCGGCCGCGGCGGCGCTCGGGGCCGACCCGCTCGACTGGGTGCTGGGCGGCGGCGAGGACCACGCGCTCGCCGCGGTCTTTCCCGCCGGTACGGCGCTGCCGGACGAATGGCGGGTGATCGGCCGGGTGGTCGAGGGCGGCGGCGTGCGCGTCGCCGGACGTGCCGCGGGACGCGCCGGTTGGGATCATTTCCGGTGAAAGGCCCATTGTTTTCTCCGGGATTTGTTACGAATGTGAGAGAGATGCGGCAGGTGTGACGTAGACCAAAGGGGTCGATATGGGCCGAAGCGGAGTTCCCTGGGAAGGGGGTACTCCGTACTGGAGCCAAGGGCCGTATCCGTACCGGCGCCAGGGGACATACGAGCCGCTGACCACCACCGTGCCGCGCCGGCCGCGCCGGCTGCGGGCGACGCTGCTGCTCGTCACGGCGTTCGTCGCCACCGTCACCGCGGTGATCTCCGGCGTCCGGGTGATCGCGGATCTGAACCGTCCGGCCGGGGCGCCCTCGGATCTCGGGGACGTGCCGCCGTGCCCGCCGAACAGCGACTGCGCGGCGCTGTTCCCGCCGCGGGCCACCCCGGCGGGAACCGGTACGCCCGTGCCCACCGGAGAGCCCACCGGCGAGCCGACCGGCGGGGCGAGCGCGGCGCCGAGCGGGAGCCCGGCCCCGCCGGGCACCGCCGAGCCGCCCACCCCGGTGCCGAGCCCGAGCGGGAGCCGTACCGCCACCGCGCGGCCCTCCTCGAAGCCGAGCCCGACCGGGACGGCCCGCGACCCCGGGGTACGGCTGCGGCCCAGCCCCTCGCCCACGCCGCCGCGCACCGCGAGCCCGTCGCCCCGGCCCACCGACCCGGAGCCGGAGCCGGAGCCGACCCGGACCGAGCGGGCCCCGCTCCAGGCGGTGGTGAAGTTCATCGTGCTCGGCGAGCGGGACGGCCGGTACTCCGCCGAGATCGCCATCGGCAACGACGGGAGCGGCGACCTGAACGGCTGGGAGATCAGCCTGCCGATCGACGGCCGGGTGCTCGCCGTGGACGGCGCGCGGGCGGTGCGGCGCGGCGACACGCTCGTGCTGCGCTCGGCCGAGGTGGTCCCGTCCGGCGGCGGCGTCGCGGTGCGCGTCGTGGTGCGTGGCGAGCCGGTCGAGCCGGAGTTCTGCCTGCTGCGGGGCGGGAACTGCCGGATCCTGCCGGACCGCGGGTGAGCGCCCGCCCGGCTCCGGCCGCCCGCGGGAACCGGATCACATCCGGATTTGATTGGATGTGGGCATGATTCCTCCACGCGTGCTCACGATCGCCGGCTCGGATTCGGGGGGAGGCGCCGGAATCCAGGCCGACCTGAAGACCATGCTCGCCCTCGGCGTGCACGGCATGAGCGCGATCGTCGCGGTGACCGCGCAGAACTCGCTCGGCGTGCAGGGCTACTGGGAGCTGCCGCCGGAGGCCGTGCGGGCCCAGCTCGACTCGGTGCTCGGCGACATCGGCGCCCAGGCGGTGAAGACCGGCATGCTCGCCTCGACCGTGCTCGTGGAGACCGTCGCCGAGGTGCTCGCCGGCCTCGACGTGCCGGTCGTGGTCGACCCGGTGGGCGTGTCCAAGCACGGGGATCCGCTGCTCGAGCCCGACGCGGTGGAGACCGTGCGGACCCGGCTGCTGCCCACCGCCACCGTGGTCACCCCCAACCTGTACGAGGTCGAGCAACTCACCGGCGTCACCGTGGACGACGAGCGCGACCTGCGCCGGGCCGCCGACGCCATCCTCGAGCTGGGGCCGCGCTGGGTGCTGGTCAAGGGCGGCCACCTGCCCGGCGACCCGGTGGACCTGCTCACCGACGGGACCGAGGAGCACCGCTTCTCCGCGCCGCGCGTCGACACCCGGCACACCCACGGCACCGGCTGCACGCTCGCCTCGGCGATCGCCTCGTACCTCGCCCTCGGGGAGGACGTGCCGGGCGCGGTCGGCAAGGCGAAGGAGTACATCACCGGGGCGATCAGGCACGGCTTCCCGCTGGGTTCGGGCATCGGCCCGGTCGACCACGCCTGGCAATGGCGCTCCCGGTGATTTCCGTTCTGACCTGGGAAATCATTGTGCCGAGGGGACGCTTTCCGGGTCGGCGGCGGTCCCAAATCACCTCATCGCCTCCGGCCGAAATACGTGAGTTTCCCTGACAAATCGGTGCTCGCGCTGCTACAACATGTCGTCAGGTTTGCCAACGGAAGGGTTCGACATGGGGAGCAGCACGGGAAGCGGACCTCGACGACGGCGTGAGCGCGGGTCGGCGGAGGGGCCGGGCTGGAGTGAGCCCGTCGCCGGCTGGGCCGACGCGTCCGACCGGTCGCCGTACGACCCGCGCTCCCGCGCATCGGATGTCCCGGGGGAGGACACCGACCCGCTCGACGCGCTCAAGCAGGACACGCCCTACCACCGGCCCTACGTGAGCCAGGGCGCCGAGGCCGCGGACGGGGCCGTCGCGTCCGGGGACGGCACGTACGGCGGTGCCGGTTGGGAAAACGCTTACCTGACCCGGCGCATCGAGGACGGCGCCGACGCGCACCAGGGGGCGACCCCCGCGACCGGCGACCTGCTCGCGGGCGGGTACGGGGACACCGCATCCGCGGCGCCGGACCATGTCGATCCGTACGGGGGTCATGAGACGCGGCACCTGACGGATCCGGGGTACGCGGGGCCGGACTACGGGCCGAGCACCGGGGAGATGGCCGCGGTCGGCTACGGCCCCGGCACGGGCGGGTCGGCGGGGGACTACGGCGGCAACGAGACGCAGCGGCTCGCGGACGCGGACTACGGGCCGAGCACGGGCATGATCGCCCCGGTGACGTTCGCCCGGGACGGGGACGGGCCGGAGCGCGCCGGCGGGCACGAGACGCTGCGCCTGCCCGGCGAGCACGGGGACGCGGACTACGGGCCGAGCACCGGCATGATCGCCCCGGTGGCGTACGACCGCGACGCGGACGGGCCCGCGAACCGGACGCAGCTGATCGGCACCGGGGCGCCCGTCGGCCCGGCGGGCGGCGACGCCGAGGCGGGCGCGCGCCGTACCGGTGAGGAGGGGCCGGAGCGCCGCGGCTTCCTCGGCTCCGGCTGGCGGGGCGGCCCCGAACCGGACGAGGAGGAGGAACCGCGCGGACGCCGGCGCGGCGGCCTGATCGCCGCCGCGGTCGCCGTGGTGCTCGTCGCGGTGGCCGGGTTCTGGTTCCTGGGCGGCGACGACACGCCGGACTGCGCCGCCGGGGACGTGCGCTGCGTGAGCAAGGCGAACTCCAGCACCCCGTCCGCCGCGCCGAGCGGGACCGCGGAGTCCGACGAACCCGCCGAGGACGACGAGCCCGCCGCGGGCGAGGAGGACCCCGGGGCCGAGGAGACGGCCGAGCCCACGCCGACCGCGACGACGCCTCCGGCGACCGCCGGCCCGCGGACCCCGGCGCGGCCGAGCGCCACGCCCCGGGAGAACCGCACGGCCCGCACCAAGCCCAGCGAGAGCTCGGTCAGCGAGGACCTCCCGACCGACGAGCCCTCGACCTCGTCCACGGAGGAGGAAGAGAGCCTGACCGGCGACGGCACCAACGACCGGTCGAGGTCCACGAGCGAGCCGACCCGGCCGCGGGTGGAGCCCAGCCCGCCCGAGCAGCCCATCGAGGAGGAGCCGCCGCAGGATGAGGACCGCGGCGGTGGCGGCTGGTTCGACTGGCTCCGCCCACGCTGATCGGCCCGCAGCGGGCTCATCGAGGCGCGTACGGCGGGTACGCCGCGCGGGAGGGCTACGGCCCGGCGCCGACAACGGCGTCGGGCCGTACGTCGTCGCCGGGAGACACGGCGGCACGACCGTGGCCCGGCGGTGCCGAGATCGTGGCCAAGGCCCATACCTGCCGCCCGCGGCCGTGGCGCGGCCGGGAACACGCCGGGGAACACGGCCCCGGCGTCGCCGAGGTCGTGCCCGGGCGGGCCATACGCGGCCGTCCGTGGCCGCGCCGCGGCGGGGCCGGCCGTACCCGACGGCTCACGACGTCCGTACGGCGGTCATCCACAGGCGCACGCGGCGCGGCGGGGAAGGTGGTCCGGAGCCGGTGGTGGCGGGCCGTCACCGGACCACAGGCCGCCGGATGCGGCCGGAAACGGCACTAGCCCGGCACCCGCAGGGTGCCGGGCTGGACGCGTGGACCGGTCAGCGGCTGACCTTGCCCGCCTTGATGCAGGAGGTGCAGACCTTGAGCCGCTTGGCGGTGCCGCCCACCACGGCGCGCACCGACTGGATGTTGGGGTTCCAGCGGCGGCGGGTGCGGCGGTGGGAGTGGGAGATGTTGTTGCCGAAGGTCGGCTTCTTGCCGCAGACCTCGCAAACGGATGCCACCGTAATCGCTCCTTTAGATTCACCCTCGGCCCGACCAGACCGAGGGATCTCAGCCTGTGCTGAGGGTTGACGTCTGTCAGAACCGCCCTGCGGCGAACGTCTCCGCGCCTGCCGGCGCGAGCCCCGGCCAGACCGACGCACACCAAAACGACCGGTCGGCCACCCGAGAATACCGGAGGAACGCCAGGGTGCGCCAAATCCACGCCCCGATCCACGGCGAACCACCCGGATATAGCCTCGTAAGCGCCGACCGGAGGGGGTGATCGCCGCGCAGGTCATCGAGGAGATCGACGACGTCGTCGTGCGCCGCTGGTGCCTGCGGTGCGCGGAGGTCCTCGGCGAGGCGCGCACCGAGATCGACGCGCTCAACGTGTTCCCGATCCCGGACGGCGACACCGGCACGAACCTCCACCTCACCCTGCTCTCCGCGGCCGAGGCGCTCGAGGCGCTGCCGCGGGACGCGGGCCCGGAACAGACCTGGCAGACCCTGGCGCGGGGCATGCTGCTCGGCGCCCGGGGCAACTCCGGCGTGATCGTGAGCCAGGCGGTCCGGGGCCTCGCCGAGGTGCTGCGGCAGGGCCACGGCCGGGCCGACGACCTGGCCAGGGGGCTCGCCCGCGCCGCCGAGCTCGCCCGGCACGCCGTGGTACGGCCGGTCGAGGGCACCGTGCTCACCGTGCTCGACGCCGCCGCCGCGGCGGCCCGCCGTACCAGGGAAGGGCTCGCCGAGGTGGCCACTCGGGCGGCCGAGGCGGCCCGGGCGGCCCTCGAGCGCACCCCCGAGCAGCTCGAGGTGCTCGCCCGCAACGGCGTGGTCGACGCCGGCGGGGCCGGGCTCACGCTCATCCTGGAGAGCCTCGCCGCCGTGATCACCGGCACCTACCCCCGGCGCCACCGGGTCCCCGCGCCCCGCACGGCCCCCGACGGCGCCGCGCCCGCCGCGGTCCGCGCCCACCCGGACGGGGACCACCGCCACCCGCGGGGCGAGTACGAGGTGATGTACCTGCTCGACGCCGACGACGCGGCGGTGGCGCGGCTGCGCGCCGAGCTCGACCGGATCGGCCACTCCCTGGTGATCACCGGTGGCGACGGGCTGTGGAACGTGCACGTGCACCTCGCCGACGCGGGCGCGGCGATCGAGGCGGGCATCGCCGCCGGGCGGCCGCACCGCATCCGCGTCACCTGCCTCGGCGCCGCGGCCCCGGCGTCGCCGGACGGCGCGGCCACCGGTACGGCGTGCGCCGGCGGCGGGCCCGAGGGGCGGCGGCGCGGGCGCGGCGTGGTCGCCGTCGCCGCCGGGGCGGGCATCGCCCGGCTCTTCGAGCGGGCCGGGGCGGTCGTGGTGCGGCGCGAGCCGGGGGCGAGCCCGCCGCTCTCCGCGGTGCTGGACGCGATCCGCCGGGCGGGCACCGAGGTGGCCGTGCTGCCCAACGACGGCGGCGTGGCGGCGGTGGCCGCCGCCGCGGCCCGGCTCGCCCGCGAGGAGGGCCTGACGGTGAGCGTGATCCCGAGCCGGGCGACGGTGCAGGGCGTGGCCGCGCTCGCGGTGCACGACCCGCTGCGCCGGTTCGACGACGACGTGGTCGCGATGACCGAGGCGGCCGGGCACACCCGGCACGGGCACGTGTGGGTGGCGAACCGGGAGGCGGTGACGAGCGCGGGCGTGTGCCGGCCCGGCGACGTGCTCGGCGTGGTCGACGGCGACGTGGCGCTGATCGGCTCCGACCTCACCGCGACCGCGATCGCGGTCGCCGACCGGCTGCTCTCGGTGAGCAGCGAGCTCGTCACCCTGATCAGCGGCGTCGGCCCGGGGGAGCGCCTCGCCGCGGCGGTCCGCGACCACCTCGCCACGGTCCGCCCCGACGTCGAGGTGACCGTCTACCACGGCGGCCAGGGCGGATATCCGCTGCTGATCGGCGTCGAGTGAGGCCGGGTTGTCGGGGCGGCACGGTAGAACTGGGTGACGTGACGCGCTTCGACGAGCCGCTGCGCAAGGTGCTGGACCCGAAGACGGCCACCCGGCTCGAGTCCGTGCTGGGCATCACCACGGTCGGCGGGCTGCTGCGCCACTATCCTCGCCGGTACGCCGAGCGCGGCGAGCTCGCCGGGTTCGAGGAGCTGCAGCCCGGCGAGCACGTGACCGTGGTCGGCGAGGTCTCCCGGCTGATGCGGCGCACGCTGCGCAACCGGCCCGGCACCTGGCTCGAGGTGGAGCTCGCCGACGGCCGCGGCAACAAGATCTATCTGTCGTTCTTCGGCCGGGCGTCGCGGGCCGCCGAGCAGCGGCTCAAGCCCGGCGCGCGGGGCATGTTCGCCGGGAAGGCGAGCCTGTTCGGCCGGGGCCGCAGCCGCCGCTGGCAGTTCGCCCACCCCGAGTACGTGCTGTTCGACGAGACCGACACCACCGCCGAGGAGTTCGCGGGCGCCCCGGTGCCGATCTACCCGGCCGGGCAGGACCTGACGAGCTGGGCGATCCGCAAGGCGGTCGGCGTGGTGCTCGACACGCTCGGCCCGATCGAGGACCCGCTGCCCGAGCACGTACGGCGGCGGCACCGGCTGGCCGGGCTCGCCGAGGCGCTGGAGGGCGTGCACCGGCCGAGGGACCACGACGAGATCGCCCGGGCGCGCCACCGGCTCAAGTTCGACGAGGCGTTCCAGCTCCAGGCGGTGCTGCTGATGCGGCGGCGCGCCGCCGCGGCGTCCCCGGCGGTGCCGCGCCCGCGTCGCCCCGGCGGGCTGCTCGACCGGTTCGACGCGGCGCTGCCGTTCGAGCTCACCGAGGGGCAGCGCAAGGTGGGCGAGGAGATCGCCGCGGACCTCGCCCGGGACCACCCGATGCACCGGCTGCTGCAGGGCGAGGTCGGCGCGGGCAAGACCGTGGTCGCACTGCGCGCCATGCTGCAGACCGTGGACGCGGGCGGCCAGGCGGCGCTGCTCGCGCCCACCGAGGTGCTCGCCCAGCAGCACCACCGGTCGATCGTGGAGATGCTCGGCGACCTCGCCGCGGGCGGGCTGCTCGCGGGCGAGGGCGGCGGGGCCGGGGTGACGCTGCTCACCGGCTCGATGGGCGCGGCGGCCCGCCGTACCGCGCTGCTCGACGCGGCCTCCGGCGCGGCCGGCATCGTGATCGGCACCCACGCGCTCCTCCAGGAGCAGGTGAAGTTCGCCGACCTCGGCCTCGTCGTGGTGGACGAGCAGCACCGGTTCGGCGTGGAGCAGCGGGACGCGCTGCGCGCCAAGGCGGGCGACCGGCGGCCGCACGTGCTGGTGATGACCGCGACCCCGATCCCGCGCACGGTCGCCATGACGGTCTTCGGGGACCTGGAGGTGTCCACGCTCGCCCAGCTCCCGTCCGGCCGCGCGCCGATCAGCACCCACGTGGTCCCGGCGGTGGAGCGGCCGCGGTACCTGGAGCGCACCTGGGAGCGCATCCGTGAGGAGGTGGCGCTCGGCCGCCAGGCGTACGTGGTGTGCCCCCGCATCGGGGACGCCGAGGGCGACGAGGGCGACCTGCCCGCGCTCGCGTCCGACCAGGCCGCCGACGAGGACGCCGACCAGGAGGCCGAGGCCGAGCGGCCCGCGCGCCGCCCGCCGCTCGCGGTGCTCGACGTGGCGCCGATGCTCGCCGAGGGCCCGCTCGCCGGGCTGCGCATCGGCGTGCTGCACGGCCGGCTCGCCCCCGAGGAGAAGGACGCGGTGATGAACGCGTTCACCCGGGGCGAGATCGACGTGCTCGTCGCCACCACGGTGATCGAGGTCGGCGTGAACGTGCCGAACGCCTCGGTCATGGTGATCATGGACGCGGACCGGTTCGGCGTCTCCCAGCTCCACCAGCTCCGCGGGCGGGTCGGCCGCGGCAGGCTGCCCGGCCTGTGCCTGCTGGTGACCGAGGCCCCGTCCGGTACGGCCGCGCGGGCCCGCCTCGACGCGGTCGCCTCGACGGTCGACGGCTTCGAGCTGTCCCGCATCGACCTGGAGCAGCGGCGCGAGGGCGACGTGCTCGGCGCGGCGCAGTCCGGCCGCAAGTCCTCGCTCAAGCTGCTGCAGCCGCTGCGCGACGAGAACGTGATCCAGACGGCCCGGCAGGAGGCCGCCGCGCTCCTCGACGAGGATCCCGAGCTGTCGCGGTACCCGGCGCTGCGCGCCGAGATCGACGCGCTCGTGGCCGACGAGCGCGCGGAATACCTGGAGAAGACCTGACGGCGACGTCGGTGGGACAGCCCCCGGGCCCCGGCCAGGGACGGCCTCCCCCCGAATGCCGTCCCTGGCCGGACCCACCCCTCGGGTCAGGTGCCGAGGGCCCCGGCGCACGGAAGGGCTCACGATCACGCCGGTCGGCCTTTCCCTGGGTCACCCGAAGGCCGCACACCCATCATGCGGGCTCACCCGGCCCGCCGGAACGACCCTTACGGTTTCGTCGCCGCCCCCTGCGCACTCTTGACCCAGGCCGATCACAATGGGACCCGTGACACGGATCATCGCGGGGCGCGCCGGCGGCAGGCGCCTCGCCGTACCGCCCGGGCGCGGCACGCGGCCCACGAGCGACCGGGCGCGGGAGGGCCTGTTCGCCACGATCGGCTCGCTGCTCGGCACGCTCGCCGACCTGCGGGTGATGGACCTGTACGCGGGATCGGGGGCGGTGGGCCTGGAGGCGCTCTCCCGCGGCGCCGCGCACGCGCTGCTGGTGGAGTCCGACCCCAAGGCGGTGCGCGTGATCCGCACGAACGTCGAGGCGCTCGGCCTGCCGGGGGCCGAGGTCGTCGCGGACCGGGTGGAGCGGGTGCTCGCCGTACCGCCGCGCGATCCCCGCGGGCGCTACGACCTGGTGTTCGCCGACCCGCCGTACGCCACGCCGGACGCGCAGGTGCGCCAGGTGCTGGAGCTGCTGCGCGACGGCTGGCTCGCTCCCGAGGCGCTCGTCGTGGTGGAGCGGGAGAGCCGCGGCGGCCCGCTGGAGTGGCCCGAGGGCTTCGACCACGTCCGGGAGCGCCGGTACGGCGAGGCGACGATGTGGTACGCGTTCGCGCCGGACCAGTGAGCCGAACCGGTGATCCGGACCGGTGGTACCGGCCGTACGCACTGATATCCGGCGGATCGGTGAGGCGGAGGGGACCTGTTGCGGAAACCCGGTGGGGCCGTTTGGTACCGTCGCGCCCGCCGGGAACCCGTCAAACCTGGGGGTGCGCCTTGCGTCGTGTTGTCTGCCCGGGGTCGTTCGACCCCGTCACCAACGGACACCTGGACATCATCGGCCGGGCCTCACGGCTGTACGACGAGGTCGTCGTCGCCGTTCTCATCAACGTCGAGAAGCAGAGCCTGTTCACGGTCGACGAGCGCATCGAGATGCTCGAGGCGGTCACCAGGGAGTACGGCAACGTGCGGGTGGACAAGTTCCACGGCCTGCTCGTCGACTTCTGCCGCCGGAACGAGATCCCGGCGATCGTGCGCGGCCTGCGCGCGGTGAGCGACTTCGACTACGAGCTGCAGATGGCCCAGCTCAACTACCGGATGGCCGGGGTGGAGACGCTGTTCATGTCCACCAACCCGGAGTATTCTTTCCTCTCCTCGAGCCGGCTGAAGGAGATCGCCAAGTACGGCGGCGACGTCTCCGGCCTCGTGCCCGACCTGGTGCGCAAGGCGCTGGAGCAGCGGCTGCGCGGCTGAGGGCCCCTGCAGGGCTGGTATTCTTTCATTTCGGCCTCGTACGACGGCGGTGATTCGCCATGCCACAAGAAGGCAGGATGACTCTGCACAGCCTCGACCCCCGTTCCCCCTGGGTGATCTCGACCCACGAGCTGGGGCGGCGGCCGGGGGCGATGCAGCAGCTCGTCCGGACCCTTCCGGCACCGGAGGATCTCGGCGTCGAGATGATCGGCGTCCCCAAGGACGCCGATGTCGAGCTCTCCCTCAGGCTCGAGGCGGTGATGGAGGGCGTGCTCGTCACGGGCACGGCGCGGGCGCCCCTGCAGGGGGAGTGCGTGCGCTGCCTGGACCCGCTGACCTCGGAGGTCGAGGTCGGCTTCCAGGAGCTCTACTTCTACTCGGCCGAGGACGCCGACGAGGACGACCAGATCCTCGACGGCGAACTGCTCGATCTTGAGCCCACGTTCCGCGACGCGGTGGTGCTGTCACTGCCGTTGAGCCCGGTGTGCAGCGAGGACTGCCCGGGCCTGTGCGTGGAGTGCGGGGTCAAGCTCGCCGAGGCCGACGCCGACCACGGGCACGAACCACGCGTCGACGTCCGGTGGGCGGCACTGAAGGAACTGAAGATCACGACCGACGACGATCAGGAGGGCTGACGTGGCCGTCCCCAAGCGGAAGATGTCGCGGGCCAACACCCGAGCCCGCCGCGCCCAGTGGAAGGCTGCGCGCGTCGCGCTGGTGCCGTGCCCGCAGTGCCGCGCGCCGAGGCGGCCGCACGTGGCCTGCTCGAACTGCGGCACCTACAACCGCCGGCAGGTCATCGAGCCGTCGGCCTGATCGCGCCCTGACGGATGGGCCGGCCGGTGCCGTACGGCGTCCGGCCGGCTTCGCCGTCCCGGTGTCCGCGGTGGCGGTTCACCCGAGGCCGTGGTGGGCGCCGGGTTCGTGCCATCGGCGACGGACCGCCCGGCGTCCACCACGTCTTCGGGCTCCTTGCGCACGAGTACCCGCCACCGCGTAACGAGCGCAACGGAGCAGGAGGAGACGTGGCCGCAGGGACGAAGCCGGTAGCGGTGGAGGTCGCGCAGGAGGAGATCGGGCGCGTCCTCGACGTGGAGATCGAAGCCGGGCTGCTGGAGCGGGCGCTGACGCACCGTTCCTACGCCTATGAGAACGGCGGGCTGCCCACCAACGAGCGCCTGGAGTTCCTCGGTGACTCGGTGCTCGGCCTGGTGGTGACCGACACGCTGTACCGGGGGCACCCGGACCTGCCGGAGGGCCAGCTCGCGAAGCTGCGCGCCGCCGTGGTGAACATGCGGGCGCTCGCCGACGTCGCCCGCACCCTCGGGCTCGGCCGGTACCTGCGGCTGGGCCGCGGCGAGGAGGGCACCGGCGGCCGGGACAAGTCCTCGATCCTCGCCGACACGCTCGAGGCGCTGATCGGCGCGATCTACGTGGACAAGGGCCTGGAGGAGGCCTTCCGCGTGGTGCACCTGCTGTTCGACCCGCTCATCGCGAAGTCGGCGCAGCTCGGCGCCGGGCTCGACTGGAAGACCTCGCTGCAGGAGCTCACCGCCGCGGAGATGCTCGGCGTGCCCGAGTACCACGTGGACGAGAGCGGCCCCGACCACGCCAAGTCGTTCACCGCCACGGTGCGGGTGGGCGGCCAGGAGTACGGCACCGGCTCCGGCCGCAGCAAGAAGGAGGCCGAGCAGCAGGCCGCCGAGGCCGCCTGGAACGCGATCCGCGCCCGCCGCGAGGAGCGGCTCAAGCAGGAGAAGGAACGCGCGGGCGAACCGGCCGGCAACAAGTAGCGGGCCGGGTGGGACACGATGCCGGAGCTGCCGGAGGTCGAGGTCGTACGGCGCGGCCTGGAGCGCTGGGTCGCCGGACGCCCGGTGGCCGGCGTCGAGGTCCTGCACCCGCGGGCGATCCGCCGCCACGTGGCCGGCGCGCACGACTTCGCGGCGCGGCTGACCGGGCGCACGATCGAGGCGGCACGGCGGCGTGGCAAGTACCTGTGGCTGCCGCTCAAGGGCGCCGACGAGGCCTCCGGCGCCGAGGAGGCGCTCGTCGCCCACCTCGGCATGAGCGGCCAGCTGCTCGTGGTCGACCCCGGATCGCCCGCGGAGAAGCACCTGCGGGTGCGGTTCTCGTTCGCCGACGGCGGCCCCGGGCTGCGCTTCGTCGACCAGCGCACGTTCGGCCACCTGCTCGTCGCCCCGCTCGTCGACGGCGTCGGCGGCCGGGTGCCGGAGCCGATCGCGCACATCGCCCCCGACCCGCTCGAGCCCGCGTTCGACGCCGACGCGTTCGCGGCCCGGCTGCGTGCCCGCCGTACCGGCATCAAACGGGCACTCCTCGACCAGTCGCTCATCAGCGGGGTGGGTAACATCTACGCCGACGAGGCGCTGTGGCGGGCCCGGCTGCACTGGGCCCGGCCCACCGAGACGCTCACCCGGCCGAAAATCAACGAACTCGTGACCGCGGTGCGCGAGGTGATGCACGCCGCGCTCGCCGAAGGCGGTACCTCGTTCGACCATCTGTACGTCAACGTAAACGGGGAAAGCGGCTATTTTTCGCGGTCCCTTGCCGTGTACGGCAGGCGCGACGAGCCCTGCCCGCGGTGCGGCACGCCGATCCGGCGGGATCCGTTCATGAACCGGTCGTCGTACTCGTGCCCGCGCTGCCAGCCCCGGCCGAGGAGGGCACGGATATAAGCGAAACAACAGGTATCGGCAAACGCCCATGAGCGAAAAGAACGAGCAGGAAAACGTACGGCTCACCGCCTGGGTGCGGGGGCGGGTGCAGGGCGTGGGTTTCCGCTGGTGGACCCGGTCGCGCGCGCTCGAACTGGGTTTGGTAGGGTCCGCGTCAAATCTTGCCGACGGCAGGGTCGAGGTCATAGCCGAAGGATCTCGAGAATCTTGTGACAAGCTGCTTGAGCTGCTGCGAAGCGGCGAAACACCGGGCCGGGTCGACGCGGTTATCGAACGTTGGAGCGAGCCGCGCGGGGGTTTGGTTGGTTTTGTAGAAAGGTGAGAGCTTTACTTTCCGGCCCGGAATAGGGTATATTTGCACGTCGGGAGTCGCCGGTTCCTCTTCGGGGAGTGTTCAACTTGACCGCCTCCATTGCCAGTGCGACTCTTGATAGGAACCACGCGCACCCCTCCCGCGGCTAGAAGTGCGCGAACCAGTCTGGTCACTCAGCGTGGAGGACCCTTAACCATGGCGAAGGCTCTATTCGGCCACGTCGGCGGTCCTGACCCTCGGATGGTCTCGGAAATGCGCCGTCTCCAGCAGCGAGTCCGGGACCTGGAGGCAGAGCTCATAAGGCTCCAGGCGCAGAACGACGCCCTTGCGGCTCAGTCGCGCGACGAGTCGCTCACCCGTCTGCAGGATCGCGAGCCGGCCCTCACCTGAGAGGCCGGAGGGCAGTAGCACAGAGTCAGGGACGCCTCGCAACAGGCGTCCCTTGTCATGTCGGTGGCCCTTCTCACCGGCCCTCCTCGCCGCCGTCCTCCCGCGTTGACCCCGCATTCGGTCGGTGCCTGGCTGTAGTCTTCCGCCAGAAGTCGACCGGCGGTCCGCTGACGGGGGGAGGGTTCTCCGCTTGTACCTCAAGACCCTCACGCTGCGCGGCTTCAAGTCCTTCGCCTCCGCCACCACGCTGCGCTTCGAGCCGGGGATCACCTGCGTCGTCGGCCCGAACGGGTCGGGCAAGTCCAACGTCGTCGACGCCCTCGCCTGGGTGATGGGCGAGGGCAGCGCCAAGTCGCTGCGCGGCGGCAAGATGGAGGACGTGATCTTCGCCGGTACGGCGAGCCGTCCGCCGCTCGGCCGCGCCGAGGTCACGCTCACCATCGACAACTCCGACGGCGCGCTCCCGATCGACTACACCGAGGTCACGATCAGCCGGCTGATGTTCCGGTCCGGCCAGAGCGAGTACGCGATCAACGGCGAGCCGTGCCGCCTGCTCGACATCCAGGAGCTGCTGTCGGACTCCGGAATCGGCCGCGAGATGCACGTGATCGTCGGCCAGGGCCGGCTCGACGAGGTGCTGCACGCCGGGCCGGAGGAGCGCCGGGCGTTCATCGAGGAGGCCGCCGGCGTCCTCAAGCACCGCAAGCGCAAGGAGAAGGCGCTGCGCAAGCTCGACGCGATGCAGGCGAACCTCAACCGGGTGCAGGACCTGTGCAACGAGCTGCGGCGGCAGCTCAAGCCGCTCGGCCGCCAGGCGGAGATCGCCCGGAAGGCCGCGGTGATCCAGGCCGACCTGCGCGACGCCCGGCTGCGCCTGCTCGCCGACGACGTGGTGACGCTGCGCGAGGCCCTCGCCAAGGAGGAGGCCGACGAGGCCGCGCTGCTCGCCCGCCGTACCGAGGTGGAGGCGGCGCTGGAGCACGCCCAGCTCCGGGAGGGCGAGCTGGAGGCGGCCGCCGCGCAGGCCCAGCCCCGGCTCGCCGCCGCCGCGGACACCTTCTACGCGCTGTCCGCGCTCAAGGAGCGGCTGCGCGGCGTCGAGGTGCTCGCGGCCGAGCGGCGGCGGAACGCGGAGGCCGCGGCCGCGGTGGAGCGCCGGGGCCGCGACCCGGAGGACTACGAGCGCGAGGCCGCGCAGGTGCGCGAGACCGAGCGCATGCTCACCGGGGAGCTGGAGCAGGCCCGCGAGCTGCTGGACGCGGCCGTGGCGCGGCGGGAGGAGGCCGAGCGGGAGCTCGCCGCGGAGGAGCGGCGGCTCGCCGAGCTGAACCGGGCCGCCGCCGACCGGCGGGAACGGCTCGCGCGGCTGCGCGGCGAGGTCGCCTCGGCGCAGAGCCGGGCCGACGCCGCCGGGCAGGAGATCGGGCGGCTGCGCGCCGCGCTGGAGGAGGCGCGGCGCCGCGCGGAGCAGGCGCGCGCCGAGTACGAGGCCGCCGAGCGCGCGGAGCCGCAGGCCGACCCGGAGCTCGCCGAGGAGATCGCGGTCGCCGAGGAGCGGGTGGAGACGGCGCGGGCCGCGGTCGAGGCCGCCGAGGCGGCCGCCGCGGAGGCCGAGCGGGGCCTTGCCGGGCCGCGGGCCGCGCTCGCCGCGGCCGAGGCCGAGGTGAACGCGGCGCGGGCCGCCGACCAGGAGGCGCAGCGGGCGGTCGCCGCGCTCCAGGCGCGGCGCGAGGCCCTGGAGCTGGGCCTCGCCAAGGGCGCGGACGGCGCGGGGACGCTGCTCGCCGCCGCCTCGTCCGGCGAGCTGGAGGGCGTGCTGGGGCCGGTCGCGGCCCTGCTCACGGTACGGCGCGGCGCCGAGGCGGCGATCGCCGCGGTGCTCGCCGACGCGGCCGAGGGGGTCGCGGTGGAGTCGGTACCGGCGGCCGCGGCCGCGCTGGAGTTCCTGCGCGGCCGGGACGCGGGACGCGCCGGGCTGCTGGTCGCGGACGGTACGGCTGCCGAGCCCGCCGCGGCGGGTGCGCCGCCCGGCGACGGGGAGTGGGCGCTCGACCTGGTGGAGGCCCCGGAGCGGCTGCGCGGCACGGTCGCCGCGCTGCTCGCCGGGGTGGTCGTGGTCAAGGACCTCGAGACGGCCCGGCGGGTGGTGCGCGAGCGGCCCGAGCTGCGCGCGGTGACCTGGTCCGGGGACCTGCTCGGCGCCCGGTTCGCCCGCGGCGGCGCGGGCGGCGACTCGGTGCTCCGGGTGCGCTCGGCGCTCGACGCCGCGATCGCCGACCTGGCGGAGGCGCGGCGCGGCGCCGAGGCCACCGCGGAGCGGCTCGCCGAGGCGGTCGCCGCGGCCGAGGAGGCGCGCGCCGCGGTCGAGGCGGCCCAGGAGCGGCTCGGCGAGGCCCGGGCGCAGGTGAGCGCGGCGCAGAACGGGGTGACCGCGGCCCGCTCCGAGCTCGACCGGCTGCGGGCGCGGCAGCGCGAGGCCGACCGGCAGGCGGCGGCGACCGCGAAGCGGCTCGCCGGCCTGGAGGCCGCGGCGAAGGCGGCCGGCGACGAGTGCGAGCGGCTCGCGGCCGCGATCGCCGCGGCGGAGGAGGCGCGCGAGCGCGGCCTCGCCGAGGCCGAGGAGCTCGCCGAACGGCTCGCCGCCGCGGAGACCGAGGACGAGCTGGCCGGTGAGCCGACCACCGAGCTGCGCGACGAGCTCGCCGCGGCGTGCCACGCGGCCCGGCAGGCCGAGATGAACGCCCGCCTCGCGGTGCGCACCGCCGAGGAGCGGGTGGCCGGCATCGCCGGGCGGGCCGACCGGCTGCTCGCCGCGGCCCGGCGCGAGCGGGAGGAGCGCGCCCGCGCGGCCGAGCTGCGCGAGCGCCGCCGGGTGCAGGCCGCGGTCGCCGCGGCCGTGGCCGACGGGGCGCGCCGTACCCTCGAGCTGCTCGACCGGTCGCTCGCCGCGGCGGCGGCCGAGCGGGACGAGGCCGAGCGGGCGCGGGGCGAGATCGAGGCCGAGCTGAAGGCGGTCCGCGGCCAGGTGCGCGAGCTCTCGGCCGAGCTGGACAAGCTGACCAACCGGGCGCACGGCAGCGAGATGGCGCGCACCGAGCGGCGGCTGCGCCTGGAGCAGCTCGAGGCGCGGGCGCTGGAGGAGTTCGGCATGGACGTCGAGGCGCTCGTCGCCGAGTACGGGCCGGACCGGCCGGTGCAGCTCGCCGACGGCACGACCGTGCCGTACGTGCGCGAGGAGCAGGAGCAGCGGGCGAAGACCGCCGAGCGGCAGATGGCCCAGCTCGGCAAGGTGAACCCGCTCGCGCTGGAGGAGTACGCCGCGCTCGAGGAGCGGCACGCGTTCCTCACCTCCCAGCTCGAGGACCTCAAGAAGACCCGCCGCGACCTGCTGCTCGTGGTGAAGGAGGTCGACGACCGGGTCGAGCAGATGTTCCGCTCGGCCTACGAGGACGTCGCCCGCGAGTTCGAGCAGATCTTCAGCCGGGTGTTCCCGGGCGGCGAGGGGCGGCTGTACCTCACCGATCCGGACGACATGCTCACCACCGGGGTGGAGGTCGAGGCCCGGCCGCCGGGCAAGAAGGTGAAGCGGCTGTCGCTGCTGTCCGGCGGGGAGCGGTCGCTCACCGCGGTGGCCTTCCTCATCTCGATCTTCAAGGCGCGGCCGTCGCCGTTCTACGTGATGGACGAGGTGGAGGCCGCGCTCGACGACACCAACACCCAGCGGCTGCTCACCCTGTTCGAGGAGCTGCGGGAGACCTCCCAGCTCATCGTGATCACGCACCAGAAACGTACGATGGAGATCGCCGACGCCCTCTACGGCGTGACCATGCGGGGCGACGGCGTCAGCCAGGTGGTGAGCCAGCGGCTGCGGGAGCGCGCCTCGGCCTGACCACCGGTCTCGGCACTCCGACCTGTCTGGGAAACTGACATCTTGTGAGCGACTACCTCGGCATCATCGTGATCGTGGCCGTCGTCGCCGTTCTGGCGGTCGGCGGCCTGTTCCTGCTGTTCCGCCCGAAGGGCGGAGGGGCGCCGACGCTGCCGCCGCCGGAGGCACCGCCCGCGCCGGAGGCGGAACGGCCCGCGCCGCCCAAGGAGGTGGCCGAGGAAGGCGGCCCCACCACGACCCTGCCGCCCCCGGCGCGGCCGGTCGAGGTCGTCAAGGTGCCCGAGGTGGAGGTCCCGCCGCCGTCGGCGGGCCGCATGGTGCGGCTGCGGGCGCGGCTCGCCCGCTCGCAGAACGCGCTCGGCCGGGGCCTGCTCGAGCTGCTCTCCCGCGACCACCTCGACGACGAGGTGTGGGACGAGATCGAGGAGACCCTCATCACCGCCGACGTGGGCGTCGGCCCGACCCGCGCCATCGTTGAGGAGCTGCGCACCCGGGTGAAGGTGCTCGGCAGCCGCACCCCGGAGGAGGCGCGCGCCCTGCTGCGCGAGCTGCTCCTCGCCCAGGTCGGGCCGGACATGGACCGCACGCTGCACGTCACGCCGCACGGTGAGCGGCCCGCGGTGGTGCTCGTGGTCGGCGTGAACGGCACCGGCAAGACCACCACGACCGGCAAGCTCGCCCGGGCGCTGATCGGCGACGGCAAGCAGGTGCTGCTCGGCGCGGCCGACACCTTCCGCGCCGCCGCCGCCGACCAGCTGCAGACCTGGGGCGACCGGGTGGGTGCCGAGGTGGTCCGCAAGGACGAGGGCGCCGACCCGGCGAGCGTGGCCTTCGACGCGGTCGCCCGCGGCATCGAGAAGAAGGTCGACGTGGTGATCGTGGACACCGCCGGCCGCCTGCACACCAAGACCGGGCTCATGGACGAGCTCGGCAAGGTGAAGCGGGTGATCGAGAAGAAGGCGACCGTCGACGAGGTGCTGCTCGTCCTCGACGCCACCACCGGGCAGAACGGCATGCGCCAGGCCCAGGTGTTCGCCGAGGTGGTGAACATCACCGGCATCGCGCTGACCAAGCTCGACGGCACCGCCAAGGGCGGCATCGTGATCAGCGTGCAGCGCGAGCTGGGCGTGCCGGTCAAGCTCGTGGGCCTCGGCGAGGGGCCCGACGACCTCGCCCCGTTCGACCCGGAGGTCTTCGTCGACGCGATCCTCGGCGACGACAAGCCCGGAGGCGACCAGAAGTCCGCGTAGGGGACAGGTCCCATCAGGCGTACGGCGCCGCCGCCCGGCCGACCTGCCGGCGGCGGCGCCGCCGTTTTCCGCCGGGGGCCGCGTGCCCGGCCGCGTCCTCGGGCGCGGCGACGATGGTCCGCCGGTTGTTGCGTGGTTTGCGGCGGTTCGTACGGTTTGCAGGTTTTACTGTGTGTCAGGCCACAAAATTTGTTGATCTGAGCGTCAAGTGTTACGATACTGATACTTGTTTGGCTGCGGGCTTTGGCTGTGGGCCGTCCTGCCTCGCCCGCGCCTCACTTCCCTGCCGCGTCCAGTGAAGCCCTACGGGCGGTCCCCTGACGGAGTTCTTACCCGAGTACTGCGACCCTGGGCGTGAGCACGGGCGGATTTGCTGCGTAGTGCAAGGTGAACCGGCTGGTGCCGTGCCCGCGTGTGCGGTGTACGGAGGTGCCGGAAGGGTAGTGGGGGATTCGGTTCGTAGGGGGTTCGAATGATCTCGATGACGGAAGAGCAGAGGCGCGCCTGGTTCGAGCGGGACGTCGTGCCCGTGACCCAGCAGCTCTACGCGTCCGCCATGAGGCTGACCCGCAACACGGCCGACGCCGAGGACCTCGTCCAGGAGACCGTCGCGAAGGCGTTCACCTCCTACCACCAGTTCCGTGAGGGCACCAACCTCAAGGCGTGGCTGCACCGGATCCTCACGAACAACTTCATCAACGAGTACCGCAAGAAGCAGCGCTCGCCGAAGCTGTCCGCCACCGAGGACATCGAGGACTGGCAGCTCGCCGCCGCCGAGTCGCACATGTCCACCGGCCTGAAGTCCGCCGAGACCGAGGCGCTGGAGCAGCTCCCCGACTCGGCCGTGATGGACGCCCTGCGCGCCCTGCCGGAGGAGTTCCGCATGGCGGTCTACCTCGCCGACGTCGAGGGCTTCCCGTACAAGGAGATCGCCGAGCGCATGGGCACCCCGATCGGCACCGTGATGTCCCGGCTGCACCGCGGCCGCCGCCAGCTCCGGGCGATGCTCGCCGACTACGTGCGCGAGCACGGCTCGCTGCGCGGCCGGCAGCGCGAGGCCGAGCCCGAGCTCGCCGCCTGACCGCCGGACGCCCCATCCGGCGGCCGGCGGCCGAGCCGCACGCTCACGCCGCGGCGATCAGCGCCACCGCGCCGAGCGCGAGACCCACACCCGCGACCTGCACCGTGGTGAGCCGTTCCCCGAGCACCTGACGGGCGAGCAGCAGCGTGCTCGCCGGGTAGAGCGAGACGATCACGGCGACGAGGCTGAGCAGGCCCCGGTGCACCGCGAACATGTAGAGCACGTTCGCGGCCATGTCGAGCACGCCCGCGAGCACGATCGTGCGCAGCGACCTCGGGGCGGGCCGCAGCCCGCGCCCGGAGGCGAGGGCGATCCCGGTGACCATGAGGATCGAGGCGATCCGCGCGCCGAGCAGCGGCCATGGCCCGGCGTCCTCGGGCGCGTTGCCGAGCAGGATGAAGAACCCGCCGAACCCGGCCCCGGCGATCGCCGCCAGGGCGAGCGGGCCGAGCCCCCGCGTCGCCGGCTCCTGGGCCGGGGCGCGGCTCACCAGCAGCACCGCGGCGATCGCGAGCGCCACCCCGGCGAGCGCCGCGGGCGCCGGACGCTCGCCGACCGCGAGCCCGAACACCACCGGCAACCCCGCCGAGATCGTCGCGCTCACCGGGGCGACCACCGACATCGTGCCGATCGCGAGCGCCCGGTAGAAGAAGATCAGCCCGCCGCCGCCCGCGAGCCCGGCGACCATGCCCCACGCCAGCGCGGCCGTGCCGCCCTCGCCGGGCAGCACCGGCAGCAGGCAGGCGATGAACGCGAGCCCGGCGAGCTGGGACAGCACGACCACGGCGAACACCTGGGATCGTCGGCTCGCCAGCCCGCCGTAGAAGTCCGCCGCGCCGTACACCACGGCACACGCCGTCGCCAGGGCGATCGCGGTCACCTGGAGCCTCCTTCGGTGCAATGGATTGAACCCGAAGTACATTACACCGAAGTACAACCCGCTAAAAAATTGATCTAATACACTGCACCGCATGCCGGAACTCGAGACGCTCACCGCGGCGATCGCGAACAACGTCCGGGCGCAGCGGGCGCACCGGGGCATGACCCTCGACGAGCTGGCGATGCGCTCGGGCGTGAGCCGGGGCATGCTCATCCAGATCGAGCAGGGCCGTACCAACCCGAGCATCAACACGCTCAACCGGATCGCCGACGCGCTCGGCGTCTCGGTAGGCCGCCTCGTCGAGGTCTCCGACACCCCCGTGGTCCGGGTGGTGCACGAGTCCGACGTGGTGACGATGTGGCGCGGCGAGAAGGGCGGCTCGGCGCGGCTGCTCGTCGGAAGTGACCTGCCCGCGATCCTCGAGCTGTGGGACTGGCGGCTCGGCCCCGGCGAGCACCACGACAGCGACGGGCACGCCGCGGGCACCCGTGAGCTGCTCACCGTGCTCACCGGCGAGCTCACCCTCTCGGTGTACGGCAAGAGCCACGTGATCCGGAAGGACGAGGCGGTGCTGTTCACCGCGGACCGGCCGCACCGGTACGCCAACGAGGGGGCGGAGGAGGTCCGGTTCGTCATGGTGGTCACCGAGCCCCGCGACACGCCGGACCGCTGATATCACCCCTCACACCCATCTCTCGTGACACGCTCCCCCGAGAGGTGAAACGCAGACATCTGGGTACTGCTCCAGATACCTGGCCGGGGTGTTCGCGGGCGACACGGCCAGGGGTGGTGGCACAGGTCCCGCGGTGCTTTCGGGGGGAAGCGTGCGAGTGGGGGGCTCGTTAACGTCGCGGCGCGCGACGCCGTTGCTGGTGATGACGCTGGTGGGCGCACTGGCAGGCACCGCCGGGTGCGCGGCGATCGGCATGTTCCGGCAGGCGAGGGAGGCGACGGCGGTCCCGGAACGCCCGCTGAGCAGGCCGGTCGACGCCGACACGCTGCGGTACCGGCTGGTCGCCCAGCAGCCGGAGTGGCCGACCGGCCGGCTGCCCGCCGGGCCCGGGTTCCGGACCGTGGACTGCGCGCGGGTCAAGTGCGTGGCGCTCACCTTCGACGACGGTCCGGGCAAGTACACGGGGAAGGTGCTCGACCTGCTCGCCGCGCACAACGCGCGGGCGACGTTCTTCGTGATCGGGCAGAACATCACCCCCGAGATCCGCCCGCAGCTGGTCCGGATGGTCGCCGAGGGCCACGAGATCGGCAACCACACGTGGAGCCATCCGCAGCTCACCGCGCTGCCGCCGGGCAAGCTGACCGCGGAGATGGCCAGGACCAACCGGCTGATCAAGGCGTACACGGGGGTGGAGCCGCACACCCTGCGCCCGCCGTACGGCATGACCAACGCCAAGGTCGCCCAGGAGGCCAAGCGGCAGGGGCTCGCCCAGATCCTGTGGACGATCGACACGAACGACTGGCGGGAGAGCAAGACCGACGTCGTGGTGAAGCGGGTACGGGCGGCCAAGCCCGGGGCGATCGTGCTGCTCCACGAGACCAAGGCGACCACGGTGGCCGGCATCCCGAAGATGCTCGAGCACTTTGATCGCCAGGGTTACACCTATGTCACCATCTCCGAGCTTTTCGGCGAGCAGTATCTGCAGCCGGGGGAGAAGTACAAGGAGCACGCCGGCATGATCCAGTGACGCGTGCCGTGGCCGCGCGCGGTCACACGTGCGATGTCACGTGCGGTGGCGTGCCGTCGCGGGCGGACGGCCCGGTGGCCGGGAGGCCGCCGGGCCGTCTGACGGCCGACCCGGCGGGTACGGCGGCACAGGCGGGTACGGCGGGGCCGGTCAGGCCGGCCGCCCGCGCTTGGCCCGGGCGGCGATGCGGGCCCGCTCGGCCTGGTCGAGCACGAGCTTGCGCGGCCGGATCGCGCTCGGCGTGACCTCCACGCACTCGTCCTCGCGGATGAACTCGAGCATCTCCTCCAGGCTCATGGTGCGCGGCGGGCTGAGCCGCTCCAGCTCCTCCGCGGTGGACGAGCGCATGTTCGTGAGCTTCTTCTCCCGGGTGATGTTGACGTCCATGTCCTCGGCCCGGGAGTTCTCCCCGACGATCATGCCCTCGTAGACCTCGGTGCCCGGGGTCACGAACAGCGTGCCGCGCTCCTGCAGGTTGAGGATCGCGTACGCGGTGGCCGCGCCGGCCCGGTCGGCGACGAGCGAGCCGGTCGGCCGGGTGCGCAGCTCGCCGAACCACGGCTCGTAGCCCTCGAACACGTGGTGCGCGATGCCGGTGCCGCGGGTCTCGGTGAGGAACTCGGTGCGGAACCCGATGAGGCCGCGGGCGGGCACCACGAACTCCATGCGGACCCACCCGGTGCCGTGGTTGGTCATGTTCTCCATGCGGCCCTTGCGCACCGCGAGGAGCTGGGTGACCGCGCCGAGGTACTCCTCCGGGCAGTCCACGGTGAGCCGCTCGACCGGCTCGTGCACCTTGCCGTCGATCACCCGGGTGACCACCTGCGGCTTGCCCACGGTGAGCTCGTAGCCCTCCCGGCGCATCGTCTCCACGAGCACGGCGAGGGCGAGCTCGCCGCGGCCCTGCACCTCCCAGGCGTCCGGCCGGTCGGTGGGCAGCACCCGCATCGAGACGTTGCCGACCAGCTCGCGGTCGAGCCGCTCCTTGACCAGCCGCGCGGTGACCTTGGTGCCCTTCTCCCGGCCCACGAACGGGCTGGTGTTCGTGCCGATCACCATCGAGATCGCGGGCTCGTCCACGGTGATCCGGGGCAGCGGCCGGGGGTCCTCGGGGTCGGCGAGGGTGTCGCCGATCATGATGTCCGGGATGCCGGCGACCGCGATGATGTCGCCCGGCCCGGCCTGCTGCGCGGGCTTGCGCTCCAGCGCCTCGGTCATCAGCAGCTCGCTGATCCGCACCCGCTCGATCGAGCCGTCGGCCCGGCACCAGGCGACCTGCTGGCCCTTGACGATGGTGCCGTGGTGGATCCGGCACAGCGCGATCCGGCCGAGGTAGCTGGAGGAGTCGAGGTTGGTGACGAGCGCCTGCAGCGGGGCCGTCGGGTCGTAGACGGGCGCCGGGACGGTGCGCTTGATCGTCTCGAACAGCGGCTCCAGGTCCGGCGAGTCGGGCAGCTCGCCGTCGGCCGGCCGGTTGAGCGAGGCCCGGCCCGCCTTCGCCGACGCGTACACGATCGGGAAGTCGATCTGGTCGTCGGTCGCGTCGAGGTCGAGGAAGAGCTCGTACGTCGCGTCGACGACCTCGGCGATGCGTGAGTCGGGCCGGTCGACCTTGTTCACGCAGAGGATCACCGGCAGCTTCGCGGCGAGCGCCTTGCGCAGCACGAACCGGGTCTGCGGCAGCGGGCCCTCGGAGGCGTCGACGAGCAGCACCACGCCGTCGACCATGGACAGGCCGCGCTCCACCTCGCCGCCGAAGTCGGCGTGGCCGGGCGTGTCGATGATGTTGATCGTGATGCCGCCGTGCCGTACCGCGGTGTTCTTCGCGAGGATGGTGATGCCCTTCTCGCGCTCGAGGTCGTTGGAGTCGAGCACCCGCTCGTCGACCTCCTGGTTCGCGCGGAACGCCCCGGACTGCCACAGCATGGCGTCGACCAGCGTGGTCTTGCCGTGGTCCACGTGCGCGATGATCGCGATGTTCCGCAGGTCGTCACGGCTCTGCAAAGGCATGGTGAGATCTCGTTCCGGTCTCGTCGGGATGGTCCGCGCCTCGGGATGCCCGCTGACTGCCGCCGGGACGATCGCTCCGGGTCGCCCCGCCATTTTAGTTGACGCCGGTTACCGGAGAATTCCGCGCGCCTGCCGGCGGGAGCGGGTACGGCGTGGCGTCGCCGCGCGGCGGGCGGGCGGTCGTGGGCGGGCGGGAGCGCCGCGGTTACCCTCTCACCATGCCGCTTGCTCCCGTTTTCGGCGCGATGATGCGCACCGTCGACGGCGTGCGCATCGACGCCGGGCACATCCCCGGCGACTCGCTCGAGCTCTGCATCGTCGTCGCCCACGGGTTCACCGGGACCTGGCGCGAGCGGGCGAGCCGCCGCATCGCGCACGTGCTGAGCGGCTACGGCGGGGTGCTCGCCTTCGACTTCCGCGGCCACGGCCGCTCCTCCGGCCTGTCCACCGTGGGGGACAAGGAGATCCACGACGTCGAGGCGGTGGTCCGGCACGCCCGGGTGATCGGGTACCGCCGGGTGGTCACGGTCGGCTTCTCCATGGGCGCGGCGGTCGCGATCCGGCACGCCGGGCTGATCGGCGGGGTCGACGGGGTGGTGGCGGTGAGCGGCCCGGCCCGCTGGTACTACCGGGGCACCCGGCCGATGCGGCAGGTGCACTGGGCGATCGAGCGGCCGATCGGACGGCTGGCGACCCGGCTGGTGAAGCGCACCCGGATCGCCACCGGGCCGTGGGACCCGGTGCCGGTGCCGCCGTACGAGGCGGTGCGGCACATCGCCCCGACCCCGCTGCTCATCGTGCACGGCGACGCCGACGCCTTCTTCCCGGTGGAGCACGCCCACCAGCTCTACGAGAACGCCCGCGAGCCGCGGGAGCTGTGGATCGAGCCCGGGTACGGCCACGCCGAGACCGCGGCCACGCCCGCGCTGGTGCGGCGGATCGGGGAGTGGGCGGCGAAGTGCGCGAAAAAATCTCTCGAACCCCGAACTTCTCCCCGCGACCTGTCGTCTACCTAGGCACAGAACCGCTGCGAGCGGCAGCGGGAGCGGGGGCGTTCAGGTGGTGCACGGCGGGTGCCCACAACTGGCTGGGGAGCGCTGCCGGCACTCCGCCGTGCACCACCTGAACTTTATTCACTGATAGGACGCGCGTGCCCAAATGGCACGATTAAGGCACGAGTTAGCCGTTCCGGCATCGCCCGCGAGAAGGATCTCCTATAGTTCCCTTCCGTCTGAGGAAGGGGAGAGCGGCGTGAAACGTGGCCGGGTTCTCGCTCTGGCCGTCGTTCTTGCCGGGATGACCGCCCTCGCCGGTGCTCCCGGCGCCCAGGCGGAACCCGATCGGCAGACGAAGCTGAACCAGCTCACCAAGCAGGCCGCGGCGCTCACCAAGGCCTACCGCGGGGAGATCCAGAGCCTGGAGGAGGCGAAGCGGGCCGTGCGCCGGGCCGAGGCCCGGGTCAAGTCGCTCAAGGCGAGCGTCGCCGCCGCGCAGCGCACGCTCACCCAGTTCGCCCAGACCTCCTACATGCAGGGCGGCGTGGATCCGGGCCAGTTCCTCGCCTTCGGCGACGGCGACCTCGGCCAGGCCGCCACGCTCGACTACCTCGCCGCCATGCGGGCCGAACGGCTCAACCGCCTCAAGGAGATGCAGCAGGAGGCGAAGAAGGCCGAGAAGGCCGCCGACGACAAGGTCGAGGAGCTGCGGAAGAACATCGAGGAGCTGCAGCGCAAGCGGCGCGAGGTGGAGCGGCTGCTCGCCCGGTTCGGCTTCCAGAAGCCGGACGCGGGTACCGGGCTCACCCCGCGCATGATCAGCGTCCGCAACCAGATCATGGCGCAGTTCCCGATGCCGTACGGCGTCGGCTGCCTGCGCCCCGGCGACTCCGGCGAGCACGGCGTCGGCCGGGCCTGCGACTTCATGATGGCCCCCGGCGGCCGCTACGCGACCGGCGCCGACCTCGAGCGCGGCAACGCCCTCGCCGAGTGGTGCATCAGGAACGGCCGGCGGCTCGGCATCATGTACATCATCTGGCAGCAGAAGTACTACGACATCCGCACCGGCGGCGGCTGGCGCATGATGGCCGACCGCGGCAGCCCCACCGCCAACCACTACGACCACGTGCACGTCTCGGTGCTCTAGCCGGTGCGCCCGGCCCGCCGTACCGCCCGGCGGGCGATGCCGGGCGGTACGAACCCCCGCGGCGGGCGGCGGCGCCCGTGGATAATGGCGGGGTGACGAAGGTCTCCGACGGGACGCTGCGGCGTCGCCCGGCCCAGCGGCGCAGCCAGGAGCGGGTCGAGCGCATGCTCGACGAGTGCGCCCGGCTTCTCGACGAGGTCGGGTACGACGGGCTGACCACCAAGGAGGTGGCGCGCCGGGCGAACGTGCCGATCGGCACCTTCTACCAGTTCTTCCCGGACAAGCAGGGGCTGGTGCGCGCCCTCGGGCTGCGCAACCTCGACGCGTTCCTCGACCGGGTCACCGCGCGGCTCGCCGGACGGCGGCTGAAGAGCTGGACCGAGGCGGTCGACATCCTCGTCGACGAGTTCGTCGACATGAAGCACACGATGCCGGGCTTCGGCGTCATGGACTTCGGCGAGGTGCTCGTCACCCCGGGCGGCCCCGGGCTGCGCGGCACCGAGCGCATGCTCGACGGGCGGCGGGAGAACAACTTCGTCGTCGCCGACCGGGTACGGGCGCTCGCCGTCGAGGTGCTCGGCGCCCCGGCGAGCCCGGAGCTCGACCGCGCGATCGTGGTCGCGGTGGAGGCGGCCGACGCGGTGCTCAAGCTCGCCTTCCGCGTCGACCCCCAGGGCGACCCCGCGCTGATCGCCGAGTGCAAGCGGCTCGTCCGCCGGTACCTCGAGGACTACGCGTCCTGACCCCGCGCGGGCACGGCTGAAGGGAGGTCCGGATGACCACGCACGCGGCCGGCCGGGGGAGCACCGGCTACTACACCCCGGCGCAGGTGGCCGAGGAGACCGGGTTCAGCATCGACACGCTGCGGTACTACGAGCGCATCGGCCTGCTCGGCCGGGTGGCGCGGAACGCCGCCGGGCGGCGCCGGTTCACCGACGAGGACCTCGGCTGGCTCGGCTGGATCCGCTGCCTGCGGGACACCGGCATGCCGATCGCCGAGATGCTCCGGTTCACCGAGCTGATGCGCGCCGGGGACCACACCGTCCCGGACCGCATCGCGATGCTCGAGGCGCACGACCGCAACGTCGAGGCGATGATCGCCGACCTGCGGGAGAAGCAGGAGGCGATCAAGCGCAAGATCGCCCACTACCGGGACCTGCTCGCCCTGTCCGAGGCGACCGCGGACGACGCCGCGGCCGAGCCGGACCCCGCGCCGCGGGCCTGACCGCGGGCCGTACCCCGCGGCGGCCTTCCCGCCTAGCCTGGGGTGGGTGAACTGGTCGTCGTACGGTGCGTTCCTCGCGTTCGCGACGGTGCTCACGCTGCTGCCCGGGCCCGACTTCGCCGTGGTGGTGAAGAACACGCTGGCGGGCGGGCGGCGGCGCGGCGCCTGGTGCTCGGCCGGGGTGAGCCTGTCCTGCGCGGTCCAGGGCGCGGCGGCCGCCACCGGCCTCGGCGTCCTGATCACGCAGCTCCAGCCGGTGTTCCAGGCGGTCAGGTGGGCGGGCGTGGTCTACCTCGGCTACCTGGGGGTGCAGACGCTGCGCTCGGCGTTCCGCGGGCACTACCCGCGGCTCACCGGCGGCGGCGCGGCCGCGGCCCGCGGCGGCCTGCGGGAGGGCTTCCTGTCGAACATCACCAACCCGAAGGCCCTCGTGTTCTACCTCGCGGTGCTGCCGCAGTTCATCTCGCCGGACGCGGCGGCGTTCACGCTGCCGCTGTTCGCGCTGAGCCATGCCGTGATCGCGCTGCTCTGGCTGTGGGTGGTCGTCGCGGTCCTCGACCTGGTGCGGGCGGTGCTCTCCCGGCGCACGGTACGGCGGGCGCTCGACACCGTGATCGGCGTCGCGCTGCTCGGCTTCGGCGCGCGGCTCGCCGCCGAGGGCTGAGCGCGGGCGCCGCCTGACGCCGCCCCTGTCCCACGGCCGCGGCGCAGACCCCGGTGACGGCTCGCCGTACCCCTGGTGGCAGGGTCGCCGGTCCCGGCCTGCGGGGTGCGACCATCCCTGTCTTGACCAGGCACAACACCGGACATGGGCGGGTATGCGGAGACGTTACCGCCCTGTTCTTGACCCGGGTGCGCGGCGGTGGCTTCATGGCCGCGACAACGTTGTCAGCCCGTGCGAAACCTTCGGGGGAGTTTCGTTGCCGGGGTGAGACCGAAGGGATGGGCGATGCGGAGACGGTGGATGAAGGCCGCCGCGATAGGTCTGGCCGGCGTGCTCGCGCTCACCGCCTGCGGCGGCGGCGACCCCGGGGACGGTGACCTGGGCGGGTCCTCCAAGAAGCGGGTGGAGATCTTCTCCTGGTGGACCGGCCCGGGTGAGGCGGACGGCCTCAAGGCGATGCGCCAGATCTTCGAGCGGAGGAACCCGAATTTCACGTTCTACGACGCCGCGGTCGCGGGCGGCTCCGGCGACCAGGCGCGGGCACTGCTCGCCAGCAAGCTGGAGCTGAACCAGCCGCCGGACACCTTCCAGGGCCACGCGGGCGCCGAGCTGCAGGGGTACATCAAGGCCGGCAAGCTCGAGCCGCTCAACTTCCTCTACGACGAGCTCAAGCTGCGCGACGTCTTCCCCGAGCAGCTCGTCGAGCAGATCACCGTGGACGGCAACATCTACTCGGTGCCGGTCAACATCCACCGGTCGAACATCCTCTGGTTCAACCCCAAGGTGCTGAAGGACGCCGGGGTCTCCGGCCCGCCGAAGTCGATCAAGGAGTTCGTCGACGCGCTGGAGAAGGTCAAGAGGACCGGCAGGATCCCGCTGTCGATCGGCCCCCAGTGGACCCAGGTGCACCTGCTGGAGAGCGTGCTGCTCGGCTCGCTCGGCACCGAGCGGTACAACGGGCTGTGGACGGCGAGCGCCGACTGGTCCGGCGCGGACATCACCACGGCGCTGGAGAACTTCAAGAAGATCATGTCGTACGCCGGCACCCCGCAGGAGGACTGGCAGCCCGCGGCGAAGCAGGTCGCCGACGGCGAGGCCGCCTTCAACGTCATGGGTGACTGGGCCTACGGCTACTTCGCGAACCCGCCGGACGGCGGCCTCGGCAAGACCGCCGGGCAGGACTTCGACTGGGCCCCGGCGCCCGGCACCGACGGCACCTTCATGTGGCTGTCGGACAGCTTCACCCTGCCGAAGGGCGCCCCGAACCGGGACGGCGCGATCGCCTGGCTCAAGGTCGCCGCGAGCAAGGAGGGCCAGGACGCGTTCAACCCGCCGAAGGGCTCGATCCCGGCCCGCAAGGACGCCGACAGGTCGCTCTACAACGACTACCTCGCCTACAGCCTCGAGCAGTGGGCGAGCAACAGGCTCGCTGGATCGATCCAGCACGGCGTGGTCGCCAACGACGCGTGGCGCAACGCGATCAACGGCGCCGTCGGCCGGTTCCTGCAGCACAAGGACGTGGCGAAGCTGCAGCGGGCCCTCGTGGACGCGGCGAAGAACAGCGGCCAGTAGGCCGGGCCCGGCCTACTCGGCCCGGCTCCGTGCCGCCGAAGTGGCGGTTCGCGGGCGCCGGTCCGGTCTTCACGCTGCCGCTGTCCGGCCCCCTCGCTCCCGACGGTGATCATCCACATCCTGGCCGGCCGGTTCTTCATGCGCGGCCTCATGGCCGGTGCGCCGAAGGGTTGACGAGCGAGTCGCCGAGCGGGGTGCGGTGGTAGAGCACGCTGCGGCCGGTGCGCACCCCGGCGATCAGCCCCGCCTCGCGCAGCGCGGCGATGTGGTCGCCGGTCCCGCCGATGCTCAGCCCGAGCCGGGCGGCGAGCTGGGTGGTGGTCGCGGGCACCTCGAGCTCGGTGAGGATCGCGGTCCTGGTCCGGCCGATGAGCCGGGCCAGGCCGTCCGGTGCCTTCTGCGGGGCGGCCACGCCGCGTGCCGGGTAGATCAGCGCGTACGGCCACGCGTCCGTCACGTAGTCCAGGTAGGCGCCCGCGTTCTTGATGAAGACGCTCGGCACGAACAGCAGGCCGCGGCCGCCGAGGTGGCAGGTCCGGTCGTCCGCGCCGACCCGCATCTCGATGTGGCCGCAGGTGGCGGCGTCGTCGCGCCAGCGCACCTGCGGGGAGAGGTCGTCGAGGGCGGCGCGCCAGCCGTACGTGGCGAGCCGCCCGGCCCGCTGCACCACGTCGCGCTCGAGGATCGCGTGGAACCGGGGCCAGCTCGGCGCGATCACCTCGCGCCAGAGGGCCTCCAGCGCGTCGGCGATGTGGGCGACCACGTCGCGGTCGCGCAGCACCCGCATCACCGGCTCGGGCAGCGGCTCCCGTTCCTGCAGACTGCGGGCGATCTCGGCGTGGGCCAGCTCGGCCGGGGTGGCGCGCATCGCGGCGATCTCATCGTCGAAGGTGACGTTCACCCCGCTGGGCGGCGGCGCGATGAAGTCCGGGGTGTACCGCCGCGGCACGTACAGCGCGCCCAGCGCGCGCAGCGCCGGCATGGACTCCTGCAGCCGGAGGTACGCCGGGCGGGAGCGGGCCACCCAGTCGCGGAGCGCGCCGACCTCCGTCCTGCCGGAGAGCGCCAACACGGCGTGCAGGGTCTCGATGAGCGGTGAGATGGCGAATCTGCTCGCCATGATGTCCTGCGCGCTGACCTCGATCCGGAGCATCCGATCACCACTCTTCAGGTGAGTGCGTAGAGCACAGTTTGCCGCTATCGGACCAGCTGCGCCCTCCTTGGACACATCTTTTCGGCTATTTCCGAATTTCTGGCTGAGTGGCCCGGGGCGGAGCGAGCATCGGCGCCATGACCACGTTCGGCCAGGTGTTCGCCGAGCCCCGGTTCCGGGTGCTGTTCGCCGGCCAGACGCTGCTGGTGGCCGGGGACACCGTGAAGATGCTCGCGTTCTCCGTGCTCGTGTACGCCCGCACCGGATCGCCGGGGCTGTCCGCTGCGGCGTACCTGTCCGGCTTCCTGCCCGAGGTGGTGGGCGGGATCTTCCTGCTGTCGATCGCGGACCGGATGCGGCCGCGCGCCCTGATGATCGCCGGTGACCTGCTGCGGGCGGCGACGTGCGTCGCGCTCGCCGTGGGCGGGCTGCCGGTGTGGGCGGCGCTCGCGCTCGTCTTCGTGACCGGGGTGCCGAGGCCGGTCTTCAGCGCGGCGCGCGCCGCGATGCTGCCGGAGGTGCTGGCGGGCGACGCGTTCGTGCTCGGCCGGGCGGCGCTCGGCATGGTGGCGGCCGGGGCGCAGATCGCCGGGTTCGCGGCCGGCGGGCTCGTGCTCGCCGCGACCGGGCCGGAGCGGGCGCTGCTGGTGACCGCGGCGCTCTCGCTGCTCAGCGCGGTCGTGGAGCGGCTGGGGCTGCCCGACACCCCGCCGCGCGCCGGCGGTGCGCGGAGGGGAACCGTGCGCACCACGCTGCGGGTCAACCGGGAGCTGCTCGCCGACCGCCGGGTGCGCGGGCTGCTGCTCGCCGGGTGGCTGCCGATGCTCGTCTTCGTCGGCGCCGAGGCGGTGTTCGTGCCGTACCTGACCGGGCTCGGCTCGCCGTCCGGAGCCGGGCTGGTGCTCGCCGCCACCGCCGCGGGCATGGGGCTGGGCAACCTCGTGGTGGGCCGGTTCGTCTCGCCCGACGGGCGCGAGCGGCTGGTCTTCCCGCTCATGCTGCTGAGCGGGGTGCCGCTGGTGGCGTTCGCCGCGCGGCCGGGCGTCGCCGTCGCCGCGGTGCTCGCCGCGGCGGGCTGCGCCTGCCTCGCCTACAACCTCGGCCTGCAGCGCCCGTTCGTGGACGCGGTGCCGCCCGACCGCCTCGGCCAGGCGTACGGCCTGCAGAACTCCGGGATGATGACCGCGCAGGCGGTGGGCGCGATGCTCGTCGGCGCCCTCGCCGAGGTGGTGCCGACGCACCACGCGATCGCCTGGGCGGGCGTCGCCGCGGTCGGCTGCGCGCTCGCGCTGCGGGCGACCGTGCGCAACGGGCTCGCCGTCAGGCGACCCGGGCCGGCGGCGGGATCTCCCCGGACCCGCGCACGATGAGCCGGGTGGGCAGCAGCACCCGCTGGGCCGGGCCGCGATCGCCGGCGAGCCGCCGGAACAGCAGCTCCGCGGCGGTCCGGCCGAGCCCGGCCGGGTCCTGGGCGACCACGGTCACCCCCGGCACGAGCAGGTCGGCGAGCTCGAGGTCGTCGAAGCCGACGAGCGCGGGCCGGTCCGGGCCGGGGCGCGCGGCGAGCGTCCGCAGCACGTGCGTGGTGATCAGGCCGTTCCCGGTGAACAGCGCGGTGGGCGGGTACGGCAGCGCGGCCATCGCGGCGAGCGCGGCGCGCAGCCGGTGCGGCTCCGGGCGGCCCAGGCTCACCAGCGCCTCGTCGTACGGCAGGCCCGCGGCGGCGAGCGCATCGCGGTAGCCGCGCAGCCGCTCCCGGGCGGTGAAGATCGCCGGCGAGTCGCCGAGGAACGCGATCCTGCGGTGGCCGTGCCGGATCAGGTGGGCCACGCCCTGCGCCGCGCCGCCCGCGTTGTCGCTGAGCACGGTGTCCGCGTCCAGGCCGGGCCCCGGCGGCCGGTCGGCGAACGCGACCGCGACGCCCGCCTCCAGCTCGGGCCGCAGGTGGCCGTGGTCGGTCCCGGCCGGGACGATGACGAGCCCGTCGACCCGGCGGGCGCAGAACGCCAGCACGATGTCCCGCTCCAGGGCCGGGTCCTCCTCGGAGATGCCGGTGAACAGCAGGTGGCCGTGCCGCCGGGCGACCGCCTCGACCGCCCGGCTGAGCCCGGAGTAGAACGGGTCGCTGATGTCCCCGATCACCAACCCGATGCTCGCGGTCCGGCCCGCGCGCAGCAGCCGGGCGCTGTCGTTGCGCCGGTAGCCGAGCCGCCGGATCGCCTCGTGTACCCGTTCGGCGGTGGCGGGGTTGACGCCGGGCTCGCCGTTCACCACCCGGGACACGGTCTTGAGCGCCACCCCCGCCGCGGCGGCCACGTCGCGCATGGTCGGCCGGCCGCGTCTGGTGTCCGTCACGTGGAGATCATCCCTCAGAACACGGGGCTTGACAACGTTGTCAAGATCTCGATCAGGGGTGGCGGCCCTGGAGTGACCACTCCGTGCCACGCAGACTTCCGTACGATATAAGCCTGTTTGACCCCAAGTGGTCATGGGACATACGTTCTGACTGGTCGTCCCGTCGGCCGGAACGGTCCGAAGTCACCGTCCCGGATCGCCGAGGCGACCTCGTGACGAGCGTTCCGGGTGGCGCGGCCGGGTCGGGTGGCCGGTGCGGGCGGTGGGAGAGGCGGACCCGTCGCGTCACGACGACGGCGATCACCCCTGGCGCCGGGAAGGACGGGCGAGTGTGAGGACGGTACGGGACGCGGCGTTCGACGTGCTGCGCCGCACCGGCATGACCACGATCTTCAGCAACCCCGGATCCACCGAGATCCCGCTGCTCGCCGGGCTTCCCGACGACCTGGAGTTCGTGCTCGGGCTGCACGAGGGCGCCGTCGTCGGCATGGCCACCGGCTGGGCGATCGCGCACAACCGGCCCGCGCTCGCGCTGCTGCACACCACGGCCGGGCTCGGCAACGCGGTCGGCGCGATCGCCACCGCGCGCGCGAACCGCGCCCCGGTGGTGATCGTCACCGGCCAGCAGGACCGCCGCCACCTCGCGCTCGAGCCGTTCCTCGCCGGGCACGGGCTCACCGCGCTCGCCGGGCCGTACCCGGTGTGGACGGCCGAGCCGGTTCGCCCCCAGGAGGTGCCCGGCGCGATCGCCCGCGCCTGCCACGAGGCGGCCACCCGGCGCGGCCCGGCGATCGTCGTGGTGCCCCAGGACGACTGGGCGCAGCCCGCCGAGGACACCGTGCTCGCCGCCCCCGGCACCGTGCTCCGGCCCGCCGCGGTGACCGACGCCGACGTCGCCGAGCTCGCCCGGCTGCTCGCCGGGGCGCGCTCGCCCGCGCTCGTCACCGGCGCGGGCGCGGACTCGCCCGAGGCGTGGCGCGCGCTGGTCGCGCTCGCCGAGCGGCTGCGCTGCCCGGTCTTCGCCGAGCCGTTCGGATCGCGGGCCGGGTTCCCGCAGGACCACCCGCAGTACGGCGGGCTGCTCCCGGCCGAGCGCGAGGGGCTGCGCGAGCGGCTGCGCGGCCACGACGTGGTGCTCGCCGTGGGCGCGGCCGCGTTCCGCCAGTACGTCTACCGGCCCGGCCCGCTCGTGGCCGAGGGCACGACCGTGGCGGTCGTCTCCGACGACCCGGACGAGGTGCACCGCAGCGCGGCCGAGCTCGCCGTGCTCGCCCCGCCCGCCGCGGTCTGCGAGCGGCTCGCCGCGCTCGTGCCCGAGCGGACCGGCGTGGCCGCGCCGTCGTTCGCCCGCGCCGCCGCCCCGCCGTACCTGCCGGGCGAGCCGCTGCGGGCGGTGCACGTGCTCGGCGAGCTCGCGGCGCGGCTCGCGCCCGAGACGATCCTCGTGGAGGAGACCCCCTCGTCCCGGCCGGACCTGGTCCGGCTCATCCCGGCGCGGCGGCCGCTCGGCTTCCTCGCCGCGGGCATGGGCGGGCTGGGGTTCGCGCTGCCCGCCGCGGTCGGGCTGCGCATGGCCGCGCCGGACCGGCCCGTGGTGGCGGTGACCGGGGACGGCGCGGCGCTGTACGGCATCCAGGCGTTGTGGAGCGCGGCGCACTACCACGTGGGCGTGTTGTTCGTCGTGCTCGCCAACGGGCGGTACGCGGTGATGGACCGGCTCGCCGAGGGCATCGGCGCCGGCAAGGCGCCGTGGCCGCCGTTCCCCGAGGTGAGCGTGGCCGGGCTGGCCCGCTCGCTCGGGTGCCCGGCACGCCGGGTGGAGGACCTTCCGGACCTCACCGCCGTGCTGGACGAGGTCATCCCGGCACTCGGCCGGCGTGACGAGCCGCTGCTGCTCGACGTCGCCGTGGTGCCCGACACGGAGTATCGGTTGTGAATCACGGCATCCTCAGGCGCGCCCTGCTCGTCATCGCGTTCACCCTCGCGGCGCTCAACCTGCGCCCCGCGCTCGCCGGCGTCTCGCCGCTGCTCAACGAGATCCGCGCCGATCTCGGGCTGAGCGCGGCCGCGGCCGGGGCGATCACCACGGTGATGGTGCTCTGCCTCGGCGTGCTCAGCCCGGCCGCGCCGGTGCTGGTCCGCCGGTTCGGGCTCGACCGCACCCTGCTGATCGCCCTGGTCGTGCTCACCGCGGGGATCACGCTGCGCAGCACCGACGGGGTGCTGTGCCTCTACCTCGGCGCGGCGGTGGCGGGCACCGCGATCGCGGTGATGAACGTGATCATGCCAGGCGTGGTGAAGGAGCGCTTCCCCACCCGGGTCGGGCTGTTCACCGGCATCTACACCTCCGCGCTCGTCGCCGGGGCCGCGGCCGGATCCGCGCTCATGGTGCCACTGGAGGAGGAGTACGGCTGGCGCGTGGCGGCCGGATCCGCGGCGGCGCTCGCGTTCCTCGCCGCGGTGCTGTGGTTTCCGCACGTCGAGCGCGGCCCGGCCCCGATCCAACCGGTCGAGCCCGGGCGGTACCGCAGGCTGCTCGGCCGCCGGGTGACCTGGTACGTCACCGGCTTCCTCGGCGTGCAGTCGATGACCTTCTACATCATGCTCGCCTGGCTGCCCACGGTGTTCCGGGACGCCGGGCTGTCCGCGGTGGACGCCGGGAACCTGCTCGGCCTCACCAACTTCGTGCAGATCGCCGCCACGCTCGCCATGCCGCAGATCGCGGCCCGCGCCCGGAGCCAGGCGCCGCACGCCGTGCTGTCCACGATGCTCACCCTCACCGGCTTCGCCGCGGTGATGCTCGCCCCCACCACGGTGCCCTGGCTGTGGATGATCATTCTCGCGCTGGGCCAGGGATCGACGATCTCCCTCGCGCTGCTCATCATCACCCTCCGGGCGCCCGACCCGACCTCGGTGACCGCGCTGTCCGCGGTCGCCCAGTCGGTCGGGTACGTGTTCGCCGCGGCCGGGCCGGTGCTCATCGGCGTGATCCACGAGTTCACCCACGGCTGGACCGTGCCGCTCGGGGTGGCGGTCGGCCTCAGCGTGGTCCAGCTCGGCTTCGGGTACCTGGCGGGCCGTCCGGTGGCGCAGCCCGCGCGGCCCGTCCCGGTCTCGTCATAGCGTCCCCGGTTTCGCACAGTTCTTCGTCATGGCTCGGCGGGCCACCGGCGTGGCGCCGCGGCGCGCGCCGGTGCGCACGGTAGACATTCGATCACACATCCGGGCCGCCGCGGTGATTCCGGCGGCCGGGGCGGTACCGGGTGCGGTACCGGAATTCGGGGATGTCGCCTTTCATGCCGGATCACGCCATGTCCATGCCTTCGTACGCTCTTTTCACGGCCGGATCGCTCGCCGTGAGCCTCGTTTCCGGGCTCGTCGCCGGCGTCGCGCCGGCCGCGGACGCCGCCGCGCGGAAATCCGGGAAAGGGTGCCGGATCGCCTCGTTCTATAAGATCGAACACTTTCGGAGGCGGAATTTCTATATTCCGGGCACGCGGTATATCGACGGCCCGGGCGGCGTGATGCGGGTGTGGGTGATGCGCGCCTACACCATCAGGTCCGAGTTCGAGATCGAGGACTGGCACGAGCGGGAGCGGCGCCGTACCCGCTTCGGCCCGGTCCGCCCGGGCGACGGCCCCGCCGAGATCACCCGGGAGGTCGAGCGGGAGGTGGAGCACGAGCGCGGGCGCTCGGTACGGCGGGCGGGCGGCGAGGACCCCGGCCGGGCCGCCGACCAGGTCACCGGCCGGGTCGACGGCACTGCCGGCGGCGCGGACGACGCCGAGCGCGAGGTGACGCACGCCTCCAAGATCAAGATCAAGGACGGCCGGGCCGTGCTGACCAGGGCCGACGAGCGCGAGCTGATCCGGACGATCCGCCACATGGTGAGCCCGCTGATCAGCGACGACCACACCGTGGAGGTCGGGCACGAGTACACCCGGAAAATCTCGCCGGGTAAATACGGATATGCGCGGTATCGTGTGTTCGGTTATCGGGTGAAGTTCTCGAAATGGTGGCGTGGCGACGACTGCCGGGTGCACTGGGCCGCATCCGGTGTGGCCGGGGTTCCGGCCCGGGTCGAGGGCTGGGTGTATCGGGAGAGCAAACGCCCCGATCCCAAATGGCTGCGCGGCCGATAGCCATTTCCTGTATTCACCGCACTTTCTCCGGTCCATCGGGTTAATGTGCCCCGTGGTACCGGAGAAAGGGGTGGGCGGAAATGACGAACCGGTTGCTGGCCGGGACGCTGGCCGTGCTCGCGGGAGGGGTGCTCGCGACCCACGCCGACGCGAGCGGCGCGGTCGCCGAGCGGGCCACCGAACGGGCCACGGTGAAGCCCGCGCGGGCCACGGCGACCCACGTCGTGATCGCGCACCGGGGCGCGAGCGCGTACCGGCCGGAGCACACGCTGCTCTCCTACGAGACCGCGATCCGCATGGGCGCCGACTACATCGAGCCCGACCTGGTGTCGACCAAGGACCACGTGCTCGTCGCCCGCCACGAGAACGAGATCTCCGCCACCACCGACGTGGCCGAGCGTCCCGAGTTCGCCGACCGCCGCACCACCAAGATCATCGACGGCAAGCGGGTGACCGGCTGGTTCACCGAGGACTTCACCCTCGCCGAGCTGCGCACGCTGCGCGCCCGGGAGCGGGTGCCGCACCTGCGCCCCGGCAACACCGTCTACGACGGCATGGCGCGCATCCCCACCTTCGACGAGGTCGTGCGGCTCGCCAAGCGGTACGGCGTGGGCGTCTACCCGGAGACCAAGCACCCCACGTACTTCGACTCGATCGGGCTGCCCCTGGAGGAGCCGCTGCTCGAGACGCTGCGCCGGCACGGCTGGACCGACCGGGACGACCCGGTGTACATCCAGTCGTTCGAGACCCGCAGCCTGCGCGAGCTGCGGCGGCGCACCCGGGTACGGCTCGTCCAGCTCATCGGCGCCGAGGGCGCGCCGTACGACCTGGTCGCCGCGGGCGACGGCCGCACCTACGACGACATGGTCACCCCCGAGGGCCTGCGCGCGATCGCCTCCTACGCCGACGCGATCGGCCCGTCCACCACGCGCATCTATCCGGTGGGCCCGGACGGGCGGCTGCGCCCGCGCACCACGCTCGTGCGCGACGCGCACCGCCGCGGCCTGACCGTGCACGCCTGGACGGTGCGCGGCGAGAACGCCTTCCTGCCGCCGGACTTCCGGCAGGGCGACCCGAACAACCCGAGCTACCGGCGGGCGATCGGTGACGTCGCGGGCTGGCTGGAGAAGCTGCGCCGGGCGGGGGTGGACGGCGTGTTCGCCGACGACCCGGCGATCGCCCGGGCGACGCTCGGCCGGGCGGCCCGCCGTACCTGACCGGGGCCGCCGACGCCGCGCCGGGCCTGCACGTTTCACACCAGGTCACGACAGGTAACAGGCGGGCCCGGGTGCCGCCGGTCCCGGCCACGGCCCGGCAGGCCGGGCCGCGCGGGCGGGCGGCGGCCCGGAGCTCAGTCGTCGCCCAGGACCAGGTTGAGCAGCCAGCTGATCACGCCGACGATGA
>ERZ777003.221-NODE-221-length-119248-cov-62.480062_pt1 | contig 119248 bp, 98 predicted proteins | sample MGYA00374956_ERZ777003 | MGnify/ENA primary metagenome ERZ777003 (study PRJEB29302, sample SAMN06268252) | bioreactor metagenome | isolation source: Joint BioEnergy Institute, California, USA | place: USA:Joint BioEnergy Institute, California, USA | collected...
ACAGGCCCTCGGCCAAGGCGTCCCAGAAGGCGATCTCGTAGCGGTACAGGGCGCGGGCCATGCGGAGGGCCATCGCCGGGTCCTCGCCTGCGTCGAGGCCGGACTGGATCACGGTGGTGGCCTGCTCCTCGAAGCCGGGCGGCATCTTGCTGAAGAAGTGGAAGAAGGCCACGGCGTTCTCGGTGAGGTCGTAGCGGGAGGTGAGGGCGCCGGCGGTGCGGGCGCAGTAGGCGCCCCAGACGCCGAAGTTCGTGAGCATGGCGAGCGTGATGCCGCTCAGCGTGCCGTTGATCGCGCTCCACGCGAGGTACGCCGGGTAGGTCTGGGCCATCGGGTCCGGCTCGTAGCCCCGCAGAAAGGCCTCGTCGGCGCCGACGGCGTCGGCGAACGCGACGAGCAGCCGCTGCGCCTGGATCTCGCCGCCGCTGAGGGAGAGGAACATCTCGCCCGCGGGCGGCTCGGGGAAGCGGGCCGCGAGCGCGGCGAAACTCCGCTGGTCGCTGCGCAGGATCCAGTACTGCTCACCGGCGAACGACCGCAGCCGGTCGTACGGCACCCGCCCGTCCTCGAGCAGCTCGAGGAACGTGTTCGGCCCGACGACGATCTCCTTGGCGGCGGCCGCGATCAGCTCCTTGGCCGTGGGCTTGCCCATCACTCGTCCTCCGTCCTCTCGCCCGACCTTTCCATGATCGATGACTAGCCATGACCGATGTTGTCAAATCATGGAAATTCCTGGGCCTTCGCTCCACCGGAGCACGGCCGGGCCGGACAGGGCATCCCGCGCGGTCACCGGCGGGTGCCCTTGGTAGCGTGCCTGCGTGATCGCGCCGTCGCACGGCGGCGGGAACCCCGATGTGGCACCGCGCGTTCGCGGAGTGAGGTCAACGCGAGGAGAGGTCGTGTTTCGCAAGCTGCTGGCCGCGTTCGGCGTGGGGGTCGAGGTCGACACGGTGCTGCACAACCCCCAGGTACGCCCGGGCGAGACCCTCCACGGTGAGGTGCGGTTCCGTGGCGGTTCCTCCGATCACCGGGTGGACGCGATCACCATCGACTTCACCGCGGTCGTCGAGGTCGAGCTCGGCGACCACGAGAGCCGCCACACCTTCAGCTTCCTGCGCGCCCAGGTGGCCGGGCCGTTCGAGCTGAGGGCGGGCCAGGCCCACGCCCTGCCGTTCGCTATCCCGGTGCCGTGGGAGACGCCGCTGAGCGCGATCGCCGGTCACCCGCTGCCCGGCATGCGGCTCGGCGTGGCCACCGAGCTGGCGCTCGCGGGCGCGCTCGACAAGGGCGACCTCGACCCGCTCTTCGTCAACCCGCTGCCCGAGCAGGAGTACGTGCTCGCCGCGCTCGACCGCATGGGTTTCCGGTTCAAGAGCGCCGACCTGGAGGCGGGCACGCTGCGCGGCTCGACGATGCCCTTCTACCAGGAGATCGAGTACCACGCGGGCCCGGAGTGGCGGCGCCACTTCAACGAGCTCGAGCTCACCTTCATCGCCGGGCCGTCCTCGATGGACGTGCTGCTCGAGGCGGACACCCGCGGCGGTTTCCTCACCTCGAGCCGCGACGTGTACAACCGGTTCCGCGTGCGCTACGGCGACCACCCGGCGACGATCGAGAACGCGCTGCGCGAGGGCCTGCACGCCATGGCCCGCCGCCGCGGCTGGTTCTGACCGCCACCCGGGCGGTACGGCCGGCCGGAAGCTGGGCCGCGGAACTCAGTCGACGAGCTCCTCGGCGAGCAGGTCCATCAGCAGGCCGTCGTGCCAGGTGCCGTCGGGGCCGCGCTCGTAGCGGCGCATGATGCCGACCGGGCGGAAGCCGACCTTGGCGTAGCAGCGGATCGCGGCGTGGTTGTCCGCGGCCGGGTCGATGGCGAGCCGGTGGTGGCCGCGGTCGTGGATGAGGTGGCGGGCGAGGGTGCGGACCGCGTCGGTGCCGAGGCCGCGCCCGTGCAGCGCCGGGTCGAGGTAGATGTCGATCCCGGCGTGCCGGTACGTCGGCTCGGTCTGCTCCCACCACTGGATCGCGCCGGCCACCCGGCCCGCGTACTCGATCACCAGCGTCTCCGTGTCCGGGTCGGAGATCTCGTCGGCGACCCGGGCCGCCATGTCGCTCGCCGTACCCCAGCGCGCGGCCACCTCGGGGGTGGCCCGGATGCGGGCGAGTTCCGGCAGGTCACCGGGCTCGGTCGGGCGCAGGGTCACGAGCGCGCCGCGCAGAGGCTCCGCCATGTCCCCGACGGTACCGCCGCCGCGCCCGCCTGTCGCGGGAACAACGCCGTGGCCGCCCGGCCCGGAGCCCGGGCGGCCACGGACGCTCACCCGTCGTCCCTCTTCTTCTTCGGATCGTGCCGATAGAACTCGACGTACTCCGGCGGCAGCGGGGTGTTGCCGAGGATGAGGTCGGCGGCCTTCTCCGCGATCATCATCGTGGGCGCGTAGATGTTGCCGTTGGTGATGTACGGCATCGCCGACGCGTCCACCACCCGCAGCCCTTCCACCCCGTGCACCTTCATCGACCTGGGGTCAAGCACGGACATGTCGTCCACGCCCATGCGGCAGGTGCACGAGGGGTGGAGGGCGGTCTCCGCGTCCCTGGCCACCCAGTCGAGGATCTCCTCGTCGGTCTCCACCTCCGGCCCGGGGGACAGCTCGCCGCCGTCGAGGTCGGCGAACGCGGGCCGGCTCATGATGTGGCGGGTGTGCCGGATCGCCTCCACCCACTCCCGCCGGTCCTGCTCGGTGGACAGGTAGTTGAACCGCAGCGCCGGCTTCACCCGCGGATCCGCCGACCTGATCTTCACCCAGCCGCGCGCGTCGGAGTACATCGGCCCGACGTGCACCTGGTAGCCGTGCCCCTCGGCGGGCCGGGAGCCGTCGTAGCGCACGGCGATCGGCAGGAAGTGGAACATGATGTTCGGGTAGAGGACATCATCATTTGAGCGGATAAATCCCCCCGCTTCAAAGTGATTGGTCGACCCCGGCCCCGAACGGCCGAACAGCCACCGCGCGCCGATGAACGGCCGCCGCCACATCGCCAGGTGCGGCGCCATCGACACCGGCCGGGTGCACGCGTGCTGGACGTACACCTCCAGGTGGTCCTGCAGGTTCTGCCCCACCCCCGGCAGGTGCTGGACGATCGGGATGTTCAGGTCCTTCAGGTCCCGCGCGTCCCCCACCCCGGAGAGCTGGAGGAGCTGCGGCGACGCGATCGCGCCCGCGCAGAGGATCACCTCGCCCGCGCGGATCACCTCGCGGCCGCACTCCACCCCGACCGCCCGGTTCCCGTCGAACACGATCCGGCTGACGAAGGCCCGGGTGCGCACCTCGAGGTTGGGCCGCCGCCTCGCCGGATAGAGGTAGGCGCGGGCCGCGCTCCACCGCCGCCCCTGCCGGATGTTGCGGTCGAAGGTGGCGAACCCCTCCTGCCGGTACCCGTTGACGTCGTCGGTGAGCTCGTACCCGGCCTGCTGCACCGCCGCGAAGAACGCCTCGAAGAGCGGCCCCCTGGCCGGGCCGCGCTCGAGCACGAGCGGCCCGTCGTGCCCGCGGAACGGCGCGTCCCGCTCCGACACCGGGCCGGTGCAGTTCTCCATCTTCTTGAAGTACGGCAGGCAGTGCGCGAAGTCCCAGGTCTCCATCCCGGCGTCGGCCGCCCACTTCTGGTAGTCGAGCGGGTTGCCGCGCTGGAAGATCATGCCGTTGATGCTGCTCGACCCGCCGAGCACCTTGCCGCGCGCGTGGTAGATGCGCCTGCCGTGCATGTACGGCTCGGGCTCGGTCTCGTACCGCCAGTCGTAGAACCGGCTCCCGATCGGGAACATCAGCGCGGCCGGCATGTGGATGAACACGTCCCACCGGTAGTCGGGCCGGCCCGCCTCCAGCACGAGAACCCGGACCTCCGGGTTCTCGGTCAGCCGCGCCGCCAGCGCCGATCCGGCGGATCCGGCGCCGACGATGACGAAGTCGTACATCCCGCGGCTCACCGCGGCAGCCGCCCCTTCCCGGCACCGGGAGCGGCCTCACCCCGCCTCCCCGGGGTCTCGCCCACCCGCGTCCGGTGGGCCGGCACGTCGTCGGTCCACCACGGCGGCGCCGTACCCGGGCCGGTCCGGCCCGCCGACCTGCGTCCACGTCTCATGCGGCGACCCTCTTCTTCCTCCGTTCGGCCCCGGATCCCTGGGTGATCCGGTCGAGCATGACCCCCAGGAGGACGATGGCGATACCGGCCGCGAAACCCTTGCCGAAGTCCTCGTACTGGGAGAAGCCCGCCACCACGTCGTAACCCAGAGCGCCCGCGCCGACAAGACCGCCGACCACCACGACCGCGAGGACCATGATGATCCCCTGGTTCACGGCGAGCAGCAGCGCGCGCTTCGCCATCGGAAGCTGGACCTTCCACAGCAGCTGGCGCGGGGTGGATCCGGCCGACGTCGCCGCCTCGACCACGGTGGCCGGTACGGCCCGCAGGCCGTCCTCGATGAGACGGGCGACCGGAGGAACCGCGTAGATCACCGAGGCGGCGATCGCGGTGAACCGGGAGGGGGAGAACAGGGCGAGTGCGGGCAGCAGGTAGACGAACGACGGCATGGTCTGCGCCGCGTCGAGCACCGGCCGCAGCAGCGTGGAGAACCGGTCGTGCCGCGCCGAGGCGATGCCGAGCGCGAGCCCGAAGACCACGGTGAGCACGGTCGCCACCAGCACCATGGTGAGCGTCTCCATGCTGTGCTGCCACAGGCCGAGCACGGCGGTCGCGAGCAGGCACCCGGTCGCGGTGAGCGCCGCCCGCAGGCCGCTCACCTTCAGCCCCAGGGCGAACACCGCCCCGGCGAGCAGCCACCACGGGGAGGTGGTGAGCACCGTCTGCAGCGGGTTGAGCAGGTAGTCGCTGACGGTGTCCTTGATCCAGTTCGTGGCGGCGTACCAGTTCGTCTCGATCCACATCGTGGCGGCGTTCACGTGCGGGGCGAGCGGGTACTGCCACTGCGCCGGGAACGCCTCGGGCAGCGCCCGGGAGGCCGCGACGCCCGCGACCGCGGCCACGCCGGCGATCGCCCAGCGCACCCGGCCGGGAATGCGCCCGCGCCGCCGCGGCGCGGCGGGACCGCCGCCGGAACCCGGGCCGCCGCGGCCCGCGCCGCGCACCCGGGTCATGCGGTCGAGCACGACCGCCATGATCACGATGGCGATGCCGCCGTCGAACAGCGCCCCGGTGTTGGTCCGGGACAGCGCGCTGATGATCTTCTCGCCGAGGCCCGGCGCGTCGATCAGCGCGGTGATCACGACCATCGAGATCGCCATCATGATCGTCTGGTTGACGGCGAGCAGGATGGTCGAGCGGGCCATCGGCAGCCGCACCTTGACCAGGGTCTGCCACCAGGTGGCGCCGATCGACCGGGACGCCTCGATCGCGGCCGGGGAGACCTGGCGGATGCCGAGCGCGGCGATCCGGATCGCGGGCGGGATCGAGTAGATCATGGTGGCGACCGTCGCCGAGGGCGCGCCGATGAGGAAGAACAGCGTCATCGGCGCGAGGTAGGCGAAGGTCGGCATGATCTGCATCACGTCGAGGATCGGCGTGAGGAACCGCCGGACCCGCTCCGAGTAGCCCGCCCAGACGCCGAGCGGCAGCCCGATCAGCAGCGACAGCAGCACGGCGGCGAGCACCAGGGCGAGGGTGTCGACCGCCATCTCCCACACGCCGAGCACGCCGAACGAGGCGAACCCGGCGAGCCCCAGCAGGGCGAGCCGCCGGCCGCCGAGCGCCCAGCCCAGCGCCCCGGCGGCGACGATCAGACCCGGCCAGCCCATCGCGTGCAGGCCGGTCTGCAGCGCGGTCACCAGCACGTCGATGAACAGCCGGATGTAGTTGATGAAGAACAGGAAGATCGGGCTGCTGTTGCGGTTCGCGTCCACCCAGTCCCGGGCGTCGCGCAGGATGGCGAAGGCCCGGGCGTCCTCGTCGTGCGGGAGCACCGCCTCGCCCGCGAACAGCAGGTAGAGCACGACGGCGAGGGTGACGCCCCCGGCCCAGGGCACCCAGCCCGGCACCCGGACGCGGCGGGCGGGCTGCGCGGCCGGGGCCTTCGCGGTCACCGGCGGGGGTGAGACGACCGGTGCGGGGCTGGTCATGACGCGCCGCCCCCGACCTTCCCGGCGACCGGGCCGCGCACGCCGTTCGTCCCGTTGCGGGCGAGCGCCTGGAGGATGTCGACCCGGTCGACCACGCCGACCACCTCGTCGCCCGACACCACCCGGATCGGCCGGGCGCTGGCGAGCACGGCCGGTACGGCGTCGCGGATGAGCGTGTCCACCGGCAGCGGCGGGCCGTCGAGCGGCTCGCCCGCCTCCGGCTTGCGGCAGATCCAGCGCAGCGACAGCACGCCGTCCCGGGGCACGTCGCGGACGAAGTCGGCGACGTAGTCGTCGGCCGGAGCGGCCACCAGCTCCTCCGGCGTGCCGATCTGGACGATCTTGCCGGCCCGCATGATGGCGATGCGCTCGCCCAGCTTGAGCGCCTCGGCGAGGTCGTGGGTGATGAACACCATGGTCTTGCCGACCTCGCGGTGCAGCCGCATCACCTCGGCCTGCATGTCGCGCCGGATCAGCGGGTCGAGGGCGCTGAACGGCTCGTCGAACAGCAGCACCGCCGGGTCGACGGCGAGCGCGCGGGCGAGGCCGACGCGCTGCTGCATGCCGCCGGACAACTGGTCGGGGTAGGAGTCGGCGTGGCCGGCGAGGCCGACCAGCTCGAGCATCTCGGCGGCGCGGCGGTGCCGTACCGCCTTGCCGACGCCCTGGATCTCCAGGCCGTAGGCGACGTTGTCGATGACCTTGCGATGCGGCAGCAGGCCGAAGTGCTGGAAGACCATGCTGACCCGGTGCCGGCGCAGCTCGCGCAGCCGGGACGGGGAGGCGGCGCGGACGTCCTCGCCGTCGATGCGGATCTCACCCGCGGTCGGCTCGATGAGCCGGGTCAGGCACCGCACCAGGGTCGACTTGCCGCTGCCGGAGAGGCCCATGACGACGAAGACCTCTCCGGGAGCGACGGAGAAGCTGACATCCCGGACAGCGGCGGTACATCCGGTCCTGGCGCGGAGCTCGGCGGGCTCCAGCTGGGCGTCCGGGGTCCCGACGATGCGATCCGCCTTCGGTCCGAAAATCTTCCACAGCGAGCGCACCTCGATCGCCGCTGTCTGTTCCGGCATGGTGCTCCTATTTGGGGGTTCGGGGAGTCTGGCGCCCGCGAGGTGGGCCACAGCCCGATCCCGCGCCCGGTCCGACATCGACGCGCTTTCAGACCCAGCCGGGTGTTTCGCCGTCCCCAGCGAGCACCACAGTGTCCTGCAACAGGATCGAAGCTAAAACGTCGACGCGTCAATACGGGCGTAACCCGAAAGAGCACCCCCTGATTGTGACCAACTGGAGATATGCCATATATCTATGGAATGGGCGCGCCGCGCCGGTGCGCATTCAGGCGCGCCCGTAGGCGTCCTCCAGACGCTCGATGTCCTCCTCGTCGAAGTGCCCGAAGGCGATCTCGAGAATCCGCGCCGGAGCCTCGCCCTCACAGCTCAGCCGGTGCAGCTGCCGGGCGCGGATCAGCACCCGATCCCCCACGTCGGGCCTGGTCACCTCGCCGTCGATCTCGAACACGAGGCCGGGATCGAGCGCCACCCACAGCTCGTCGCGGTGCTCGTGCCGCTGCAGGCTCAGCTTCTGGCCGGGCCGTACCGTGATGATTTTCACGGTCGAGGGCTCGTTGAGGGTGAAGCGTTCGAACGCGCCCCACGGCCGCTCGTCACGTACCACGGCGCCGAGCCGGTCGATCTCCAGCACGTGCCCCTCCAATCTCCTCGCCGCGCACCGTTGCGCGGTCGTCGTAACCCGATGGGCGATCGGCGGGCAGAAGCCTACCGGTGCCGGACCGCCACCCCCAGTACCCGGCGCCCGAACCTGACATAAGGGTTAAACCCGGATAAACACATTTTTCAGGAACGGGCCGCCGGGAACCAAGCCACAAAGCGGACAGAGGGATTTTCGGACGTACGAAAACTATTAAAGTCCGTACTCCTTGACAATACGTTCGTGCCGTTCGACCTCGATTCCGACCTCGCGGGCGAGATCGAGCCAGGCGAGCGGGTGCGTCCACCGCTCGGTGGCGTCGTCGAGCAGCGCGTCGACCTCACGCGGGGTGACGTTCGGCGGCACCGCGACCCAGCCGTACACGCCGGGCAGCCGCTCCCCCGTGCCGGGGTGCGTGACGGTGTAGTCGTCGTCGCTGTACTCACAGATCGCCCAGCCGCGCTCGTCGAGCACCTGGTTGAACTCGACCCACTCCTGCTCGCTCGGGGCGGCGCCGTCGAAGAACCAGCTCGTGTACCCGGCCGAGCGCAGCATCGCGACCGCGGCGAACGGGATGATGAACCGCTCCCGCTCCTGCTCGTCCTCCGGCACCGGCTCCAGCGGCGTCGGGTCGATCACCACGATGTCGTTGACGTTGTAGTCGACGCCCCGCGGCTGCGCGACGAGCAGGCGCGCGGTCGCCGGGCCGGTGCGCAGCGCGAGCACCTCGCGGCGGCTGCCGTCGGGGGCGGGCAGCACCGCCCGGATGAGGTGCCACTCCTCCTCGATCGGCCCCTCGGTGCTCTGCAGCGGCATGCCGAGCTTGGCGGCGCCCGTCCGCACGGTCGCCCAGTCCTCGGCGATCGTCGCCATGACGATCATGCGCCAGACGTCCTCGTCCTCGATCTCCGGCGAGTCGAGCACGTCCTTGATGATCCCCGCGGCCTTGGCGTTGTCGCCGAGCTGCTGCACCGCGCCCGCCCACAGCCTGCGGGCGTCCATGCCGATGCCGGCCTCGACCGCGGCCTCGGCCTCCCGCGCCGTCTCCTCCCAGCGCTCGCGCCGCCGGTGCAGCCGGGCCCGGGCGAGGTGGGCCGGACCGGCCGGGAGCCGCTCGGCGAGGTGCTCCACCTTCTCGTCCTGCCCGGCGTCGAGCAGCAGGCTGGTGAGGTAGCCGATGTCCTCGGCGTCCGCGGTCGCGGGGTCGCCGTTCTCGACGATCATCCGCCAGTAGATGTCCGCGCCCACCGCCGGGTAGCCGAGGAAGCCGAGCGTGGTGGTGTGGCGGCGGGTCGCCGCGAGGTCCTCGCCGGACAGCGGCCACAGCCACTCCACCCAGCGCTCCGGGTCGGCGGTGATGCCGTCCGCCGCGTCGAACGCCCCCACCAGCTCGTCGCGCGGCGCGGGCGCCTTCGGCGGGGTCGCCTCCTCGGCCCGCCACCGCAGCACCGCGACCTCCTCGGCGAGGGACTCCGCCTTCTCCAGGCGGCGCAGGCCCTCGGCGGCGTCCTCGACGAGCAGGCGGGCCTGCCACACGCCCTGCCGGCCGATGGCGAGCGCGGCGGCCGCGACCAGCACCTCCACCCGGGCGCGGTGGCCGCCCATGGTGGCGAAGTAGTCCGCCCACTGGCGCAGCACCCGGCCGAGCTGCCAGCTGTTGGTGATCTTGCCGTGGAAGCCGAGCCGGTCCACCACCTGCGCCCACTCGACCCAGTCGCGCGGGTGCCCGTCGATCACGTCGAGGTCGGGCAGCGCCTCGACGGCCTCGTCGAGCCGGCCGAGCGCGGTGAGCACCCGGGCGCGCAGCAGCCTCTCGCGGCGCTCCTTCGCCACCGGGTCGTCCGGCTTGAACCCGGTCGCCTCGTCGAGCAGGGCGAGCGCGTCCTCCGCGGCGTCCACCGCGAGCAGCGCCCGCACGCCCGCGGCCGCGAGCTCCCAGCTCGCCGCCTTCTCGGCCGCACGCAGCCGCTCGGTCACCGACCGGGAGTAGGCGACCGCCTCCTGCGCGGTGCCGGCGTCGAGCAGCGCCAGGATGTACTGCGTGGTCAGGCCGGTGTAGGCCGGCGAGTCCGGCCCCATGCCGTCGAGCGCGGTGCCGAGCACGGCGAGCCGCTCGGCCGCGTACCTGGGGCCGTCGGTGTTCGCGAGCGCGATCGCCAGCGCCTCCACGGCCGCCGGGGCCGCGGGACAGTCGCGGACGTCGTCCCGCCGGGCCAACTCGACCAGCGCCCTGGCGTCCTCCAGCGCGACCTCGCCCTGCGCCCGGTCACCGATCCGGCCGATGAGATGCCAGTACCTGGCGAAGAACTCGAGCCACGGCTGCTCCGCCACGCCCGCCTGCTGGGCCACCGCGGGCGCCATCACGTCGAGCTGCGCGTATCGTCCTTCCAGCGCCTGGGCCGGAAGGTCCCCCAGTGCGAGGGCCAGCCCGGCGTTCCCCGCCTCGTACAACTGCCGCTGGGTGTCGCCGACCCACGCCCAGATGTCCACGTCCATGGCAGGCCAGTCTGCCAGTTCACGGGGGATGCCCCAAACGATTCCCCGCGCGGCGGACCTGTGTTCACCTCGCCGACCTGCGGCGCTTTCCCCGGCGACGTGCGAGTGTTCACTCTCGGGTGAGCGGAATGTGTGCGCGAGGGCACACCGCCCGGCCGCCCGCCGGCCGGGTGCCGCGCGGGCCTCGGCGCGGCCCGTCCGGCCCGCGGGTACGGCTGTCGCGAGGCGTCAGCCGACGAGCGCGGCGGCGTGGATCTCGCCCTCGGCGACCAGGACGGCGGGGCCGGTGAGGAAGGCGGTGTGCTCCTCCAGCGTCACCCGCACCTCACCGCCGGGGACCTCGACGGTCCAGGCGCCGGTGGTCTCGCCCGCCGCCCGGGCCGCGGCGACCGCGGCGGCGACCGTGCCGGTGCCGCAGGAGCGGGTCTCGCCCGAGCCGCGCTCGTGCACGCGCATCACGACGCGGCGCCCGCCCGCCCGGTTGAGCAGCTCCACGTTGACGCCCTGCGGGAACACCGCCGGGTCGAAGGACGGGGGCCGGGTGAGGTCGATGCCGCCCACCGGCTCGTCGGTCAGGCAGGCGAGGTGCGGGTTGCCCACGTCCACGCACACGCCGGGATACTCACGCCCGGCCACCACGGCACGGCTCGTGCCGAAGACGCGGGGCAGGCCCATGTCCACGGTGACGTCACCGGCGGCGCCGAGCCGTACCCGCCGGACGCCCGCGCGGGTGGCGACGCCGAGCTCGCCCGGGGCGGCCAGCCCCGCCTCGACCAGGTAGCGGGCGAACACCCGTACCCCGTTGCCGCACATCTCGGCGACGCTGCCGTCGGCGTTGCGGTAGTCCATGAACCACTCCGCCTCCCCCGCCTGCCCGGCGACCTCGGGGCAGAGCTTGGCGGGCACCACGCGCAGCACGCCGTCCGCGCCGACCCCGGCGCGCCGGTCGCAGATCGCCGCCACCAGCTCCGGCGACAGGTCGAGCCGCCCGTCCGGGTCGGGAAGGATCACGAAGTCGTTCTGCGTGCCGTGGCCCTTGACGAACCGCAGCGTCTCCGGCGAATGCATGTCACGAATGGTACGGCCGGCCCGGACCCGCCCGTGCCAACGACCAGGTCCGCGGCACGCCGTACCGGCCCGCCGCAGGCCGAGGCGCCGCGGGCTCAGCCGAGCGCGGCGTGGTGGCCGGTGACGAGCGCGAGGGCGCGGTCGACCAGGTCGGGGGCGTCGTACGGCAGCCAGTGCACGCGCGGGTCGCGGCGGAACCACGACTCCTGGCGGCGGGCGAACCGGCGGGTCGCCCGGATCGTCTCCGCCTTCGCCTGCTCCTCGGTCCACTCCCCGGCGAGCATGCGCAGCACCTGCGCGTAGCCGAGGGCACGGCCCGCGGTGCGGCCGTCGGCGAGCCCGGCCGCGGCGAGGCGGCGCACCTCGTCGACGAACCCGTCCCGCCACATGCGCTCCACCCGGCGCGCGATGCGCTCGTCCAGCTCGGGGCGCGGCACCTCAAGGCCGATCTGCACGCTCGGGTAGACCGACTCGTACGACGGCATGCGGGCGGTGAACGGCCCGCCGGACAGCTCGATCACCTCAAGGGCCCGCACGATGCGGCGGCCGTTGCTCGGCAGGATCGCCGCGGCGGCGTCCGGGTCGAGCTCGGCGAGGCGCCGGTGGAGCACGGCCGGGCCGACGCGTTCCAGCTCCGCCTCCAGGCGCGCCCGGATCGCCGGGTCGGTGCCGGGGAAGTCGAGGTCGTCGAGCACGGCCCGCACGTACAGGCCGGAGCCGCCGACCAGGATCGGCACCCTGCCCGCGGCGCGCAGGTCGTCGACGATCCGCCGGGCGGCGCGCTGGTACTCGGCGACGCTCGCGGTCTTGGTGACCGGCCAGACGTCGAGCAGGTGGTGCGGCACGCCGCGCCGCTCGGCCACGGTTAGCTTCGCCGTACCGATGTCCATGCCTGCGTAGAGCTGCATCGAGTCGGCGTTGATGACCTCGCCGTCGAGCCGGAGCGCCAGCTCGACGCCCAGGTCGGACTTGCCCGCCGCGGTCGGGCCGACCACGGCCAGCACGGGGACGCGCGCCATCGGCGGTTCGGACATGAGACGAGTCTGTCAGGAGCCGGGGACTGCTCGCGCCCGGCCGGACCGGTACGGCCTGCCGTCCGGCGCCGTCCGGGCACGGCGGACGCCGGTCCGGTCGCGCCGGAGCGCCCGCGCAACGAGGCGGAACGGCACGGACACTCCGAGGGAAGGCGGGGCGGACCGGACCGGCCGGTTCAGCATGCCAGAGCGCGGGGCCGCCCGCTAAACCGGGTTCTCCGCGGAGTTGAGGTAGGGGACGTCGGCGATCGGCGGGGTGTCGGCCGACGTGCCCGGGATCTGGCCCGGCGGCCCGTCCGGGTACGGCGGGCCGTCGTCCTCCTCGGCACCGCCGCCGCCCGAGCCGCCCTTGCCGCCGCCTCCGGACGGTCCGCCGCCGCCCGAGTCGGTCTTCGACGACGACCGGCCGCCGGTGGCGGTCTCGCCGCCCGATCCTGCGGAGCCGCCGCCCGCTCCCCCGCCGCCGGACCCGCCGCCGATCGGCTCGCCGTCGACCGGCACGTCCGCGCCGCGGTCGCCCTCCGGCGCCTCCTCGGGCCCGGCCGGGCCCTGCTCGTCACCGGATCCGGCCTGCTGCTCCCGCTGCCCGCCGTTCCCGGCGCCGGCCCCCGGCTCGGCCGGGGCGGTGGCGGCGGGGTTCGAGCCGCCCGCGGGCGCCTCCCGCGAGGAGAGCAGGTACACCGCGCCGCCCGAGGCCGAGGCGGCGGCGATCGCGATGGCCGCGCCGATCAGGATCGTGCGGCCGCGCGAGGGTTTGCCGCCGTCCGCGCGGGGCGGCTCACCGGGCGGCCGGCCCGCGCCCGGGCCGTACCCGGTGGGGGCGCCGCCGGGGCCGGTGAGGTACTCGTACGGGCCGGACGGTGGGCCGGACTGCGTGTGAGGTGGCGTGGCAGGCGGAACCAGGCCGCCCGGGTGGGCGCCGTCGTGCCGTCGCATGCGTGAACTCTCCCTGCGGGCGATCGTCCGGAAACCGGGCAGGCTTCCGCAGTCGGTCGCCCACATTAACGACAATCACGGCACGACGTCCCAAGAATCACAAAATGATCACGGCATTCGCGGCGAAATCTCCTTCTCGGACACCTCGCCACGAAGGCCGCGAATCACGCCTGGCACGCGGACCCGGCCGGCCGTACCGGCCGCGCGGTCAGCCCCGCCGGATCGCCGGCATGCCGAGCAGCACCGGGCTCCGCCCGCCCGCGCCGGACGCCCCGGCGCCGCAGGCCGCGCTCTGCCGCGCCTCCCAGGCGTCGCCCGCACGGGTACGGCGCAGCGCCAGGATGGGCCCGTCGGCGATGAGGTGGTGCGGCGCGGCCTGGGTGACCTCGACCGTGACCATGTCCCCGGGGCGGGGACGGCCGTGCTCGCCCGCGGGGGTGAAGTGCACCAGCCGGTTGTCCGGCGCGCGGCCGGTCATGCGGTGCGTGGCGTCGTCCTTGCGGCCCTCGCCCTCGGCGACCAGCACCTCGAGCACCCGGCCCACCTGCGCCTTGTTCTCCGCCCAGGAGATGTCGTTCTGCAGCGCGACCAGCCGCTCGTACCGCTCCTGGACCACCTCGCGCGGCACCTGGTCCTCCATGGTCGCCGCGGGCGTGCCGGGCCGGACCGAGTACTGGAAGGTGTACGCGCCGGCGAACCGGGCCTCGCGCACCACGTCGAGCGTGGCCTGGAAGTCCTCCTCGGTCTCGCCGGGGAAGCCGACGATGATGTCGGTGGTGATCGCCGCGTCCGGGATCGCGGCGCGCACCCGCTCGAGGATGCCGAGGAAGCGCTCGGCCCGGTAGGAGCGGCGCATCGCCCGCAGGATGCGGTCCGAGCCGGACTGCAGCGGCATGTGCAGCGACGGCATGACGTTCGGCGTCTCGGCCATCGCCTCGATCACGTCGTCGGTGAACGCGGCCGGGTGTGGCGAGGTGAACCGCACCCGCTCCAGGCCCTCGATGTCGCCGCAGGCGCGCAGCAGCTTGCCGAACGCCTGCCGGTCGCCGAACTCCACGCCGTAGGTGTTGACGTTCTGGCCGAGCAGGGTGACCTCGAGCACGCCCTGCTCGACGAGGGCGCGCACCTCGGCGAGCACCTCGCCGGGACGGCGGTCGCGCTCCTTGCCGCGCAGCGACGGCACGATGCAGAACGTGCACGTGTTGTTGCACCCGACCGAGATCGCCACCCACGCCGCGTAGACGGACTCGCGCCGGGTCGGCAGCGTGGAGGGGAAGACCTCCAGCGACTCCTTGATCTCCACCTGCGCCTCGCGCAGCACGCGGGCGCGCTCGAGCAGCACGGGCAGCGAGCCGAGGTTGTGGGTGCCGAAGACCACGTCCACCCACGGGGCGCGCCGGACGATCTCGCCCTGGTCCTTCTGCGCCAGGCAGCCGCCGACGGCGATCTGCATGCCGGGGTGCTTCGCCTTGATCGGCCGCAGGTGGCCGAGGTTGCCGTAGAGGCGGTTGTCGGCGTTCTCCCGCACCGCGCAGGTGTTGAACACCACCACGTCGGGCGTCTCGCCCTCGGCGGCGGGCAGGTAGCCGGCCTCCTCGAGCAGCCCGGCGAGCCGCTCGGAATCGTGCACGTTCATCTGGCACCCGAAGGTCCGTACCTGGTACGTGCGGGCGCCCTGCTCGGAGACAGTCATCGCACTCACAAGGGTAGGCGTTCGGCGGACCCGCCGTGGCCGGAGTGACGAGGGCCGGATGCGGGCGTCCGGGGCGTGCGCGGCGCGGGCCCGCCGGGGAGTTCCGCGCGCGCCCGGCGCTTCGCGCTGGGCGAAAAACCAGGTGAATCTCCTGTCAAGGGGACTTCCCGCACATCGAACGCAGCACGTAAACGTGCCGTGACCTGATCGGTACCAGCTGGTTAGTGACGTTTGGCCCTCACCCACCTACGTTGTTGACCATGACGGAGACCGGGGGGGCCACTCCTCTTGTCAGGCTTGAGGGTGTCAACAAGTATTTCGGGGACCATCATGTCCTGCGCGATATCAATCTGACCGTTTCCCGCGGCGAGGTTGTCGTGGTCATCGGCCCGTCCGGCGGCGGCAAATCCACGCTGTGCCGTACGATCAACCGGCTGGAGCCGATCGACTCTGGAACGATCACCTTCGAGGGCAGGCCGCTGCCGGCCGAAGGGAAAGCGCTCGCCAGGCTGCGCGCCGACGTGGGCATGGTCTTTCAGTCGTTCAACCTCTTCGCGCACAAGACGATCCTGGAGAACGTCACGCTCGGCCCGATCAAGGTGCGGAAGATCCCCCGGGAGCAGGCCGAGCGGCGGGCCATGGAGCTGTTGGAACGTGTCGGGATCGCCGCCCACGCGTCGAAGTACCCCGCGCAGCTCTCGGGCGGTCAGCAGCAGCGCTGCGCCATCGCCCGCGCCCTCGCGATGGATCCCAAAATGATCCTTTTCGACGAGCCCACCTCGGCCCTCGACCCCGAGATGGTCCAGGAGGTGCTCGACGTGATGATCGGGCTCGCCCGGGACGGCATGACGATGATGGTCGTCACCCACGAGATGGGATTCGCGCGTCGCGCCGCGAACCGCGTGGTGTTCATGGCCGACGGCCAGATCGTCGAGGAAGGCGAGCCGGAGCGGTTCTTCACCGATCCCACAACGGAGCGGGCGAAGGATTTCCTGTCAAAGATCTTGACGCACTGATTGTCGGGGCGACCGGCCTCCCCCGGAGAAAACGAGGTAACGAAATGCGGATACGACGTTTGGCGATGGCGCTCACCGCCGCCGGCGCTCTCACCCTTGGCCTGGCCGCCTGCGGCGGCGGTGGCGACGGCTCGGACGGCGCCACGGCCGCCGGTGACGGCTCGGTCGTGGACAAGATCAAGAACACTAAGCGGGTCGTCGTCGGCACCAAGTGGGACCAGCCCGGTCTCGGCCTGAAGTCCGGCGCCGGCGAGCCGGAGGGGTTCGACGTCGACGTCGCCAAGTACGTGGTCAAGGAGCTCGCAGGCGGCGAGGACGTCCAGATCGAGTGGAAGGAGTCGGCGTCCTCGAACCGTGAGGCGTTCCTCGCCAACGGCACCGTGGACATCATCTTCGCCTCGTACTCGATCACCGAGGAGCGCAAGGGCAAGGTGACCTTCGGCGGGCCGTACATCATCGCGCACCAGGACACGATGGTCCGCGCGGACGACAACCGGATCCAGAAGGCCACCGACCTCGAGGGCAAGCGCATCTGCCAGGCCGCCGGGTCCAACTCCTACAAGCGCATCACCGACCCGCCGCCGGACGGTCAGCTCGACCTCGACGCCCAGCTCGTCGGCGCGGCGAACTACTCCGAGTGCGTGGCCAAGCTCGCGGGCAACAACCTCGACGCGGTCACCACCGACGACCTCATCCTCGCCGGGTTCGCCCAGCAGGGCGGCGGCAACTTCAAGATCCTCGGTGACCCGTTCACCGACGAGAAGTACGGCGTCGGCCTGAAGAAGGGCGACATCAAGACCTGCGAGGCGGTCAACCAGGCCATCCAGAAGATGTACAGCGACGGCACCGCCCAGCAGCTGCTCGACAAGTGGTTCGGCAAGACGCAGGGCCTGAAGCTGCCCACCGAGGCGCCGCCCGCGGAGGGCTGCTCCTGATCGACCGCTGACCGACCCACGTGTGGCGGCCGGGGCCCGACTCCGGGTCCCCGGCCGTCGCCGTACCCACCGGGTGGAGCTCGATGGACGAACTGATCAAGTACGCTCCGGACCTCGCCGTGGGCTTCCTGCACAACCTGCAGATCGCGGCCCTCTGCGCGGTCTTCTCCCTGATCCTCGGCACGATACTGGTCGTCATGCGGGTGGCGCCGACGCCGGTGCTGCGCGCGGTCGGCACCGTGTACGTGAACGTGGTGCGCAACACCCCGCTCACCTTGGTGCTGGCGTTCTGCGCGCTCGGCCTCAGCGACACCCTGGGGCTGATCTTCTCCGACACGCCGATCACCAACAGCTTCTGGCTCGTCGTGCTCGGCCTGTCGGCGTACACGGCGACCTTCGTCTGTGAGGCGCTGCGCTCCGGCATCAACACGGTGCCGCTGGGTCAGGCGGAGGCGGCCCGGGCGATCGGGCTCACCTTCTCCCAGTCGCTGCGGCTGATCATCCTGCCGCAGGCGGCCCGGTCGGTCATCGCGCCGCTCGGCAGCGTGATGATCGCGATGACGAAGAACACCACGGTGGCGATCGCGGCCGGGTACCTCGCCGAGTCGGCCTTCGTCATGCGTGACACCTTCGACGACACCGGCGTGTCGATCCCGATCTTCCTCGGGCTGGCGGCCGCGTTCCTGGCGGTGACGCTGCCGATCGGGTTCTTCACCGGCTGGCTGGCCAAGCGGATGGCGGTGGCGCGATGAGCTCACAGGCGAGCGTTCTCTTCGACGTGCCGGGGCCGCGCGCCCGGCTGCGCAACAACATCCTCACGCTGCTCACCGTCGTGGGGATCCTCGCGGTGGCGTACTTCGTGTACGTCAAGTTCGACGAGAAGGGCCAGTGGAGCCCGATCCTGTGGAAGCACTTCCTCGAGGCCAAGACCTGGACGGACTTCATCATCCCCGGGCTGATCGGGACGCTGAAGGCCGCCGCCCTCGGATCGGTGTGCGCGCTCGTGTTCGGCGCGGTGTTCGGCCTCGCCCGGCTGTCCGACCACTGGTGGATCCGCATCCCGGCGGGCGCCGTGGTGGAGTTCTTCCGGGCGATCCCGCTGCTGCTGCTCATCTTCTTCCTGTTCTTCCTCGCGCCGAGCATGTTCGGCGGCGGCGACTACACGCTGCTCGCGCTGGTGACCGGGCTCACCCTGTACAACGGGTCGGTGCTCGCCGAGGTGGTGCGCGCCGGGGTGCTCGCCGTGCCGAAGGGGCAGTCGGAGGCGGCGTACGCGATCGGGCTGCGCAAGAGCGGGGTGCTGTGGCTGATCCTGATCCCGCAGGCGGTCACCGCGATGATGCCCGCGATCGTCAGCCAGCTCGTCGTGCTGCTCAAGGACACCGCGCTCGGGTACATCATCGCCTACCAGGACCTGCTCAACATGGGCTTCGTGATCCTGCCGGCGAACTACTTCGGCACCCGGGTGTCGAGCGCGATCGTCATCGCCGTCGTCTACATCGGGCTGAACATGGCGCTCAGCGCCCTCGCCACCTGGCTGGAGAAGCGCAGCCGCCGCAGCAGCAGGACGACCGCGGCGCCGATCGCCCCGCCCTCCGCCACCGGTGTCGGCACCCCCGGCGCCGGCGTCGCGGGCGGCACCCCCGGCATCTGACGGCCGCGCCGTACGCGGCGGAACGCCCCACGGCCTTGCTCGGGCGGGACGGACGCCTGCGGGCACACGAACCAGGTGTGGCCCGGGCTTCCGTCCCGCCCGGTGCCGTTGCTGACGCCTTGTCGTGGCGGTCCGACCTCCCTGTAAGAGGCCGCCGCCGGGCCACGAAACGGGCGGGGACAACCGGCACAGGTCGGGTCACCGCCACGTCCTCGGTGGCGCGTAGCGGCCGTCGATCCGACGGCTCCTGCCCGGAACCCGGCGGGTGCGCCGCACCGGATTCGCCGTCCCCGGCCGGAGGCGGCACACGGGCCGGAATCCGGCTCGATGAGCCGTGCATCGGCCCCGATGGCCGTGTCGGCTAACGGGCGTACTCGGTGGCGCGGGACTCGCGGACGACGGTGATGCGGATCTGGCCGGGGTAGGTGAGCTCCTCCTCGACCTGCTTCGCCACGTCGCGGGCGATGACCTGGGCCTGGATGTCGTCGACCGCGTCCGGCTTGACCATGACCCTGATCTCGCGGCCCGCCTGCATCGCGAAGACCTTCTCCACGCCCTCGTAGGACTGGGCGATCTGCTCCAGCCGCTCCAGGCGCTTGACGTACGCCTCCAGTGACTCGCGGCGGGCGCCGGGGCGGCCACCGCTGATCGCGTCGGCGGCCTGGGTGAGCACGGCCTCGACCGTGCGCACCTCGACCTCGTTGTGGTGGGCCTCGATGGCGTGCACCACGTCCTCGCACTCGCCGTACCGGCGGGCGATCTCGGCGCCGATCATCGCGTGGCTGCCCTCGACCTCGTGGGTGAGGGCCTTGCCGATGTCGTGCAGCAGCGCGCAGCGCTTCAGCAGCGTCGGGTCGAGCCCCAGCTCCGCGGCCATGATGCCGGCGAGGTGCGCCGACTCGATCAGGTGCTTGAGCACGTTCTGGCCGTAGGAGGTGCGGTACCGGAGCTGGCCGAGCAGCGTGACCAGCTCCGGGTGCATGTCGGTGAGGCCGAGCTCGACGAGCGCGTCCTCACCGGCGCGCACGCACAGCTCGTGCACCTCGGCCTTGCTGCGCTCGTACGCCTCCTCGATGCGCTGCGGGTGGATGCGGCCGTCGAGGATGAGCTTCTCCAGGGTGAGCCGGGCGGTCTCCCGGCGCACCGGATCGAAACAGGAGAGCAGCACGGCCTCGGGCGTGTCGTCGATGATCAGGTTGACGCCGGTGATCGACTCGAAGGCGCGGATGTTGCGGCCCTCGCGGCCGATGATGCGGCCCTTCATCTCGTCGCCGGGCAGGTGCAGCACCGAGACCACGGACTCGGCCGTCTGCTCGGTGGCGAGGCGCTGCACGGCGAGCGTTATGATCTTGGTGGCGCGCTTGTCGGCCTCCCTGCGGGCCTCGGCCTCGATGTCCCGGACGAGCAGCGCCGCCTCGCGCTTGGCCTGGTTCTCGATCGACTGGATGAGCTCGTTCTTGGCCTGCTCGGCGGTGAGCCCGGCGATGCGCTCCAGCATCACCCGGCGCTCTTCCTCCATCTGCTCCAGCTCGGCGCGCCGGTCGGCGAGCCGGGTCTCGGTCTCGGCGAGCTTCTTGGCCCGCTCGGCCTGTCGCCGCGCCTCCTCGTCGAGCCGCTGCTCCCGCTCGGCGAGCCGCCGCTCCCGGCGCTCGAGGTCCGCCCGCAGCTCCTTGAGCTCGGACTTGAGGATCCGCGTCTCCTCCTCGACCTCTTTGCGCATCTGCGCGACGGTTCGCGCGGCCTCCTCGGACTTGCGGAGGATCTCCGCCGCGTCGCTGTTCGCCTTGTCGCGGATCTGGGCCGCCTCGCGGCGGGCCTCCTCCAGCTCGTTCTGGGCCTCGGCTATCTGTTCGGGTGTCGGGCCGGACGGCGCTGATCGGCGTTCGGCGCCCGTACGGCGGACCAAGACGATGAGTGAGATGAGTGCGGCAGCCGCGACGACGGCGAGTACGAAAACGGCAACCGTCAGCGCGATGTCGCCCATGCGCCCACCCACTCCTCGCGTCTCGATTCCGCCGCGCGAGGGGTCACATACGCACAGTGACGGATTACGGTGACGCTAGACGGACAAAACGGCTCTCAGCACTGGTCTATCGACCACCTGGATCCGGTCGCCAGGCGAAAACAATCTTCTACGTCCGTTACTCACCGTTATGTCAATCCGCACTGCGCGGAGTAACTCCTCACTATGGTCGAGATTAGGTGTCAATGCGGCAACGAGCAAGCCACGAGCGGGCAAAGGCATCGCCGAAAACCGAGGAACGGGAGCTGCCCCGCAACCAAAGTGCCTGCTACGGCCGCATTTTCTCCAACCCAAACCGACCCAATCGGATCCGCCTGATGCCGTCGCCCCAAACGCGGCCGGCGGCACCGTGCGGCCACGGCGCCGGCGATCCGGCACCGTGCATCGATACCGAACGCCGCGCGGGCGGCCGTGATTCCGCCGATCATCAAGACCCGGTCACGACGTCCCTTTCGACCCGATAACGCCCGGTATTCGCCACTCGCGCGCCTCGGCGGCGGCGCCGCCGCGGCGTTTGGGGCGCTCGGCGGCGCCGCGCGGCGACCCGTGGGCCGGGCTCCGGGCGGCCCTCAGGGCAGGTCGTCGCCGGGGGGCTCCTCCGGCTCCCAGCCCTCCAGGTCGTCGAGCGGGCGGCCCTCGGCCTCGCCCTCCGCCTCCAGCGCCTCCCGGACGACGCGGTAGGCGAGGCCGGGTGAGTAGCCCTTGCGGGCGAGCATGCCGCCCAGGCGGCGGGCCCGGGTGGCGGTGGGCAGGCCGCGGGTGGCGGGCAGGCGGCGGGCGACGAGGCGGCGGGCGGTCTCCAGCTCCTCCTCCGGGTCGAGGCGGGCGACGGCGTCACGGACGGTCTCGTCGGCGACGCCCCGGTGGCGCAGCTCCGCGGCGAGGGCCTTACGGCCCAGGCCGCGCCCGGCGTGCCGCGAGTCCACCCACGCCTCGGCGAACGCCTGGTCGTCGATGAGGCCCACCTCCTGGAAGCGGGCCAGCACCGCCTGCGCCGCGTCCTCGGGCACGCCCCGGCGGCGGAGGGCGTCGGCGAGCTGTGCCCGGGTGCGCGGCGCGGCCGTAAGCAGCCGCAGGCAGATCGCCCGCGCGACCGCCTCCGGGTCGGCGTCGGGCCCCTGGCTCGCCAGGGTGCCCTCGACCGGCCCGTCGGGCGGCCATCCCCCGCCCCCGCGCCCGCGGCGCCGCGGGCCGGGTGAACCGGACGGCGGCACGGTCCCGCCGGTCAGACGTCACCCGGCCGGGGCGCCGCCGCGGCCTTGGCGGCCCGGGCGGACGCGGCGGCCGTGGCACGACCGGTGGTCCCGGCGGTACGGGCGGCGGACGCCGCGGGCGCCGCGCCCGGGCCGGCCGCCGGGGCACCGGCCGGAGGCTGGGCGGGGGCGTCGATGCGCGGCCCGACCCCCAGCTTCTCCTTGATCTTCTTCTCGATCTCGTTCGCGATGTCCGGGTTGTTCTTCAGGAAGTTGCGGGCGTTCTCCTTGCCCTGCCCGAGCTGCTCGCCCTCGTACGTGTACCAGGCGCCGGACTTGCGGATGAACCCGTGCTCCACGCCCATGTCGATGATCCCGCCCTCGCGGGAGATGCCGACGCCGTAGAGGATGTCGAAGTCGCACTGCCGGAACGGCGGGGCCATCTTGTTCTTGACGACCTTCACCCGGGTCCGGCTGCCGACCGGCTCGGTGCCGTCCTTCAGGGTCTCGATGCGGCGGATGTCGAGGCGAACCGAGGCGTAGAACTTCAGCGCCTTACCACCGGTGGTGGTCTCCGGGCTGCCGAACATCACGCCGACCTTCTCGCGCAGCTGGTTGATGAAGATCGCGGTGGTGCGGGTCTGGCTGATGGCACCGGTCAGCTTGCGCAGGGCCTGGGACATGAGCCGGGCCTGGAGGCCGACGTGGCTGTCGCCCATCTCGCCCTCGATCTCCGCCTTCGGCACGAGGGCCGCCACCGAGTCGATGACGACCACGTCGATCGCACCGGAGCGGATCAGCATGTCGGCGATCTCGAGAGCCTGCTCACCGGTGTCCGGCTGCGCGACGAGGAGCGCGTCGGTGTCCACGCCGAGCTTCTTGGCGTACTCCGGGTCGAGGGCGTGCTCGGCGTCGATGAAGGCGGCGATGCCGCCCGCCTTCTGCGCGTTCGCCACCGCGTGGAGGGCGACCGTGGTCTTACCGGACGACTCCGGACCGAAGATCTCCACGATCCGCCCGCGGGGCAGGCCGCCGATACCGAGCGCGATGTCCAGCGCGATCGACCCGGTCGGGATCACCTCGACAGGGGCACGCGCCTCGTCGCCGAGACGCATGACGGAGCCCTTGCCGAACTGGCGCTCGATCTGGGCGAGCGCCGTTTCCAGGGCCTTCTCGCGGTCGTTGGCTGCCATGGATGCCCCCTGTGAGGGTTGTGGGTCCTGTCGGTCACCAGCAAGCTATGGGGTGCCGCCGACAATTTCCCGGCGACACTCGCCTTCCGCGTGGTGGCACCTTTACCGGCGGCGGCCACCTCAGCATAGCCGAACTGCTGTTCGATCGCGCGGTCGATCGGTCCTCGGCGTGGCATCGCACGCGGATCCCGGGACGAATCGAACGCGCAGGTCGGCGCCGTGGCGGCGGATCCCGTCACCGGCACCGCCCCGCCCGCGGCCGGCGCCCGTGGGCTCCGCGCCCGGCCGCGCCACGGCACCGCCGCTTGGCCATACCGGACCGGAGGAGCCGCGCCGGCCCTCCCGCGGGCGCGGCGCTCAGCGCAGCTTGGGGTCGACGTCGACGGTGGCGCAGACCGCACGCCAGACGTCCTTCGCCGACTCCCCGTCGGCGAGGGCCTGCACCACGGTACGGTGCCCCAGCTCGGCGATGACGAAGTCCCGCGCCCAGGACTCGGCGTACGTCTCGCCGAACTGCCGGTGCATGCGATCCCAGAAGTCTGTTAAGCGCACGCCTCCAGTATGAGACGCTTCCATCAGTGGGCCGCACGGCTCACGGATTGGAGGCCCTATGAAGAGGCTCACCCGCGCCCAGCGGCGCGCCCACCGCGCCAAGCGCCGGCTGCTGCGTTCCCGGCAACTGCAGGCCGTGCAGCAGGCCCGCCGAGAGCGGCAGGCCCGCAAGGGAGGCTAGTCCCGGCCCGCGGCGAGCGGCCTCCGGCCGACCGAAAACGTCGGTGGCGGGGGGCAGGATGGACGCATGGCGCTCGACCACTTCAGCGCGGTGACCCGGCAGTGGTTCGCCGATGCGTTCGCACAGCCGACGGCGGCGCAGGCCGGGGCGTGGGCCTCGATCGCGCGTGGGGAGAACACCCTCGTGGTGGCCCCCACCGGTTCGGGCAAGACCCTCGCCGCCTTCCTGTGGTCGCTCGACCGGCTCGCCACCTCGCCCGGCGTCACGGATCCCATGCGGCGCTGCCGCGTGGTGTACGTGTCGCCGCTGAAGGCGCTCGCCGTGGACGTGGAGCGCAACCTCCGCGCCCCGCTCGCGGGGCTGCGGCAGACGGCGCGCCGGCTCGGCCTGCCGGTTCCGGACATCTCGGTGGCGGTGCGCTCCGGTGACACGCCCGCCGAGGACCGCCGCCGGTTTGCCGCCAAACCCGCCGACATCCTCATCACCACGCCCGAGTCGCTCTACCTGATCCTCACCAGCCGGGCGAGGGAGGCGCTGCGGGGCGTGGAGACGGTGATCGTGGACGAGGTGCACGCGGTCGCCGGGACCAAGCGGGGCGCCCATCTCGCGCTCACCCTGGAGCGGCTGGACGTGCTGCTGGAGCGGCCCGCCCAGCGCATCGGCCTGTCCGCCACCGTGCGCCCGGTCGGCGAGGTCGCCGCGTTCCTCGGCGGCACACGCCCTGCGGTGGTGGTCCAGCCGCCGCACGAGAAGCGGCTGGAGATCGAGGTGGTCGTCCCGGTGGAGGACATGGCCGAGCCGCCGCCTCCGAACCGGGGCGGGCCGGAGGCGGAGTACGGCGCGCCGCCCGCCGAGCGGGGACGCGGCATCTGGCCGCACGTGGAGGAGCGCCTGCTCGACCTGATCGCCGCGCACCGGTCGACGATCGTCTTCGCCAACTCGCGCCGTCTCGCCGAGCGGCTGTGCACCCGGCTCAACGAGCTGGCCTTCGAACGCCGCACCGGCCACACCGGCACCGCGGACGGAGGCCCCGGCACGCCCGGGGCCGCACCGGCTGCGGGCGGCGGCGCGGACGGCGACGGCGCGGGGAACACCGCCCCGCCCCCGGGTACACCGCCGGCCCGCCTCGCCCCGGCCGAGATGATGGCGCAGGCCGGGGCCGGCCGCGGGCTGCCCGCCGGGCCGGACGGCGAGGTGGCGCGGGCGCACCACGGCTCGGTGTCGAAACAGGAGCGGGCGCACATCGAGGAGGCGCTGAAGTCCGGGCGGCTGCCCGCGGTGGTCGCCACCTCCAGCCTCGAGCTCGGCATCGACATGGGCGCGGTCGACCTCGTCGCCTGCGTGGAGGCGCCGCCGAGCGTGGCGAGCGGACTGCAGCGCATCGGCCGCGCCGGGCACCGGGTGGGCGCGGTCTCCAAGGGCGTGATCTTCCCCAAGTACCGCGGCGACCTGGTGCAGACCGCGGTGGTCGCCGAGCGCATGCGGCGCGGCGAGATCGAGGAGCTGCGCTACCCGCGCAACCCGCTCGACGTGCTCGCCCAGCAGATCGTGGCGATGTGCGCGATGGACGAGTGGACCGTCGACGAGCTGGAGACGGTGGTCCGGCGGGCCGCGCCGTACGCGACACTGCCCCGGTCCGCGCTGGAGGCGACGCTCGACATGCTCGCCGGTCGGTACCCGAGCGAGGAGTTCGCCGAGCTGCGCCCCCGCATCGTGTGGGACCGCGTGACCGGCACGCTGCGCGCGCGGCCGGGCGCCCAGCGGCTCGCGGTCACCAGCGGCGGCACCATCCCCGACCGCGGCCTGTTCGGCGTGTACCTCGCCGGCGGGGACAGGGCCGCCCGGGTGGGCGAGCTCGACGAGGAGATGGTGTACGAGTCGCGGGTCGGCGACGTGTTCGTGCTCGGCGCCACCTCGTGGCGGATCGAGGACATCGGCCCGGACCGGGTGCTCGTCTCGCCCGCCCCCGGCCAGCCCGGCAAGCTGCCGTTCTGGCACGGCGACGCGCCCGGCCGCCCGGTCGAGCTGGGGCGGGCGATCGGCGCGTTCCTGCGCGAGCTGTCCGGGGCGAAGGCCGAGCAGGCGGTGGCGCGGGCCCGCGCGGCCGGTCTCGACGATCACGCGGTCGACAACCTTCTCGCCTACCTGCGCGAGCAGCGCGAGGCGACCGGGTACGTGCCGGACGACCGCACGCTCGTGATCGAGCGGTTCCACGACGAGCTCGGTGACTGGCGGGTGGTGGTGCACTCGCCGTACGGCGCGCCGGTGCACGCCCCGTGGGCGCTGGCGATCGGCCGGCGGCTGCGCGAGCGGTACGGCGTGGACGTGCAGGCCGTGCACTCCGACGACGGGATCGTGCTGCGGGTGCCGGACACGCTCGAGGGCGCCCCCTCGGACGTGGCGGTGTTCGATCCCGAGGAGATCGAGCGGATCGTCGTCGAGGAGCTCGGCGGGTCGGCGCTGTTCGCCTCCCGGTTCCGGGAGTGCGCGGCGCGTGCGCTGCTGCTGCCCCGCCGCCATCCGGGCCGGCGCACGCCGCTGTGGCAGCAGCGGCAGCGGGCCGCGCACCTGCTGGGGGTGGCGAGCAAGTACGGCTCGTTCCCGGTGGTGCTGGAGACGATGCGCGAGTGCCTGCAGGACGTGTTCGACGTGCCCGGGCTCGTCGCGCTCATGCGGGACATCGCCGCGCGCCGGGTGCGGGTGGTGGAGGTGGAGACCTCGCAGGCCTCGCCGTTCGCGGCGTCGCTGCTGTTCCGCTACGTCGAGGCGTTCATGTACGAGGGCGACGCGCCGCTCGCCGAGCGGCGGGCCCAGGCGCTCGCCCTCGACACCTCGCTGCTGGCGGAGCTGCTCGGCCAGGCGGACCTGCGGGAGCTGCTCGACCCGGACGTGATCGCCGAGACCGAGCGGGAGCTGGCCCGGCTCGACCGGCCGCTGCGTGACGCCGAGGACCTCGCCGACCTGCTGCGCTCGCACGGCCCGCTGCTCGCCGAGGACGTCACGATCCGCGGCGGCGATCCCGCCTGGCTGACCGAGCTGGAGGCCGCCCGGCGGGCGATCCGGGTGCGGGTCGCCGGGATCGAGCAGTGGGCGGCGATCGAGGACACGGCACGGCTGCGCGACGCGCTCGGCGTGCCGCCGCCGGTGGGGGTGCCGCAGGCGTTCCTCGAGCCGGTGCCCGACCCGCTCGGCGACCTGGTCGCGCGGCACGCCCGCACCCGCGGGCCGTTCGCGGCGGCCACCGCGAGCAACCGCTTCGGCCTCGGCGTCGCCGTGGTGACCGACGCGCTGCGCCGGCTCGCCGCGGAGGGCCGGGTGGTGTCCGGCGAGTTCCGGCCCGGCGGACGCGGTGAGGAGTGGTGCGACGCAGGGGTGCTGCGGCTGCTGCGCCGCCGGTCGCTCGCCCGGCTGCGGCGCGAGATCGAGCCGGTCGCGCCCGAGGTGCTCGCCGCGTTCTCCCCGGCCTGGCACGGCATCCCCGCCCCCGCGCGGGGCCCGCACGGGATCGACGCGCTGGTGACCGCGATCGAGCGGCTGCAGGGTGCGGCGGTGCCCGCCTCGGCCCTGGAGACGCTCGTGCTGCCCGCCCGGGTGCCCGGCTACACGCCCGCGATGCTCGACGAGCTCACCTCCTCCGGCGAGGTGATCTGGGCGGGCCAAGGGCCGCTGCCCGGCGGCGACGGGTGGGTGGCGCTGTACTTCGCCGACACCGCGCCGCTGCTGCTGCCCGAACCGGCCGAGATCACGATGACCCCGCTGCACGAGGCGGTGCTGGAGGCGCTGTCCGGCGGGGGCGCGCTGTTCTTCCGCGACCTGTCCGACCGGGTCGGGTCGCTCGACGACTCCGCGCTCGTCGCCGCCCTGTGGGATCTGGTGTGGGCGGGCCGCGTGTCCGGCGACACGCTCGCCCCGCTGCGGGCCGCCCTCGGCACCGGCCGGCCCGCGCACCGGCCGCGCACGACGCGCAGGCGGCGGGCCGTACTGCCGACGCGGAGCGGGCCGCCGACGGTCGCGGGCCGGTGGTGGGCGCTGCCGTCGCCCGCGGCCGACCCCACGCAGCGGGCGCACGCGCAGGCCGAGACCCTGCTGGAACGGCACGGCGTGCTCACCCGCGGCGCGGTCGCGGCCGAGCGGCTGCCCGGCGGCTTCGCCGCGGTCTACCAGGTGCTGCGGGCCTTCGAGGAGAGCGGCCGATGCCGCCGCGGCTACTTCGTGGAAGGGCTCGGCGGGGCGCAGTTCGCGCTGCCCGGCGCGGTGGACCGGATGCGCGCCATGGCGCCGTCCGCCTCGGCCACCGTCTCCGGCGGCGGTGACCCGGAGCGCAGCCCTCGGGCGGTGGTGCTCGCCGCCGCCGACCCGGCCAATCCGTACGGCGCGGCCCTCCCCTGGCCGGACCGCCCCGGCGACCCGGCCCACCGGCCGGGCCGAAAGGCGGGGGCCCTCGTCGTCCTGGTCGGCGGCCGCCTCGCCCTCTACGTGGAACGTGGGGGCAAGAGCGTGCTCTCCTTCGCCGAGGAGGACGAGCTTCGGACCGCCGTCGACGCGCTCGCCGCCGCCGTCCGCGGCGGCACCCTCGGCGCGCTCACCGTGGAACGCGCCGACGGCGTCCCGATCACCGAGTCCCCGCTCGCCGCCGCGCTCGAGGCCGCCGGCTTCCACCCCACACCGCGCGGGCTGCGGCTGCGCGTCTGAAGGTCCCACGGGGACGTCACGCTCTCTTTCGGGCCGGGCCGGAACGAGCGCCCCCGGCATAAGAGAGGCTTGTCGCGGGCCTAGGACGGCCATCTGACGCGATCACCCGGCCCGGCTCGGCACCAACCGATCATCCGTGCCCGCGATCAACGGCGGACCGGGAAGAACGGGGATCGGGATCCCGAGAAGACCCGCGGCGGGCACGCCGTGACACGGCCAACGCAACGCCCGCAGTACGCGGCGTCGGCCTGGCCACACGATTGGGGCGCGTCGGACGCCGACCGGCGCCAACGACGTGCCGGCCACCTAACGACATCCGTCTTCGCGCGCCGATAGCACCGTCTCTCCGGATGCGTCCACGACGCCACACGTCCGGACTCCAGGGAAAAGCCGCCCCTGCGGCGCCACGCCGTACAAGGAGGCGGGCGGCGCAGGGGCGGCTGTAGGCGGGTGCCGAGCGCGGGCGGCTCCGGCGCGGCTCGCTACCGTGCGCGCCGGTGGCAGGCGGTCGGATCGCCCGCTAGCAGGGCTGGGCCTGGCTGACCTTCCAGCCGAATTCCCTGGTGCTGCCCTGGAAGTTGCGCGGGTAGAGCTGGTGATCGCCCTTGGGCCAGCGGTTGCCGTGCTCGTAGAGGCACCAGTTGCGTCCGCTCCGGTTCCACACCGACAGCACGTGATTGTCGAGCTTGCCGCCCGCGACGTGCTTGAGGTCCCGGACGCCCTGCTTGAGCGCGAGGCGTGGCCCGGTGCCGTTCCTTCCCCAGTAGATGCAGAAGTAGCCGGGCGGGCACGAGTACGCCGCACGCGCCTGGGCGGACGTCACGTGTGCGGACTCGGCGGACGCGGCCACGGGCGTGGTCGGGCCGAGAAGGGCCGCCGCCGCTGCGACGGCGCCGATGGCGAGGAGGCGTCGGGCCGTACGGCGGGACGGCTCGGGGGCACTGATTGTCATGATCTTTCCCCTTTCTCGTGTGCCTCGGCGTGCGGCCGCCGGCGAGATCGTCGCCGACGTACCGGCATGTTGACTTCGCCACGAAATCGTGCGAACGCATTGCGTAACGGAACCGAGTGTGGGAGACGTGTACGGAGGTTGTCGACGGGATGGGTGTCTCCTGGTGGCTGAGGAAAAGGAAACGGTCCAGGAAACGGCTACGAACAGGGACGACACCGCGGCCAAGGCCGCCGCGGAAACACGGGGCAAGGCCGCCGGAGCGGGTTCCTTCGGCGCGGAGCTGCGCCGGCTGCGGCGGCTGCGCGGGCTGTCGCTGAGCCAGCTCTCCGAGCTGGTGCACTACAGCCGCGGCTACCTGAGCAGGCTGGAGAACGGCAGGCAGACGGCCTCCCGCGAGGTGGCCCGCGCGTGCGACCGGGTGCTCAACGCCGGTGGCGCGCTGCTCGCGTGGGTGCCGGACCGGGGCCGGAGGAGGGCGGACCGCACCGCGGCCGGACGCGGCACGGCCGGCGAGGGTACGGCGAGCGGGACGGAGGTGCGCTGCCCGTACCCGGGGGCCGCCGCCTTCGGCACCGATGACGCCGGTCGCTTCTTCGGCCGGGAACGCGTCGTGGCCCGGCTGGTGGGCCTGCTGGCCGACCGGCTCAGCGGCGGCGGCCCGCTCGTGCTCGCCGCGCCGTCGGGCGCGGGCACCACCTCGCTGCTCGCCGCCGGTCTCGTCCCGGCACTCGCCCGGGGCGTGCTGCCGCTGCCCGATGCCGCCGTGCCCGGCGTGGTCATGTTCACGCCGACCGCGACGCCGTACCGCACGCTGCTCGACAGGCTCGCCGAGGCGCTCGAGCGGCCGCCCGCCGCGCCGTCAGGCGGCCCGGCCGCCTCCCCCGTCGGCCGGGCGCGGCACGGTCCGGTCGTCGTCATCGTCGACCAGTTCGAGGAGGTCTTCACGCGCTGCCGCGACGAGGCGGAACGCGAGCGGTTCGTGCGTCTGCTGTGTGACCTGTCGACCGGCTGGAACGGCGAGCCACCGGCCGCCCTCGTCGTGCTGGGGGTGCGCGCCGACCACCTGGAACGCTGCCGGGCCTACCCCGGCCTCGCCGCTGCGCTGCAAACCGGGCGGCTCGACCTCGGCGCGATGCGGCCCGACGAGCTGCGCGAGGCGATCACGCGCCCCGCGACCGCCGCCGGGCTGGAGCTGGAACCGGGGCTGGTGGAGCTGCTGCTGCGCGACGTCGGCGCCTCGGCGGACGGGTACGACCCGGGGGCGCTGCCGCTGCTGGCGCAGGCCCTGCTCGCGACCTGGCAGCAGCGCTCGGGCCGCACGCTCACCGTCGCCGGGTACCAGCTCGCGGGCGGCGTGCACGGCGCGGCGGTGACGGTCGCCGAGCGCGCGTACGCGAGCCTGCGCTCGGCGGACCGCGACCGGGCGCGGCGGCTGCTGCTGCGCCTCGTGCAGGTCGGCGAGGACGGGCGGCTGACCCGCCACCGGGTGGCGCGGGCACGGCTGCTGCGCCACGTCCCGGACGCCGTGGCCGTGCTCGACGCGTTCGCCCGGGCCCGCGTGGTCACGCTCGACGAGCACCACGTCGAGCTCACCCACGAGGCGCTGCTGGAGGGCTGGCCCCGGCTGCGCGGCTGGATCGACGCGGACCGCGCGGGCCTGCGGATGCGTCAGCGGCTCACCGAGGCGGCGGAGGCGTGGGAACAGGACGGCCGCGACCCCTGCCACCTCTACCGGGGGACGCCGCTCACCGCGGCGCTGGAGTGGGCCGCCGACCCGCGGCACCGCCACGTGCTGAGCGCCATGGAGCGCGCGTTCCTGCAGGCGAGCGCGCGGGCGGCCGACCGGGACACGCCCCGCCGGTACGGCCGGCTGCTGCGCCGCCTGATCACGATGATGGCCCTCGTGCTGAGCGCGGCGATCACCGTGAGCTCGGCCCCGGCCCACCTGGTGAGCCGCACCGAGACACGGCCACGGCCCACCGCGCCGGGCGGCCTCCCCCGCGAGGTGCGCCCGGATGCGGCGCCGCACGGCGCCGGTACGGCGGTACCGCCGGTATCGCGGGCGTGCGCGCGGGCCCCCGGAGCGCCCGCACGGCCGGGCGGCACGACGTGCCCGAACCGGGACGATCCCACCGGACACCGGCGAACGGTGACCAGGCGACCGTCGGACGGCGGCCGGGACGGGAGCACGGCCGAGCCGTCGAACGCCGCCGCGGCCGTGCCCAACGCCTCACCGCTCCGCTGCGCCGTGGCCGTGACCGCCTGTCCGGTTCCCGAAACGGCATGAGCGATCGCCCGCGCCGCCCTGAGAACGCGACCTGCCCGGTTTCCCCAGGCATGCCGCGGCACATCTTCTTAGATCACGGTTGGGAAGGTGTGCCCGGCCTGTCGCCGAACGCGCCGCCGCGCCGGGCGGCGCGGCCCTACGGGCACGGCTCAGAACTCGGCCGGGCCGTACAGGGCGGCCGGGGTGCCGGTGCTCATCGCCCAGTAGCGGTCGCCGTACGACCAGTGCCACCACTCGGTGGGGTAGTTGATCAACCCGGCCGCGCGCAGCGCGGTGCCGAGGATCTCGCGGTTGCGCCGGGCCTCGGCGGAGATGCCGGGCGCGTCGGTGTAGCAGGCGCCGTTGCTCTGCTCGGGTGTGGCGTTGACGGGGGTGCCCATGTCGACCTCGACCCCGTCCTCGGTGCAGAGGGTGAGGTCGACGGCGGCACCCGCGGTGTGCGGGGCCACCTCGATCGGGGAGACGTACCGGCTCGCCGCGACGTGCAGCTCGTCGGGCGTCATGTCCGGGTAGGTGGTGCGGAGCTCCTCCTTGTACTCCTCGAAGTACCGCCGCTGGAGGGCCGGCGGCCGGTAGCCCTCCACGATCAGCAGGCGGTACCCGGCCGGCAGCAGCCGCTGCGCCTCCTCCAGCCGCGTGGCGAGCCCTTCCCGCAGGTGGGCGTAGGCACCGGCCTCGTCGGCGAGGCGGGTGTCCACCGCGAACCGCCCGCGCAGATCGACCAGGGGCTCACCGATGTCGTCGACCGGAATCGAGGTAACCCGGGGGTCAGAGATGAGAACAATGTCCGCCACGGGAAGCCATTCTCACACAGCGCTCCGGGTGGACGAGGCCGGAACGGCGAGCCCCGCCGCAGCCGCCCCGAAGCCGGGCACCACGTCCCCCACCCCACGGGCGCGTCACGCCTCGACCGTGGTGGCGAACAGCTCCTCCCGCGCATGATCGAGCGCGACGAGCAGGGCGCCGCGCAGGATCGGATTGCCCTCGACCTCGGTCACCGCGACCCGGGGGCGGCTGGGGCAGATGCGGGCGACGGCCTCCTCGACCCGGGCCGCGAGGGCGGTGCCGCCGGCGCGGCCGACGTGGCCGCCGAGCACGACGAGGCCGGGGTCGAGCACGACGGCGGTGGCCGCGACGCCGACGGCGAGGCGCATCGCCAGCTCGTCGAGGAAGTCCGCGGCGCCGGTCGCCACGGCGGTGCGCACCACGTGGGCGATCCAGTCCGCGGTGATCTCGTCGGGGATCGTCTCGGCGAGGCCGTAGGAGGCGGCGAGGTTCGCCACCGCCTCGCCGCCGACCAGCCGCTGGAACGATCCGGACTGCGGCTCGCTCACGTCGGTGGGCAGCGGCTCGCCGGGCACCGGAAGCCAGCCGACCTCGCCCGCGCCGCCGGTGACCCCCCGGTGCAGCCTGCCGCCGAGCATCACGCCGAGGCCCTGGCCGATACCGGTCCACAGCAGCACGAAGTCGTCGACGCCGCGGGCCGCGCCGTACGCGCGCTCGGCCACCGCGGCGAGGTTCACGTCGTTCTCGATCATCACGGACCTGCCGAGCACGGTGCGCAGCCGGGCCAGCGCGCCGAGGTGCCAGGCGGGCAGGTCGAAGGAGAAGCGCACCTCACCGGTGGCGGGGTCGACCACGCCGCGGGTGCCGATGACCACGGCGCGCAGCCGGGACAACGCCACGCCCGCGCGCTCGCAGGCGCGCCGCACCGCGTCGTGCACGACGGCGGCCGGGTCGCCGCCGAGGTCCAGGCTGATCTCGGCGACGGTCGTGCCGGTGATGTCGGCGATGCCCGCGGTGACGGTGTCGGGCAGCACGTCGAGCCCGGCCACGTACGCGCTGGAGGGCACGATCGAGTACAGCGCGGCGTTCGGGCCCCGGCCGCCGGGGCGTTCGCCGCTGACCCTGACGAGCCCCTTCCGCTGCAGCCGGTTGAGCAGCTGCCCGGAGGTCACCTTGGACAGGCCGGTGTGCCTGCCCAGCTCGGCCCGGGTGAGCGGGCCGAGGGTGAGGAGGAGCTCCAGGGCCGCGCGATCGTTGAGCTGGCGCAGCAGCCGGGGTGTGCCCGGGCGTCGGGTCAAGATCGGCCCCCTGTCGTCACGGTCGGCGTTCGCATTTTTTAAGAAAGTTTCCTGTTAGTTTAGCCGCTTCCCGGCCCGTGAGAACGGAGACTCCCCGGTACGGCGTGCCTCAGGAGCCCGCGAAGATCGCCTCTCGCGCGTGCTGGAGCGCGGCGAGGACCGCGCCGCGCAGCACCGGGTCCTCGGTCACCGTGGTGGTGACCACCTTGGGGTGGATCGGGCACATCCGGGCGACCGCGTCGGCGACCCGGACGGTGAGCGCGTCTCCCCCGGCCTGGCCCACCTCGCCGGCGAGCACGATCAGCTCGGGGTCGAGCACCACGCACACCGAGGCCACCCCGAGCGCGAGCCGCCGGGCGATCTCGTCGAGCAGCGGCTCGCCCGCCTCCCCGGCCGCGACCGCCGCGCCCACGCACTCGGCCGCGGTCGGCGCGGCGAACCCGTGCTCGGCGGCGAGCTCGCACACCGCGTCCGAGCTCACCAGGGTCTGCAGGCCGCCGCCGAGCGACGGCGGCCGCCCCGGCCGGGACCGCACGTCCTCGGCGAGCGGCACGCCCGGCACCGGCAGGTAGCCGATCTCCCCGGCGCTGCCCGAGTGCCCGCGGTGCAGCCGGCCCCCGAGCACCACGGCCATGCCGATGCCCCGGGCCACCCACACGAGCACGAAGTCGTCGAGCCCGCGGGCCGCGCCCTCGGCCCGCTCCGCGATCGCCGCCAGGTTGACGTCGTTCTCGATGATGACGTGGGTGCGCAGCTCGCGGGCGAGCGCGTCGTGCACCCCCTCGTGCCAGCCGGGCAGGTCGAAGGAGAACCGCACGTCGCCGCTGCGCGGGTCCACCACGCCCGGGGTGCCGATGCCGACCGCGTCGAGCCGGCCCAGCGGCACCTTGGCGGCGCGGGAGGCCTTCGCCAGCGCGCCGCGGATCATCGCCACCGGGTCGGCCGCCGGACGCCCGTCCGGCGTGGTGCCCGCGCCGTACGCGTCCGGGGTGACCCGCGCCCTGCCCCGCACGTCGCCCTTGATGTCGGCGATCGCCGCGGTCACCTCGTCGGGGCCCACGCTCACCCCGCCGACGAACGCTGCGGAGGCCACCACGCCGTACAGCGCCGCGTTCGGCCCGCGGTTGCCGCCCTGCTCGCCGACCACCTCCACCAGCCCGCGCTCCTCGAGCCGGGCCAGCGTCTGGGAGGCGGTCACCTTGGACAGGCCGGTCGCCTCACCGATCTGCCCGCGGGTCAGCGGTCCGGACGTGAGCAGCAGCTCCAAGGCGGCACGGTCGTTGATCTCCCTGAGCAGCCGGGGCACGCCAGGACGTCGCTTCATTCGCCCGCTTTCTTACTCGCCGTCCCCGATGGTTTACCACAGTCCGTAGCCGGCGCCCATGGGGAGGCCCGGCCAACCCGCCTCTAGCAGGCGGGATAATCAACAACATGCGTCTATCCGCCCGAGTCGACTACGCCCTCCGCGCCGCGGCCGAGCTCGCCGCCGCGGGCAGCGGCCCGATCACCGTCGGGGAGCTCGCCAAAGAACAGGAGATGCCGCCCAAGTACCTGGAGAACATCCTGCTGCAGATGCGCCGGGCGGGTCTCGTCCGGGGCCAGCGCGGCCCGGAGGGCGGCTACGTGCTCGCCCGCCCCGCGAGCGAGATCAGTCTCGCGGACGTGATCCGCGCCGTGGACGGTCCGCTCGCCAACGTACGCGGGGAGCGTCCCGAGCACGTCGGCTACACCGGCGCGGCCCAGTCGCTGCAGAAGGTGTGGATCGCGTTGCGGGCGGCCGAGCGGGCCATCCTCGAGGAGGTCACGCTCGAGCACATCGCCTCGGGCGACCTGCCGAAGAAGGTTCTCGAGCTCACCGCCGACCCCGCCGCCTGGGACTGACCGGTGCCCGAGGGCGACGCCGTCCACCGCACCGCGGCACGGCTCCGCGCCGCCCTCGACGGCAGGCCGCTCGTCCGGTCCGACTTCCGCGTGCCCCGGTACGCCACGACCGACCTGTCCGGCCGTACCGTGCTCACCACGGTGTCGTACGGCAAGCACCTGCTCACCCGGATCGACGGCGGCCTCACCGTGCACACGCACCTGCGCATGGACGGAAGCTGGTGGATCCAGCCGGCCGGACGCCGTCTGCCGCCGGGCGACGTGGTGCGCCTGGTGCTCGCGAACGCCGAGCGCCAGGCGGTCGGCGTCCGGCTCGGCGTGGTCGAGCTGCTGCCCACCGAGCACGAGGACCGCGTCATCGGGCACCTCGGCCCGGACCTGCTCGGCCCGAACTGGGATCCCGAGGAGGCGGCGCGCCGGATGCGCCGCCGGCCGGAGGAGACGATCGGGGAGGCGCTGCTCGACCAGCGCAACCTGGCCGGCATCGGGACGATCTGGCGGGCGGAGACGCTGTTTCTCGCCGGGGTCTCGCCCTGGCGTCCGGTGGGCGAGTGCACCGGCCTTGAGGAGATGGTGGCCCGTACGGCACGGCTGATGAGACGCGCGGCCGAACAGGGCCGAGGTCCGGTCACCACCGGTGACCCGCGCCCGGGGCGTGAACTGTGGGTGTACGGCCGCGACCGCCGCCCGTGCCGGCGGTGCGGAACTGCGATAGCGCGTGGGGAGATGGGCTCACGGCCCTACGAACGGCTGGTCTTCTACTGCCCGGTCTGCCAGCCATGGTGAGGTCGCATGAGGTCCCGAGGCACGGGGTGGCGAAGGGCGAGCCGAAGAGCACTCCGTGCGGTCCCGGGCGGGCACGCCCGGTGGAGGTGTCCGCCGTGACCGTGTGATCCGGCGGCGCAACGCGCGCAGGCCGCGCGGCGTCGAGGGGCGGAGCCGGTCAGGCGGCGACCATGTCCTTGACCTCGGGGAAACCGTCGAACTCCGGCCCGGAGATCCCGCCGGGCACGGCGTCCGGGATCGGCAGGCGCTCGCGCTCGGGCACCTCCGCCATCACGGGCGCGTGCTGGAGCTCGGCCAGGGCGAACTGGTCGGACACCTCACGCAGCACCTGCGAGAGCGGCACGCCGAGAGCGCCGCAGATCGACGCGAGCAGCTCGGAGGACGCCTCCTTCTGCCCACGCTCCACCTCGGACAGGTAGCCGAGGGAGACTCGTGCCAAGGTCGAGACCTCGCGCAGGGTGCGACCCTGGCGCACCCGCAGCCGCCGCAGGACGTCACCGAGCAGCTGACGCAGCAGGACCATCTGTCGCTCCCTCCCGAGCGCGGGCGGCGCCTTGGCCACTCCCCGCGCGGCCGGCTCCTGTCGACCGTTCTTAGCGCTCCTCTTGTACATACTCCCCAGCCGCAGATTTGGTTCGTTCGGCCCCTTCGCCGGGGGCGTTACGGGTTGACTCCTCGCCGGTGGCTCACGGACCTCACTCACAGCTCCCACCGTACCTGTAACGACCGACGTGACGGCAGACCAAGGTGGACATGTTCGCTTGGGACGTAACGTGGTAATCAGCCAAATTCGTTCTCTGATCTCGACTCAAGCACGTCACACAACAGGTCAACGGATTCCCGCACGACCTGCAACCGGATCTCGGCGCGGTCCCCGGAGAGCACCGGGTCGCGGTGCCACAGCCGGTCGCCGGGGCCGCTCACCGCGATGTGCACCGTCCCGACGGGTTTGCCGTCCTGCGGGTCCGGCCCGGCCACGCCCGTCACCGCCAGGCCGTAATCGGCCCCGGTGAGCGCGCGCACCCCGGACGCCATCGCCGCCGCCACCCGGGGATCCACCGCGCCCTCCCGCTCCAGCAGATCGGCCGGTACGGCGAGCAGCCGGTGCTTCAGCTCGGTGGCGTAGGCGATCACGCCCCCGCGGAACGCGGCCGACGACCCTGCCGGGAGGGTCAGCGCGGCTCCGATCATGCCGGCGGTGATCGACTCCGCCACGGCCACCGTCCTGCCGGCCTGCACCAACAGCTTCAGCGCCCGCGTGGAGGCGTCCCGCAGCCCCTTATCCACAAACATTTCCATCGCCACCGGCATTCCCAGGACCGAGCCGATCATCACCTGTCTCCGCCGCGGCCGCCGTTCCGGCCGGTCCGGCGGACGGCTCCGCGACGCGGGCCCGCCGCGCCACCTGGCGCAGCCGTACCGCGCGGACGACGTAGTCGGCCCCGGTGACCGTGGTCACGAGCACCGCGGCGCCCATGGTGAGCCAGCGCAAGACCTCCGGTGCCCCGGGGAGCAGGTAGAGCGAGATCGCCAGGACCTGGAGCACGGTCTTGATCTTGCCGCCCCAGCTCGCCGGGATCACGCCGTGCCGGATCACCGCGAACCGCAGCAGCGTGACGCCGATCTCCCGGCCCATGATCAGCATGGTGACCCACCAGGGCAGCTCGCCGAGCACGGACAGGCCGACGAGCGCGGATCCGGTGAGCGCCTTGTCCGCGATCGGATCGGCGATCTTGCCGAAGTCGGTGACCAGCCCGTAGCGCCGGGCGAGCTCGCCGTCGAGCCGGTCGGTGAGCGAGGCGAGCACGAACACCGCCAGCGCCGCGTACCGCCACCTGTCGCCCGGCAGGAACAGCAGCGCCGCGAAGCATGGCACGAGCAACAGCCGGACCACGGTGACGGCGTTGGCGACGTTCCACAGGCTCACCCTGCGGCCCACCACGGGACGCAGCGGCTCGGCACCGGTGCCCGGCTGGTCGGTCACGGCCCGGCCTTGACCTTGGCGATGAGGTCCACGCCCTCGGCGTCGACCGCGACGGCACGGACGAACTGCCCGGGAGCGAGCCCGATGCCCTGGACGGTCACCGACCCGTCCACCTCGGGGCCCTGGTGGTCGGCGCGGCCCTCGAATCCGCCGTCGCCGAGATCCTCCTCGATCAGCACCCGCAACTCCTCACCGATGCGCTCCTCGGCCCGCTGCGCGTTCAGCTCCTCGGCCAGCTCCGCCAGCACCGAGACCCGCTCGTCGATCACGTCCTGGCGGAGCTTGCCGTCGAACCCGGCCGCCTCGGTGCCCTCCTCGTCCGAGTAGCCGAACACGCCGATCACATCCAGCCGCGCCTCCTGGAGGAAGCCTATGAGCTGCTCGAACTCCTCCTCGGTCTCGCCGGGGAAGCCGACGATGAAGTTCGACCGGATGCCCGCCCGCGGGGCGCGCTCGCGGATGCGCTCGAGCAGCCCGAGGAACCGCTCGGGGTCGCCGAACCGGCGCATGCGGCGCAGCACGGTGGGGCTGGCGTGCTGGAACGACAGGTCGAAGTACGGCGCCACCCCCTCGGTGCCCGCGATCACGTCGATGAGGCCGGGCCGCAGCTCGGCGGGCTGCAGGTAGCTGACCCGCACCCGCTCCACGCCGTCGACCGCGGCGAGCTTAGGCAGCAGCTTCTCCAGGGCGCGCAGGTCGCCGAGGTCCTTGCCGTACGAGGTGGAGTTCTCGCTGACCAGGACGATCTCCTTGACCCCCTGCTCGGCGAGCCAGCGGGCCTCGGCGAGCACCTGCTCCGGCGGCCGGGACACGTGCGCGCCGCGGAACGACGGGATCGCGCAGAACGTGCACCGGCGGTCGCAGCCGGAGGCGAGCTTGAGCGAGGCGACCGGCCCGCCGGTGAGCCGCCGCCGCATGAGCCGGGGGCCGCTCGCCGGGGTCGGCACCGCGGCGTCGTCCTCGGCGGCCTGCGGCGCGGTGATGTGGCCGGGCACGTGCCGGGCCTCGCGGTGCCGCTCGACCGGGGTGATCGGGAGCAACCGGCGGCGGTCGCGCGGGGTGTGCGGTTTGACCGGCCGCCCGGCGACCACGTCGTCGAGGACCGCGCCGATGTCGGCGTAGTGGTCGAACGAGATCACGGCCGCCGCCTCGGGCAGCGCCTCGGCGAGCTGCTTGCCGTACCGTTCGGCGAGGCATCCGGCGGCGACCACCTTGGCCCCGGAGTCGGCCGCGGCGAGCAGCGTGTCGATCGAGTCCTGCTTCGCCGACTCGATGAAGCCGCAGGTGTTCACGACGACGACGTCGGGCGTGTCACCGTCGTCGGCGATGCGCCACCCGGCGGCCTCGAGCCGGGCGGCGAGTTCTTCGGAGTCGACCTCGTTCCGGGCACAGCCCAGGGTGACGAGCGAGGCGGTCCGGGACGGGGTACGGCGAGCAGACATGGCGTGCTCTACGGTAGCGGGAGTTACCCACCACGCGGCGCACCTCCCCCGCCCGGATGTGCCTTCGTCGCCTCCGCGGCCGGGCGCCGGCCCTGCTCAGCGGGCCCGCGGCGGGCGGAACGTCCTGGTGACGCGCTCGCCCGGCTCCCCGATCGGGGCGAGGTTCTTGCCGTTGACCTTCAGCCGCACCGCGGCCGCGTCGTCCACGGTGACCGTGATCCTGCCCTTCGCCCGCCACTCGGAGGTGCTCCCGGCCATCAGGTCGCCCCGGAACAGGCGCTTGCCGTCCGCGTCCCGGACCACCAGCCGGGTGGTGCGGTCCGCGGTGACCTGGAGCGTGACCTCGGGCACGACGGCGGCGGGCGGCCGGGACGGCACGGCGGACGGCGCCGCGGCCCGGCTCGGGGTCGCGGCGGGCTGGGCGGGGGCGCGGCGCAGGTCGGCGGACTCCACCCCGCCGCCGGTGCCGCTGAGCAGCCGCGCGATGCCGAACGCCACGACGAGGATGAGCAGGAAGGCCAGCGCCGTGGTCCAGTTCACGGTGCGGCGTTCCCGCAGCTTGATCGGTATCTCGGCGAGGAAGACCTCGGCAGCGCGGACCGGCTTGGGCGCCCCGCCGCACTGCTCGTCGTACTCCTGCAGGATCGGCCCCGGGTCGAGCCCGATCGCCCGGGCGATGTTGCGGATGTGGCCGCGGGTGTAGAAGTCGCCGCCGCTCATGGAGAAGTCGTCGTGCTCGATGGCGCGGATCACCGGCTCCCGGATGCGGGTGCGGAGGCTCAGCTCGGCCACGGTCAGGCCGGCCTCCTCGCGGGCGCGCGCCAGCTTCGCCCCGACGCCGCGCGGCCGCGCCTCGCCGTCCCGCACGGCGGTCGCGCCGCCGCGCGTGCCGGCCGTACCGGTCCTGCCGGTGACGCCGCCGCGCGTGCCGGCCGCCGGCGTGCCGACGGCGCCGAGCCGCGTCATGCCCGGCTTCACGTCCGCCGCGGCACCCCGGGCGGTGTCGCCCGCCGTCGCGCCGGGCCGCCGCCCGTCGGCCGCTCCGATGTCCCTCATCTCGGCTCTGACCTCGGAGCCGGCGATGCCGCTCGCGCCGCCGCTTCCGTGGCCGCTCCCCCCGACACTCTCCGTGACGCCTTCGGTGTTGCCGCTCATGGGCGCCTCCCGCTGTTCCCCCCGCGCCCGGCGCACTTTCGATCACTGTCGTCTCTGTCGTACCCGCCACAACGAAATGTAGTCATTCGCATTCAATCAGTGATTGAAGGGCGGGTCGCGTGGCGCGGTGCACCGCGCAAAGGGTCGGTACGGCCGGCAGGCGGTGCCGTACGCGGCGCTATTCGCCGCGCAGCGAGGCGAGCAGCCCGGGCAGCTCGTCGGGCTTGACGAGGACCTCGCGGGCCTTGGAGCCCTCGCTGGGGCCCACCACGCCGCGGCTCTCCAGCAGGTCCATGAGCCGGCCCGCCTTGGCGAAGCCGACCCGCAGCTTGCGCTGGAGCATCGAGGTCGAGCCGAACTGGGTGGTGACGACGAGCTCGGCGGCCTGCAGCAGCAGCTCGAGGTCGTCGCCGATGTCCTCGTCGATCTCCTTCTTCGCCTTGGCCCCGCCGAAGACGTCCTCGCGGTACTCGACCTGCATCTGCGCCTTGCAGTGCGCGACGATGTCCGCGATCTCCTTCTCGGAGATGTACGCGTTCTGCAGCCGCATCGGCTTGCTCGCGCCCATCGGCAGGAAGAGCGCGTCACCCTGGCCGACGAGCTTCTCGGCGCCCGGCTGGTCGAGGATGACCCGCGAGTCGGCGAGGCTGGAGGTGGCGAACGCGAGCCGGGACGGCACGTTCGCCTTGATCAGGCCGGTGACCACGTCGACCGACGGCCGCTGGGTGGCGATCACCAGGTGGATGCCGGCGGCCCGGGCGAGCTGCGTGATCCGCACGATGGAGTCCTCCACGTCGCGCGGGGCCACCATCATGAGGTCGGCGAGCTCGTCGATGATCACCAGCAGGTACGGGTACGGCCGGTAGACGCGCTCGCTGCCGGGCGGCGGGGTGAGCTTGCCCGCGCGCACCGCCTTGTTGAAGTCGTCGATGTGGCGGAACCCGGTGGCGGCGAGGTCGTCGTACCGGCGGTCCATCTCGCCGACCACCCACTCGAGGGCCTCGGCGGCCTTCTTCGGGTTGGTGATGATCGGCGTGATCAGGTGCGGGATGCCATCGTACGCGCTCAGCTCCACCCGCTTGGGGTCGACGAGCACCATGCGCACCTCGTCCGGGGTGGCGCGCATGAGGATCGAGCTGATCAGCCCGTTGATGCAGGTCGACTTGCCCGCGCCGGTGGCGCCCGCGATGAGGATGTGCGGCATCTTCGCGAGGTTCGCCACGATCGTGCGGCCCTCGACGTCCTTGCCCAGACCGACGATCATCGGGTGGTGCTCGGCCGCCGCCACCGGCGAGCGCAGCACGTCGCCGAGGGACACCAGGTCCTTGTCGGTGTTGGGGATCTCCACCCCGATCGCCGACTTGCCCGGGATCGGGGACAGGATGCGCACGTCGGCCGACTTGACCGCGTAGGCGATGTTCTTGGTCAGCGCGGTGACCTTCTCCACCTTCACGGCCGGGCCGAGCTCGATCTCGTACCGGGTGACCGTGGGCCCGCGGGTGAACCCGACCACCTGCGCGTCGATGCCGAACTGCTCGAGCACGCTGGTGAGCGCCTCGACCACCATGTCGTTCGCCTTGGTGCGCGGCTTCGGCGGCGTGCCGGGGCGCAGCAGGCCGAGGTCCGGCAGCGTGTACGAGCCCGTGTGAGGCGACAGGACGAGCTGCTCGACCTTGCGCGGGGCGGGCGTGGGCAGCGGCGGCTCGCTGCGCGGCTTGGGCTCGGGCGGCGGGGCCTGGTCCTCGTCCGCGAGCCCCGGGATGATCTCCGGCGCGTGCGCCTCGCTCGCCGCCTCCTTCTCCGCGATCACCGGGCTGTCGTACGGGCGGTCGCTCTCGCCCGGCTCGGGGACCACGGGCTCCCGCCGGGGCCGCTTGGCACGCCGCTCGGCGGCGGGCCTGCCCTCCTCGTCACCGCCGCGGCGCTGCCGGGACCGGCCACGGCCGCGGGCCGTACCCCGCTCGAAGAGCATGTGCCGGATGTCGGCGAGCCGCTCCGGGATCCGGTACACGGGGGTCGCGGTGATCACCAGCACGCCGAACCCGGACAGCATGAGCAGCAGCACGATCGTGATGAACGACGGCAGGATGCTGTCCGGCGGCGCCGAGACGAGGAACCCGAGCAGGCCGCCGGCCTCGGACACCGCGTCCATGCCGTCGTTCGGCCCGCCCGACGGGTACGGCGTGCCGTGCGCGACGTGCACGATGCCGAGCACGCCGAGCATGAGAGCGGTCCAGCCGATGCTCATCCGGCCGGTGTCCTGGCTCTGGTCCGGGTGGCGCAGCAGCCGCCAGGCCAGCGCGGCGAGCATGATCGGCAGCGCCCAGGCGAGCGAGCCGAACACCCCCCGGGTCACGGCGTTCACCGTGGACGAGACCGCGCCGGTCGGGGTGCGCCAGATGAGCGCGGCGAGCGTGATCGCGCCGGCGAGCACCGCGAGCCCGAGGCCGTCCCGCCGGTGCTCCGGGTCGAGTTCCCGCGCCCCCTGCCCCACGGCCCGTACGGCACCGCCGATCGTGTTGGCGAGCAGCAGCCACAGCCCGACGATGAGCTTGCCGATCGCGGTGACCAGCCAGCCGATCGGGTCGGAGTGGGCGTGTACCGGCCTGCGGGCCGGGGCGCGCCCCGTTGTGCGGGCACCCGCCCGCTTGGCCGTACGTGCGGATGCCCCGCCTCTCGCTGGGGCTGACCCTCGGGAGGACTTGGCACGGGCCGCCGATCCCCTCGGCTTCCCGTCGGACGCACGGGTGGCCATGATCCGAGGCTAGCGAAGCATCCCCGGCAAGTGACGGAGGCACGCGGGAAGCATCCCGAGTGCTCCTGAATCCCACCTTTCGCTAACCTGTTTCAACACATAAATCTGTATTCCATTACATGGAACGATCCGCCTGCGGGCCTGACCACGCGGCCGGACGCCGCAGTGCCTCCGGGACGCCGTGGGGCGAAGGGAGCACGCCATGGACGTCGTCGTGATCGGTGAGCCGCTGGTGGAGTTCTCCGCGGCCCGCCCGCTCACCGAGGCCGTCGACTTCCGCCTCTCCTTCTCCGGTGACGCGTTGAACGCCGCCGTCGCCGCCGCGGCCACGGGCGCGCACGTCGCCCTCGTCACCCGCGTGGGCCGGGACGAGTTCGGCGCGCGCCTGGTCGCCTTCGCCGCCGCGCACGGCGTCGACACCCGCTGGATGCTCCCCGGCGACGGCCCCACCGGCGCCTACGCCGTCGGCGCCGACCCCACCGGCGAACGCGCCTTCGCCTACCTGCGCGCGGCCAGCGCCGCCTCCCGCATGACCCCGGCCGTCCTCGACGACGTCCCGCTGCACGCCGCCCGCGTCCTGCTCGTCAGCGGCATCACCGCCGCCATCTCCCCCACCTGCGACGACCTGGTACGGCACGCCGTACGCCGGGTCCGCGAGTCCGGCGGCCAGGTCGTCTACGACCCGAACTTCCGCTCCCGCCTCACCACCGCCCGGGCGGCCCGCGCCACCCTCGCCGCCGTCGCCCCGCAGGCCACCCTGCTCACGCCGTCCTGCCCCGGCGACAGCACCGCCCTCCTCGACACCGCCGACCCGGCCGAGGCCGCCCGCGCCTGCCACCGCCTCGGCACCCCCGCGGTCGCCGTCACCCAGGGCCCCGACGGCGTCCTCCTCAGCACCGCCGGCGAACCGCCGCTGACGATCCCCGCCTTCCCGGCCCGCGAGATCGTCGACCAGACCGGCGCGGGCGACGCCTTCGCCGGCACCCTCGCCGCCCGCCTCGCCCGCGGCGAGCCCCTCCCCGACGCCATCCGCGCAGGCATGGCCGCCGCCGCCATCTCCCTGTCCGGCCAGGGCGGCACCGGGCGCATCGCCGCCCCGGCGGAGGTGGACGAACTCCTGCGGATGCCACTCCCCCCGGCCGCAGGACGCGACCGAGCGCGATCGACGTCGTAGGCGTCACGGCCATACTCGGTTGCGCCTCAAGCCCAGAGGTCGCCGCGCTTCCCTGCTGCGCGAGATAGCCGAGCCCGTGGTCATTCAGCGAAATCGAACTCGCCTTCCTTGACACCCGCGATGAACGCCTGCCACTCCTCGCGGGTGTACACGATCACCGCACCATCAGGGCGACGGCTGTGACGCACCGCGACACGACCCGAACCATCGGCCAGAGGCCCCACCTCGACGCAGTTGCCACCGCCGTTATCGCTCTTCGAACTCTTACGCCAGGAGATTTTGGCCAGCTCTTCGAGGGTGAGAGCATCGCACGGCGTACTCATCACGATTCTCCTCTGACCTCAGGAGAAGTCGAACTCGCCTTCCTTGACACCCGCGATGAACGCCTGCCACTCCTCGCGGGTGTACACGATCACCGCACCATCAGGGCGACGGCTGTGACGCACCGCGACACGACCCGAACCATCCGCCAGCGGTCCTACCTCGACGCAGTTCCCGCCGCCACCGTCGCTTTTCGTACTCGTGCGCCAGGCGATCCCGGCCAGTTCATCCCGGCCAAGCGCGTCCTGTCGCGTACTCACCGCATCTCCTTTGCGATCTCAGAAGAAGTCGAATCACCCTCTTTGACGCCCACGATGAACGCCCATTCGTCCCGGGTGTACACGATCACCGCGCCATTCGGATGACGGCTGTGACGGACCGCGACACGCCCGGACCCGTCGGCCAGACAGCCTGCCTCGACACAGTTTCCGCCGCCACCCTCGCTCTTGGTGCTGATGTGCCAGGCAACGCGATCCAGTTCCTCTCGCGTGAGTGCGCGCAGGACGTTTGCCTCGCTCACCGAAGCCCTTCTGCCACAGCTGTTACAAACTCAAATCCTTTTTCTGTTGATCAAGCGCAAGCTTCAACAGCTAATCATATATCAGAGTAAATCGACTGTGTCAGATGACTCCAGATAGTTTGATCCGTAGGGCGTGTCCACGCACACAAGCTCGGGATAAGATCTGGAAGTGTCAGAATACGAATGCTCGGCCACAATGGCGTGAGCGCCTGCGGTGAACGGAAGTATGCGATCGTCTCTATCTCCTCACGCCGCCTGATCGGCTAGACGGAGGAGCTGGTTCCTCATGCACTCCGGACCTCAGATGGAGATGGCCCGGCGTAGGACACCCCTATCGATGATCATGGTCAGCCGCGGCGGGTTCTCCTGAGCAAGGAGGCGCTGCCGCTCCACGCGCAATTCGAGCCACCGCTCACGTTGCTTGGGAGTGCGTCGAAGTCGGCCGCCTGAATGGCGTACCACGCCTATTCATTTGCCTGGAGCAGCCCGAGCACCAGGGTGTTGTCGACGGTCCGGATCTCCCATGCCCGCGATTCGAGCCATACGTCGGCATGTCCCCGCAGCAGTACGGCGTGGTCTTCGCCGTCAACGCGTTGGGCGCGGCGCGGCGGCCCAGGTGAACGGCAGGCTGGTGCGCCGCTTCCATCCGCGCAAACTGCTCGGGGTGGGGGTGGCCGCCGCGCCCGTGGGCGGCGTCGCGCTCCTCGTGGTGGTCACCGGCGGGGACCTGTGGCCGCTGCTCGCGGCCCGGTTCCTCGTGGTCACCAGCCGTGGGGCTGGTGATGCCGAACGCACCGGCCCTCGCCCTGCACGACCACGGCGGGAACGCGGGGGCGGCCGCAGCGCTGGTCGGCTTCGCCCAGTTCGTCGTCGGCGGCCTCATCGCGCCACTTGCCGGGGACGACTTGCGCTCCCCGCTCGGCCCCGCCAACGGGTACGACGGGCGGCGGGACCGCGCACCAGCCGGTGCGCCGTGCCGTACCGGACCGGCCGGGTCAGGAGCGGATGGTGAGCGGGGCGCCGAGGGCCTGGGAGGCCTCGCGGGCCGCGGCGGCGACCTCGGGGCCGAGGGCCTCCAGGTCCTCGCGGGAGGCGTCGAGGGCGAGGGCGGAGACGGAGATGCCGCCGATGACGCGGCCGGTGTGGTCGAAGACGGGGGCGGCGACGCAGCGGACGCCGGGCTCGTTCTCCTCGTCGTCGATGGCGTAGCCGCGGGCGCGGACACCGGCCAGATGAGCGAGCAGGTCCTCGTCGCTGGTGAGGGTGTTGGGGGTGCGCGGCTCCAGGCGGGTGCGGGCCGCGATCCCCAGCACCTCCTCGTCGCTGAGCTGGGCGAGGATCGCCTTCCCGATCGCGGTGGAGTGCAGGCACAGGCTCATGCCGACCCGGGAGGTCATCTGGTACGGCCGGCGGCCCTCGAGCTTCTCCACGTACACGGCCTCGTCGCCGTTGCGGATGGCGAGGTGCGTGGTGTACCCGGTGCGGTCGTGCAGCGCGCGCAGCGCGGCCGCCGCCTGCCGGGCCGGGTCGAAGCGGTTCATCGCCCGCGCGGCGAGGGTGAGGATGCGCGGCCCCGGCTCGTAGCCGCCGGAGCCGTCCGGCCGGGCGAAGCCCCACTCGACCAGCGACTGCAGGACGCGGTGCGCGGTCGACTTCGACACCCCGGCCGCGGCCGCGATGTCGGTGAGCCGTTGACGCTCGGCGACGGCCTCCAGCACGGCCAGCGCCTTGTCGATCGAACTGCCTTCCCGCACCACGCATCGAGCCTACTCGCGGCGCCTCCCCGGTGGGATCCGAGGCGACGGGCACCCGAGGAGGGAGAGGACGCTGAGACGGGAGCAATCCGTTGCAGATTGTGCACGAATAGTTATCACAACCGGTTACGCAAAGCATCGGTCTGGTGGCGTTGCGTGGTTACGCTGCTCTCATGCCGGACGCCCAGCCCCTGGAACCCACTGATCCGGCCCGGCTCGGGCCGTACCGGTTGACCGGACGCATCGGCTCGGGTGGCCAGGGGGTCGTGTATCTCGGCGAGGCCGAGGACGGTTCCGCCGTCGCGATCAAGTTGTTCCACGCCTCGCTCGGCGCGGACCGCACGCTTCGCGACGCGTTCACCCGCGAGCTGGAGGCCGCCAAGCGGGTGGCCCGGTTCTGCATCGCCCAGGTGCTCGATTCGGGCATGGTCGGCGACCGCCCGTACATCGTGAGCGAGTACGTGCCGGGCCCGTCGCTGCATGCGGTGGTGGCCGAGGAGGGCCCGCGCACGGGTGGCGCGCTCGACCGGCTCGCGATCAGCACCGCGACCGCGCTCGTCGCGCTGCACGACGCCGGTGTGGTGCACCGGGACTTCAAACCGCAGAACGTGCTGCTCGGCCCGGACGGGCCGCGCGTGATCGACTTCGGCATCGCCCGCGCGCTCGCCGCGACCGGAACCGTGACGACCGCGGTGGTGGGCACGCCCGCCTACATGGCCCCGGAGCAGTTCAAAGGGGGCGAACTCGGCCTCGCCGTGGACGTGTTCTCCTGGGCGGCCACGATGGCGTTCGCGGCCACGGGGCGCCCGCCGTTCGGCGCGGACTCGCCGGCCGCGATCATGAACCGGGTGCTGAACGAGCCGCCGGACCTCGGCGGCGTGGAATCCCCGCTGCGGGACCTGCTCGCCGAGTGCCTCGCCAAGAACCCGGCGGACCGGCCGTCCGCGCACCGGATCCTCGACCGGCTGGTACGGCGCAACGGGCACGCGGCCGCGGAGAGCGGCGCGCCGGACATCCCGCCGGCGGCCGCGCCAGTGGCGGAGGTCGACGCGGCGGACCGAAAGGCCTCGGCGGGCGGGGCCACCGGCCCCAAGGACGACACCGGCGCCCGGCGGCGCAGTCGGCTGCTGCCGGTCGCCGCGGCGGCGGCCGCGGTGACGGCGGGGGCGGCGATCGTGCTGGCGAACCCGTCGGCGTTCGGCCTGTGGCCGGGCGGCCAAGAGCGCGCGGCACCGGCCGTCCCGCGGTCCTCCGGCACCGCGATACCATCCCCCACGGGCGCGTCACCGACCGGCACCGGCGGCTCCACCGGTCGCGGCGCCGGGGCCACCGCCCCCGGCGTACCGGTCGAATCCCCCCGGGCCGCCTCCAGGGGCGTGGCCACCTCGCGGCCCATCGCGCGGCCCACGGGCCCCGGATCGACGCCCACCTCGGGACCGTCGTCGAAGCCGTCCGCCGGGCCCACCGAGACGCCTGCCGGGACGCCCACGTCGGCCCCCACCCCGGACGAGACGACGCCGCCCGCGACCTCGCCGCCCCGGCCCGTCGAGCTCGGCCCGGTACGTCTCACGAGGTACTGCCGGTCGCTCGGCTGGGAGTGGGCGGAGTACCGCACCTGGCCGCAGCCCGGCGCCTACTGCGTGACGCGGCGGGGTGAGACGATGCCGCTCAGCCCGGAGCAGCGCGACGAGGCGTGTCGCCGGCGGTACGGCGAGCCGAAGGCGTTCCACCGCTACCGGGGCCGGGCCAACTGGTGCTACGTCCACGTCTGACGGCCCGGACGCGACGGCGGGCCGACCCGCCCCGGCCGGTGCGGGCGCATCGGCCGGGGAGCCCGGCCGGTGTCAGACCTCGATCACCACGGGGATGATCATCGGCCGGCGGCGGAAGGTCTCGTTCACCCACCGGCCCACGGTGCGCTTGACCACCCGGCGGATCTGCTGCGAGTCGGTGACGGCGTTCGCCGCCGCCTCCTCCAGCGCCTGCTCGATCTGCGGGATGATCTCGTCGAACGCCTCGACGGCGATGCCGGAGCCGCGGGCGTGGATCTCGGGGCCGCCGAGCAGCTTGCCCGTGGTGGAGTCGATCGCGATGACGATCGAGACGAAGCCCTCGTCGCCGAGGATGCGCCGGTCCTTCAGCGCCACGTCGGTGACGTCGCCGACCGAGGTGCCGTCCACGTACACGTAGCCGCACGGCACCGCGCCGGTGATCCGGGCGCGGCCGTCGACGAGGTCGACGACGACGCCGTCCTCGGCGATGACGATGTTCTCCTCCGGCACGCCGGTGAGCGCGGCGAGCTTGGCGTGCGCCCGCATGTGCCGCCACTCGCCGTGGATCGGCATGAAGTTCGACGGGCGGGTGAGGTTGAGCACGTACAGCAGCTCGCCGGCGGCGGCGTGGCCGGAGACGTGCACCAGGGCGTTGCCCTTGTGCACGACCTTCGCCCCCCAGCGGGTGAGCCCGTTGATGACCTTGTTGACCGCGGTCTCGTTGCCCGGCACGAGCGACGAGGCGAGCAGCACGGTGTCGCCCTCGGTCACCCGGATCGGGTGGTCGCGGTTCGCCATCCGGGACAGCGCGGCCATCGGCTCGCCCTGGGAGCCGGTGCAGATGAGCACCACCTCCTCCGGCGGCCACTCCTCGATCTCCCGCGAGTCGACCAGCAGGCCGGCCGGGACGCGCAGGTAGCCGAGGTCGCGGGCGACGCCCATGTTGCGCACCATCGAGCGCCCGATGAACGCGACCTTGCGCCCGTGCGCCTCGGCGGCGTCGAGCACCTGCTGGACGCGGTGCACGTGCGAGGCGAAGCAGGCGACGATGATGCGCTTGGACGCGGCGCGGAACACGTCGTCGATGACCGGCGCGATGTCCCGCTCGAAGGTGACGAACCCGGGCACCTCGGCGTTCGTCGAGTCCGACATCAGCAGGTCCACACCCTCGGCACCGAGCCGGGCGAAGCCCGCCAGGTCGGTCAGCCGCCCGTCCATCGGGAGCTGGTCCATCTTGAAGTCGCCGGTGTGCAGCACGAGCCCGGCCGGGGTGCGGATCGCCACCGCCAGGGCGTCCGGGATCGAGTGGTTGACCGCGAAGAACTCGAGGTCGAAGGGTCCGAACCGGTCGCGCTGGCCCTCGGCCACCTCGACCCGCACGGGCTTCATGCGGTGCTCGGCGAGCTTGCTCTCCACCAGCCCGAGGGTGAGCCGCGAGCCGACGAGCGGGATGTCGGGCCGCTCCCGGAGCAGGTACGGCACGGCGCCGATGTGGTCCTCGTGCGCGTGGGTGAGCACGCAGGCGACGACGTCGTCGAGCCGGTCCCGGATGTAGTCGAAGTCCGGCAGGATCAGGTCGACGCCCGGCTGCTCGGGGTCGGGGAAGAGCACGCCGCAGTCGACGATGAGCAGGCGGCCGTCGAACTCGAAGACCGCCATGTTGCGGCCGATCTCCCCCAGACCGCCGAGGGCCACGATGCGCAGGCCGTCCTTCGGCAGCGCGGGAGGCGGACCCAGTTCAGGGTGCGGATGACTCATACATCTCCATCAGTTTGTGTCCATGACCTTTACTCCACTTGCCACGAGGTCGGCGCGAAGCATCTCGATCTCCTGGGGCGTGGCGTCGACCAGCGGAGGCCGCACGTGCCCGCCGGTCTGGCCCACCAGGTTGAGGGCCGCCTTCGCCATGATCGCCCCCTGGGTGCGGGTCATGATCCCCGCGACCACGGGCAGCAGCTGCCGGTGGATCTCGGCGGCGGCGTCGACCCGCCCCTCCCGGTAGTGCTCGATCATCGCGGCGAGCCGGTCGCCCACGACGTGCCCGACGACGCTGACGAACCCGGCCGCCCCGATCGACAGCCAGGGCAGGTTGATCAGGTCGTCGCCGGAGTAGAACGCCAGGTCGGTGGCGGCCATCACCTGCGAGGCCGCGAACAGGTCGCCCTTGGCGTCCTTGACCGCGACGATGCGCGGGTGCGCGGCGAGCCGGATCAGGGTGTTCGTCTGGATCGGCACGCCGGTGCGTCCGGGGATGTCGTAGAGCATCACCGGGAGACCGGTCGCGTCGGCGATCGCGGTGAAGTGTCGGTAGATCCCCTCCTGCGGGGGCTTGTTGTAGTAGGGCGTGACCAGCAGAAGCCCATGGGCGCCCGCGCGCTCCGCGGCCTTGGCCAGCTCGATGCTGTGGGCGGTGTCGTTGGTGCCCGCGCCCGCGACGACGGTGGCCCGGTCGCCGACCGCCTCGATGACGGCCCGCAGAATGCGGTCCTTCTCCTCGTCGCTGGTGGTCGGGGACTCACCGGTCGTGCCGCTCACGATAAGGCCGTCGTTGCGCTGCTCGTCCACGAGGTAGACGGCGGTCCGCTGCACTGCGTCGTAGTCGACCGCTCCATCGGCGGTGAACGGGGTGACCATCGCGGTCAGCATGCGGCCGAAGGGGGCGCCTGAAGTTCCTGTTGGCGATGCCATAAAGGGAACGGTACCCGGAACCGGCGAAACGGTGGACCCCGCCACCCGGGTTCCCGGCACGCGCCGACGGCCCCTGGCAGGGCCGCCGCCTGCGGGAACGCCCGCCCGCCGCGCCCGGCCGTACGCGCCCCGGAGTCGGCGTGGCGCGCCGCCCGGGCACGAAAAGAGACCGTCGATATGTGCTCGGGGGTACACACATCGACGGCCTCTACCCGTGAATCGTCCGGGCTTACCTCGGTGTTACACGGGAACCGGAGAGAATTTTCCTGCGGCGGGCTTACCCGCTTTCACCCGTGGGATCATCCGCCATATCCGTCCGGTCCACCACACGACGCCGTTCTGGAACGGTCGTACGGTCTTTCCCTAGGCTTTAGGCAAAGTTGGCGCTCCACCCACCCCCACTACGCAGTGTCGTCCAATGCACTCGACAGGATTGGCATTCGCCAAGGCGGCCCGCCGCGCCGGGCGCTGCGGGTGTGTGGCGCCGCGGGACCGGCGGCATCCGCCCCGGTCGCGACCGAGCGGAACCCAGGGATGGACCAGTGGCCAGCTCCGATCCGGTTTACCTGCGGGTCGTCGAGGACCTGCGTCGGCAGATCATCGACAGCACGTTACCCCCGGGGGCTCCGATCCCCTCGCGGGTGCAGCTCACCCAGCGGTACGGCGTCGGCGAGACCGCGGCCCGGCACGCGCTCCGGGTGCTCGCCCAGGAAGGCCTCATCGTCGGCCGGGTGGGCGCCGGGCACTACGTGCGGGAACGCCCGGTGCTGTCACCGTTACGCCGATCACGGTTCGCTGACCCGCACGACCTGTTCACCACGGACATGCAGGCCCACGGGCGCCGCGCCACGTGGGACTGGCGGTCCGAACTGGTGGACGCCACCCCCGACATCGCGCGCCGGCTGAAGCTCGACACCTCCGCGCCGGTGCTGCGCACCACCTGCGTGCTGCGCGGGGACGGCCGCCCGCTGCAGCTCGTCACCTCCTACGAAACGGCCGAGTTCAGCGAGGGCGGGCCGCTGCCCCAGGAGGGCACCGGCGCCCGCACGGCGCTCAGCGCCCGCATGGCCGCCGCCGGGGTGCCGATCACCGCGGCGAGCGAGGACGTCTACGTCCGGGTCCCCCGGCCGGACGAGAGCGACCGGCTCGAGCTTCCCGCCGGCACCCAGGTGCTGCACCTCGAACGTACCCACTGGTCCGGCGACCGCCCGGTCGAGACGAGCGACATCGTGGTGCCGGGCGACAAGTTCCGCCTCACCTACACGATCCCGATATCCGACCCGATACCGGGCGCCTGACCGCGCGAGCCGCCTCGTCGCACGGCCACGCCCGCGGGCGCGATCCCGCGAGGGCCCCGGACGCGGTACGGCCCGGCGAACACGGGCCGTACCCGGCGTCAGAACACGGGGATGATGTCCTCCGGATCGGTGACGTCGACCTTGACGCCGTCGATGTCGAGCTCCGGGATCGCGGGGAACTCGATGCCCCAGCGCTCGACGATGGCCCGCACCTTGGCCATCGCCTGGCGCCAGTTCTCGGCCTGCCGGTCGTGGTCGAGCACGCCGAGCCCGGCGTCGCGGGCGTGGTCGATCAGCACCCGGTGGTTGGCGAGGAAGTACGGCGGCAGGTCCCAGAACTCGTCCGGCGGCTCCCATAGGATCATCGAGAGGAACACGAAGCCGGCGCGGAGCTGGCGGGTGATGACGCCCTTGACCTCGTCGGTGAGCCCCGGCCACTCCTTCTCGAGGATCGTCATGCAGATCTGCAGGTGGCGGGACTCGTCCCGGCCGATCCGCCGGAACATCTCGGCGAACAGCCGGTGCCGGGTGGCCGCCGCCATGCCGCGGAACAGCGTGGAGGCGGCCATCTCGCCCATCATGAAGCTGGTGAACAGCACCGGCAGGGTGTATCTGCCGAGGGCGGCGCTGTAGCCGTTCCAGTACCGCCCGCCGTTGTGGTACAGCCAGGCGATGTTGTTGTGGGCGGCCCGCTCCAGGTCGGTGACCGGTTTCCAGTCGAGCGGGCCGCCCGGCCACAGCCGGGTGATCGCCCGCTGGCAGCACTCCTCGTGGTTCATCTCGTCCCGCGTGATCGAGAAGAAGCACTTGCGGACCGGGTCCTCCTGGTGCTTCTCGAACGCGTGGACGGTGGCCCGGGCGAACACCGCGGGCCCGCTCGCGTCGAAGTTCGCCAGCACCGAGAACCAGTACATGACGCCGAGCCGCTGCTCGGGGGTGAACGCGGCGGGGTCGAGCTCGTCCCAGGGCAGGTCGGCGGGGTTCCACACGGCCCGCTTGGCCTTCTCGTAGATCGCGGCGAGCTTGGCGGTCTCGACGCGCCACTCGATCGGAAAGATGTTCGGCTGGGGGATCTCGGGTGCGGGCAGGAAACCGCCCTCGGGAACCGTCACCTCGGCCATGCCGCCCTCCCGCGCGGTGATGTGACACATTCACGTCTATCGTGCGCTTTGGCGTAACAAAGTGCAATGGGTCACAGTGCGGAGGATCCGGCGGGCCTCACCGGAGCCGTTGGGTGAGCGCCACGCAACCGAGCACGGCGACCGCGCCGAGCACGGTGACCGGGCCGACGTGCTCGCCGACGAGCAGCCAGGACCAGACCAGGGTGAGCAGGGGCTGGAGGAGCTGGGTCTGCCCGGCCCGCGCGATGCCGCCCCGGGCGAGGCCCGCGTACCAGGGGATGAAGCCGAGGAACGAGGACACCACGCCGGCGTAGGCGAGCCCGGCGAGCGCGTCCGGGGCCGGCCGTACCTCGGTGACCAGGGCGAGCACCACGGTCGCCGGGACGGTGACCGGCGCGGCGAGCACGAGCGCGTGGGAGATCACCTGCCAGCCCGGCCGGTTCCGGGTGAGCCGCCCGCCCTCGGCGTAGCCGATCCCGGCGGACACCAGCCCGCCGACGAGCAGCAGGTCGGAGAGGGTGAAGTGGCCGCCGCCCTGGCTGAGGGTGAACACGGTGACCGCCACCGCACCGGCCGCTGCCGCGGCCCAGAACGACACACGCGGCCGCTCCCCGGCCCGTGCCACCGCGACGGCCGCGGTGGCGGCGGGCAGCAGCCCGGTCACCACCGCCGCATGCGCGGAGCTCGCCCCCAGGTCGAGAGCGAGGCTGCCGAACAGCGGGAAGCCGAGCACCACGCCGAGCACGATCAGTCCGTACGAGCGCCACTCGGCCCGGGGCGGCAGCAGGGGCGCTCCGACCGCGAGGAGGCACGCCGCGGCGATCACAAAGGCTATCGAGGCCCGGCCGAGCGCGACGAGGTAGGGGTCGAAACCGCGCAGCGCGAGGGCCGTGGCCGGGAAGGAGCCGGAGAACGTTGCAACGCCGACGAACGCGAGGGCGGTGCCCTGCCAGGCGCGGGCGGTGGAGGAGCGGGAGACCGCTACTCGGTCGATTTCAGTAGCGATATCGTTACCTCTCATGAAAAAGGATAGCAGTATCGATCGGCTCGCGGCGATCCTGCGGGCCGAGGTGGACCGGCTGCGGCCCGGCGACCGCCTGCCGTCCAGCCGGGAGCTCGTCGCCCGGTTCGGGGTGAGCCCGGTCACCGTGTCCCGGGCGCTGGCGCAGCTCGCGGCCGAGGGCCGGGTGGTCACCCGGCCGGGCAGCGGAACGTTCGCCGCGCCGCGCCCGGCGGGCCGCGCCGAGGCCGCCGACCTCTCCTGGCAGACGGTGGCGCTCGGCGACCGGGTGATCGACGACACCGGGGTCGCCGCCCTGCTCGCCCAGCCGCCGGACGGGGTGATCCCGCTCGTCGGCGGCTACCTCCACCCGAACCTGGTGCCGGCCCGGGAGCTCGCCGCCGCGGCCGGGCGGGCCGCGCGCCGCCCGGAGACCTGGCTGATGCCGCCGCTGTCCGGGGTGGCCGGGCTGCGCCGCTGGTTCGCCACCGAGCTCGGCGGCGACGTCACCGCCTCGGACGTGCAGGTGGTCGCGGGCGGCCAGGCCGCGCTCGCCCACGCCTTCCGCGCGCTCGCCGCCCCCGGGCAGCCGGTGCTGGTGGAGACGCCGACGTACCCGGGCGCGCTCGCCGCGGCGAAGGCGGCCGGGCTGCGCCCGGTGGCGGTGCCGATCGACGCCGACGGGGTGCGTCCCGACCTGCTCGCCGAGGCGTTCGCGGTGACCGGGGCGCGGCTGTTCTACTGCCAGCCGACGCTGCACAACCCGACCGGGGCGACCCTGCCGCGGGAGCGCCGGGAGCAGGTGCTCGCGGTGGCGCGCGCGGCGGGCGCGTTCGTGATCGAGGACGACTACGCCCGGTACCTCGCGCTCGGCCCGACCCCGCCGCCGCTCGTCACCCTCGACACGCACGGCGTCGTGGTGCACGTGCACTCGCTGACGAAGATCACCTCCCCGAGCCTGCGGGTGGCCGGGCTGGTCGCCCGCGGCCCGGTCGCGCACCGGCTGCGGGCCGCGCGGCTCGTCGAGTCGTTCTTCGTCGCCCGCCAGCTGCAGGAGACCGCGCTGGAGTTCCTCGAGTCCCCGGCCTGGCGGCGGCACCGCGCCGCGATCACGGCCGAGCTCGCCGCCCGCCGCGACGCGCTCGCCGGGGCGGTCGCCCGGTACCTCCCCGACGCGCAGCCGCACCTGCTCCCGCACGGCGGGGTGCACCTGTGGGTACGGCTGCCGCGGGAGACCGACGAGGCCGCGCTCGTCGAGGCGGCGCTCCGGCACGGGGTGCTGGTGAGCCCGGGGCGCATCTACTACCCGGCCGAGCCGCCGGGCCCCCGGATCCGGCTCACCCACATCGCCGCCGCGCACCCGCCCGAGCTCGCCGAGGGGGTGCGCCGCCTCGCCGCCGCGTTCGCCGAGCAGCAGGCCGTACCGCGGCGTGAGACCGAATCGGGGGCGGGCGTGCCGTCGGCATAGAGTGGTCCGGGAGGTGGGCGTGGATGACCGACCCCGCGGAGCTGCTCCGCGACTTCGTGAACACCTACGACGTCGAGAAGGGCGCCGACGAGCTGGGCTCGCCGGAGGACCTGGCGTCGTGGCTGTGCGCCCGCGGCCTCGTCGCCGCCCACGACCGCGCCACCGCCCAGGATCTCGCGGCCGCCGTCGCGCTCCGTGAAGGGCTGCGGGCCGCGCTGCGCCGCAACCACGACCGCGCCACCCCGACCCGGCACGGCCGGGACGCGCACGCCGCGGCCGTCACCGCCGAAGCGGTGGCACCGGCGTCCCCGCAGGCGACGCACGACCCGCCCGGCGGCCTCCCCGCCGCCACCACACCGACCCCCGCCGAGATCTGCACGGGCTCCCGGCGGGCCGCCCGGGCGGCCGCCCAGGCAGCGGGTCCGGCGCCGTCGGGTGAGCTGTCCGCCCTGCTCGCCGATCTCCCGCTGCGCGTCACCCTCGACGGGCCCGCGCCCGCGCTCGAGCCGGTCGCCACCGGGATACGCGGCGGGCTCGCCCGGATCGCCGCGGCGATCTTCGAGGCGCACGCCGCCGGAACCTGGCCGCGGCTCAAGGTCTGCGTCGAGGCCACCTGCCAGTGGGCGTTCATCGACTCCTCGAAGAACCGCTCCCGCTCCTGGTGCTCGATGCGGATCTGCGGCAACCGCACCAAGACCCGCGCCTACCGTGCCCGTCACCGGGCCGCGGGCGGGCGACGCCCGTCGTGACGGCCGGACGCAGGCTACCCTTAAGCCCCGGAAAGGGGGGTGCCGATGGCCGAGGTGGGGGTACGTGCCGCGCTGCCGCGGGACGTGGACGCCGTGACGGACACCCAGATCCGGGCCTGGCGCTGCGCCTACGCCTTCCTGCCCGAGGAGCCGCTGCGCCAGATGGCCGGTGAGGACGCCCGCGGGTTGTGGCGCCGCCAGTGGGAGGAGGCGATCGTCGCCCCGCCCACGCCGCGCCACCGCGTGCTCGTCGCCGTCGAGCGCGGGTTCGCCGACGAGGACCAGCCGAACGGCGTGTCCCCGGACGACCGGCGGCCGCGGGAACACGTGGTCGGCCTCGCCTCGCACGCGCCCGCCGAGGACCCCGACCTCGATCCGGGCAAGTTCGCCGAGCTGCTCACCCTGCTCGTCGACCCCGGCCACGTACGGCGCGGCCACGGCAGCCGGCTGCTCAACGCCACCGTGGACCACCTGCGCGAGGACGGCTACACCGGCGTGGTGACCTGGGTGTTCGAGGAGCACACGCCGATGCTGGCCTTCCTCGAGTCGGCCGGCTGGGCCGCGGACGAGGCCGAGCGCATCCTCGACATGGGCCGCCCGGTCCGCATGATCCGCCTCGTCACCGACATCAGCTGACGCCGACGGCCGCCGTTCCCGCCGCCGGTGACCGGCCGGCCGTACCCGCGTGCCGTACGCCGCGATGCCGCAGGGCGTGACCGCCGAGGGGCCGTCGGTGTGGCCGAAACGATGTTCTACGCTGCAGGGAGCAGTCCAGAACCCAGGGAAAGGCAGACGTTGGCGACACCAGCTCAGTGGCTCGCGGGGGCCCGGCCGCGCACTCTCCCCGCCGCGATCGTGCCGGTCGCCGTCGGTACCGGTGTGGCCGCCGCCTACGGCGGCGTGGTCTGGTGGCGGGCGCTGACGGCCCTGTTCGTGGCCTTGGCGCTCCAGGTCGGGGTCAACTACGCCAACGACTACAGCGACGGAGTCCGCGGCACCGACGACCGGCGGGTCGGCCCGCTGCGGCTCGTCGGCTCCGGCGCCGCCCGGCCGCGGGAGGTGTTCGCCGCGGCGATGCTGTGCTTCCTCGCCGCCGCGGTCGCCGGGCTCGCCCTCGTGGTGGCCACCGGCGCGTGGTGGCTGCTGCTCGTCGGCGCGGCCGCGATCGCCGCCGCCTGGTTCTACACCGGCGGCTCCCGGCCGTACGGCTACCGCGCCCTCGGCGAGGTGTCGGTGTTCGTGTTCTTCGGCCTGGTCGCCGTGGCCGGCACCACGTACGTGCAGCTGGAATGGCTGCCCTGGACGGCGGTGGCCGCGGCGGTGCCGTGCGGCCTGCTCTCCTGCGCGCTGCTCGTGGTCAACAACCTGCGCGACCTGCGCACCGACGCGGCTGCGGGCAAGCGCACCATGGCCGTCGTGCTCGGCGACGTGCACACCCGCACGCTCTACACCGCCTGCCTGCTGCTGCCGTTCGCGATCGCGCTCGTGCTCGTGCCGTGGCGGCCGTTCGCCGCGCTCGCCGTGCTCGCGGTCCCGCTCGCCCTCGCCCCGGTGCGCGCCGTCCGCACCGGCGCGGTCGGGCCCGCGCTCATCACCACGCTGCAGCAGACCGGCCGCGTCCAGCTCGCCTTCGGCGCCCTGTTCACCGCGGGCCTGGCCCTGTGAACGAGCCGCTCCGGGCCCGCGCGCCGGGCCCGGAGCCGCGCCTTCCGCTCGCTACAGGTCGAGTTCCTACAGGTCGAGCAGGTGCTCCAGCCCGACGGTGAGGCCGGGCAGCTCACGGATGCGCCGCACGCCGAGCAGCACCCCCGGCGTGAACGACGCCCGGCTCATCGTGTCGTGCCGGATCGTCAGCGTCTCGCCCTCGCCGCCGAGCAGCACCTCCTGGTGGGCGATGAGGGCGGCGAGCCGTACCGCGTGCACCCGCACGCCCTCGACCTCCGCGCCCCGCGCCCCGGGCAGCGCCGAGGTGGTCGCGTCCGGCGACGGGCCCCGCCCCGCCGCGCGCCGCGCCTCGGCGACGAGCTCCGCGGTACGGCGGGCCGTACCGGACGGCGCGTCGGCCTTGTTCGGGTGATGCAGCTCCACGATCTCGACCGAGTCGAAGTAGCGGGCCGCCTTCTGGGCGAAGTGCATCATCAGCACCGCCCCGATGCCGAAGTTCGGGGCGATCAGCACGTTGACGCCCTCGTGCTCGCGGAGCCACCCGCGGACCGTCTCCAGCCGCTCGGCGTCGAACCCGGTGGTGCCCACCACCGCGTGCAGCCCGTGCGAGATGCACCAGTGGAGGTTGTCCATGACCACGTCCGGGTGGGTGAAGTCCACCACCACCTCGGCCGCGGTCAGCGCCTCCCGCGGATCGCCCTTGTCCACGGCGGCCACGAGTTCCATGTCCTCGGCCGCCTCGACCGCCTTACAGACCTCGACACCGACGCGCCCACGCGCGCCCAGCACACCTACCCGAATCACGAGCCCCAAGCGTATCCGCTTTCCCCGCGGACGCTCGCTCGGGACCGGCCCGGGCGGCCGGGCGCGCGCGCAAGCGGCGGTCAGGCGATGTAGTCGGAGAAGTCCCGGCCGGCGTACGGGCCGATCACCGCGAGGGTGAGCGGCCGGTTGAGCACCTCCCGGGCCACCGCCGCGACGTCCTCGGGGGTGACCGCGTCGATACGGCGCAGCACCTCGTCGACCGGCATGAGCCCGTCGTAGACGAGCTCGCTCTTGCCGATCCGGGACATGCGCGAGCCGGTGTCCTCCAGGCCGAGCACGAGGCCGCCGCGCATCTGGCCCTTGCCGCGGACGATCTCCTCCTCGGTGAGGCCCTCGGCGACCACCCGGGCGAGCTCGTCGCGGCAGATCTTCAGCACCTCGTCGATCTTGGAGGGCAGGCAGCCCACGTAGATGCCGAACTGGCCGGTGTCCGCGTACTGGGAGGTGTAGCTGTACGCCGAGTAGGCCAGGCCGCGCTTCTCCCGGATCTCCTGGAAGAGCCGGGACGACATGCCGCCGCCGAGCGCCGCGTTGAGCACCCCGAGGGCGAACCGCCGGTCGTCGGTGCGGGCCAGGCCGGTGGTGCCGAGCACGAGGTTCGCCTGCTCGGTGGGCCGGTCGAGCACCCGCACCCCGGACCGGAACGGCACGCCGGGCCCGGACAGCCGCGGCGGCGCGGGCGGGGCGTCGCCCTCGAGCGCGCCGACCCGGTCGTACGCCTCGGCGACGAGCTCGACCACCCGGTCGTGGTCGATCCCGCCGGCCACCGAGACCACGGTCCGCGGCGGCCGGTAGAACCGGTGGTAGTACTCGGCGATGCGGTCCCGGGTGAGCGCGTTGATCGACTCGACCGTGCCGAGGATGGGCCGCCCGATCGGCGTGTCGCCGTACAGCTCGGCGGAGAACTGCTCGTGCACGACGTCGGACGGGTCGTCGTCGTGCATGGCGATCTCCTCGAGGATCACCGCCCGCTCCGACTCGACGTCCTCGGGGGTGATCAGCGAGGAGGTCACCAGGTCGGCGAGCACGTCGATGGCGAGCGGCAGGTCCTCGTCGAGCACCCGCGCGTAGTAGCAGGTGTACTCCTTGGCGGTGAAGGCGTTGATCTCGCCGCCGATGCCCTCGATCGCCGCGGAGATCTCCAGTGCGTTCCGCCGGGGCGTGCCCTTGAACAGCAGGTGCTCCAGGAAGTGGGTGGCCCCCATGTGCTCGGGGGCCTCGTCCCGCGACCCGATGCCGACCCACATGCCGACCGAGACGCTGCGCACGGCCGGCATGGTCTCGGTCACCACCCGGAGCCCGCCGGGGAGAACGGTGCGGCGGACCACCCCGGCACCGTTCTCGCCGTCGTGGAGAGTGATCGTGTTCAGTGGTCGTTTCACGTCAGTGCCGGACGCGATCAGGAGTTGCCCTCGTTGCGCGCGCCACGGGAGCGGGTACGGCGCCGCCGCCCGGTGGACGACGACTCGCCCTGCTCGGCCCCGCCGCCACCCGCCTTCGCGGCCGCGCCGGCCTTCGCCGCTTCCTTCTCCTTGGCCTTCTTCGCCTCGGCCTCGATCACCTCGACCGGGACGAGGGAGAGCTTGCCGCGCGGGTCGATCTCGGCGATCTCCACCTGGATCTTCTCGCCGACGCTCATCACGTCCTCGACGTTGTCGATGCGCTTGCCGCCGTGCAGCTTGCGGATCTGCGAGACGTGCAGCAGGCCGTCCTTGCCCGGCAGCAGCGACACGAACGCGCCGAACGCGGCGATCTTGACGACGGTGCCGAGGTAGCGCTCGCCGACCTCGGGCATGTGCGGGTTGGCGATCGCGTTGATCGCCGCCCGGGCGGCCTCGGCGGACGGGCCGTCGGTGGCGCCGATGTAGATGGTGCCGTCGTCCTCGATGGTGATCTCGGCGCCGGTCTCGTCCTGGATCTGGTTGATCATCTTGCCCTTCGGGCCGATGACCTCGCCGATCTTGTCGACCGGGACCTTGATCGTGATGATCCGCGGCGCGGTCGGGTTCATCTCGGCCGGGGCGTCGATCGCCTCGCGCATCACGTCGAGGATCGCGAGCCGGGCCGCCTTCGCCTGCTTGAGCGCGCCCGCGAGCACCTCGGCCGGGATGCCGTCGAGCTTGGTGTCGAGCTGCAGCGCGGTGATGATGTCCCGGGTGCCGGCGACCTTGAAGTCCATGTCACCGAACGCGTCCTCGGCGCCGAGGATGTCGGTGAGCGTGACGTACTGGCCGTTCTCGTAGATGAGGCCCATCGCGATGCCGGCGACCATGTCCTTCAGCGGCACACCGGCGTCGAGCAGCGACATCGTGGACGCGCACACCGAGCCCATCGAGGTCGAGCCGTTCGACCCGAGCGCCTCGGAGACCTGCCGGATCGCGTACGGGAACTCCTCCCGCGACGGCAGCACGGGGATGAGCGCCCGCTCGGCGAGCGCGCCGTGCCCGATCTCCCGCCGCTTCGGCGAGCCCACCCGGCCGGTCTCGCCGGTCGAGTACGGCGGCATGTTGTAGTTGTGCATGTAGCGCTTGGTGCGCTCGGGGCTGAGCGAGTCGATCATCTGCTCCATGCGGAGCATGTTGAGCGTGGTGATGCCGAGGATCTGGGTCTCACCGCGCTCGAACAGCGCCGAGCCGTGCACCCGCGGCACCACGTGCACCTCGGCGTTGAGCTGCCGGATGTCCTTGGGCCCGCGGCCGTCGATGCGCACGCCCTCGTTGATGATCCGCTCGCGGATGAGCTTCTTGGTGAGCGCCCGGAACGCGGCGGCGATCTCCTTCTCCCGGCCCTCGAAGTCGGCGAGCAGCTTCTCCGCGGCGAGCGCCCGGACCCGCTCCAGCTCGGCCTCCCGCTCCTGCTTGGAGGGAATGGTGAGCGCCGCGGCGAGCTCGCTGCGGACCGCGTTCACGACCGCCTCGTAGGCGTCCTCGTGGTAGTCGATGAACAGCGGGTACTCGACCGGCTCCTTGCCGGCCACCTCGGCGAGCCGGGTCTGCGCGTCGCACAGCACCTTGATGAACGGCTTGGCGGCCTCGAGGCCCTCGGCGACCCGCTCCTCGTTCGGCGGGGTCCCGCCCTCCTCGATGAGCTGCAGCGTGTTCTTGGTGGACTCCGCCTCCACCATCATGATCGCGACGTCGCCGTCCTCGAGCACCCGGCCCGCGACGACCATGTCGAACGTCGCCCGCTCCAGCTCGCTGTGGGTCGGGAACGCCACCCACTGGCCCTCGATCAGCGCCACGCGCACCCCGCCGATCGGGCCGGAGAACGGCAGGCCCGCGAGCTGGGTCGACATCGACGCGGCGTTGATCGCCACCACGTCGTACAGGTGGTCGGGGTGGAGCGCGAGGATCGTCGCGATGATCTGGATCTCGTTGCGCAGGCCCTTGGCGAAGCTCGGCCGCAGCGGCCGGTCGATCAGCCGGCAGGTGAGGATCGCGTCCTCGGACGGCCGGCCCTCACGGCGGAAGAACGAGCCGGGGATGCGGCCCGCGGCGTACATCCGCTCCTCGACGTCGACGGTGAGCGGGAAGAAGTCGAGCGCCTCCTTGGGCTGCTTGGAGACCGTGGTGGCGGACAGCACCATGGTCTCGTCGTCGAGGTAGGCGACCGCGCTTCCCGCCGCCTGGCGGGCGAGCCGTCCGGTCTCGAACCGGACGACGCGCGTGCCGAAGGAGCCGTTGTCGATGACGGCCTCTGTGGTGTGGACTCCCTCCACGGGGGACCTCCTTCTCGGGTTGGTCTCCCCGCGCCCGGCGCACTCGCCTGCTCCCCGTCAAGTGCAGCGCCGGTCTTCGATCGAAGCACCCGGTCTGTACGGCGGTAGCCGTGACCATCCGGAGGCCACTACCGAGGACCGGCCCTCCGACTCCGCGGGAACGCGCCAGCGCGGACGCGGGGCACTGTCTGTTCAGTTGTGTTGTCCCTACGGCCCAGTCTGCTCAAAAAGTGGGTCATTTAACGGGCGCGACGCGCCGTGGACCCACACCAGACCGGTATTTGACCGGATACGAGTGAGGGGGCGACCCGACCGCCGCCCCCTTGGCCACTCTATCGGCGCAGGCCAAGCCGCTCGATCAGCGACCGATACCGCTCGATGTCCCGCGACTGCAGGTACTTCAGCAGTCGGCGGCGCCGGCCGACCAGCAGCAGCAGACCGCGGCGGCTGTGGTGGTCGTGCTTGTGCACCTTGAGGTGCTCGGTGAGCTCCTGGATGCGCCGGGTCAGCAGCGCGACCTGGACCTCCGGCGACCCGGTGTCGTTCTCACCGGTGCCGAACTCCTCAATGATCTTCTTCTTCGTGGCGGTGTCGAGCGACACGGCTCTCCTTAGTCCTCTATGGGCACACCAGAACACACGATGACCGTCGAACGACCGTGTGTGCCTACAGTCGCCGACCGGGAGTCGGCGGACGGCGCAGGACGCGCCGTTGCACAGCCGACATGCAAGGCTACCATCCTGCCACACCCGGCAGCATCTTACCGATCGCCCCGGGATCGCCGCGAAGGTTGCCGTCGGGCCCTCCGCCACGCCGCCGATCTTGCGGTTCCGGCGCCGGTCAGCCCTCGGCCGTGCCGGACTCGGTGCCGGACACAGTGCCGGACTCGGCGCCGGACCGCGCGGTGAGCTCGCGGGTCCGCTCGATGTCCCGCCGCATCTGCTCGATCAGCGCCTCCACGCTGTCGAACCTCAGGTTGTCGCGCAGCCGGTGACCGAAGTCGACGGCGACGTGCGCGCCGTACAGGTCGAGGTCGTCGCGGTCGAGCGCGTGCGCCTCGACGGTGCGCTCCACCCCGGCGAAGGTGGGGTTGGTGCCCACCGAGATCGCCGCCGGCCAGCGCTCCCCCGGGTACGCCGGCGGGATGCCCGCCACCTCGATGCACTGCAGCCAGCCGGCGTAGACGCCGTCGGCCGGGATCGCGGTCCGCTCGGGCGGCTCGACGTTCGCGGTCGGCACGCCGAGGGCGCGGCCCCGCTGGAAGCCGCGCACCACCACGCCCTCGACCCGGTGCGGGCGGCCGAGCGCCTCGGCGGCGCCCTCGACGTCCCCGGCCGCGAGCCGCTGCCGGATCAGCGTGGACGAGATCGTCTCGCCGTTGCTCACCAGCGGCACTCCCTCGGCGACGAAGTCGTACTTCTCCCCCAGCTCCCGCAGCGTCTCGACGTCGCCCGCCGCCTTGTGGCCGAACCGGAAGTTCTCCCCCACCACCAGGCCGGCGACCTTGAGCCGGTCGACGAGCACCGACTGCACGAACTCGTCCGGGGACATCTTGGAGAACTCGAGCGTGAACGGGAGCGTGCACACCGCGTCGACGCCGAGCTCGGCGAGCAGCTCGCCGCGGTACCGCGGGGTGGTGAGGCGGGGCGTCTGGGTGCCGGGGCGCACCACCTCGTCCGGATGCGGGTCGAAGGTGACGACCACCGCGGGCAGGTTGAGCCTGCGCGCCATCTCGACCGCGCGCCGCACCATGCCCTGGTGGCCGCGGTGGACTCCGTCGAACACACCGATCGTGACGACGGATCTGCCCCAGCCCTCGGGCACGTCGTCGAGTCCGTGCCAGAACTCCACCTTGACCTCGTTCCCTTCGGATTGTCGGTCGGCCCTCACCAGCGTGCCACGTTCCCGTCGGCGGCCCCGCACCGGGTGCGCGCGACTCCCCTCCAGGGTCGCATCATCGGGGCCGTTTCCCCCAGAGGCCGGGCTCCCCACGGGAAGCGTACGTCCGGCCTCGTGTTGCCGCGGGCCGTACCGCCCGCCCCGGCCGACGCCGGGGCCTTCTCGCGGCGGTGTCAGGGAACGAAGACGGCCAGGGGCCGGGCCTGCCCGCCCCGTTCCTCGACCAATGCCAGAAGCGTACCGTCCGGGGCGAACACCCCGACCGGCCCGGGGCCGAGCCCGGCCGCGGGCAGCCGCCCGCCGTGCGCGATCACGCGGGCCTGCTCGGCGGTCACCTCCCGGCGCGGGAACGCCGCGGCCACCGCCTCGCCGATCGGCATGATCTCGCACGACCGGGACAGCTGCTCGATCGTGCGCGCCTGCGCCAGCGAGTACGGCCCGACCCGGGTGCGCCGCAGGTAGGTGAGGTGGCCGCCCACGCCGAGCCGTTCCCCCAGGTCCCGGGCGAGCGCGCGGATGTAGGTGCCGCTCGAGCAGCGCACCGTCACGTCCACGTCCACGATCTTCGTCGCGGCCGCGGCGTCCTCGCCGGGCCGGAAGGCGGTGACCTCGAAGGAGTGCACGGTCACCGGGCGGGCGGTCAGCTCGACCTCCTCCCCGGCGCGGGCGCGCCGGTAGGCCCGCTGCCCGTTCACCTTGATCGCGCTGACCTGCGGCGGGATCTGCATGATCGTGCCGGTGAGCTCGGCCACGCCCGCGGCCACCGCCTCGGGCGTGACGCCCGCCGCCGAGGCCACCGCGACCACCTCGCCGTCGGCGTCGTCGGTGTTGGTGGACACCCCGAGCCGGATGGTGCCGTCGTACACCTTCTCGGTGAGCGCCAGGTGGCCGAGCAGCCGGGTCGCCTTCTCCACGCCGACGACGAGCACGCCGGTCGCCATCGGGTCGAGGGTGCCGGCGTGGCCCACCCGGCGGGTGCCGGCGAGCCGGCGCAGCTTGCTCACCACGTCGTGGGACGTCCAGCCGGCCGGCTTGTCGACGATGATCAGGCCGCTTGCGGGCGTGGGCGCCTTCATCGGATGGGTCGCACCTTTCGGATCGGGGTGGGCGTCGGATCGCTGACGGAACGGATGCCGCGCACGGCGGTCACATCCGGGTGAGCAACGGCCGCAGCAGGGCCAGCGTGTCCTCGGGCGGCAGGTGTGAGGTGAACCCCGCGGCCCGGGCGTGGCCTCCGCCGCCGAGCGCGGCGCAGGCCCGGCCGACGTCGATCGCCCCCTTCGACCGGGCCGACACCTGCCACCGGCCCTCGTCGTCCTGCTTGAGCACCACGGCGACGTCGGCCCCGTCGGCCTGCCGTACCACGTCGATGACCCCCTCGACCTCCTCGTACGGCAGGGCGACCGCGGCCCGGTCGTCCCGGGTGACGTAGGTCCACACCAGGCCGTGCGCCTCGGCCGCGAGCGGTTCCAGGGTGGCGCGCTCGAGCGCGGTGGCGAGCACCTTGAGGTAGCCGAACGGGCTGCTCTCCCACAGCGCGCGGGTGATCGCGTCGGTGGCCAGCCCGGTGGCGACGAGCCGCCCGGCCATGTCGTGCACGGCCGGGGTGACCCCGTGCCGGAACGAGCCGGTGTCGGTGACCAGCCCGGTGTACAGGCAGGTGGCGATCCGCTCGTCGACGGGCAGGCCGAGCCGGATGATGAGCTCCTCGGCGAGCACCGCGGTCGCGGCGGCGGTCGGGTCGACCAGGCGCAGCGTGCCGAAGCCGGTGGCCGCGACGTTGGACGCGTGGTGGTCGACGACGAGCAGCTCGGCCGCGTTGCGGGCGTTGTCCTCAAGGAGGCCGAGCCGCTCCATCGTGGCCACGTCGAAGGTGATCATCAGGGCGGGCGCGGCCGGGTAGTCGGCGGGCGCCACGAGCAGCTCCTGCCCGGGCAGGAAGCGCAGCAGCCGGGGCACGGCGAAGTCGCGGTCCCCGAACGAGGCGACCACGCGGCGGCCGGCGGCGCGCAGCGCGAGCCCGAGGGCGAGCATCGAGCCGAGCGCGTCACCGTCGGGCGAGACGTGGCAGGCGAGCGCCACCTCCTCGGCCGACTCGATCGCCGCGACGGCCCGCCGCCAGGTCTGCTCGTCGATCGCGCCGCCGCGGGCCGGGCGCCGCCACGGCGGGGCGGGGCGCGCCGCCGTGGGCCGCCCCTGCGGACGGGCCCGCGACCCGGTGCCCGGGCCGGTACCGGGCCGGTACCGCTGCTCCGGCTCGGCCCCGCCGGGCGCGGCCGCCCACGTGTGCGGTGACGTGGTCACTTCGCCCGGCGTCCCACGCCGCCCGGCACGTCCACGCCGTCCTCCTCGTCCTCCTCCTGGTCGGCGTCGTCCAGGTCGTCGGAGACGACGGGCCTGCGGTACGGGTCGGGGTCGCCCGCGGGCCGGGCCCCCTGGGCCTTGCGGGCGATCTCCTCGTCCCGGGCACGCGCCTGGGCGAGCAGCTCGTCGATGTGCCGGGCGTTCTCCGGCAGCGGGTCGTGCACGAAGGTGATGGTCGGGGTGTGGCGCAGGCCGAGCCGCCTGCCCACCTCGGAGCGGATGATGCCCTTGGCGCTCTCCAGGGCCGCGGCGCTGTCGGCGCGCTCGGCGTCGGACCCGAAGACCGTGTAGTAGACGGTCGCGTCCCGCAGGTCGGCGGTGAGCCGGGCGTCGGTGACCGTCACGAACCCCAGCCGCGGGTCCTTGATCCGTCGTTCCAGCATCTCGGCGACGATCTGCCGGATGCGGTCGGCGAGCCTGCGAGCACGTGCTGCGTCCATCTGGTCGCGCTCCCCCAATCAGTGTGAGTCGCCCTAGCGCCGCGAATCGAGCGACGAGCCGGACCAGGGATCGTCTGCGTCCTCATGCCCGGATTCCTCGTGCTCATTGAAGATTCGCTGCCGCGCGGACAGAAGTTCGATCTCCGGATGAAAGGCGATCAGCCGCTCGCACGCGTCCATCACCTCGCCGCAGTTCGCCGCGGTGGCGCTCACCACGGCGATGCCGATCTCCGCGCGCCGGTGCAGCTCGAGGTGGCCGGTCTCGGCGACCGCGACGGCCGGGAACTTGCGCCGGATCTCCGCGATGATCGGACGCACCACGGAGCGCTTCTGCTTCAGCGACCGGACGTCCCCGAGCAGAAGGTCCAACGTCAGGGCACCTATGTACATGGGTCGGTGATCGACGAACGATCGGTGTCGGCATGGACCGCGGTGCCGGGGAGGCTCCCCGGCACCGCCGTCCATGGGTGTTCGGTTGTCCGGTGACGTCCGGTCGGCCGCGGACGCGGGGCCGGCGCGTCAGGTGCGCGGCTTCTCCCGCATCTCGAAGGTCTCGATCGTGTCACCGATCTTGATGTCGTTGTAGCCGAGGCCGATACCGCACTCGAAGCCCTCGCGGACCTCGGTCGCGTCGTCCTTGAACCGGCGCAGCGACTGCACCGTGAGGTTGTCGGCGACCACGACGCCGTCGCGGATGAGGCGGGCCTTGGCGTTCCGGGTGATGACCCCGGAGCGGACCACACAACCCGCGACGTTGCCGACGCGCGGCACCTTGAAGACCTCGCGGATCTCGGCGACGCCGAGCTGGACCTCCTCGAACTCCGGCTTGAGCATGCCGCGGAGGGCGTTCTCCACGTCCTCGATCGCCTGGTAGATGATCGAGTAGTACCGGATGTCCACGCCCTCGCGCTCGGCGAGCTCGCGCGCCCGCACCTCGGGCCGCACGTTGAAGCCGATGATCACCGCGTTCTCGTCGGCGATCGCGAGGTTGACGTCGTACTCGGTGATCGCGCCGACCGCGCGGTGCAGCACGCGGAGGCTGACCTCCTCGCCGACGTCGATCTTGAGCAGCGCGTCCTCGAGGGCCTCGACCGAACCGGAGACGTCGCCCTTGATGATGAGCTTGAGCTCGCGGGGCTGGCCCTTCTCCATGTCCTTGAAGAGCTCTTCGAGGGTACGGCGGCGGCTCGACTTGGCCATGGCCGCGCTGCGCTGCCGCGCCGCCCGCTGCTGGGCGATCTGGCGGGCCACCCGGTCGTCCGGCACCACGATGAAGTTGTCGCCGGCGCTCGGCACCGAGGTGAGACCGAGGACCTGCACCGGGCAGGACGGCTCGGCCTCCTGCACCTGCTGGCCCTTGTCGTTGAGCAGGGCACGGACGCGGCCGTACGCCTCGCCGCAGACGATCGAGTCGCCGACGCGGAGCGTGCCGCGCTGCACCAGGACGGTCGCGACCGGGCCGCGGCCCTTGTCCAGGTGCGCCTCGATCGCCAGGCCCTGGGCGGCCTGGTTCGGGTTCGCCCGCAGGTCGAGCTCGGCGTCCGCGGTGAGCAGGATCGCCTCGAGCAGGTCGTCGATGCCGATGTTCTCCTTCGCCGAGATGTCGACGAAGAGCGTGGAGCCGCCGTACTCCTCGGCCACCAGCCCGTACTCGGTGAGCTGGGCGCGCACCTTGTGCGGGTCGGCGTCCGGCTTGTCGATCTTGTTCACCGCGACCACGATCGGCACCTCGGCCGCCTGGGCGTGGTTGAGGGCCTCCACGGTCTGCGGCTTCACACCGTCGTCGGCGGCGACCACGAGCACCGCGATGTCGGTGGCCTGCGCACCACGGGCACGCATGGCGGTGAACGCCTCGTGACCCGGGGTGTCGATGAAGGTGATCTTCCGGGTCTCACCCTCGTGCTCGGTGGTCACCTGGTAGGCGCCGATGTGCTGGGTGATGCCACCGGCCTCGCGGGCGGCGACGTTCGTGTTCCGGATGGTGTCGAGCAGCTTGGTCTTACCGTGGTCGACGTGACCCATCACGGTCACCACCGGCGGCCGCGGCACCAGGTCGGCCTCGTCGCCCTCGTCCTCGCCGAACTCGATGTCGAAGGACTCGAGCAGCTCCCGGTCCTCCTCCTCGGGGCTGACCACCTGGACGTCGTAGTTGAGCTCCGCACCCAGCAGCTGCAGGGTCTCGTCGCTCACCGACTGCGTGGCGGTCACCATCTCGCCGAGGTGCAGCATGATCTGCACGAGCGAGGCCGGGTTCGCGCCGATCTTCTCGGCGAAGTCGGCCAGCGAGGCACCGCGCGGCAGGCGCAGGACCTGGCCGGTGCCCCGGGGTACCTGCACGCCGCCGATGGTCGGCGCCTGCATGTTGTCGAACTCCTGCCGGCGCTGCCGCTTCGACTTACGGCCCTTGCTCGGCTTGCCGCCGGGACGGCCGAAGGCGCCCGCGGTACCGCCACGGCCGCGGCCGCCACCCGGACGGCCGCCGAAGCCGCCGCCACCGGGACGACCGCCGCCACCGGCGCGCGGCGCGGCGAAGCCGCCACCGGCGCGACCGGCACCACCGCCGGGACGGCCGGCGCCGCCACCGGGACGACCGGCGGCACCGGGACGGGGACCGCCGGGCGGCGTGGGCCGCGACGGCGGCATCATCGACGGGCTCGGCCGCGGACCGGCCGGACGCGGACCGGCGACACCCGGACCCGGACGCGGAACCGGGCCCGGACGGGCGGCCGGCGGACGCGGGATGGGCGCCTGGCCGCCGTCGCGGCGCTGGGCGTCACGCGCCCCGGTCTCCCGCGGCGGACGCGGGCGCGGGGGCTGGCCCATGCCGCTGGCCTGCGAGGTGAAGGGGTTGTTGCCCGGACGCGGGCCGCGCGGGCCCGGCTTGGGCACCGGCGGACGCGGCACCGGCGGCGGAGCAGGCCGCGGCGTCGGCGCGGACGGCGTGGCACCGCCGGGGCCCGCCGCGGGCGGGCGCGGAACCGGCGGACGCGGCACCGGCCGCGGGCCGGGAGTCGGCCGCGGCTGCTGCGGCGCGGCGGCCCCGCCCTGGGGCGCACCGCCCTGCTGACCGGCCGCGGGCTGCGGACGCGGCTGTTCCTGCTGCGTTTGGGGCATGGCAACGGGGGGACGCGGCGGCGTGGGCCGCGGCCCCGGCTTGGGACCCGGACGGGGGGCCGGCGGCGGGGTCGGCACCGGGGCGCCGTTGCCCGCCTTGCCCGCGCCCGCACCGGGCCGGGGAGACGCCGCCGTCTGCGGCGCCTTCGGGGACGGCTTCTCGCCGCCCTTGGTCTCGGACGGCCGCTTGCCGCCCGCGAAAGCCTCTTGAAGCTTACGGACCACCGGCGCCTCGATCGTCGAAGACGCCGAACGCACGAACTCGCCCATCTCCTGGAGCTTGGCCATGACGACCTTGCTCTCTACTCCGAACTCCTTGGCGAGCTCGTAGACCCGGACCTTCGCCACTGCACTCCCTACTCGGTCCGGGAGGCTTGCAGCGCCGCGCCGGACCGTCTCTACCTACACGTACTCATCGCCGCGTACTCATCAGGCGCTCATCACAATCTGACCCGCCCATCAACTCGGCGTCCTACGTCACTCTTGGTAACCATTCACCCGGTCCTAATCGGCGTCAAGCCCCTCAAGATGAGCCCTGACGGGCGTCGCGTCGAGCGGACCCGTGACGCGAAACGCGCGTGGGAACGCCCGACGGCGCTCGGCGAGCTCCAGACAGCGCAGGGTGGGATGCAGCGAGGCACCCCGCCCCGGCAGCCGACCCAGTGGATCGGGGACAACCCTGCCCTCGACAACCACCAGGCGGAGCAGCTCGGACTTAACCGTGCGAATCCGGCAACCCACACAAGTTCTCAGCGGGGCTGCCTGACCACCATATTCCAGCTTACCGTGTCGACGCATCTGCGGGGCCGACGGCATCCTCCGGTTGACCCTGATCCGCCGCGGTCTCGGCGTCGGACCTGATGTCGATGCGCCATCCGGTGAGCCGCGCGGCGAGGCGGGCGTTCTGCCCCTCCTTGCCGATCGCGAGCGACAGCTGGTAGTCGGGCACCGTGACCCGGGCGACACGGCCGCCTGCATCGACGACCTCGACGTGGGAAACACGCGCGGGTGACAGCGCATTCCCCACGAACTCCGCCGGGTCGTCCGACCAGTCTATGATGTCGATCTTCTCGCCGTTCAGCTCACCCATCACGTTGCGCACCCGCGAGCCCATCGGGCCGATGCAGGCGCCCTTGGCGTTCACCCCCGGCTTGCGCGAGCGTACGGCGATCTTCGTACGGTGGCCCGCCTCCCGGGCGATCGCGGCGATCTCCACGACGCCCTCGGCGATCTCCGGGACCTCGAGCGCGAACAGCTTCTTGACCAAATTGGGATGCGTTCGCGACAAGGTCACCGAGGGGCCCTTGGGGCCCTTCTTCACCTGCACGACGTAGCACCGGATGCGGTCGCCGTGGTTGTACTCCTCGCCCGGCACCTGCTCGTTGTGCGGCAGGATCGCCTCGATCTTGCCGAGGTCGACCAGGACCGTGCGCGGGTCCTTGCCCTGCTGGATCACGCCGGACACCAGCTCGCCCTCGCGGCTGGCGAACTCGCCGAAGTTGATCTCGTCCTCGGCGTCGCGAAGCTGCTGGAGGATCACCTGCTTCGCCGTGGTCGCCGCGATCCGGCTGAAGTTGCTCGGCGTGTCGTCGTACTCCCGGACGACCTGGCCCTCCTCGTCGAGCTCGGCGGCCCAGATCGTCACGTGGCCGGTCTCCCGGTCGAGCTCGGCCCGCGCCTTGGGCGCCGCGCCCTCGGTGCGGAAGTAGGCGATCAGCAGGGCGTCCTCGATCGCCTTGACGACCAGGTCGAAGGAGATGTCCTTCTCGCGCTCCAGGGCGCGCAGGACGCTCATGTCAATGTCCACAAGGCTCCCCCTTAGCCCTCGTCGCCATCGTCTACGCCATCGTCTTCGGCAACGTCGTCGAGACGGCGGAACTCCACCTGCACCCGCGCGCGGGTGACCTCCTGGTACTCGACCCGCCGCGTGGTGCCCGCGACGTTCAGCTCGGCGCCGGTGTCGTCCGCGGCCAGCACGCGCCCCTCGAACGAGGCGCCGGTCACCGTGTCCACCTTGACCAGCCGGCCGCGTGCCCGTCGCCAGTGCCGAGGCAGGGTGAGCGGCCGGTCGACCCCCGGCGAGGTGACCTCGAGAACGTACGGGCCGGAGCCCAGCGCGTCGTCATGGGCGTCGAGCGTCTTGGACACCAACCGGCTCACCTCGGCGATGCACTCCAGGTCGACACCGCCGTCCTTGTCCACGACCACCCGGAGCAGGCGCCGCCGTCCGGCGGGCGTGATCGTGACATCCTCCAGGTCGAGCCCTTCGGCAGCGACCACCGGCTCGATGAGCCTCTTCAGGCGGTCGCGCCGAGCCTCGCTGCCCATCCGACCTCCCATGCGCGCGCGGCCGTCGGCGGACGGCCATCGGGGCGGACCTCGTCCCGATGGCCCCCAGCCTATCGACACCAGGGGGGCGAACGAGCGTGGGTCGGACGACCGGGTCGTGATGCGCCGTACGATGCTGTCTTGCACATGACCACGCCCACCGCGCCACGCCGGCCGCAGGGCCACCGCCCGGTACGGCGGGGCGCCGTGGGCCGGACCGACCGACCGCACCAGGAGACCATTCCGTGCACGAGCGTGGCCTGACCCGGCGGGTGCTGTTGCGCGGGGCGGCCGCGGGATCCGCCGCCGCCGCGGCGCTCGCGAGCGCGGGATGCTCCTCCGAGCGGCGGCCGCCCGCCGCCAAGCCCGCTCCGCCCGATCCGGACGTCGTGCTGCTCGGCGAGCTCATCGCGGGCAAGGAGCGGTTCATCGCGCTCTACCGGCAGGCCGCGGCGGCGGATCCGGAGCTCGCGGAGACGCTGCGCCCGTTCGAGCGGCGCCACCGGGCCCACCTGGAGGAGCTGCGCCGCCGGCTGCCGCCGGGTGTGTCGCCGGCGCAGGGCGGCGCGGGGTCCGCGGACGCCTCCGCGGCGAGCCCGCGCGCGCAGTCCTCGGTCGCCACCGCCGACCCCGGCGACGGCTCCGCAGAGCCGTCCCCGTCGCCCTCGGCGCAGAAGGTGACGGTGGCCCGGCTGCGGGCCGCCGAGCGTGCCGCGGCGGCCGCCCGGCCCCGCCAGCTCGCCACCGTCTCGCCCTCCCTGGCCCAGCTCGTGGCGTGCATCGGGGCGTGCGAGGCCGCGCACGTGGTCGCCCTCGCGGCCACGAGGTCGAAGTAGCCGGGAGACGAGCGAAGCCGGACGGATGATGGACGCCCTGGAAGGACTGCGCAAGGCGCTCGAGGCCGAGCACGCCGCGGTGTACGCCTACGGCGTGGTCGGCGCGCGCACCGCCGGGACGCGCCGCCGGGAGGCGACCGCGGCCTTCGACGCGCACCGGGCGCGCCGTGACCGGCTGCGCGAGCTCATCGTCGCCCGCGGCGGCACCCCGGCCGAGCCGGCCGCGGGCTACGACCTGCCGTTCCCGGTGCGCACCGCCGAGGACTGCGTGCGCCTCGCCGCGCTCGTCGAGGAACGGGTCACCGCCGCGTACCTCGAGCTCGTCGCGGTCGGCGACGCCACGCTGCGCGACCTCGCCGCCACGGCGATGCAGGAGAGCACCACCCGCGCCTACCGCTGGCGCCCGCGGATCCCCGACTTCCCCGGCTGGAAGTAGGCCCGGCCTCACACGGCCACGCGCAAACGACCACCCGTCACGCCGCCCCGCCCTGCCTCACGGCGGGTCGTGGCGGGCGGCACCGGCACGACGCCGGGCGCCCACGGCGTCGCGGGCGCCCGGGTGGAAGCCGGTGGTGGGATCAGGCGCGGCAGGCCGCGACGACCCGGTCGACCGCCTCGTCGAGCGGGATCTCCTGCCGCTCGCCGGAGGCGCGGTCGCGCAGCTCGACCACGCCGGAGGCGAGGCCGCGGCCGACGATGAGGATGGTCGGCATGCCGAGCAGCTCGGCGTCCTTGAACTTCACGCCGGGCGAGACGCCCGGGCGGTCGTCGACGAGCACCCGCAGGCCCTTCGCCTTGAGCTCCTCGGCGAGCCGGACCGCGACCTCGACCTGGTTGTCCTTGCCGGTGCCGACGATGTGCACGTCCGCCGGGGCGACCTCACGCGGCCAGACCAGACCGAGCTCGTCGTGCCCCTGCTCGGCGAGCACCGCGACCAGCCGGGAGACGCCGATGCCGTACGACCCCATGGTGATGCGGATCGGCTTGCCGTCCGGGCCGAGCGCGTCGAGCCCGGCGGCGTCGGAGTACTTGCGGCCGAGCTGGAAGATGTGTCCGATCTCGATGCCGCGGTCGAGCGAGAGCGCGCCGCCGCAGCGCGGGCACGGGTCGCCGGAGCGCACCTCGGCCGCCTCGATCGTGCCGTCGGCGACGAAGTCGCGCCCGGCCACGACGTTCGCGGCGTGCCTGCCCGGCTCGTTCGCGCCGGTGACCCAGGACGATCCCGGCACCACCCGCGGGTCGACCAGGTAGCGGATGCCGAGGTCCTTGAGGATCTGCGGGCCGATGTAGCCGCGCACCAGGCCCGGGTGCCGGGCGAAGTCCTCGGCCTCGAAGATCTCCGGTACGGCCGGCGAGAGCGCGGCCTCAAGCCGCTTGAAGTCGACCTCGCGGTCGCCCGGCACGCCGATGACGAGGGTCTCGACCTCGTCCGAGCCCGGCGTGCGCACCTTCACCACGACGTTCTTCAGCGTGTCGGCCGCGGTGATGCCGAGGCCGTACCGCTCGTTGACGAAGTTGACCAGGCTCTCGATCGTCGGCGTGTCCGGGGTGTCGAGCACCTGCAGCGGCGGGTGCTCGGCGGTGACCTCCGGCGGCGCCGGGGTGACGACCGCCTCGGCGTTCGCCGCGTAGCCGCACTCGCGGCAGGAGACGAAGGTGTCCTCGCCGTTCTCGGCGGGCGCGAGGAACTCCTCGGAGGCCGAGCCGCCCATCGCGCCGGACATCGCCGAGCAGATGCGGTACTCGAGGCCGAGCCGGTCGAAGATCCGGATGTACGCCTCGCGGTGCAGCTCGTAGGAGCGCTTGAGGCCGTCGTCGTCGAGGTCGAAGGAGTAGGAGTCCTTCATGACGAACTCGCGGCCGCGCAGGATGCCCGCCCGCGGACGCGCCTCGTCCCGGTACTTCGTCTGGATCTGGTAGAGGATGACCGGATAGTCCTTGTACGACGAGTACTCCCGCTGGACGAGGTCGGTGAACAGCTCCTCGTGCGTCGGGCCGAGCAGGTAGTCGGCGCCCTTGCGGTCCTTGAGCCGGAACAGCGTGTCGCCGTACTCGGTCCAGCGCCCGGTGGCCTCGTAGTACTCGCGCGGCAGCAGCGCCGGGAAGAGCACCTCCTGGGCGCCGATGCGGTTCATCTCCTCGCGGACGACCTGCGAGATGTTGTCCAGCACGAGCTTGCCGAGGGGCAGCCAGGAGTAGATGCCGGGGGCCACGCGGCGGATGTACCCCGCGCGGACCAGCAGCTTGTGGCTCGGCACCTCCGCGTCCGCCGGATCCTCGCGCAGGGTGCGCAGGAACAGGGTGGACATACGCAGCAGCACGGCTACTCCTCGGTGGGTCGTGACGGACTGTCTCAAGGCTATCGACTCCGCGGCCACGTCCGCGCCGCGAATTTCGCGCCAGGCATCGGCATCCCGCCGGAGGCGGGCGTTCCGTTGCACGGCAGCCTAACCGGCCCGGTCATCGGCGCGGTCGCGACACGATCACCGGTCGGTCATCGGCCCCCTGCGCCGATGCGCGCCCTCCGGTACGGCGGGCTCACCCGGCCACGCCGAGCGCGAGCAGACAGCCTCCGGCGATCACCGCGGCCACGGCGAGCGCGCACAGCCGGGACCGGAGCGTGCGCCGCAGCGCGAGGACGAGGCCGAGCAGCAGCAGCGTCACGGCGAGCGCGGGCCAGGGCAGGAAGCCCGGGACGGCACCGGGCAGGCCGGGCAGCGCCCGGCCGCCGACGTCGGCGAGGAGCACCCCGGCGATCGCCCCGGCCGCGACGTCGGCGCCGAGCCCCGCGCCGCGTGCCGCGTACCCGGCCAGGCCGAAGCCGACGAGCACGAGCAGCAGGATGTTGAGGCTGTCCGGATCGCCGCCGAGCGCGTCCCGGGCGTGCCCGGCGAGCCCGATGCCGGCGAGGGCCGGGATCAGCGGGGCGAGCGCCGCGAGCGTGGCGGACAGCGCCGCCCAGCCGAGGCCCGCCGCGGTGCGGCCGACGAGCACCGCGAGCGCGAAGTAGGCGTAGGGGTCGTAGGCCAGCTCCACCTGCCGGATCCCGCTCACGTGGATGAGCGTGCCGATCGTGCCGGCCACCGCCCCGGCCGTGACCGAGAGCACCAGATGCCGGATGATGCCGCGGCAGCGCCGCTCGATCGCCTCGTAGTGGGTGTATGGGCTGTTGTCATCCGACAACACGGACATGGCTCCCCCTGGAGTTCGGGCGGCCACCACCGGCGCGACCCGGTCGCCGGAGGTGGTCACGGATGGACCGCGGGGGATTCGGTATCGGGGACCTGGAGTCGCGGGGACGCCGCGCCACGGGCGGGTCAGCCGCCGAGCAGCTCCTCCCAGTGGCGGCGCGCCACCGCCTGGCGCGGGGTGTCGGTGTAGGTGGCGTTGAGTGCCGCGGCGAGGCGCCACAGCCCGGCGCGGGCGGCCGGGCGCTCCCGGCCCAGCGGGTCGATGGCGCGCAGGGTGAACGGCACGCCGAGCACGGTGACCGCCGCGCTGGACCGGTCGGTACGGCCCGCCGGTCCCACCGGCCCGGGGATCCGGGCGGCGAGCATCGCGGCCACGTCCGAGGCGTACGGGCCTTCCCGCCACTCGATGTTCCAGTCCTGCTCGGTCCCCTGCCACCAGGTGAGGTCCCGGCTGGTCTGCATGAACTCGGCCTCGGTCGCGAGCGCCGCCATGACCCGGCCGAACGCCTCGAACCGCCGCGCCTCCGGCGCGCCCCCGGCCTGGTGCGCTCCCGCGCCCGGTTCGGGGCCGGCGCCCGCTGTGGGCGCCGGCCGGGACGTCGCGGACGGATCCTTCACCGAGCGTCGCCGCGCCTTCGCGCCCGAATCCCGCCGCTTCTTCGCCCCAGCACCCACGGTCCCCTACTGTGGTTGGCCCTGCCGCCCGCGTGCAACCCCTCCACGCTGAGCATTTGCCACATTTACCTGGCGAATGGGCGCTTCGCCACGCCACGGACGTCCGCCGGGCCTTCCCGAAGACCGGGCTTACGCACGTATTACACCGGGTAAACCGTCATAAGCCTGGTTTGGGAGGCTTCGACTTTTCCGCGGAGTTCTCCCGCGCCTGTCTCGTGGGAAGGACCCGATGCCGCGTCCACCCGCCGTGGAGACCACCCGGCCGCGTCCGCCGGACGCCGCGGCCGCGTGCCGGTACGCGCCGCGGCCGGGCCGGATCCGGCGGGCGGACGCGGTGCGGCGATCGTCCGTCCCGGCGGCGTTTGCCCCTCCCCCGGCCCGTCCTCGCCCGGCCGTTCCGCATGTCGGACGCGCCTTTCCGGCCCTCGGTGTGCCACCGTTAGCCCAGGAAGGAGACGGGACCCGGCCCATCGGATCCGCCGCCGGGGACGACGCGGATCCCGGGCCGCCCCCGGCCCGGCTTCGTGGCGGACGGCCGCGGCGCGGGCGGCGTCTCCGCAGGCGCGGGAAGCGGACCGCGGGAGGTGGTGGCGGTGACTCCGCGATCGCGGGCGGCCGTGCGCGGGCACGCCCGCGTCCTCGCCGTGACGCACCGGCGGGCGCCGGGACCGGTCCCGGCCGTGCGGCGGGCCGGCCCGGCCGGGTACGCCCCACCGGACGCGGGTCCGGAGCGGCACAGGCGCGGCGACGCGTCGGTCGCGTGGCCGACGCCCGATGGACGCCCGACAGACTCGGAAAGGGAGACCGCGGCATGACTCTTCGCGTGGCGATCGTGGGCTCGGGGCCGGCGGGCATCTACACCGCGGACGCGCTCACCAAGCAGGCCGGCCCGGACGTCGAGGTCGACGTGCTGGAACGCCTCCCCACCCCGTACGGCCTCGTCCGGTACGGCGTGGCCCCCGACCACACCTCCATCAAGTCGATCGCCCGCTACCTGCGCCAGGTGCTGGAGCGGCCCGCGGTGCGCTTCCTCGGCGGGGTGGAGCTCGGCGCCGACGTCTCCGCGGCCGAGCTGCGCGAGCACTACGACGCGGTCGTCTACTGCACCGGGGCGACGGTCGACCGCCGCCTCGGCATCCCCGGCGAGGACCTGCCCGGCAGCGCGGCCGCCACGGACTTCGTCAACTGGTACTGCGGCCATCCCGACGTGCCCGCCGGCGCCTTCACCCTCGACGCCGAGCAGGTGGCGGTGATCGGGGTCGGCAACGTCGCGGTGGACGTGGCCCGCATCCTCGCCAAGTCCGCCGACGAGCTGCGCCGTACCGACGTCCCCGAGCCGGTGCTCGAGCGGCTGGCGGCGAGCCGGGTGCGCACCATCCACGTGATCGGCAGGCGCGGGCCGGAGCACGCCAAGTTCACCACCAAGGAGCTGCGCGAGCTCGGCGAGCTCGAGAACGCCGACGTGCTCACCCACCAGGGCGAGGTGAAGGTCGACGACGTGACCTCGCTGTCCCGCCAGGCCCGCGGGAACGTCGAGGTGCTGCAGGCGTGGGCCTCCCGGGTGCCGGAGGGCCGGCCGCGGCGGCTGGAGCTGCGGTTCTGGCTGCGCCCGGTGGAGATCCTCGGCGACGGGCGCGTCGAGGCCATCCGCCTGGAGCGCACCCACCTCGCCGACGGCCGCCTCGCCGGCACCGGCGAGTTCGAGACGATCCCGGTGCAGCTGGTGCTGCGCTCGGTGGGCTACCGGAGCGTGCCGCTGCCCGGCGTGCCGTTCGACGCGGCGACCAATACCGTGCCGAACGAGGCGGGCCGGGTCGTCCGCAAGGGCCCGGAGGACCGGTACGGCGCGGCCGGGGACGGCGCGGCGGCCGAGTACGTCGCGGGCTGGCTCAAGCGCGGCCCGACCGGCGTGATCGGCACGAACAAGTCGGACGCCGCCGAGACCGTGCGCACCCTGCTCGCCGACCTGGCCGGCCGCCCCACCGGGGACCGGCCCCGCCTCGACGACCTGCTCGCCCGGCGCGGCATCAAGCCGATCACCTACGACGAGTGGCTGGCGATCGAGGCCGCCGAGGCGGCGCTCGCCGCCCGCCTCGGCCGCGGCGAGCGGGTGAAGCTCCCCGACCGCGCGGCGCTGCTCGGCGCCTGCGGCCGCGCGCCGGATCGCGGCTAGCCCGGCGCGCCCGCCCCGCCGGGCACGGCGGCACCGCCTGCCCGCCGGGCCGCGCGCGGTGGGTCAGCCGCCGACGAGCTCGCGCCACTGCCGCACGAGCCGGGCCTCCACCGGCGCCGACCAGCCGGTGCGCACCGCGCCGCCGACGTGGAAGGAGCCGATGCCCTGCGCGCGCAGCAGCGGCACGTGGTGGCGTTCCAGGCCGCCGCCCGCCATGATCAGCCCGGCGTCCCCGGCGTGGGCGCGGGCGCGCAGCACCGGCAGCCCGTCCTCCACGCCGGTGGCGGCGCCCGCCGTGAGGATCGTGGCGAGGTTGGGCAGCAGCCGTACCGCGCGCCATGCGGCCTGCACGTCGACGGCGTGGTCCACCGCCCGGTGGAAGGTCCACGGCAGCGGCGCGATCGCGCCGACGAGCGCCTCGGTCGCCGCCAGGTCGACGGTGCCGTCGGCGGTGAGGAACCCGAACACGAACCCGGCCGCGCCCGCGTCGGCGAGCTCCCGGGCGCGTTGCTTGAGCTCCTCCAGCTCCGCCGGGGTGACCGTGTAACCGGCGCCGGGCCGGGAGCCGCACCCCAGCCGGACCATCTGCGGCAGCGAGCACTCCCGCGCGATCGCCGCCACCGTGGCCGCCTCCGGGGTGCCGTCGCCGGAGGGATGCGCGACCACCTCCACGCGATCGGCGCCGCCCTCCTCGGCGGCCACGGCGTCACGCACGTCGAGCGTGACCACTTCGAGCAGCGAAGGCGTCATGTTGGGAGGCTATCGGAGGAGCCGTCCGGGATCGTACGGCTACCGCCTGCTCCCGCAGGTGACGCGGCGCAACCTGATGACTTGCCCGGCTTGTCCTACCGGGTGAGCACGAGACCGCCCTCCGGTACCCCGGCGGACGCGGGCGCGCGGCCGTCCACCTCGCCGGGCAGCAACCCGGTCGCGGACACCTCGGCGGCCAGGTCGGCGGTGAGGTCGACCAGGCGCGGCCCGCCGTACCCGGCGAGGCCGCCGGCCGGGCGCTGGAAGAGCGCGCCGGACGCGCGGTGCGGCAGGTCGACGGTGCGCACGTGGCGGAAGCCGAGGGAGCGGTAGTAGCCCTGCAGGCCGGTGTTCGCCTTGGCGCAGTCGAGCCGCAGCCAGCGCAGGCCGTCGGCGAGGGTGCGCCGGCCCGCCCAGTCGAGCAGGGCGCGGCCGATGCCGAGCCCGGAGCACGCCCGCGCGGTGCACAGCTTGTGCACATAGTAGGCGTCCTCGGGCCGGTCCTCGGGCGTCCAGAACTCGGGGTCGGCGAAGGTGTCGAGGGCGATCGTGGCGAGCGGCGCCGGGGTGTGCCCGTCCTCGCAGACGCCGTCCGGCTCACCCTCGACGACGTAGAGCGTGCCCGCGGCGATCAGCGGCTCGATGCGGTGGGCGGGGAAGCCGCCGACCGGCCACTGGCGCACGCCGCGCCCGTTGAGCCACTCGGCCGCCTCGGCGAACAGGGCGAGCACGCCCGGCAGATCGGCGGACCCGGCGCGACGGAGAGTGAGCGTGAGCGGCTCGCGGACGGCGTGAAGGACGGTGTTCGTGTGCATGATACATCCTTTCGGTGCTGGTGGTACTGCGGTGAGTACGCAGAGTGACCAATGGACGGCGTGAGGTCGTAAGGAAGGGATTCAGGGAAGGGGGGCCGCCGGAGACGAGAAGCCGCTGGGGATCACGGCCCGTGGCGGGTCAGGCCACGGCGGCGGCGGGCGGAACCACCCCCCAGGCGCGAGGGCAGGCCCGTGCGACGGGCAGGGGCCGCCTCGCACCGCCGTCCGCGGCGCGGACGGCGACCGGCCCCGCCCACAGGGCGGGCGCGTCGAGCATCAGAGCCGGCCGCGCCGGAGCGGCGACGCGACCCGCTCCGGGAACGGCCGGATTCCACCCGTCGGACACGACAACGGCCGCCCCATCCGAGGATGAGCCGGCCGGCGCTGCGTCAATGACGTTCCAGCTCGTATCTGATCAGATGTTTGTCGGCGGGCAGCACCGACACCGCGACCCGCACCGGCATATCTTCGGGGTCGTAACCAACCCGGACGTGAACGACAACAGGAGTACCAGGTTCGAGCTTGAGGCGCGACACTTCCTCAGAAGTCGGCATACGTGCGGAAATGTCGTCGACCATCCGAACCTGCGGGTGTCCGAGTTCCTCCAGCACGCGGTTCGCGCCCCGGGTGATGTCGGCCGGACGGGCGATCTCCGAATTCTGGACGAGCGACAGGGGGAAGTAGGAGTCGTTGGTGTTGAACGGCTGGTCGTCGACGTAGCGGAGCCGGCGACGGACCACGGCGAGCTCGCCGTCGGGCAGCGCGAGCCGGGTGGCGATGTCCTCGGGCGGCTCCACGATCGCCACCTCGATGTCCTGGCTCGGCTTCCGTCCCACCTCGGCGACCGCGCGCGCGAACGCCTCCTGCCGCCCGCCCTCGGGCTGCGGCTCGAGTTCCTTCTGCGGGTACAGGAGCAGGGGCCGCCGCTCGCGGACCACGCTGCCACGGCGCGGGGTGCGGCTGATCAGACCCTCGTTGACGAGCTCACCGAGCGCCAGCCGTACCGTGTTGCGGCTGACGTTCGACTTGCGCATGAGATCGGCCTCGGTTGGCAGCGGGTCCCCCGGACGGAGTTCCCCCGAGTAGATGGCGCGCCGCAGCTCCGACGCCACCTGTTGATACAGCGTTGACCGTGCCACTCCGACCCTCTGCATGCCCTTTTGTTCCAACAAATTTAGACGATCTCGTTGCAACTTGGAACAACCCCTTGACCTCGGAGAGCCCGGAGGCGCATCATCCAATCGTTGGTACAAATCCATCGAAAGGTCGGCGAGCGGCGAGCGCCGGCCGGACGGCCTGAGCGACCGCAGGCGGTACGTCACGGTCCGGCGACGGGCCGTCACCCCACGGGCTCCCCGCGCGTCGGCGGTTCAGGACCCCATCCCTCGCCGGGGTCCTGGGCGCCACGCGCCGGGGCGGAGCGTGTCCTGGCGGGTCCCCCACGCCCGCCAGGACACGCTCCACTCTTTTCGGGCCGGTCCCGCGTCACGGTGAATCGCGAACGTCTCTCCGATCACGAGACGTTGATCACATCCGTTCTTCATCTCCGGTCACCTTCCGTCAAGGCCCAAATTCGGCCGAATCGCCGGATATCCGTCGCGCGTCGATACCGACCGGTCGGTTTGTACCGGGGACCCGGATCGGGCATGCTGGCCGTCATGAGCCTGTTCTCGGTCGAAGGAAAGACGGTCGTCGTCACCGGCGGGTCCCGCGGCATCGGCAGGATGATCGCCCAGGGGTTCGTCACGGCCGGCGCCCGCGTCTACATCGCCTCCCGCAAGACCGCCGAGCTGGAGAAGACCGCGGCCGAACTCGGCTGCACCCCGATCACCGCGGACCTGTCCACCCGCGAGGGCGTCGAGACGCTGGTCTCGGCGGTCTCGGCGCAGGAGGACCGCCTGGACGTACTGGTGAACAACGCGGGCGCGGTCTGGGGCGCGCCGCTCGAGGACTACCCCGAGTCCGGGTTCGACAAGGTTTACGCGATCAACGTCAAGGCCGTGTTCTACCTGACCGTCCGGTTCCTCCCGCTGCTGCGCGCGGCGGCGAGCCCGGACGACCCGGCCCGCGTGATCAACATCGGCTCGGTGGACGGCATCCGGGTGCCGGAGATGGAGAACTACGCCTACTCCGCGGCGAAGGCGGCGGTGCACCAGCTCACCCGCCACCTGGCGAGCCGGCTCGCCCCCGAGCGCATCACCGTGAACGCGATCGCGCCCGGCCCGTTCGAGTCGAAGATGATGGCCTTCGCCCTCGACGACCCGAAGATGCGCGCCGAGATCGAGGCGGCGATCCCGCTCGGCCGGATCGGCCGGCCCGAGGACGTGGCCGGGGCCGCCATCTACCTCTCCTCCCGGGCGGGCGCCTACCTCACCGGGGCCGTGATCCCGGTGGACGGCGGCATCACCGCCAAGGCCTGACCCGCCGCCGGGCCGGGGCGGGGGCCCGCGCCCGCGTACCCCCGAGACGCGGGCGCCGGCCCCGTCCCGCCTACCAGGCGATCCCGGCGAGCACCTCGGCGGCGGCCTGGCCGCAGACCCGCGCCGAGCCGTGGGTCGCGATGTGCACCGCCCCCCGGTCGGTACGGCCGGGCAGCCCCATCTCGACCACGATCGCGTCGGGCCGGGCCGCGAGCAGCCGGTCGATCGCCTCCGCCAGCCAGCGGTGCCGGTCGGCGTACCGGGCGACGATCACCAGCGGGCGGCCCGCGGCGTCCGCCAGCGCGGCGTCGAGCTCGGCCGTGCCGGGCACCCGGCCGTCGCGCTCGGCGAACCGCGCCACCGTGGTGCCGGGCAGCAGCCTGCCGAGCGGCTCGCCCACCCCCCACGGGGTGTGCCGGTCGCTGGCGAGCGAGAGCTGCGGCGTCATCTCGATCACGTGCGGCGGCGCGGCGAGCGGCAGGGCGGCCGGGTCGTGCCGGGTGATCCGGATCGCGCGCCGGGCCACGTGCAGGCCGATCGGCACGCCCTCCGGCAGCGCCACGGCCGGACGCTCCCCCGTCCCGGCGGCGGGCCGCGCGGTGGCGGGCCAGGCGGCGAGCCGGCGCATGCGCTCGGCGGCCTCGGCGAGCCGCTGCTCGGGCAGCACCCCCTCGGCGACCGCCCCGGCGATCGTCCGCCGGATCTCCTCGACGATCTCCTCGTCGTGGTGCTCGCCGCCGACGCAGATCCCGTCCGCGCCCGCGGCGATCGCCCGCATCGCCGCGCCGGGGATGCCGTACCGGTCGGCGACGGCCGCCATCTCGATGCCGTCGGTGATCACCGGCCCGTCGAAGCGCAGCTCGTGCCGGAGCAGGTCGCCGAGGATCTTCGGGCTGAGCGTGGCCGGGTACGCCTCGTCGTACGCGGTCACCACGAGGTGGCCGGTCATGATCGCGGCCACCCCCTCCTCGATCGCGGCGCGGAACGGCAGCAGCTCCACCTCGGCGAGCTCCTCGCGGCTGCCGCTCACCAGCGGCACGCCGAGGTGGGAGTCGACGTTCGTGTCGCCGTGGCCGGGGAAGTGCTTGGCGCACGCGGCCACCCCGGCCGACTGCAGGCCGCGGATCCAGGCGGCGGTGTGCCGGGCCACCAGGCGCGCGTCCGCGCCGAACGAGCGCAGCCCGATCACCGGGTTGTCCGGGTTGGAGTTGACGTCGGCGGCCGGGGCGAAGTCGATGGTCACCCCGATCTCGGCGAGCGCCCGGCCGAGGTCGCGGGCGAGCTCCTCGGTGAGCGCGACGTCGTCGACCACGCCGAGGGCGTAGTTGCCCGGCCGGGAACTGCCGGTGGCCGCCTCCAGCCGGGTGACCTCGCCCGACTCCTCGTCGATCCCGATGATCACGTCCGGCCGCTCGGCGCGCAGCGCCGCGGTCAGCCGTGCCGTCTGCTCCGGATCGCCGATGTTGCGGGAGAACAGCACCACGCCGGCGAGGCCCTCGGCGAGCCTGCGGCGTACCCAGTCCGGCGGCTCCCGGCCCGGGAACCCGGGCAGGATGACCGCGTCGGCGAGTCGGAGCAGGGCGGGGTCACGGCTGGTGGCATCCTTGGGCATGCCGCCAATCTAATAGGAAACTTTCCTAACTGCTAGTCCCGCACCCTCAGGCGTCCGCCCTTTTGAGACGGCCGTCGACCACCGAGAAACGGGCCACCGTGCGCACCGGCGCCCCCGGCCGGTCCACGTGGTCGACGACCCGGTACTCGGCGGTGAAGCTCTCCCCGTCCGCCTCGCACCACACGTACCCCCGGTGCCCGTCGAAGAACTTGATGTGCGGGTTGAGCCGCAGCACCGCGTCGACGTCGGTCTCCGGCGGCGCGCTCGTCACCGAGCTGCCGACGAACTCCACCCCGACCGAGGGCGAGGCCGGGTCGGCGAAGTCGGTGAGCACCTCGGCCGCCCAGTGGTTGTGCACGTCCCCGCTGATCACGACGAGGTTCGGCCTCCCGGAGGCGCGCACCGCGTCGACGATGCGGGTGCGCTCGGCCGCGAAGGCGTCCCAGGCGTCGGCGCTCGTCCGGTTGCCGGCGAACAGGCGGCGGGAGAAGAACAACGGCTCGGCGACCACCCGCCACCGGGCCTGCGACTCGGCGAGCCGGGTGAGCAGCCACCGCTCCTGGTCCGCGCCGAGCATCGAGGTCTTGGTGCGGTACTGCCGGGAGTCGAGCAGCAGCAGGTCGGCGACCTTGCCGTACGGCCGCCACCGGTACATCTGCAGCGCGTCGCCGGACGGGCGCACCCGCAGCGGGAGGTGCTCCCAGTAGGCCTGGTACGCGGCGGTACGGCGGCGCAGGAACGCGGCCGGGTCCGAGCCGTCGCCGGGCAGCTTCCCGGCGTAGTCGTTCTTCACCTCGTGGTCGTCCCAGATCGTCACCCACGGCGCGGCGGCGTGCGCGGCCTGCAGGTCGGGGTCGGACTTGATGCGCGCGTACCGGTTGCGGTAGGCGGGCAGCGTCTTGCACTCGGCCTCCGGCGGCTCCAGCTTGCGCACGTACCGCCCGGGGGCGGGATTGGCGGGCTTGCCGTACTCGTAGATGTAGTCGCCGAGGTGGACGACGAGGTCCGGCCGCTGCTGGGCGATGTGCCGGTAGACGGTGTAGTACCCGTGCTCGTAGCGCTGGCAGGAGACGAACGCGAAGCGCAGCGGCGTGTCCGCGTCCCGGGCCGGCGCGGTCCGGGTACGGCCCACCGGGCTGGTGGTGTCCGCGAACGGCGCGCCGACGCGGAACCGGTAGAAGTACTCGGTGCCCGGCCGCAGCCCGTCCACCTTCACGTGCACGCTGTGCGCGTGGGCCGGGGTGGCGGTCGCGGTGCCCTCGGCGGCGATCCGGGTGAACCGCTCGTCCTCGGCCACCTGCCAGCGCACCTTGACGTTCTGGTTCGGCATGCCGCCGGGCACGGAGGCGCGGCTGAGCGGCTCGGGGGCGAGCCGGGTCCAGATGATGACGCCGTCCGGCAGCGGTTCTCCGGATGCGACGCCCAGGGTGAATGGATTCGACAACTTCGCCATGTCCCCGATCCTGCACAAATCACATCGCCCGGGCGCCCGGTTCCCGGGGATCACTCATTTACCAGGGGTGAATAAAGGGACACCGCACCCGATTTTCACCCTGACGGTCAGGTGAACGCCGGATTGCGCAAGGCTCATAATGGAGGGCGTGAAAATCGGCGATAACCCGGGCGACACCGCAACCACCGAGGACGGCCCGCCCGAACGCGGCGCGGTCGACGAACGGCACGAGTGGCGCCGGGCGTCCCGGCGGCGCGCGACGCGCCGGGGCACGCGACCGGCGGACGGATCCGGCCGACGCGAGTACCTCGTGAAACTAGCCGCGGAGATTTTCGCGCGGAAGGGGTTCCAGGCGACCACGGTCCGGGAGATCGCCAGGGAGGCGGGCATCCTCTCCGGCAGCCTCTACCACCACTTCGACTCCAAGGAGTCGATCGTGGACGAGGTGCTGTCGACGTTCCTGGAGGACCTGCTCGCCCGCTACCGGGCCGTGCTCGCCGCCGGGGGCGAGCCGCGCGAGGTGATCGCCGCGATGGTGCGCATCGGCTTCGAGGCGCTGGTGCCGCACCGCGCCGCGATCACCGTGATGCAGAACGACTGGAACTACCTGCGCTCGCTGCCCGGCGACCGCTTCGGCTACCTGGTCGCGGCCGAGGAGGAGGTCGAGCGCATGTGGGTGGAGCAGATCAGGCGCGGCCAGGCCGAGGGGCGGTTCCGCGCCGACGTCGACCCCAAGCTCACCTACCGGATGATCCGCGACACGATCTGGGTGACCGTGCGCTGGTTCCGGCCCGACGGGCCGCTCGACGCGGCCGCGCTCGCCGACAACTTCATCGCGATCCTGTTCGACGGCCTGGCCGCCGGTCACCGGGCCGCGCACGCGACCGCCGCGACCGGCCGGGGCGGATGACCCCGCTGCAGAAGGCCGTGCGGGAGGCGCTGCAGGAGGTCGCCGACCCCGCCAAGGCCCCGGTGATGCAGGCGTACATGAAGTCGGCCATGCCGTTCCTCGGGGTGCAGGCCGGGCCGCGTCGCGCCGCGCTGCGCGCGGTCTTCGCCGAGCACCGCATCGAGTCCGCGCCCGAGTGGCGGCGGGCGGTGCTCACGCTGTGGCGGGAGGCCGAGTACCGCGAGGAGCGGTACGCGGCGATTGAGCTGTCCGGGTTCCGCTACTACCGGCGCTTCCAGACGCTCTACACGGTGCCGATGTACGAGGAGATGATCGTCACCGGGGCGTGGTGGGACCTGGTGGACGACATCGCGATCCGCCGCATCGGCCCGCTGCTGCGCGCCTACCCGGACACGATGCGGCCGCTCATGCTCGAGTGGGCGCACGACCCCGACCTGTGGAAGCGCCGCACCGCGATCCTCTGCCAGAACAAGTTCGGCCGCGACACCGACACCGGGCTGCTGTACGCGTGCATCGAGCCGAGCCTGTCCGACGTGGACTTCTTCGCCCGCAAGGCGATCGGGTGGGCGCTGCGCGAGTACGCCAAGGTGAACCCGGACGAGGTCGTCCGGTACGTCAACGCCAAGGGCATCACCGGGCTGAGCCGCCGCGAGGCGCTGAAGAACCTGCCCGTGGACTGACGGGCCGTGCCGTACCGGAGAGGCGCCGGGCGACGCGGGTGACGCCGCCCGGCGCATGCCCCCGTAGGCCGCGGTACGGCCGGCCCTGCCGGCCCGGGCGCTACTTCAGCGCGCCCGCGGTGAGCCCGGCCTGGATCTGCCGCTGGAACACCGTGTAGATGATGATCATCGGCAGGATCGCCATGCTCAGCGCGGCGAACAGCGCCGACCAGTCGGCGTCGTAGCCGGCCGCGGTGGAGATGCTCGCGATGCCCTGGGTGAGCACCCACTTGTCCCGGGCCTCGCCGCTGAGCAGCACGAGCGGAAGCTGGTACTGGTTCCACTGCCCGAGCACGTTGAAGATCGTCACGCTGACGATGCCGGGCCGGGCCATCGGCAGCATGATCTGGAAGAACACCCGGGTGTGCGAGGCGCCGTCCACGAACGCCGCCTCCGCCACCGCGGTCGGCAGCGTGCGGAAGAACGCGGCGAGGAAGAACACCGTGAACGGCAGCGAGTAGGCGATGTAGACGAGGATGAGCCCGCCGTGCGTGTTGAGCCCGATGAACTGGCCGATCAGCGGCAGCTGCCCCATGTTCTGCACCACGAAGAACAGCGGGGTGAGCGCCAGGTAGACCGGGAACGCCAGCCCGGACACGAACAGCAGGTAGATCGCCCGGTTGCCGCGGAACCGGTAGCGGGAGAGCACGTAGGCGGCCATCGAGCCGAGCAGCATCGTGCCGAACGTGCTGCACGCCACCACGATCACGCTGTTGAGGAAGTACTGCCCCACGTGCGCCTGTTCCCAGGCGCGGGCCCAGTTGTCGAACCGCGGCACCGCCGGGAACGTCCAGGCGCCGCTGAAGATCTCGTCCTCGCTCTTGAACGAGGCGAGGAAGGTCCAGGCGAGCGGCACGACGACGAGGATCGTCCACACCACGAGCGCCACGTGCGACAGGTACGACAGCGGGCCGAGCCGTACCCGGCGCGCCTGCCGGACCTCGGCACGGGAGATGGTCATGCTGTGCGAGACCACGCGGGGCACCCCCTAGTACTCGATCCGCTCGCGGCGGGACAGCCTCAGGGCCAGCACCGCGAAGCCGATCGTGAAGAAGAACAGCACCACGCCCATCGCCGAGGCGTAGCCGAACTTGAAGTAGTCGAACGCGTTCCGGTAGATCTCCGCCGCGATCACGGTCGTGGAGTGGTCGGGCCCGCCCTGCTCGGCGGTCATCACCCACACCACGGCGAACACGTCCAGCGCGGCGATGCCGAGGTAGACCCAGCCGACCTGCACGGTGTCCCACAGCAGCGGCAGCGTCACCCGGAAGAACATCGCGGCCCGGCCGGCCCCGTCGATCTGCGCGGCCTCGTACATCTCCTTCGGGATCGACGCCATGCCGGCGGAGAACAGCACCACGTAGAACCCGACCGCCTGCCAGATCAGCACCCCGAGCACCGACCACAGCGCGATGTCCGGGTTCGACAGGAAGCCGATCGGCTCGATGCCGAGCGCCATGAGCGGCCCGTTGAGCATGCCGCCCCGGTCCGGCCGGAACACCTGCTGGAACAGCACCGCGATGATGGCGACCGCGAGCACCTGCGGGAAGAAGAACACCACCTTGTAGAAGCCGGACCCGCGGATGCCGCCGACGCCGCGCCCGCCGCCGCCCACGTTGAGCAGGTAGGCGAAGAACAGCGCGATCGTGATCGTGCCCACCGGCAGCAGGATGAGCAGCAGCAGGTTGTGCCAGACCGCCTTCCAGAAGACCGCGTCGTCGAGCAGCCTCCGGAAGTTCTCCAGCCCGACGAACTGCGGGTTCGCGTTCACCCCCCGCCAGTTCGTCATCGCGATGTAGAACGCCTGCGCGTAGGGGGAGATCACGTAGACGAGGTAGAGGAGCACCGGGAACGCGAGGAACCCGATGATGAATCGCGTTCTGCCGTGGGTCATGATCTCCCCCTCGCCGTCGTCACCGCTGGAACTTCTTGACCGAGTCGTCGCGCTTGATCTGCTCGGACTTGCGCTGGATGCGCTCGGCCCACGCCTGCGGGGTGAGCCGCCCGCTCATGAGCTGGCCGGTCGCCGCGGCGACCTCGTCGTGCAGCTCGGCGTACCACTGGCGGAACCGGAAGTAGACGGTGTTGTCCCCGGCCGCCTGCAGCGCCGCCGACGCGCTCGCCAGGCCGGGGCTCAGCTTGCGCCCCTCCGCCGCGCCCTTCACCACGGTGAGCGTGCTGACCAGCTCGGTGAACTGCCCGGCGCCCTGCTTGGAGAGCATCGCCCGCATGTACTCCATGCCGGCCCGCGGGTTGCGGGACTTCGCCGACACGAAGTACTCCTCGCCGGGCCGCGAGTGCAGCGTGCCGTACGGCATGGCGTCGGAGTCGGAGAACGACGGCAGCGGGAACACCGCGTAGCCGAAGTCCGGCGGGGTGGAGTCCTTCTGCTCGTTCTCCAGCCAGGAGCCGTTCGGCAGCATCGCCACCTGGTACTTGTTGTGCGCGGTCTGCGTCTGGATGTGGTCGAGCCCGATCGTGCCCTGCATCAGGTACTTCGCGCCGACCTCGGCGAACGCGGTGGCGGCGGTGAGCACCGGCTCGGCCTTCCACGCGCCGTCCTCGAGGTTGTCGATGTTGCGCAGCACGTCCGGGCCGCCGATCTTCGCGGCGAGCGTGAGGATGGTCTCGTAGATGTAAAACGGGTGCTTGCCGGCGTAGGTGAACGGCGCGCACTTGCCGGACTTCTTGATCGTCTCGCACAGGGCGAGGAACTCGTCCCAGGTCTTGGGGACCTGCCAGCCGTTCTCGTCGAACAGCTTGGTCGAGTACCAGATGCCCCAGACGGTGTTGGCGTACGGCAGCACCCGGAACACGCCGTCGTAGCTGCCGAACTCGATCGCGGTCGGCAGGATCGTGTCGCGCACCTTGACGTTCGGGTCGTCCCAGCTCGGCGCGTCGAGCAGCGGCGTGAGGTCGGCGATCTGGTCGTCCTGGATCAGCGCGCCGAAGTCCATCGCGTTGTCGCCGGAGTTGTTGACGAACTCCGGCGGGTTGCCGCTCGCGAACCGCGGCTGGAGCGTCTTGGCGATCTCCTTGGTCGCGGTGTGCTTGATCTGCACGTCCGGGTGCTTGGTGCGGAACAGCGGCTGGTGGATGTTGCGCGCGTACGCGTCACCGAACCCGCCGTCGAAGATCACGATCTCGAACGGCTCGTTCGCGGGCACGCCGAGCGGGTTCTCGGCGCTCACCGTGCCGGTGACCGCGGGCTGCGACCCGCCGCCGCCACCGCCGCCGACCGGGGTCGCGCAGGCCGCGGCGAACGGCAGCGCCACGCCGGCGCCGACGGCCGCCCTGAGCAGCTGCCGCCTGCTCAGGCCGCGGCCGCGCGGGTCGTTGCGGGGACCGTTCACGGGGATGAACGACATTGACTCCTCCATTGGGTGCCGCCCACTGCGGGACGCGGGCCGCCGGGCTCAGGCCCCGCGGCGGATGCGCCCCTCGTAGCGGGCCTCCAGTTCCCGGTTGTGTTCGTCGCCCCCGACGACGTTCACCGATCGGTACACCGGCGGGGTCTCCCCCGCCTCGAGCAGCGTGCGCACCACCTCGGCGACGATCATCTGCGCGAGCAGCGCCGAGGTGATCGTGGACACCGCACCGGTCGCCGTGCCTCCGGGCAGCTCCAGCACCGCGTCGCCGTACGGCGCGCCGTTGTCGAGCACCACGTCGGCCAGGTCGAGCAGCTTGCGGCCGGAGGGGTGGCGGGACGTCATCGCCTGGCTGTGCCGTACCGAGGTGAGCGCGATCAACGGGTGGCCGCGCTCCTTGACGAGCGTGGCCATCTCGACGATCGAGCCGTTCACGCCGGAGCTGGAGATGAGCACGAAGACGTCCTGCGGCCGCACCGGCGCCAGCTCGTAGACGCGCTTGGCGACGGTGGGGTCGCGCTCCAGCTCCCGGGTGAGGATCTCCGGCGGTTCCCCGCCGTAGAGGACCAGGTCACGCAAGGATAGGCGGTTGGTGGGGATGAGTCCGCCCGCGCGGCCCGCGATCTCCATCGCGATCGCCTCGGAGTGGCCGGAGCCGAAGGCCTGCACGACCCCGTCCGCGCGCAGCGAGGCCGTGATGAGGTCCGCGGCCCGCCGCACCTGGTCGAGCTGGCTCCGCGAGACCTCGCGAACCAGTTCCTCCACGCGCTGGACGTATTCGGTGGCGCCGATGTCCACGATTGGTTCAGTTCCTTTCGACTCGGTGGCTGTCCAAGGCTCTGATCGTGCGGTCGAAGGCCTCGTTCGCCCGCTCGTAGGTGCGCTGGGCGACCGCGACGTACACCACGTCCAGCACGAAGAGCTGGGAGTGGATCGCGGCGAGGCCGGAGGGCCGGAAGGTCGTCTCCCGGCTCGCCGTGGTGAGCACGAGGTCGGCGAGCTCGGCGAGCGGCGACCGGGCGAAGGAGGTGACCGCGACCGTGGTCGCCCCGCGCCCGTCGGCCTCGGCCATCGCCTCCAGCACCTCGCGGGTGCGGCCCTGGTGGGAGACGCCGATCGCGACGTCGCCCTCGCCGAGCAGCGCCGCGTGCGCCAGGCCCTGGTGCGGGTCGCAGTAGCTCCAGCACGGGATGCGGATCCGGCGCAGCCGGCCGCTCAGCATGCCGGCCACCTCGCCGCTGGTCGACATGCCGAACATCACCACCTGGCCGGCCCCGACGATCGCGTCGGCGACCTTGGCGACGACGCCGAGGTCGAGCTGGGCGGCGGTCTCCTGGATGAGCCGGGCGTCGGCGACGGCCATCGTCTCCACGACCGCGTCGAGCGGGTCGCCCGGGCCGATCTCCTGGCCGATCACCCCGAGGCCCCAACCGGCCTGGGCGGCGCGTCCGGTCTCGGTGGCGAGCGCGACCCGCAGCTCGGAGTAGCCGGCGAAGCCGAACGCCCGGCAGAACCGGGTGACGGTCGCCGGGGAGGTGCCGCTGCGCTCGGCGAGCGTGACGATCGTGGAGCGGGCCGCCTCGGCCGGATCCGCCAGGATCAGCTCGCCCACCTTGCGCAGGGCCTCGGGCAGCCGCGGCAGCTCGGTCTGGATGCGCCCAAGGGCACCACCGGACACGGTCGTTCCTTCCACTCGAGAGCCGTTCCTGTGAAAATAATTCTCACCAACCCTGGCGTCAAGTGCAGGCCAACCGGAAGAAATGCCTGGTCAGACCGCATGTCGGCGGTAGACGCGCAGCTGATCGGCAGGGTTCGGGGCAGGCAAACCGCGATCGGAAGACCCGCCGTTCGACGGCTGAGCCGACCGCCGCGACGCAACCGCAACCGCGGTGCGGGCGGGCGTCGCGCGGGATATCGGCGGCCTCGTGCCCGCGGTACGGCCGCGCCGCGCGGCGGCGGGCGCCGCCGCACCGGTGGCCGCCCGGGGGCGATCCTTTTGGTTTGCGCCGGGGTGTGACGTGAGCGCACTTCAGTGTTCAAAGATTTTTCTCCGACACCTGTGCCGCGTGCATTTATCGATGCGGCCGTGATCACAGATGTCCGGATGCCGCGGGCGGTGAATGCGGTTCGGTCGGCCATTGGGGCGCGTGTGACGACGCTTCAGCTGTTCGTCCCCCCTGTCGCTGACGGAAAACGCAGGCAGTGGTGGGTGTGGCGTGGCGGAGGGTCGCCGGGGAACGCGCTGACGGCGCTATCGGTCATGACGAAATACCCAGATCACGCAATTGCGTGACAAAGAGCATTTCTGATGAGACCTTCTCTAGGGGGACGAAATCAGAGGACGGGAATGGACACCTGGGTGGTTCCCGGATATCGGGAGGAGCGCGTGCTCGGCGCGGGGGACACCGGGCGCGTGGTTCTGGCCACTTACCTGCCCAACGGGGCTTACGTCGCCATCAAGTATCTGAACGACGCGCTGTGCCGGGACCCGGAGTTCCTCGCCGCGTTCCGGGCCGAGGCCCGGACGATGGTGGAGCTCGACCATCCCCACATCGTCCGGCTTTACGAGTACGTCGAGACGCCGGCGGGCGCCGCCGTCGTCATGGAGCTGATCGACGGCATATCGCTGCGCAGGCTGCTCGACGAGCACGGGCCGCTCGTCCCCGAGTCCTCCCTCGTCGTCCTCAAGGCGTCGCTGCTCGCGCTGTCGGCGGCGCACGCCACCGGCATCGTGCACCGGGACCCCAAGCCGGAGAACGTGCTGGTGCAGGCCGACGGCGCGACGAAGCTGACCGACTTCGGCGTGGCCGCGCGCACCCCCGGGCCGGGCCGCCACGCGGGCACCCCCGCCTACCTCGCCCCCGAGCAGTGGGACGGCGCCCGGGCCACGCCGGCCACCGACCTGTACGCGGCCACGTGCGTGTTCTTCGAGTGCCTCACCGGGCATCGGCCGTACCTGGACGAGCATCCGCCCGCGCTGATGCGCAGGCACAAGAGCGGCCCGATCCCGCTGCTGCAGGTCCCGGCCGCGGTGCGCCCCCTGGTGGCGCGGGGCATGGCGAAGAACCCGGCCGACCGGCCGACGACCGCGCGGGCCTTCCTCGCCGAGGTGGAGGCGACCGCGCTCGAGGCGTACGGGCCGGAGTGGGAGCAGCGCGGGCGGCGGCACCTGGCGGACCTCGCCACGCGGCTGGCACTGCTGTTCCCGCTCGCCGTCCCGCCGCCGCGCACCACCGGCGCGACCGCGTGGCCGGGCGGGCGGGCCGCGGGCGGCGGCCGCCTGCTGGGCAGGCTGCGGGAGCCCGGGCCGCGCGCCGCGATCGGGGCGGGCACGCTCGCCGCCGCGATCACCTTGGCGCTGCTGCTCAGCGTGCTGCGGCCGAACATCGTGCTCGGCGGCGACGGGCCGCCGCGGTCGACGATCACGCCGACGCAGGTCGCCCGGCCGTCGCCCGGCGGCGCCACCGGCCAGTCCCGGGGCCGGCCGCCCGCCCTCGTCCCGACGACCTCGGCCCCGGCCCGGGCCACCGAGGCCCCCAGGAACCTCCGGACGCGGTCCCCGGCGCCCGCGACGCGGACCGGGCCCACCGCGACAAGCGGCACCGACGGCACGGGCGTCCCCACGCTCACCCCCGGCGGTACGGCGACGCCGCAGCCGCCGCCCACGCCCACGGCGACGAGCCCGACGCCGACCCCCTCGCCTCCGCAGTCCGTCACCCCGACCCCCACGCCGACACCGAGCGCGACGCCCACCGAGACCCCCACCGCGGCCCCGCCGGCCACCCCCGGCCCCAGCCCGCCGGAGACCCCGGCACCCGACGAGACCACCGAGCCCCCCGACGACGCCTCCGCGCCCCCGTCCGAATCGCCCCCACCGAGATCACCGCCGCCGGAATCGCCGCCGCCCGAGCCGAGCCCGTCCGCGTCGATCACGTCCTCGCCGGCCCCGCCGCCACCCGGCGTGACGCCCGGGGAGAGCGCCGTCGAGTCGCTGCGCATCCTGCGCTTCGACGGGACCACGGTCACCGCGCGCGTCGGCGTGACCGGTTCCGGCCCGGTCACCCTGACGGTGCGGTTCGCCCAGGGGCGTACGGCCGACTCCCTGTCCCCCGTGGGTCCCGCCCGCGCCCTCACGCTCGCCGGCCGGGCCGTGCACACCGTCACCGAGCACGCGAACCTCGCCACGCCCGGCTGCGACACCCGGCTCGTCCGCCGCGTGACCGTCGCCACGCGACCCGCCGCGCCGGGCGGCGTGGTCACCCGGACGGTGCGGGTGGCCGGGCCGAGGTGCGAGCCACCCGTGGTACGGGTCCTGGCCTGGGACGGCGACACGGTACGGCTGCGCGTCACCGCCGCGACGACGGACCCGGTGACGGTCCGGGCGGAGTTCCGGCAGCGGCTGCTGCTCGACGGCGTCCCGGTCGTGCGCACCGCCGCCCGCTCCGTGGTGCTGCGGGACCGGACCGCGTACGTGGTGTCGCTGCGGTCCGGGTACGGCCCGGCCGCCTGCGGCGACGACGCGGACGTGCGGACGGTGACGGTGGCGACCGTGCCCGCGGCGCGCCATGGGAGCGTGAGCCGTACCGTGGCCCTCGCCGCGCCGTTCTGCGCAGGCGGCGGCGACGGGTAGCGCCATCACGGCCGCGGCCGGGACGACCGGCCCGGATCCCGCGATGACGTCCCGGAACGGGGACTCCGGCACGTCACGACGGCCGAGCCAAAGGATCACCGGCTCGGCCGTTTCCGCTTCGGCCGCCATGCGCCGGCCCGCCACGCCGGTCAGACCGGGACCGTGCTCGGCACGGCGTCCGCGCCCGGCGCGCGGGCGCGTCGGCCCGGGTCCTCCTCCCACGTCCTCGGACGGCCAAGGTTTCGGCATTGCAAAAAGTGATATCACTTTGCTAGTTTCCAGATAGACACGAAGGGAGGAATGGTGACCAAGACCTCGCTGGTGGCGGCGGACGTCACGCCGGACGTTCCGTCCCCGCAGATCAAGGAGTTCCCGGCCAAGGAGATCAACGGGTGGCCGGTGCTCGTCCTGACGCTGGCGGGCCTGATCGCCGGGCCCGTGCTGATCGTCGTCGGCGCGGTCCGGGGCGATTCGGGACCCGGTCTGGCCGCGGCGCTGATCGCGGCCGGTGTGCTCGTCGCGCTCGCCGCGGTCGTCGTCTCCAGCGGCCTGGTGGCGGTGGCGCCCGGTGAGGCCCGGGTGATCCAGCTGCTCGGCCGCTACAAGGGGACCGTGCGCACGCAGGGCCTGCGCTGCGTGCTCCCGTTCACCCAGAAGACCCGCATCTCGACCCGGATCCGCAACCACGAGACGGGCATCGCGAAGGTCAACGACGCGGACGGCAACCCGATCGAGATCGCCGCGGTCGTGGTCTGGCAGGTCGAGGACACCGCGATGGCCCAGTTCGCGGTCGACGACTTCGTGGAGTTCGTCGCCTTCCAGGCGGAGACCGCCGTGCGGCACATCGCCGGCAGCTACCCGTACGACTCGACCGAGGGCGGCCAGCTCTCGCTGCGGGAGAACGCGGACGAGATCACCGGCCGGATGTCCGACGAGATCGCGGCCCGCGTCGCCTCCGCGGGCGTAAAGATCATCGAGTCCCGGATCACCCGGCTCGCGTACGCCCCCGAGATCGCGCAGGCGATGCTGCGCCGGCAGCAGGCCGGTGCCGTCGTGGCCGCCCGGCAGCGCATCGTCGAAGGCGCCGTCGGCATGGTCGAGGCCGCGCTCGCCCGGCTCGACGAGCACGACGTCATCGACCTGGACGAGGAGCGCAAGGCCGCGATGGTCAGCAACCTGCTCGTCGTCCTGTGCGGAGACCGCGACGTGCAGCCCGTGGTGAACACCGGTTCGCTCTACCAGTGACCGTGGCGACCCAGCGCAAGAGCATCCTGCTCCGGTTGGACCCGGCGATCCACGACGCCCTGGTTCGCTGGGCGGGTGACGAGCTGCGCAGCACGAACGCCCAGATCGAGTTCCTGCTCCGCAAGGCCCTCGCCGAGGCGGGACGCCTCCCCCGCAACGCGGGCGGCATCCCCCGGCGCGGCCGCCCGCCGAAGCGGCGCGCGGCGAACGACCCGGACTCGGCGGAGTCCCCCGAAACCGCCCCCGCCGACGACCAGCCACCCGATACCTAGGGCTCGGGTACGGCCGGCCGGAAGGCTCGCCCGACCCGGACGCCAAGCCCGACCCCTCCCGATCCGCACGTTTCCTACCACCGGTCCCCCGCCCGCACCCGCCGGACCGCACCCCGCGAAGGAGGCCGACCGTGCACGACGTCCCCGCGACCCTTCCCGCCCGCCTCTACCTGCTCGCCTACGACCTGCGGAAGCGGCGGCACGCGCCGAACATGTACTTCCCCTACCTGATCCGCGCCGCCGCCCTCACCGACCTGCTGCTCAGCGGCCACATCACCGAGGAGTCGGGCAAGCCGCGGGCCGTGCCCGGCGCGCCCCCGGTGGCCGACCCGGTGCTCGCCGACCTGCTCACCAAGATCGCCGAGTCGAAGCCCCGCTCGTGGCAGCGCTGGGTGTACGAGGACTCCAGGGCGACCGTCCGGGCGGTCCGCGACCGGCTGGAGGCGGACCGCTGGATCAAGCTCGAGGTGCGCCGTCCGCTCCTCGTCTTCCGGCAGACGATCGTGCACGTCCGCGACACCCGGGTCGTCAAGCGGCTCGCCGCGCAGGTCTCCACCGCCCTGTCCGCCCCGCTCTCCCGGGTCGACGACCGGGACGCGGCCCTCGTCGTGCTCGCCGCCGCCGGCAACCTCAAGACGGTTCTCCCCCGCGACCGGCGGCGCGCCCACAAGGCCCGCATCACCGCGCTCCAGGAGCGCGTCGGCCCGGCCGCCCCGGCCCTCCGCAAGGTCATCCAGGCCACCCAGGCCGTCATCACGTCCGCGTCCAGCGGGTGAGGTGACGCCCGCCCGGAGCGCCGGCGAGGCGATGGGGTGTCCGGGGCGCGCCCGCAGATCGGCTGCGCGGCCCGGGCACCCCGTCGTCCGTTCGTGATCCGTCGGCCGCGGTCCGCCGCTCGCCACCCGGCGAACGCACTCCCGTCGCCCGGCCGGGGCGGCGCCGTCGCGCCCTCACGAAACCGCGGCATACAGGGGCGCTAGACCCGGTCGGCGACCTCCTCGCTCGCGCCCAGCCACGCGGTCGGGGTGACGAACAGGCCGGTGGCCTCGACCAGGACGGTGCCGTCGGGGGTGGCGATGCGGCCGTCCACCCAGGTCTTGCGGCCCTCGGTTCGGGTGACCGCGGCGTCGGCCACGAGGGGCCGGCCGTACGGGGTCGGGCGGCGGTAGCGGACGGTGAGCGAGGCGGTCATGCCGAGCCGCCCGGCCGCCGCGGCGGCGGTGCCGAACAGGTGGTCGAGGATCATCGCGGTCACGCCGCCGTGCACCGAGTTCGGCGGGCCCTCGTGCATGGGGCGGAAGGTCGGCTCGGCCCGCACGCCGTCCGGGGTGACCTCGGCCTTCAGCGGGAGCGCGTACGGGTTGCAGTCACCGGCGACCGCGTTCCCGAGGTGGCGGAAGGACCCGTCGGGGGCGATCTCCGGCTGCAGGGGCGTGTCGCGGCGGGCCGCGCGCAGCCGCTCGGTGAGGACCGCGAGCTCCTCCGTCACCCGGGTGATCTCGTCCTCGGCCACGTCGGTGAGCACGACGGCGTCCATCAGCTCACGCACCTGCTCGGCGAGCACGCCGAGCGCCGCCAGGCGCGACTCCCGGTCGGGCCCGCCGGTCTCCTGCGTCGCCGCGGTTTCCACTGTCATGACCAATGATATTAGAACATCTTTCTAGTTCGCCCCGGCGGGGGTGTGCCGGTCCGGTACGGCCCCGCCGTACCGGGGTGGGTGCGGTCCCGGCACGGCGGGCGGCGGCGGGGCCGGATCAGGCGCGGTGCCGCCCGCGGCCGGCGCCGACGAGCGGCCGCTCCGGCTCCGGGGCGGGCTCGTCGTCGTGGTGCTCGGCGACCGCGAGCGGCGGCAGGATGCGGTCGAGCCACCGCGGGCACCACCAGTTGAGCCGGCCGAGCAGGACCATCGTGGAGGGCACGAGGAAACCGCGGATCAGCGTGGCGTCCACGGCGATCGCCACGGCGAGGCCGACGCCGAAGACCTTCACCAGCGGGTCCGGGTAGGCGACGAAGGCGACGAAGACCGCGACCATGATGAGCGCGGCCGAGGTGATGACCCGCCCGGTCGCGCCGAGGCCCTCGGCGACCGCCCGCCGGTTGTCCCCGTGCCGCAGGTAGGACTGGCGCACCGAGGTGAGCAGGAACACCTCGTAGTCCATCGACAGGCCGAACAGCACGGCGAACAGGATCACCGGCACGTAGTTGTCGATCGGCACGGTGAAGAACAGCACCTCCACCGGCGAGGAGTTCGCGCTCGGCGGCGGGTCCATGCCGACGAGGCGGCTGCCCAGGCCGTAGCTGAACACGAGGGCGAGCGCGCCGAACGCGGCCCCGAGGGAGACGAGGTTCATCACCGCGGCCTTCACCGCGACGAGCGGCGCGCGGAACGCGAGCAGCAGCAGGAACGCGCTGAGCAGCACGACCACGGCGATCACCAGCGGGGTGCGGGAGGTGATGCGCTCACCGGCGTCGGCGAGCCCGGCCACCTCGCCGCCGACGTGCACGGTCGCGCCGGGCACCACGACGTTCCGGATGCGCTCGACCACCTCCACGGCCCGCTCGTCGCTCGGCGCGTACCGCGAGACCACGCTGAACAGCGCGGTGGTCCCGTCCCGGCTGATCCTCGGGTTGTCGACGAACACCACGCCGTCGACCTCCTCGATCCGCTCGCGCAGCTCCCGCACGACCGGGTCCTTCACGGTGTCCGATCTCTCCGTGCCGGACTTCTCGGACCCGGACTTCTCGCCGGACTTCTTCGTCCCGGCGTCGCCGTCGGCCTCGTCATCGGACGCGGCGGCCGGGCGGTCCGACTCGGGCACCGGCCGGTCGAGCTCCGCGGCGACGATCATCGGCGCGACCGCGCCCGGCCCGAAGCCCGCGCTCATCAGCTCGTACGCCCGCCGCGTCGTGGTGCCCTCGCCCGCGTACCCGTCGTCGAGCGCGCCGAGCTTGAGGCCGAGCATCGGCGCGGCGAGCGCGGCGAGCACCAGGGTGGCGGCGATCAGCACCCGCCACGGCCGCCCCACCACCCAGTCGCCGAGCGCGGCCCAGCCCGTCGCGGGCTCGTCCCGGCCGGTACGGCGCGGCCCCACGATGGGGATGCGCAGCGCGTTGATGCGGTGCCCGAGCAGCCCGAGCAGCGCGGGCACGAGGGTGAGCGAGGTGAGCACCGCGGACACCACCGAGATGCCGGTGAGCACCCCGAGGGTCTGCAGCAGCGGGAACCCGGCGAGGAAGAGCGCGCTGAGCGCGATCACCACGGTGCCGCCGGCGAACAGCACGGCGCCGCCCGAGCCGGCCGTGGTGCGGGCGATCGACTCGCGCAGCGGCACCCCGTCGGCGAGCAGCCGCCGGTGCCGCGAGATCAGGAACAGCGCGTAGTCGATGCCGACGCCGATGCCGATCATCGTCGCCATCACCGACGCCTGCGAGGGCACGTCGATCACGTGCCCGAGCAGCCCGATCACGCCGAGCCCGAAGGCCACGCTGAACAGCGCGGTGAAGATCGGGATCAGTGCGGCGACGAGCGTGCCGAACGCGAACATGAGCACCAGCAGCGCGATGCCGACGCCGATCATCTCGCTGGTGCCGGTCTTGATCTCCTTGTCCGCCGGCGTGGAGTTGTCGACCGGCACCACCTCGATGCCGGCCCGGGTCGCGGGCGCGGCGGCCGCCACCAGCTCGTCGAGGCTCACCGGCGACGCGGTGCTCGACGAGCCGAACGGGTCGTCGGACTCGATCCGTACCGTGATCAACCCGATGCGCAGGCTGGAGGACATGCCGCCCATCCGGTACGGCGTCTCCACCTTGACGACCTCCGGGATGGCGCGGATCGCCTCCATCGCCGCCTCGACCGCCTTCTTCGGCTCCTTGTCGGTGAGCGGCCGGTCGGGCGAGTAGATCACGAGCTGGGCGGTGCGCCCGCCCCCGGTGTGGGCGTCGAACCTCTCCCGGATAAGGTCGTGGGCGACCTGCGCGTCCGACCCGGGGATCACCACGCTGTTGTTGACGGGCGCCCCGAACACCAGGCGCGCCCCCATGACGCCTCCGGTGAGGGCGATCCACAGCGCCAGCACGAGCACGCCGTGCCGCCCGCACCAGTCCCCCAATCGCCGCAAGAATGCCGTCATCGCCCCGACCTCGAAGTGGATCCCCGTACTGGATGCATGTCCTGTATGGTCGTACAGGACCACGTAAAAGACTAAACATGCTCACAATGGGGAGGTACCACCCCGTCAGGTAATGAGATGATGGCCACACCCGATCAGGGTCATGACACCCGTTCCCGGATACTCGCCGCGGCCCGCAGGCTGTTCGCCGAGCGCGGCTACGCGGCCACCTCGCTCGCCGACATCGCGAGCGCCGTAGGGCTCTCCAAGACCGCGGTCGCCTACCACTTCCACCCCAAGGACCGGCTCGCCGCCGAGCTGATCGCGCCCGCGGGCGACGACATCCTCGCCCTGCTCGGCACCGACTTCCACGACGACACCACGGCCTTCGTGCGGGCCCTGGTCGACTTCTCGGTGCGCCACCGGGCGGTGCTCCGGCTGCTGATGGAGGACATCGGCGGCATGGACTGCGCCCCGCCCGGCTCCATGGGCGAGCTGCTCCGCGAGTTCCGCGACGAGCTGATGCGCAGGATCGCCGGGGACTCCCCGGACCCCGAGGCCCGGGTGCGCGCCTGGGCCGTGCTCGGGGCGATCCAGACCGCGGTGCTCAAGACGATCGACCTGCCCGAGGAGACGGTACGGCCCGCCCTGCTGCGCGCCGCCCTCGCCGCCCACGGGTCCTGACCCCGCCGCCCCTCGCCCCGCCCGCACGCCGCTTTCATGGCCGCACCCACGGCGGCCGTCCCCGGCGTGCCGTACCGCGACGCCGTACGGCCTGCCGCCGGCGCCCTCCCGTCGCGGTCGGCGCTCGCGCAGCACGCGTCACCCGGCCGGATCACACCCCATCGTTATCAGGGGTGGTCGTTTGCGCTACATCAATTCACTATTGGGATGTATCCCGCAAGAGCGCGCAATAGCGCCGTTATACCGTCCTGGCGGCCCGCACTTTTGCGTCGCAGGGAATTGCAGTAGCTTGACGGAGTTTGTTCGTTCACACGCCGTTAACGACACGAGGTAGCCGGTATCCGATGGAGGCGCCCGCCGTCACCTCCGGCCGCGGGGACGTCCTGCGGCGTCTCGTCGCCGCGCTGAGCCGCAGGCCCGTGATCGTCCTCGTTCTCGGCGAGGCCGGCATCGGCAAGACCTACCTGCTGGCCGAGGCCGCCCGGCACGCCCGCCAGGCGGGTGTGCGCGTGCTCCACGGCCGCGCCCGCGACTTCGGCGGGGGCATCGCCTACGCCTCCCTGGTCGAGGCGCTCTCCCCGCTGCACGACGACCCGGTCGGCGGCCCGCCGCTGCGCGCCCTGCTCGACGCGATCGACGAGGCCGCCCTCGGCGGCCCGGCGGGCGCGCCCGCGGTGCTCGCGGTCCGCCTGCTGGAGTCCCTGCCCGGGCCCAGCCTCATCGTGATCGACGACGCGCACCTCGCCGACGCCGACACCCTCAGCCTGCTCGGCTACCTCACCCGGCGCGTCCCCCGGGTCGCGGTGCTCGCCGCCGCCCGGCGGCCGCCCGGCCTCGACGCCGACGAGACGATCACGCTCGCCCCGTTCACCCTCGAGGAGACCGGCGCCCTCCTCACCGACCTGCTGGGGCGCAGGCCCGACCCGGACACCGTGCGCCGGGTGCACGCCGACAGCCGGGGCAACCCGTGGTTCGCCCAGGAGATCGCGCGGGAGCTGGTGCACGACGGCTCGATGGACGGCGTCGACCCGTCCGTGCGGCGCGGCGCCGTCCTCGGCCGGCTGTTCCAGCGCGACCGCAACGGGCGGAACCTCGCCCGGGTGCTCGCCGCGCTGCGCCGTACCCGCCCGGCGTACCCCACCGACCTGGAGGTGCTCGCCGAGGTGGCCGGACTGCGGCCGGAGGAGGCGGAGGCCGCGTTCGACGGCCTGGTCCGGGACGGCATCGTGGTGAGCACCGAGGACGGCGCGCACGAGTTCGCCCACCCGCTCGTCGCCGAGGCGCTCTACGCCGACCTCGGCCCGGCCGAGCGGCGGCGGGTGCACAAGCGCATCGCCGAGCTGCTCAGCCGTCAGGGGCTCCGCGGCACCCGCAGCGTGCTGGAGTGGGCCACCCACGTCGCCGAGGGCGGCACCGTGCCCGAGGCGCTCGCCGCCGCGCTGCGCGCCGCCGACCTCACCCGCGTCACCGCGCCGCTGTCGGCCGCCCACTGGTACGGCCGCGCCGCCCGGCTCGCCGCCCGCGAGGACCGGGGCGGGCTGCTGTCGCGGCAGGCCCGGTCCTACTGGAAGGGGTCGCGGCCCCGGGAGGCGGTGGAGGCGGGGCTGCGCGCCCTGGAGCTGCTGGAGCCGGGGCGGCGGCGGGTGCGCACCGCCTACACCGTGGTGCACGCGGCCACCACGCTCGGCCGCTACGACCAGGCGCTGCGGGTGATCGAGGAACAGCTCCCGCACGCCGACGACCCGACCGCGCTGCTCGCCCAGCGGGCCGCGCTCGAGGCCCAGTTCAACCGGGACTCGGCCGAGAGCGCCCGGCTCGCCTGGGCCGGGCTGGACGACGCACCGCCCGAGGACCGGCTCGTCACGCTCACCTCGCTCAGCCAGCACGCGCTCATCACCGGGGACTGGCGGCGCGGCGAGCGCGCCGCCGGGCTGCTGGTGACCGGCTCGGTGGCGCTGCCCCCGGTGGCGCGGATGACCGCGCTGGAGACCGCGGCGCACCTGCTCGCCATCGCCGGGGTGCGCACCCGGGCGCTCGGCCTGCTCCGGCAGGCCGAGGAGATCCGCGACGCGCTCGGCTGGGGCGACATCGCCGGGCAGGCCCGGCACACCATGGCGCTGCTGCGCAGGCTCGGCGGGGAGTGGGAGCGGGCGCTCGCCCACATCGCGGCCAGCGCCGAGGACATGGCCGAGGCCGGGCTCGCGGAGAGCCTCGCCATCGTGCGCAACATCCAGCTCGACATCCTGCTCGCGCAGGGCCGGTACGACGAGGCCGAGCGGATCCTCGGCGAGCCGCCGCCGGAGAGCCCGATGCAGCGCGGGATGCGCACGGTGTACGCGGCCCGGCTGGCGCTGAGCCGCGGCGACCGGCCGCGGGCCGAGGGCCTGCTCGGCGAGGCGCTGGCGGGCGGGCCGCCGGAGGTCGTGCACCGGGCACTCGCGGTGCGGGCGATGCTGCACGCCAACGCCGGGGAGCGGGCCCTCGCCCGGGAGGCGTCGGCGCGGCTCGACGAGGCCGCGTGCCACGGGACGCCCCGGGCCCGGCTCGCCGCGCACCTGTGCGCGGCGGCGTGCGGGGACCGGGAGCGGGCCGAGGTCGCGCTCGAACTCGCCCGGGGCGACGGCCTGGTGTTCGAGGAGGCGAAGGCCCGGCTGGTGCTCGGCGAGCTCGGCGACCTGGCGCAGCTCCAGCGGGCCCACGCGATCTTCAGCGAGCTCGGCGCCGCCCCCTGGAAGGAGCGGGCCGCCCGCCGTCTGCGCGAGGCCGGGCTCGCCCCCGCGCCGACCCTCGCCCTCACCCCGACCGAGCGCCGTGTCGCCCAGCTCGTCGCGGTCGGGCGCAGCAACCCGGAGATCGCCGAGGAGCTGCACTACAGCCGCAAGACGGTCGAGGTGTACCTGAGCCGGGTGTACGCGAAGACCGGGCTGCGCTCCCGGGTGGAGCTCGCGCTCGCGGTGGACCGCGGCGAGATCTGACCCCCGGCGGTACGGCCCGGCCGTACCGTCCGCCCGATGCGGGACCACGGCCGCATCCGGCGCGTGGGCGGCCCGGAGGGACGGCGGTCACCGAGGCCGTTCGGCGTGCGCGGGCGGCACGCAAACCGGCAGACGGCGCATACGGCGACGATCCGCCCGGGCCGCACGGCCGACCGGCGAGTCCTAGGGACCTCCCTACTTCCTCGGCGCACGCCCGGCCCGCCATCGTTGGCTGCCGAAGGCCGAAGGCCGCGGTCCGGACGCGGGGGGCGGGGCGGACCCGCCCCTGGTGAGGCCGTGCGCGCCGCGCCGTGGGCCTCGGTCCTTCCGGGCGCGTCGCCGGCACGGCCGTCCTGCCGGGACGGGGCGGCCCATGCGCCACGGCGACACGGTCGTCGCCGCGACCGCCGGGGGGGCGGTCGCGGCCGACCGGCTCCTCCGGCGCACGCCGCGGCGACGGCGCGCCTCCCCGGAAGGGCCGGTCAGAACAGCACCGACATGAAGGTGCCGACCTCTTCGAAGCCGACCTTGCGGTAGACCGCGCGGGCCGGAAGGTTGAAGTCGTTCACATAGAGCGTGACGAGCGGGGCGAAGTGCCTCAGCGCCTGCTCGACCACGGCGGCCATGCCCGCGGCGCCGTACCCCTGGCCGCGGCGCTCCGGGTGCACCCAGACGCCCTGGATCTGGCAGGCCTGCGGGGTCACCGCGCCGATCTCGGCCTTGAACACGACCTGGCCGTCCTCGATGCGTGCGTACGAGCGGCCGATGCGGATCAGCTCGGCGACCCGGGACCGGTAGAGCGCGCCCCCGTCACCGACGTCCGGCGAGACGCCCACCTCCTCGGTGAACATCGCCACGCACGCCGGCAGCACGATGTCGAAGTCCTCCGGCCGCACCCGCCGCACCAGCGGGTCCGGCGCCACCTTCGGCGGCGAGGAGATGGCCATCACCGGCTGGGACCAGCGGATCGCGCGCGCCGGACCCCAGTACGGCTCCAGCCGCTCCCACAGCAGCTCCACCGACGCGGCCGGGCCCACGATCGACGAGCAGCGCCTCCCCTGGCGCCGGGCCCGCTCGGCGAAGGCGTTGATCGCCTCCGGGCCGGCGTTCACCGGCACCAGGTTCGCCCCCGCGTAGCAGAGCGCGGTCAGCTCGCCGCGCGAGCCGTACCCCCACATCTGGCCGCCGAGCCGGGGCGGGCTGAGGCCGACCGCCCGCACCCGGGACGCGACGAACACGTTGGCGATCGGGTCGGCGTCGAGGATGCGGAGCACCTCTTCGCGATCGCTGTCGTCCAGCACGCGCGACGCCGAAGTACGCAGCATCACACGGTCAAGCCTACGCGACCGCCCGATTTTTTCCAGGTACCGCCGCTACAGCCCGAAAGGCGTTCCGATGGGGGCGCGGGCGGCCCGCACGGACGCCGCCCTGGTGGCCTCGCCGGGCACCGGCGCGGGCGCCCGGCGGCAGGTGGCCGCGCGCTCGCCCGGCACCGCCCCGGTGAGCAGGTAGGACTCCACCCGGCGGTCGGCGCAGACGTTGCCGCTGAGCGTCACCCCGTGGTTGCCGCCGCCCACGGTGACCAGCCGGGCGGTGGGGAACAGCCGCCGCATGCGCAGCGCCCCCTGGTACGGCGTGGCCGCGTCCCGCCGCGACTGGAGCATGAGGATCGGCGGCAGCTTCGCGGTGCCCACCTTCACCGGGGTGCGGCCCGGCACCGGCCAGAACGCGCACGGCGCGTTGTACCAGGCGTTCGCCCAGGTGAGGAACGGTGCGGTGGCGTTGAGGCGGCGGCTGTCGGCGCGCCAGGTCGCCCAGTCGCGCGGCCAGGGCGCGTCCCGGCACTCGACCGCGAGGTAGACGGCGTAGCCGTTCTCCGCGTCGGCCGTGCCGTTGCGCACGTACCGCCGGAACGCCTTCATCAGCCGGGTGGCGTCGCCCCTGCGCACCTGGTCGGAGAACGCGCGGGCGAGCTTGGGCCAGATCGCGTCGGTGTAGCCCGCCACGGTGAACAGGTCGTCGAGCTCGGTGGGCCCGATCACGCCGTCCGCGGGCCGGTCGCGCAGGCTCTCCCGCAGCCGGTACCAGGCGGCGCCGACCCGCTCCGCGGTGGCGCCCAGCCGGTAGACCCGGTGGTGCGCGGCCACCCACGCCATGAAGTCGCGGTGCCGCCGCTCGAACGCGGTGTTCTGCGCGAGGTTGTTCGCGTACCACACCCCCGTGGGGTCGATGACGCTGTCGAGCACCATGCGCCGCACCCGTTCCGGGAACAGCGTGGCGTACACCGCGCCGAGGTAGGTGCCGTACGAGTAGCCCAGGTAGCTGATCGTGCGCTCGCCGAGGGCCTGCCGGATCACGTCCATGTCGCGGGCCGCGTTCTCGGTGGTCATGTGCGGCAGCAGCCACGACCAGCGGGACGCGCAGCCCTCGGCGTACGCGCGGGCCCGCTGCAGCAGCACCTCCTCCTCCCGCTCGCCGCGCGGCACGTTGTCCGGGCGCGGCGGCCGGTAGTACCGCTTGGGGTCGACGCAGCTCATCGCCGGGCTGCTGGCGCCGACCCCGCGCGGGTCGAACCCGACGATGTCGTACCGCTCGGTGACCCGCTCGGGCAGGTGCGCGGCCACGTAGGCGGCGAGCTCCCGCCCGGACGCGCCCGGGCCGCCCGGGTTGACGAGGAGCACGCCGAGCCGGGCGGAGCGGGGGCCGGTCGCCCGGAACCGGTTGAGGGCGAGCCGCAGCCGCCGGCCGGACGGGTCGGAGTGGTCGAGCGGAACCTCCACCGTGGCGCACTCGGCCTTCCGCTCGCCCGAGCCCGCCCCGACCTTGTCGCACCCGCCCCACCGGAGCGCCTTCGGCGCCGCGCCGGTTCCCGCCGCCCGACCGGCGGCGCCGTACGCCTCCGCCCCCGCCGTCCAGCCCAGACCGGTGGCCAGCACCGTGGCACCCGTCGCAACCGCGATGACCCGCTTCACCGTCACTTCCTCTCTGCTGTCAAAGCGCAGAGACGATGTTCTCCTAAGTGACGGCGCGATTACTCAACGCTATGGTCGATGGTTGTCAAACTGTAGCCGACGAAACGCCAAAGGTGACCGGCGCGGGCGGGCGGCGGGTCCGGGACGCCGGGAACGTCAGGAGACGACCACCTCGGGCCCGGTCACACCGGGGTCGTCGGGGTCGACCCTGATGCCACGGCGCTCGGCGAGCCTGAGCGCCTCCTCGATGAGGGTCTCGACGATCTGCGACTCGGGCACGGTCTTGATCACCTTGCCCTCGACGAAGATCTGGCCCTTGCCGTTGCCGGAGGCGACGCCGAGGTCGGCCTCGCGCGCCTCGCCGGGGCCGTTCACCACGCAGCCCATCACCGCCACGCGCAGCGGGATCGGCAGCCCGGCCAGGCCCGCCTGCACCCGCTCGGCGAGCGTGAACACGTCCACCTGGGCCCGGCCGCAGGACGGGCAGGAGACGATCTCCAGGCCGCGCTCGCGGAGGTTGAGCGCCTCGAGGATCGCGATGCCGACCTTGACCTCCTCCACCGGAGGCGCGGACAGCGACACCCGGATGGTGTCCCCGATGCCCTCGGCGAGCAGCGCGCCGAACGCCACCGCGGACTTGATCGTGCCCTGGAACGGCGGGCCGGCCTCGGTGACGCCGAGGTGCAGCGGGTAGTCGCAGCGCTCGGCGAGCAGGCGGTAGGCGGCGATCATCACCACCGGGTCGTGGTGCTTCACCGAGATCTTGAGGTCGGTGAAGCCGTGCTCCTCGAACAGCGAGCACTCCCACAGGGCCGACTCGACGAGGGCCTCCGGGGTGGCCGTGCCGTACTTGCGCAGGAGGCGCTCGTCGAGCGAGCCGGCGTTGACGCCGATGCGGATCGGCACGCCGGCCTCGGAGGCGGCCTTGGCGATCTCCCCGACCCGGTCGTCGAACTTCTTGATGTTGCCCGGGTTCACCCGGACCGCGGCGCACCCGGCGTCGATCGCGGCGAACACGTACTTGGGCTGGAAGTGAATGTCCGCGATGACCGGGATCGGCGACTTCGCCGCGATCTGCGGCAACGCGTCGGCGTCGTCCTGCGAGGGGACCGCGACCCGCACGATCTGGCAGCCCGCCGCGGTGAGCTCGGCGATCTGCTGCAGGGTGGCGTTGACGTCGGCGGTCACCGTCGTGGTCATCGACTGTACCGACACCGGCGCGTCCCCGCCGACCGGCACCGACCCCACCATGATCTTCCGGGACTTTCGCCGCTCCGCGAGCGGACGCTTACGCACGGTGGGAATGCCCAGATCAACAGAAGTCATTGCTGCACCTTGTGTCAGTTGCCGTTGTCGGCGGCGAGCACCGCCGACCAGTCTAGGCAAGGCGGCGGATGGATCAGGACGAAACGCCGCCACGCGCGGGCCGTGGGCGGGGCGCGGCGCGCCCGTGCCCACGGCGGCGCGGGCGTCGCACCCAAGGGCTACCCGGTGAGCTCCCGGGCCCGCGCCCGGGCCCACTCGTCGGCGGCGAGCACCTCCTCGACCGAGGAGGCGGGCTGGACGTCGTGCTCGCCGACGACCCGGGCGACGGTGTCGACGATCCCCGGGAACGGCAGCCGGCCGGCGAGGAACGCCTCCACGCAGACCTCGTTCGCCGCGTTGTAGACGGCCGGGGCGGTGCCCCCGGCCTCGCCGACCGAGCGGGCGAGCGCGACGGCGGGGAACGCCTCGTCGTCGAGCGGCTCGAAGGTCCAGGTGTGCGCCTTGGTCCAGTCGATCGCGGGCGCGGCGTCGGGCACCCGCTCGGGCCAGCCCAGGGCGAGCGCGATCGGGAGCCGCATGTCCGGAGGGCTCGCCTGGGCGATCGTCGACCCGTCGGTGAACTCCACCATCGAGTGGATCACCGACTGGGGATGAACCATGACGGAGATGCGGGCGTATTCGATATCGAACAGCAGATGGGCCTCGATGACCTCAAGGCCCTTGTTGACCAGAGTTGCGGAGTTGATGGTGACCATCGGCCCCATGGACCAGGTCGGGTGCGCGAGCGCCTGCTCCGGCGTGACGGAGGACAGCTCCGCCCGATTACGGCCCCGGAACGGCCCGCCGCTCGCGGTGACGATGAGGCGGCGGACCGCCGTACCCGGACCCTCCCCGGCGTGCCGTCCCGGCCCGGCCGCCCACAGGCACTGGGCCAGGGCCGAGTGCTCGGAGTCCACCGGCACGAGCTGCCCGGGCCGTGCCAGCCGCTTGACCAGCGGGCCACCGATGATCAACGACTCCTTGTTGGCGAGCGCCAGCGTCCGCCCCTCGCGCAGCGCGGCGAGCGTGGAGGAGAGGCCGAGCGCGCCGGTGATGCCGTTGAGCACCACGTCGCACGGCCAGGCCGCGGCCTCGGCCACCCCCTCCGGGCCCGCCAGGATCTTCACCGGCCGTCCGGCGAGCGCCTCGCGCACCGCGGGCACCGCCCCCGGGTCGGCCACCGCCACCACCTCGGGGCCGAACTCGGCCACCTGGCGGGCGAGCAGCTCGGGCCGTCCGCCACCGGCGGCGAGGGCGACGACACGGAATCGATGCCGGTTCCGGGCGATGACGTCCAGCGCCTGGGTGCCGATCGATCCCGTCGACCCGAGCAGGGCGATGGTTCTGGGCTCGTAGTCGCTCGTGGCGGCCGGACAGCCGCCGGCGTCCGGCCGCGTTCCCGCGTTTCGCACGCCCCCATTCTTTCCGGTCCGCCCGCAAGGTCGCCAACGCGGGCCGGGCGATAGCGGGGCGATCAGGGCAAACACGCCATTCCGTCAACCCCTGGGCTCTTTGCGCCCAACCGTCTCAATAACCGTCCTGACAGTTAGCAAGAAGGCAGTGTCAACCGACCACTACCTTCCCGAGAACAGGGATCACCCGCTCACGGAGGTACGAATGCACCGGATCGCCCGACGTCTTGCCGTACTCGGCCTGCTCCCGCTAGGTGTGGCCGGGCTGACACTGCCCGCGGCGCACGCCGAGGGAGGCGCCCGCACCGGCGCCACCGGGCTCGCCGCGGTGTCGGCCACGCCCGGGGCGGGCGCCACGGCCAGGACCTCCGCCTCCCCCGGCGACCGCGGCTACCACACCTGGCGCGGGGCGAGCACGTTCGTGCAGCAGCAACAGGTGCGCCGGTACTGGAACCGGTCACGGCTGCGCTCGGCCGAGCCGATGGAGAACATCCTGTTCCGCAACCGGCGCGCGGTGACGCGGCCGGGACAGGGCGTGACGCAGCCGGGCAGGCCGGGGTCGCCGGGAACGGGATCCGGTTCGGCGGGCTCGGGTTCGGCCGGTTCCGGCGCGGCGGGGTCGGGCTCCGGGGGTTCGTCGGGGTCGTCGGGGGCGGCGACCGGCACCCCCACGGTCGTCCCGCCGACCACCGGGCAGAACTCGCTCGGCAACTCGGCCCGCCAGATCGCCGCCGCGGTCTGGCCGGGCACCGGCGCGATCGCCACCACCGCCGGGCGGGTGTTCTTCACCATCAACGACGGCGGCCGCGCCCGGACGGCCTCCTGCTCGGGCACCGCGGTCACCAGCGCGAACCGCAGCGTCGTGCTCACCGCCGGGCACTGCGTGAAGTCGAACGGGCAGACCCACCGGAACGTGGTGTTCGTGCCGGGCTTCCAGAACGGCCAGCGGCCGTTCGGCACCTGGGTGGCGACGAACCTGTTCACCACCCAGCAGTGGAACGCCAACGAGGACATCAACTTCGACATCGCCGCCTTCGTGGTCGCCCCGCTCAACGGGCGCAACCTCGTCGACGTGGTCGGCGGCCAGGGCGTCGCGTTCAACCAGCAGCGCGGGCGGCAGATGTACTCGTTCGGCTACCCGGCCGCGCAGCCGTTCGACGGCAGCAGGCTGATCTTCTGCGCGGGCCGCGCGTTCGACGACCCGGTGCAGACGAACGACCTGGGGCTGCGCTGCGACATGACCGGCGGGTCGAGCGGCGGCCCGTGGATGATCAACTTCAACGAGCAGACCGGGGCCGGCCTCGTCAACTCGGTGAACAGCTTCAAGTACAACTTCGACCAGCGGTTCATGTTCGGCCCGTTCTTCGGCCAGGAGGCGCAGGCCGTCTACAACGCCGCCCAGAACGTGGGAGCCCAGTGACGGCGACCCGATGACCGCGAACCGCGCGCATCGCGCGGAAACCCCCACCCGACCGGCGACCTTTTTACGAAAAGTAGTCGCACGATCACGATACGTGGGCCACACTCGGGAGGCATGACTGCGTGCCTCCCCCTGATGGCCGCCGGCTGTCTCGCCGCCGCCCTGGTGGGTCCCATCACGGGCGGCCCCTTCCCGGTCACCCGGCCCTCCCCGGCCGGGCCTCCGTACGTCCGTTCCGCCGCCCCGTCGCAGCTCGCGGGGCCGGGCGAGGTGGAGGCCGCCTCCCTGCGCCCGGAGTCCGTCCCGGCGACCCGGGAGCTCCGGACGCCCGCGGGAGGGCCGGAGGGTGACGCACGGGGCGCCGCGCCGCCGGGACCGGGGCGGCCCGGCGTGGTGCAGCACGCGGCCGAGGCGGACGGGGCCGCGCAGCGGCGCGTCCTGGCCTACTGGACGCCCGGCCGGATGGCCGCCGCCGAGCCGGTGGAAGCGTCCGGCCTGTTCGGGGGGTTCGGTGGCCTGCCGCCGCTCCGGCGGCAGGCCACCGCCTCCGGCATCGGCCGCGCCCACGCCACCGCGGGCGCCCGGTGGGCCATGGCGTCCGGCCGCCGCCCGGCCGCGCCCGGCACGATCGCCGCCACCACCGGCCGGGTGTTCCTCACCATGAACGGCCGTGACTTCGTCTGCTCCGCCGTCTCGATCCGCGCCGCCAACCGGGACCTGGTGCTCACCGCGGGCCACTGCGTCAAGGACGGCACCGGCGACTGGGCGCGCAACTGGACGTTCGTGCCCGGCTACGACTCCGGCCGCCGGCCGTACGGGACGTACACCGCCCGGCGGGCGTTCGTCACCACCGGGTGGTCCCGGCACGGCGACGACGACGAGGACGTGGCGATGGTCGCCGTCAACCCCCACGGCGGGCGGCACCTCGCCGACGTGGTCGGGGCCCAGCAGATCGGGTTCAACCCGCCGCGCGGCCAGCAGACGTACGCGTTCGGCTTCCCCGCCTATCCGCCGTACAACGGCGAGCACCTGATGTACTGCGCCGGTCCGCTGCACGCCGACCCGAACCGGCAGACCCGCGGCCAGGGGCTGCGCTGCGACCTCACCGCCGGGGCGAGCGGCGGGCCGTGGCTGTCCGCCTTCGACCCGGCCACCGGCCACGGCACGGTCACCTCGGTGAGCAGCTTCAAGTACAGCAACGACCGGCACACCATGTACGGCCCGTACTTCGGCGACGCGATCCGGCGGCTGCACGCGGTGGCCGAGCGGTCCTGACCCGGCCCGCCCGGCCGTCGCGCGCGCCGGTCACAGGGTCAGGCCGGTGAGCACCGTGGTGCGCGGGTAGGTGTAGTCCTCCATCGCCGAGCGCAGCCCCTCGCGGCCCACGCCGGAGTCCTTGACCCCGCCGTACGGCATCTGGTCGGCGCGGTAGCTCGGCACGTCGCCGATGATCACGCCGCCGACCTCGAGCTCCTTGGCCGCGCGGAACGCGGTGGCGAGGCTGGTGGTGAACACCCCGGCCTGCAGGCCGTACGCGGAGTCGTTCACCACGGCGAACGCCTCGTCCACCGAGGCGACGCGGCGCAGCACGAGCACCGGGCCGAACACCTCCTCGCGGCACACCTTGGCGTCGTCCGGCACGTCGGCGAGCACCGTCGGCTCGACCAGCGCGCCGGTGCGGCCGCCGCCGGCGAGCAGCCGCCCGCCGGCCTCGACCGCCTCCCGTACCCACTGCTCCACGCGCCGGGCGGCCTGCTCGCTCACCATCGGCCCGACCTGGGTGCGCTCGTCGGCCGGGTCCCCGGTGACCAGGTCCTTCACCTTGGCCACGAGCCGGTCGGCGAACTCGTCGTACACCTCGTCCTGCACCAGCACCCGCTGCACCGCGATGCAGCTCTGCCCGGCCTGGTAGTTGGCGTAGAGCGCGATGCGGGTGGCGGCCCACTCCAGGTCGGCGTCGGCGAGCACCACCGCGGCGGCGTTGCCGCCCAGCTCGAGCGTGACGTGCTTGCGCGGCACCCGCTCGGCGATCATGAACCCGACCGGGGCCGAGCCGGTGAACGACACCACCGGCAGCCGGGGGTCCTCCACGAGCGCGGCGGCCCGCTCGTTGGGCAGCGGCAGGATCGAGAACATGCCCTCGGGCAGGCCGGTCTCGGCGAGGAGCTCGCCGAGCAGCAGCGCGGACAGCGGGGTCGCCGGCGCGGGCTTGATGATCACCGGGGCGCCGACCGCGATCGCCGGGGCGACCTTGTGCGCCACCAGGTTGAGCGGGAAGTTGAACGGCGTGATGCCGAGCACCGGCCCGTACGGGTGCCGCGTCACCAGCGCCAGGCGGCCCTCGCCGGCGGGCTCGGTGTCGAGCCGCATCATCTCGCCCCCGAGGCGGCGGGTCTCCTCGGCGGCGAACCGGAACGTCGAGACCGCCCGGGCCACCTCGGCCCGCGCCCACATGAGCGGCTTGCCGTTCTCCGCGCTGATCAGCTCGGCGACCTCGGCGGCGCGCTCGGCGAGCCGCCGGGAGACGTGCGCGAGCGCCTCGGCCCGGGTGTGCACGGGGAGCGCGGCGGCGGTGCGGCGGACCGCGTCGGCGGCGGCGACGGCCCGCTCGACCTGCTCGGGCGTGGGCACGGCGGCCGCGCCCACCACCCGGTCGTCGTAGGGGCTGGTCACGATGATCTCGTCCTCGCCGGTAGCGGCCTGACCGGCGAGCCAGAAGGGGCGGACGTCCATGCTCCCGACGCTACGCCCGGTCCCACCCTGCTTGGATCACGCCAACACGTACATACGGGTAGTTGTGTCACGCCAGGGCGAAGGATTCCCTGTTCCGCGAGTTCGTGGTACAGAGGATGCTCGAATTTGCCACTATTTAGTGGCGAGGTGGTTTGAACCCTCGCCCGACTGGTTAGGTCGCAAGCGTGCGGGTCCGCCGCGGGGACCCCCGAGGGGAGAAGGGCACGTCGCTCATGGGTTCGCCGGCGCCGCTCGGGCTGCAGGGCGCCACTGCGCCGGGTCAGCGCTCCGCGCATGAGGAGCTGCGGCAACGCGTGCTCGACGTGGCCTGCCGCCTGCTGATGAACTCGGGCCCGGAGAGCCTCACGGTACGGCGGATCGCCGCCGAGGCCGACTGCCCCACCACCGTCATCTACATGATGTTCGGCAGCAAGGAGGGTCTCGCCGAGGCCCTCTACCTCGAGGGGTTCGAGCGGGTCCGCCGCCGATTAGAGGCGGTGCCGCCGCGTCCCGACCCCCTCGAGTACCTGCGTGCCCTGGGCCCCGCCTACCGGGAGGCGTGTTTCGCCGAGCCCGCCTACTACAGCCTGATGTTCGAGAAGGCGATCCCCGGCTTCGAGCCGAGCGAGCGGGCGCGCACCCTCGCCCGCGCCGCGCTCAACATCCTCGACCGGGTGGTCGCCGACTGCATCTCCGCGGGCTATCTCGTCCCCGCCCAGCCGCGGAAGATCGCCGACGCGCTGTGGGCCGCGGCCCAGGGCGCGATCAGCCTGGAGCGGGCCGGGTACTTCCGCGACGGCAGCAACTACGAGCTGGTCACCACCGCCACGGTGCGGCACTTCCTGGTCAAGCGCGACCGGTGACCGGCCGGCCGGTCAGGCCGTGCCGACGTTGAGCGCGACCCACAGCTCGGCCCGGGTGGCGGGGTCGTCGAGGTCGCGGCCGAGCAGCTCGGCCGCCTTGCGGATGCGGTAGCGCAGCGTGTGCCGGTGCACGCCGAGCCGCTGGGCGGCGGCGTCCCAGTGGCCGTTGGCGGCGAGGTAGGCGCGCATCGACTCGATCAGGTCGGCCCGGGAGCCGTGCTCGCGCAGCGGCGCGAGGAGCGCCTCGGCGTAGCCGGCCGCCGCCTCCGGGTCGAGCAGCGCGAGCAGCCCCTGCCCGGCGAGGTCGCGGAAGCGCACGAGGGACTTCCCGGTGGTGAGCGCGCGCTCCAGGGCGCGCTCGGCCTGCCGCAGCCCGGCCGGGAGCGCGTCGAGGGCGACAGGGTCGCTCGACCCGGCCCGGCCCCGCTCGGCGGCGATCGCCGCGGCGCGCTGCGCCTGCGCCTCGGGCACGAGGGCGACCACCATGCCCCGCCACGGCGCGGTGAACCCGGGCAGCGCGTCGCCGAGCCCTTCGGCGTCGTCGGAGCGGCAGGCGAACACCACCACGGGACCGGCGGGGAGCCCTTCGCCGAGCACCTCCTCGGCCGCCGCCCGGTCCCCGGCGAGCAGCAGCCGCAGCGCCGCCGTGCGCACCCGCGCCTCGGCCGCGAACCGGGCCCGGCTCTGCTCGAGCGCGAGGGTGAGCAGCGATCCGGCCGCGTTGACCACGGTGTGCGCGACCGGGGAGAACGGCCGGGCGCGGCCCACGGCGAGGAAGCCGCGCAGCCGCCGGTGGTCGCCGAGCCGCTGCACGATCAGGTGCTCGTCCGGGGTGGCCGAGGACAGGCCGGCGGGGGCGCCGGTGGCGCGCAGCCGCTCCAGCTCGGGCAGCAGCGCGCGGGCCCTGCGCCGGGCGCCCGCCCCGGCCGAGTGCAGCACGCCACCGCCCTCGTCGAGCAGGAGCACCCAGCCGTCGACCTCCTTGGCGAGCCGGTCGACGACCGCGTGCATGCCCTCGGGCTGCAGCGCCGCCCGGGTGAGCCGCCCCTGCGCGGCGAAGGCGCGGTTCAGCTCCTCGTACTGCTCGGCCGCGAGCAGCTCGCTCACCGCCTTGCCGACGGCGATGAACGGGGTGTCCCGGTGCACCTCGATGAGCGGTAGCCCGCGCGCCTCGGCGGCCCGCACGTACTCCTCCGGCACCTCCTCGTGGCTGAGCCCGACGCCGAAGCCGAGGCCCGCCGCGCCCCGGGCGACGAGCCGGGAGATGTACGGCCCGGCGTCGTAGGCGCCGAGCCGCATGCCGGTGGTGAGCACGAGCTCGCCGCCCTCGAGGTAGGGGGTGGGGTCCTCCAGCTCGCTCACCGCGACCCAGCGCACCGGCCGGTCGAGCTCGCCGGCCGCGGCCAGCACGCGAAGGCGCAACGGCGCCATCGCCACCACCCTGCGCAGGGTCGGAGCCATGGGGTGTCCCCGTTCCCGATTGGTCCGAAGTTGTCCATCCTGTACAGAAGCTCTGGCGCCATTGTGCCACGCTGCACAGGGGCGCCACCGGGTTGCAGGCCGTACCGTGACCCCGCGGAGACCATCGCGGGACCGGGCCGACATCCCGGCCGGGCGCCCACCGGCCCTCCCCTCGGCCGCGCGCGGCCGCG
>ERZ777003.223-NODE-223-length-118516-cov-30.405712_pt1 | contig 118516 bp, 107 predicted proteins | sample MGYA00374956_ERZ777003 | MGnify/ENA primary metagenome ERZ777003 (study PRJEB29302, sample SAMN06268252) | bioreactor metagenome | isolation source: Joint BioEnergy Institute, California, USA | place: USA:Joint BioEnergy Institute, California, USA | collected...
GTATTCGACGAGCGTCTCGCGGTCGATCACGAGGTCGAACGCTTCACGAACGCGCATGCCGGCGGGCGCATCGAAGCGCTCATCATGCGCATTGTGGACATCCAGCTGTCCTTCCCGGCGATCCTTCTCGCCTTCGTGGTGGCGGCCATGCTTGGGCAGGGCAAGTCGCAGCTGATCCTCGCGCTGGTGTTCGCCCAATATGCCTATTTCGTGCGAACGGCCCATGGCGCCGCCTCGGCGGAGCGTCAGAAGGATTATGTCCAGGCCGCGCTCTCCGTGCCGATGAGCGGATGGTTCGTCGTCACGCGGCACATCATCCCGAATTCGCTGCCGCCGCTGATCGTTGTGGCGACGGTGCAGGTGGCCTCGGCCATTTCGCTCGAGGCGACCCTGTCGTTCCTCGGCGTCGGCCTGCCGCCCACCGAACCGTCGCTCGGGATGCTCATCGCCAACGGTTTCCAGTACCTGCTGTCGGGCCGCTACTGGATTGCGATCTACCCTGGCGTGGCGCTGATCATTCTCATCATGGCGATCAACCTGGTCGGCGACCAGATCCGTGACCAGCTTAATCCGAGGTTGCGCAAATGACCCATCTTCTGGAAGTCACTAACCTCAGGACCTATTTCCAGACGGACAAGGGCACCATCAAGTCCGTGGACGGCATTTCCTTCACGCTGGAGCGCGGGGAGGTAATGGGTCTCGTGGGCGAATCCGGCTCGGGCAAGTCGATCACGGGTTTCTCGCTGATCGGGTTGCTGGACACGAACGGAAGCATCCAGCCGGGCAGCTCCATCAGGTTCAACGGGCGCGAACTGGTCGGACTGAACGAACGGGAGCTACGCAAGATACGGGGCAAGGAAATCTCGATGGTCTTCCAGGACCCGATGATGACCCTGAACCCGGTGGTCAAGATCATCGACCAGATCGGCATGGCCATCCGTGCGCACGAGCAGGTGTCGGACGCGGAGGTCCGCCGCCGGGCCGTCGAGGCGCTGCGCAAGGTCCAGATCGTCGACCCCGAGAACAAGGTGGTCCAGTATCCCCACGAGTTCTCCGGCGGCATGCGCCAGCGCGTGGCGATCGCAATCGCGCTCCTGCACCGGCCGCAGCTCGTGATCGCTGACGAACCGACCACTGCGCTCGACGTGTCGGTCCAGGCCGAAATCCTCAAGGTGGTGAAGGAACTCGTCGCCGAGATGGGCACGTCGCTCATCTGGGTTAGCCACGACCTGGCGACCGTTTCCTCCATCGCCGACACGATCGCGGTCATGCGCCACGGGAAGATCGTGGAGGCAGGCCGCGCGCGTGAGGTGCTGCACAACCCGCAGCATCCTTACACAAAGGGACTGCTCGACGCGCTGCCCTCCCGCTCGCAACCCGGACAGCTGCTTGCCTCTTCCGCGACGGAAGCCGCAGGCAGGATGGATTTCACGGGTCTCGGCGGATCTGCCATCGGGGCGGATCCGGATGCGGAATTCGTCAAGGCTGTGGGTGTCGAGAAGATCTTCGCGCCGAAGGCCGGGTTCCTGCGCAGGCTCGGCATCCGCGCGGGACTGGCCAAGGAGCCGAAGCCCGTCCACGCGGTGAAATCGGCGAATGTCACCATCGCTCGCGGCGAAATCCTGGGCCTCGTCGGCGAGTCGGGTTCCGGCAAGTCTACGCTCGGCCGCATTCTTTGCGGCATTTATCCGGCCGACGCCGGCACGGTGACAGTGGGCGGCCAGCCTGTCCGGTCGGAGAAGGGCAAGCTCGGGACGCGCGTGCAAATGATCTTCCAGGATCCGTTCGCATCGCTCGACCCAAGGCGGACGATTTTCCAATCGGTCGCCGAAGGTCCGATCGCACACGGATTCTGCACCCGGCAGAATGCTAGGGAATATGTGAACCGGTGGCTACGCGCCGTGGCCTTCGACCCGGCGATGGCCGACCGCTATCCGCACCAGTTTTCGGGCGGCCAGCGGCAGCGCGTAGCCATCGCCCGTGCCCTCGCCATGCAGCCGGAGGTCATCGTCTGCGATGAGCCGGTGGCCTCGCTCGACGTGTCCATCCAGGCGCAGGTCATCAACCTGCTGATGGAGCTGCGGCGGAACCTCAACATCACGATGCTGTTCATCAGCCATGACCTATCTGTCGTGAACCATCTCTGCGACCGGGTCATCGTGATGCGGCACGGCGAGATCGTGGAGCAGGGACCGGCGCAGCAGGTCTTCACTGCCCCGCAGCATCCTTACACCAAGATGCTGATTGACGCGGTTCCGAAGCTGGCTGCCTGAGCCGAAGCTCATCCGTCTACTGGGGGCTTGCGATGGCAGGCCCCTTTTCCTTTGACCGAACGATTTCCGCGCTTTCGCCAACATCAATGACCAGGCGCGCGACCGCGCTCGCCTGCCTGCCGACACGTCCCGAAAGCGACACTCTGCGGCGCTGCACAAAAGGGAAAATGGTCCCGGAAAAGGCCCTTTCCGTGCGGGGCTCCGAAAAAAGCGGCGGCCGAGGGCCGCCGCAGTCTGGCTACAGGAGGTTAGATCGATCCGGCCGAACAGGGATTCAACGCGGCTGGTGCTGCTGCGGAAGCCGCCGCGACCGGTGCCGGGCTCGATGTCAGCCGGCCGTCACCGCGCCGCCGGCGCCGAAAAGGGCAGTCTTCCTGCCGCTCATGACCGCTTGAACCCATCCAGGCCGAACAGCGGGCGCAGGTAGATACCGGCAAGGCTGCCGATGTAGGCCATCACGAACCAGACCCAGCCGTGGAGGCTGCCCGAGGCAATGCCCGAGAACAAGGCGCCGATGTTGCAGCCGAAGGAGAGGCGGGCGCCATAGCCCATCAGCAGGCCGCCGATGATCGCCGCAAGCCAGGACAGGAACGGCACGTGCGCCTTCGTTGCAAACTTGCCGGCAAGCGTCGCCGCCAATGCTGCGCCGAGAATGACGCCGAAGTTCATGACGGAGGTCACGTCGAACAGCACGCTGTTGTGGAGCGCTGCCGCCTGGACAGGGTTCTGCCAGAACTGCCAGCCGGAGACCGGGATGCCGACGGCCTCGAAGAGCTTGGCGCCCCACAGGCCAAAGCCATAGGTCACCGACCAGGGGTGGCCAGCGAGCAGCAGGGTGAACACGTTGCCGAGCGCAAGCACGAGGGCTGCGAGGATCAGCGGCCAGGGACCATGCAGGAAGCTCGTCAGCGTGAGGTTGCGGAGACCGGAGAAGATGGGTTCCACGTTGCCATGCTTGCGCTTCTCGACGAAGGCAAGCAAGCCGATGATCGCCGCGAGGCCAGCGAGCGTCAGGAGCGTGCCGCCAAGGGCGCCGAAGGTCTGGCCGAAGCGGATGACCGGCAACGAGGGCAGTTCGAGCCAGAACGGCAGATGCCAGGTTCCGACTGTAGCGCCGATGATGAACCCGGCCAGCGTCACCAGCATGCGGGCGCTGCCACCGCCGACGGTGAAAAGAGTACCGGAGCCGCAGCCGCCGCCCAGCTGCATGCCGAGACCGAACAGGAACGACCCGAAGATCACCGAAACGCCGACAGGGGCCCAGGCGCCGATGAAGCTGCGACCGAGATCCGCGGCGCCGCTCATCAACGGAATGAAGACGATGGCCGTGATGCCTATCATGAAGAACTGCGCGCGCATGGAGCGGCTGCGTCCTTCGGTGGCAAAACGCTTCCAGCCGCCGGTGAAACCAAACGACGCCTGATAAAGCGCGAACCCCAGGATGCCGCCGGTCAGGAACAGCAGCGCCTGGTTCAGGCTGACCAGATTCGTAATGGCCATCACGCCTACGATGAAGGCGAGCGCGACGACCAGAAGCGCGTATGTGTCCACGCGAATCTCTGGCAGTCTGGTGTCAATCGTAGCTGTGGTCATGGAACCCCTACCCGATGAATGGAATGAGGTCCTTTATCTCACCCGCTCGCCTGGAACTGAAACAAACTTCTTCTGCCAAAATCCGCGAAGCGGGAAATTTGTCAGCGGATTCCGAATGCTTTCGGGAATGACATTCTTTCAGAGATGGCCGAGACCGGCTGGCTCTGGCGATCGTACGCGGAGCGCCATGATCACGAGCACCGGAACGAAGAAGAACGCGCTGATCTTCCCGACCTGTTTTTCACCCCGGCATCTGCCGCCATGCGGTGCGGCTGATTTGGATCGACGAGCATCCGCAGTTCGCCTGGAAACCTCCGGCCCTGCCGGAGGTTTCTTCGTTAGATCAGAGTGCGGCGTTGGGCGCTTCGCATTCCTGGGTTCCAGTGGCCCTCCAGGGGAGGAACCTGAACCAAGCGAACAGGATCCAGACCATCAGGACCAGTCCGAGGTAACCGAAAAACGGGTAGATCTTGTTGATGAGCTGGGTGAAGCCGAGCAGGCTTCCCCCGAAGGCCAAGGCAGCCCCTACGGCGCTCGCGGGGCGAAAACGGGATGGGGACGTCTCACTCAGCCGGGCGGCAAAGGCGTAGAGTACGCCGACGGCCGTGTTGAGGATGGAGGCGAAGATGACGAAGGCCATCAGGAACCCGAACACCGGCGATGCGCGCATGGCCAGGTAGAGGGACGGCAGGGGAACTTCTGCGATCTCGGAAGCCCGGACATAGAAGCTGGCCGCCAGCAGGAGCATGAGAAGGCCAAGGAGGATTCCTCCCAGCATCCCTCCCCTGAGCGCAACCCGGCGGCTGGTGGCCCTGCTACCCATGATAATGAGAAACGGCGCGCCGGCGACGATGTTGAAGGAGACGTAAAGCACCGATGCCAGGAACCAGTGGTTCGAGGCAGCGGGCAGCTTCAGCGCCGCACGTTCCATGGCCCCCGCGCTGTCGGTCATTCCCGGAAAAGCCGTCGATGCCACGATGACCACCAGCAGTACCATAAGGGGCGTAACACAACAGATGATGGTGATGAGTTTTTGAAGGCCAAGCCAGACAATCAGGACAGAAATCGCGGTTATGAGCAAGGCGCCCCAGATCGCGGGGACGCCCGAGAGCTGCTCGACGAGCGCGCTGCCACCGGCGAACATGATAACCAGCACCGCCAGCATGAAGATGGTGATCAGCGCGTCGAGGAAGACGCTGGCGGGATAACCGCTGATGGCATAGAGGGCGTCCTTGTGGCTGGCTGCATTGAAATGGTGTCCAAGCCCCGACAGTGCCGCGGCAAAAAGCGTGAACAGGATTGTGCTGAACGCCACGCCCGCCAGTCCGGTTATTCCGAAGCTTGAGAAGAACTGGACGATTTCCTGCCCGGACGCGAACCCGGCTCCCACGATGATACCGACAAAGGCGGCGGCGATACGGGCAATCTCCCTGAAACCCCTCAAATTTCCTCCAAACAATTTCTCAAGTATTGAAATGAATAGAAACGGATCAAATGAAAACAGCAGCGCATGCCTATAACCCAACGGCAATACTGCGCACAATGAAAATGCAATCCTTAGACGTCAGTTTGTGTCAGTGCCAGAGCGATTGCAGGAAAGAGATAGTCGGTTGTGAACGGCGACCCCCACTCAGGTGATGCGGGGGTCCAGCGGTCACAGCCTCGCTGAATCGAAGATAACTTGGAACCCGCCCCAGAACATGCGCATTCCGTCAAAAGGCATCTCGGGGAATTCCTGACCTTCCATGCTCGCTTCCATTGCCTTCGTGGCGGCATCGCATGTCTCGCGGTCGGCCCAGGCGGTCCAGCTGAACAGGGGCACTTCGCCGTCTTCCGCCTTCGTCGCGCGATAGAAGTCGGTCTTCGTGCCGTGGGGAACGTCGACGCCCCAGGCTTCCACCACGCCGAGGCACTTGTTGGGAGCGAAGGCGCTTTCCCAGGCTTCACTGGCCATCCTGATATAGGCTTCCCTGTTCCTTTCGGGCACGGCGAGCGCAAATCCCTGGATATAACCGGCCGTCTGATCCGAGCCGGCGGTGAACACAGGCGAGAATCCACCATAGATCATCCGGCTTCCGTCGAACGGCATTTCCGAGATCTGCATCATGGCATTCTCGGCCTGCATTCTTTCCCATGCCGCGTCTGCCGCCTGCTTGTCCGGCCATTCGGTCCAGGCGAAGACGATGGTCTCGTCCTCCCGGGCATCCACTGCCTTGTAGAAGTCAGTCACCTTCCCCTTCGGAATGTCTACGCCCCAACCTTCGACCATGCGCGTGCAGCCATAGCGTTGGAAGACAGGCCAGGCCCCGTGGACATGGTCGATGTAGATCTGGCGGTTCTTCGTGGGAACCGCGGCGACAGTACCAGCATAATACGTCATGAACACCTCCCTCGTTCGTGCGGCTGGTCTGGATGCCGGGGGAGCATGACTCCGGGGCGAGGGCATAGCAATCCGCACGCCCGTTCTCTGCTGACATCTTGTGTCAGTGCGGCACGAAAGATGCTTCCATCCACAGACAATGGAATTGTGACGGAATCGAATGGGACGGCTGTCCCTGAGCAGACAAAGTGATGCAACCGCAGGATCCACGTAAATGAACGCAACCGGTCTGGCGAGTCTCGCGCGGCAAAGGGTGGACGGCAGGGGCGAGATCGCGCTCCGGTTCCGCGACGGCCGCACGCGCATGTGCAGGCTCTACCAGGAAGGCGCGGCGAGGATCCGCATGCCGGAAGTGGCCGGCGATCCGCTTGAAGCGATCCTCATCAACATGGCGGGCGGCCTTACCGGCGGCGACCGGCTGGCATGGGATGTCGAGCTCGATGAAGGCACGTCTGGCACGATCACCACGCAGGCCTGCGAGCGCGTTTACCGCTCCGCGGGTGGCGAGGCGCGGATCACATCCCGGTTACGGATTGCAACCGGAGCCCGCCTTGCGTGGTTGCCTCAGGAAACCATTGTCTTCGACCGGTCATCGCTCACGCGCCGCCTCGAGGTGGACATCGCGGAAGGCGCGGAAGCGCTGCTGGTTGAAGCCACGATCTTCGGGCGGCGGGCGATGGGCGAGCAGGTACGGCAGGCGCGGTTCAGCGACCGCTGGCGGGTGCGCTACGCCGGACGGCTGGTTCATGCGGAGGAGTTTCTCGTCGGTCCGGACGCCGCGAACGACCTGGTTGTCCGGCCGGTGCTCGATGGTGGCACGGCAATTGCAACGGTGCTGATGGTGTCCGGCAGGGACGAATGCCCGGTTGATCCGGTCCGGAAGATCGTCGGCGATGGGGGCGGCGTGAGCTTCTGGCAGGTCGGGTCTGCCTTCAAGCTGCTGGTGAGGCTTCACGGTGCTGATGGCTACGGGCTGCGCAAACGGCTTTCGCCTCTGCTGGCCCTGCTGAACGGAAAGGCAGGACTGCCTAAAGTTTGGGCATTGTGACGACGTGCGAGCGAAAAGCGGAACGAAGAAATGAATCTGACGCCACGGGAAAAGGACAAGCTTCTGGTTGCCATGGCGGCCATGGTCGCGCGCCGACGTTTGGAGCGCGGCGTGAAGCTCAATCATCCGGAGGCGATAGCCCTCATCAGCGACTTCGTGGTGGAGGGTGCGCGCGATGGCCGCTCGGTGGCCGAGCTAATGGAGGCGGGCGCCCATGTCCTCACCCGCGATCAGGTGATGGAGGGCGTGGCCGAGATGATCCACGACATCCAGGTCGAAGCAACATTTCCGGACGGCACCAAGCTCGTGACCGTTCATCAGCCGATCCGCTGAGGCGGAACTGATCCAGAGGGGATAACTGCATGAAGACGTTGAAGGTTCTCGTACCGGTAGCCGCTGCCGCACTGGTCGCCAGCCCCGCGCTCGCCCATGTGGGGCCGGGCGCCCATGACTCGTTCGCGGCCGGCTTCGGCCATCCTTTCTTGGGTCTGGACCACATGCTGGCCATGGTGGCCGTCGGACTGTGGGCGGCGATGCTGGGCGGCCGCGCGCTCATCCTGGTTCCCGCGGCGTTTGTGGGCGTGATGGTGCTGGGCTTCATCGCCGGGGCGGCAGGCGTGCCGCTGCCCTTCGTGGAACCGGCCATCCTCGCTTCGGTGGTGGTACTTGGCCTGCTGGTTGCGCTCGCGCTGCCCATGTCGGCGCTCGCGGGTGGCGCCTTGGTAGGCTTCTTCGCCCTGTTCCACGGACACGCCCATGGAACCGAAGTCGGAACGGCGGGGTTCCTTGCCTATGGCGCGGGGTTCGTTGCCGCGACCGTGCTGCTGCACGTCATCGGCATCGTCTCGGGGATCGCTCTCGGCCGCTTCGGCCCGGTTCTGCTGCGGGTTGCCGGCGGCGCGACCGCGCTTGGCGGCCTGATGCTGATGGCAGGGTGAGGCGCTATGATCCCCGGAGAAGTCATCACCCGTGAAGGCGAGATCGAGCTTAACGCCGGCCAGCCCACGGTCACGCTGAAGGTCGCCAACACAGGCGACCGGCCCATCCAGGTCGGCAGCCACTTCCACTTCTACGAGGTGAACAAGGCGCTTGTCTTCGACCGCGAAAAGGCGCGCGGCTGCCGGCTCGACATTCCGGCCGGCACAGCCGTGCGCTTCGAGCCGGGGCAGGAGCGGGACGTCACGCTCATCCCGCTCGGTGGCAAGCGCGAGGTTTGCGGCTTCCGCCAGATGATCATGGGCAGGCTCTAGGAACGGTGGGGAACACACATGCCAGCAAGGATTAGCCGTGCAGCCTACGCGCAGATGTTTGGCCCGACCACCGGCGATAAGCTCCGGCTCGCCGACACGGAGCTCTTCATCGAAGTCGAGCGCGACCTCACCATCTACGGCGAGGAGGTGAAGTTCGGCGGCGGCAAGGTCATCCGCGACGGCATGGGCCAGAGCCAGGTCTCGCGTGCAGACGGCGCCGTCGACACGGTCATCACCAACGCGCTCATTCTCGACTACACCGGCATCTATAAGGCCGACATAGGCATCCGCGACGGTCGCATCGCCGGGATCGGCAAGGCGGGCAATCCGGACATCCAGCCCGGTGTCACGATCATCATCGGCCCGGGAACCGAGATCATCGCGGGCGAGGGCAAGATCGTCACCGCCGGCGGTATCGACACGCATATCCATTTCATCTCGCCGCAGCAGGTGGATGAGGCGCTTAATGCGGGCATCACTTGCATGATCGGCGGCGGCACCGGCCCCGCACACGGCACGCTCGCCACGACCTGCACGCCCGGACCGTGGCACCTCGCGCGCATGATCCAGGCCTTCGATGGATTGCCGATGAATTTTGGCCTGTTCGGCAAGGGCAACGCCTCGCTGCCGCAGGCGCTCGAGGAAATGGTGCTGGCGGGGGCTTGCGGCCTGAAGCTGCACGAGGACTGGGGCACCACGCCCGCTGCCATCGACAACTGCCTGTCGGTCGCCGACCGTTTCGACGTGCAGGTGACAATCCACACCGACACGCTGAACGAGGCAGGTTTTGTCGAAGACACGGTCGCGGCCTTCAAGGGCCGCACGATCCATTCCTTCCATACCGAAGGTGCGGGCGGCGGCCATGCGCCGGACATCATCCGCGTCTGCCAGTTCCCGAATGTACTGCCCGCCTCGACCAACCCGACGCGACCTTACACGGTCAACACGGTGGCTGAACACCTCGACATGCTGATGGTCTGCCATCACCTGTCGCCCTCCATTCCCGAGGATATCGCCTTCGCGGAAAGCCGCATCCGCAAGGAGACTATCGCTGCGGAAGACATCCTGCACGACAAGGGCGCCTTCTCGATCATTTCCTCCGACAGCCAGGCCATGGGCCGCGTCGGCGAAATGATCATCCGCTGCTGGCAGACGGCAGATAAGATGAAGCGACAGCGCGGCAGCCTGCCGGAAGACGCGCCAGGCAACGACAATTTCCGCGCCCGCCGCTATGTCGCCAAGTACACCATCAACCCTGCAATCGCGCATGGCATTGCCCACGAGACCGGCTCGGTCGAGGTCGGCAAGCGCGCGGACCTCGTCATCTGGTCGCCTGCCTTCTTCGGCGTGAAGCCGGACATGGTTCTGCTCGGTGGCTGGATCGCCACGGCTTCCATGGGTGATCCGAACGGCTCGATCCCGACGCCGCAGCCGATGCACTACCGGCCGATGTTCGGCTCCTTCGGTCGGGCGCGCACGAATACGTCCGTCACCTTCGTCTCCCAGGCAGCACTCGACAACGGCCTGCGTGAAAAGCTCGGCGTAGAGAAACAGATGGTGGCCGTGCGCAACACGCGCGAGGGTATCGGCAAGCGCTCCATGATCCTCAACGATGCCATGCCGCACATGGAGGTCGATCCCGAGACCTACGAGGTGAGGGCCGACGGCGAACTGTTGACCTGCGATCCCGTGGACATTGTGCCGATGGCGCAACGCTACTTCCTGTTCTGAGGATGCCCATGCTACGTGTCACCAGGATCATCCCGGCAGCCGAGGCCGGCGCTGAAACGCCAGCGGACCGTGTCGTGCTGGAGCGGGACGAGCGGCACCTGCGCCGCAAGGCCATCACACTTGAGAGCGGCGAGAAGGTGTTGGTGGACCTGCCTGAACCGGTCGTGCTGGAGCATGGCGACCGGCTCGTGCTCGAAGACGGGAGATCGGTTGAGGTTTGTGCCGCCGTGGAGAAACTCTACGAAATCACCGGCCAGAACCAGAAGCACATTGCTGAGCTTGCCTGGCACATCGGCAACCGTCATCTGCAGGCGCAGATCGAGGCCGACCGGATCTACATCCTGCGCGACCACGTCATCAGGACGATGCTGGAGGGCCTGGGCGCCGCGGTGCAGGAGGTGGAGGCAATCTTCACGCCGGTGCGCGGTGCTTATTCCGGCGGCCATTCGCATCATGGCCACGGTCATGATCATCATCATGACCATCATCACCACGATCACCACCACTCGCACGACCACCATCATCACCACAACGGTCATGAGCATGATGAGCGCGGGTGAAAACAGCACGGCCCTGCTGCGGCTGATGGCCTGGCTTTCGCCGGTCTTCCCGGTGGGCTCGTTCAGCTACAGCCACGGGCTGGAGCGGGCGGTGCATGATGGTCTCACGTCTGATGTGCGTTCGCTTGAGGACTGGCTGCGCTGGTTGGTGACGCGCGGCTCCGGCTGGAACGACGCGGTGCTGTGTGCGGAAAGCTGGCGGGTCTCATCCTCGACAGAACAGCTTCGGGAGCTGGCGGAACTGGCTGAGGCGCTGGCAGGCTCCCGCGAGCGGCACATGGAAACCATGCTGCAGGGCGGGGCGTTTCTTGCAGCGGCAAAGAGCTGGCCGAGCGACGTGTTCGACCGGCTTCCCGCCGATTGTCCCTATCCGGTTGCGGTCGGGGCGGTTGCGGGCGCGCATGGCGTGCCGCTGGCTGCCACCGTGGCGGCTTTCCTGCAGGCTTTCTGCATCAACCAGCTTCAGGCGTCCATCCGTTTGTCGGTGACGGGCCAGAATGCCGTCACCACGATCATGGCCAATCTCGAGCAGTTGCTGGTGGCGACCGCTGCGCGGGTGGCGCAGTCGGGGCTCGATGAACTCGGCTCGGCCACCTTCATGTCCGAAGTGATGGCCATGAAGCATGAAACCCAACCTTCGAGGCTGTTTCGCTCATGACACAGATCAACGGACCCTTGCGTGTCGGCATCGGCGGACCGGTCGGTTCCGGCAAGACAACCCTGACGGAAAAGCTCTGCAAAGCGCTGCGCGGCCACTATTCGATCGCCGTCATCACCAACGACATCTACACACAGGAAGATGCGATGATGCTCGCCCGCTGCCAGGCGCTGTCCGAGGATCGCATCATGGGGGTGGAGACGGGCGGTTGCCCGCACACGGCCATCCGCGAGGATGCCTCCATCAACCTTCAGGCCGTCGCCGAGATGAACCGTAGGTTCCCCGATCTCGACATCGTGTTCATCGAGTCTGGCGGCGACAATCTGGCGGCGACCTTCTCGCCGGACCTGGCCGATCTGACGATCTACGTCATCTCCGTCTGTCAGGGCGAGGAAATCCCGCGCAAGGGCGGGCCCGGCATCACCCGCTCCGATTTTCTCGTCATCAACAAGGCTGACCTTGCTCCTTACGTCCGCGTCGACCTCGACGTGATGCGCGAGGACGCCGCGCGTCAGCGCGGCAAACGGCCCTTCGCCTTCACCGACCTTCACCGAGGCGCTGGCCTTGATGAAGTAATCGACTTCATCATCGAGAACGGCGGGCTGGGGCGGCGGAACTGACCGGCATCCGAATGTTCGTCTCAGTGCTCGACTTGGTTTCAGGTAACGCCTAACTCGGATTTGCCGCTACGGTTGCTCCCATGACCGGCATCGGCCTGCGTCCGACAGCGCGCTCCGCGAGCGTCAGCAGATCGAAGATCAGGATCGCGAGCATGCCAACCAGTGCCGCGCCCTGCACCACATAAGCGAGGTTGCTGGTGATGAGACCCGCGATGATGACCTCGCCGAGGGTTCGGGCCGCCACGGTTGAGCCGATGGTGGCCGTTCCAAGCGCAATCACGGTGGACACCCGGATGCCCGCCAGAATGAGCGGAGCCGCCAGAGGCAGCTCGACCTTGATCAGCCTTTGATAACCGGTCATGCCGACGCCGCGCGCAGCCTCCTGGACCGGAGCGGGGATCGTCGTGAGCCCCGCCACCGTATTCTCGAAGATCGGCAGCAGCCCATAGAGGAACAGTGCCACGAAGGTTGGGGCCGAGCCGAAACCGAGCACCGGAACGGCAAGGGCAAGCACAGCTACCGGCGGGAAGGTCTGGCCGACATTGCAGAGGCTGCGCGACGGCGGCAGAAACTTCCGGCCCGCCGGCCGCGTGACGAATATCGCAGCGGCGACTGCTACGATCGTTGCCAGGAGTGTCGCGGCGACGGTCAGCGCCAGATGCGCGGCGGTGAGCTGCCAGAGCGGGGCCTGGCTGTAGATCATCGGCGCATTGCGGTTGGCGAGCGGCTGCAGGAGCCCTGCGAAGGTCTCCGGCCTTGTCACGAAGAGGCAGAGCAGGGCCCAGAGAGCAAGCCGTATCAGCCAGGCGCGGTTCATTGCAGCCTCGCCGCCCGTCTTGAAATGCCCTCGAGCGTCAGCCGGCCGAGACGCTTGTTTGCGCGCGAGACCACGGGGAGGGCGCGGCGACCCGACCAGAGCATTTCCGCAAACGCATCCCGCAACGAGGTGTCTTCGGTGACGGGCGGGCCGGAGGCGTCTCCCTCCTCGACCGCATCCCGCACGGGTTGCAGCGAGAGCAGGCGGAAGGGACGGTCTCTCACGCCCACCAGTTCCGCCACGAAATCGTGGGCGGGATCGAGCAGGATACCCGTGGGCGTATCCCACTGGAGAACACGGCCTTCCTGCATCACCGCAATGCGATCACCGAGCTGGATCGCCTCATCCATGTCATGCGTGACGATGATGATGGTGGTGCGGAACTTCTTCTGGATCTCCATCAGGTCGTCCCGCGCCTTGGTACGGATGATGGGATCGAGCGCGCCGAACGGCTCGTCCATGAGCAGGATCTTCGGCTCCGCCGCCAGTGCCCGGGCCACGCCCACGCGCTGCTGCTGGCCGCCGGAAAGCTCGCTCGGAAAACGGTCGCGGTACTGGGCAGGATCCAGCTGGAAGATTTCCATCAGCTCATCCACTCGCCGCGCGATCCTGTCCCGGTCCCAGCCGAGCAGCTGGGGAACGGTGGCAATATTCTCCGCCACCGTCCGGTGGGGAAACAGACCATAACCCTGGATCACGTAGCCGATCTGCCGCCTGAGTTCATGGGGCGGGATGGCACGGGTGTCCTGCCCGCCGATGCGCACGCTGCCGGAGGTCGGTTCTACCAGCCGGTTGATCATCCGCAGCAGGGTTGTCTTGCCCGAGCCGGAAGTGCCGACGATGGCGGCAACCGTTCCTTCGGGCACCGTGAGGCTTACGCGGTCGACGACCGTGTTGCCGTCATAGACTTTCGTCAGTTCTTCGATTTCGATCATGTCGACCGGGTCCTCCGGTGCGAGGCGCGGCTGATGTCAATCAAGGCATCCATCAGCACGGCTGCCGTGAAGGAGAGAACGATGGTCGGGATAACGCCGAGCAGCACGAGGTCGATCGCCGCCTGGCTCAGCCCCTGGAACACGAAGACACCGAACCCCCCGCCCCCGATGAGGGCTGCAATGGTGGCGAGGCCGATATTCTGGATCAGAACGATGCGGATGCCGGCGAGGACTGCGGGAAGGGCGAGGGGAAGTTCCACGCGCATGAGCTGCTGCCGCCCGGTCATCCCCATGCCACGCGCAGCCTCCCGCGTCGCGGCCGGAACGTTTTCCAACCCCGCAAGCGTATTGAGCACGATCGGCAGCAGCGAATAGGCGAAGAGTGCGAGCAGCGCAGGGGCGGTGCCAATGCCCTTGATCCCCAGCGAGGCTGCGAACGGAATGTGGGCGGCGAACCAGGAAAGAGGGGCGATCAGCAGCCCGAACAGGGCGAGTGAAGGAATGGTCTGTATGAAGGTGAGCCCGTTCAGCACCGTCGGGCGGGCCCGGCTCGCATAACGGCAGAATATGCCGAGCGGAATGCCGGCTATGCAGGCAAAAAGAAGCGATCCGCCGGAGAGAAACAGGTGCTGCCCGGCCTCGCGCCAGAAAGCCTGTGCCTGATTGGCATACTCCTTGAGGAGCGAGAGGTTCGACCAGATGCCGCTTGCCACGAGCAGGACGAGAAGAAACGGGAAGCTTATGCCCAGCGCCAGCCGCACCCACGGGTTCAGGCGGATGTGGGCCATCGCATTGGCCATCGTGAGGAAGCAGGCGAAAAGCAGCAGCCAGAATCCGCTTGCGGGCCGGATGCGTGCGAAGCTGCCGGCGTCTGCGGCTAGATTGTCGGCGGCGAGACCGGCGAAAATGGCAGCCACCAGGGCCGTTGCCCCCGCCATCACGGCCTTGGAGGCAGGTGGCACACGCAGCAGCGCGGCAAGGGCCATTGCCCCCACTGCAAGAAACAGTCCGGCCGCCTGAACGGATGTGAGAGACTCGAGGATCGGTCGCGGCTCGCCTTCAACGATCCGGTTGGCGGCAATGTTCATGAAGGGCAGGAAGAGGGCTGCGACCGCAATGGGCGCTGCTAGCAGCCCCACCCGGTCTATGCGCGCCATGCCCCACATGAGCGATCTGGAACGGCTGGTCGATGCCTGAAGGGCTGCTTCTGCCATGGATTGCCAGCCTTCGTGGCTATTTCAGGAACCCTTTCGTCTGCAGGAAGTCCTCGGCCACGGCATTCGAGGGTTCCCCGCCAACCTGTACCCGGCCGTTCAGCTCCTGGAGCGTCGTAAGGTCCAGCGCGGTAAAGACGGGAGCAAGGATGTCCGCGATCTGCGGATTCGCGTTCAATACTTCCTCACGGATGATCGGCGCCGGATTGTAGATCGGCTGGGAATGCTGGTCGTCTTCCAGTACCACGAGTCCGGAAGCGGCAATGCCGCCGTCGGTGCCGTAGACCATGGCTGCATTGGCACCATTTGTGCCGCGCGCTGCGGCCTGGATGGTGGCTGCCGTGTCTCCGCCCGATAGCGTGATCAGTTGATCGGAGGACAGGGTAAAATTGTAGACCTTCTGAAAGGAGGGAAGCCCGGCCTCGGAGTTCACGAACTCGGCGGAGGCTGCGAGCTTAACCTCGCCGCCATTGTTTACCCAGCTGGCGAAGTCGGTCATGGTCTTGAGGTTGCTCTGCTGGGCCACGTCATTGGTGACGGCGATTGCCCAGGTGTTGTTCGCGGGAGCCGGCGTCAGCCAGACGATCTTCTCGGCGTCATGGTCGAGCTTCTTCGCTTCCTCGTACCCGGCTGTTGGGTCGTTCCAGATTTCTTCGCCCGCGCGATCATAGAAGAAGGCGGCGTTGCCGGTGTACTCGGGGTAGATGTCGATTTCGCCCGCCTTGATCGCTTCGCGGACAATCGGGGTTGCACCGAGCTGTAGACGGTTCTCCGTCGCGATGCCATTGGCTTCCAGCATCAGGATGATGATGTTGCCGAGAACTCCGCCTTCCGTGTCGATCTTGGACGAGACGACGACCTGCGCGCTCGCGTGACCCGCAGCCAGCATGAACATGGCAGCGGCAATCATTCCCCTCATCTTCGATGGCATCGCTTCACCTCACCCCTTGTCGGTGCGTCCCTGTCACGATTCCCCCGGCGCCGGCTGTGCCAGCGCATGCGAAACCGTGACCCTTAACGCGCGAATGCCATCTGCGTTCCATTCGTGAGCTGGCTTTGTAACGATCAGCCGTGTTCTTTCTCTTGGGGTACGAGGCGGACGGGAGTAAGGTTTATCTCGGCACCGGTGCCTTCCGAGGCGAAATTGTACGTAGATTTTGCCTAGATAAGTCGTTATTCCCTCGTACTGTTTAACAACGCCTCGGGAATGATTGGGCGGAAGAGGAGCGTTCATGAGTTCAAACATTTACATCATCGGCAGCGGCCATACCCAGTTCGGCCGTCTCACGCAGAACCTCGAGGAACTGATCGTCGAGTCCGCGCGGGAGGCAATTGCGGAGGCGGAGATCGACCCTGCCGAAATTGACGCAATCTACCTTGGACACTTCAATTCCGGCCTGGTTCCGGATGGCTTCCCCTCGTCCCTGGTGAAGCAGGCGCATCCCGCGCTGCGTTTCACGCCAGCCACGCGCTGCGAGAACGCTTGCGCTTCGGGTGCCGCAGCCATCTTCAGCGCAATGAACCTGATCCAGGCAGGCAAAGCGCGTAATGTGCTCGTCGTGGGCGCCGAGAAGATGACCCATCGCTCCACGCCGGAGGTGACGACCGCTCTGGCCGGTGCAGGCTACCAGAATGACGAGCGCGAGGCGGGGCTCAGCTTTCCGCAGGTCTTCGCCCTCTTCGCCCAGGTCTACACGGAGCGGTTCGGCGATCCGCTCGACGCGATGGCGCGCATCGGTTCCAAGAACCACCAGAACGCCATGAAGAATCCGCTCGCGCAGATGCACCGCCCGCTGACCTTCGAGCAGTGCCGCGAGGTAACTGACAAGAACCCGCTGATCGCGCCGCCGCTACGGCTCAGCGACTGCTCGCTGATTTCGGATGGCGCTGCAGCAATCGTGCTGAGCAGCGAGAACGGAAAGGCTGCTTCCGCCAGGCGCCGCGTGCGCGTTGCCGCTGCCGAGCACGTGTCCGACTTCCTGCCCATGAGCCGGCGTGACTTCGTGCTGTTTGAGGGGCCGGAACGCGCCATCCAGCAGGCCTACAAGGCGGCGGGGATCACCGTTGACGACCTCGATTTCGCCGAGGTGCACGACTGTTTCACCATCGCCGAACTCCTGATCTACGAGGCGATGGGGCTTGCGCCGAAGGGCCAGGGCGCCCGCGCGATCGACGAGGGCAGCGTGCTTGCCGACGGCAAGACGCCGGTCAATCTCTCGGGCGGTCTCAAGGCCAAGGGTCATCCCGTGGGCGCCACGGGCGTTTCCATGCACGCGCTGGGCTACCGTCAGCTGACAGGCCAGGCCGGCGAGATGCAGCGCCAGGGTGCCGAGTGGGGCCTGCTCTTCAATATGGGCGGCGCAGCCGTCGCCAACTACGCGAGCATCCTGCAGGCGGATCGCGCCTGACGCTGGTGCCTGAGACTCGGGACGTGGCTCCGGTCCGGGAAGGCAGGGGCCGCGTTTCGTCGTTGTGAGCCCGGTGAGAAGTCCCGGCACCTCTCACTGGCTCAGTGTTTCAAGGGGCTTGCTGGCTGCTGTCAGCAGCCTTGCAGCTGGCAACGCCGCAGCTGTTCCGCAGGATAGATATCGAGAAGCTCGCCAAGGCGGGTGATCGTGTGATCGGGCTGCGCCGGAATGCTCGGCGGCAGCTTGAGACCAAAGCGGTTGCACCAGATGCCCATGAGTCCCTCGCGTTTGGGCGACAGCACATCCCAAACAAGATCATCGCCGATCATGATCGCTTCTTCCGGCCTCACGTTCAGGGCGGCCAGCGTCTCGCGATAGGCGCGGCCATCGGGCTTGCCGAACCCGGCTTCCTCTTCGACCTGGAAATGGTCAAACCGGTTGCGCAGACCGAAGCGGTCGATCTTGGCGTTCTGCACTTCCGTCGCGCCATTGGTGACCAGGCCGAGCCTCAGCCCCTGCTCGCGGAAATGGTCTATCACCTGGTAAGCGTCGGGATAGAGGAACATGTTCTCTTCCCGATACGAGGCGTAGCGGTCGGCAATATCCTCCGCGAGTTTCGCAAGATCGGGGAAGCCTGCATTTTCCAGAGCATGGCGCACCACGGACCGGCGCGTGACCACCTGTTCCAGGCGCCAGCGGCGGCGGTTCTCGTCATCGCTCAGGAAGACGGCGGTGGAATCCGCCAGAGCCTTTGCGACGGCATCGACCGGAGCCTCGCCGAGGTAAGGCGCGAATTCCTCCGCGACCGCCCGCCAGGCCGGGGCCGGATTGGCGTAGGCGAAAATCAGGGTGTCGTCGAGATCGAAGAGAACCGCGCGGATCATGCAGCAGATGCCTTGCTGTAAACCTCAAGAATGGCGTTGACCGCTGCCCCCGGATCGGCCTTGTGTCCAAGGCGGTTCAACGCGCCGGCAAGCGCCGCGATGTTCGCCACGACCGGCTCGAAACCTGCGAGCCTGCCGGTGTGCTGGAAGCGCAGCACGCGGTTCGCTGCCGCTCCAACGCTGGCTGAGATCGCCCTGCCATTTGGCCCGATCGCTGCCAGCGCGTCGGGCACGGAAATGCTCTCCGGCAGCACGATCGCCGTGGCGAGATTGGAGGCGGTCTCCGGCGGCGTGAACTCGCGCAGACCAAGCGCCTTGAGCGCCGCGCGGGAAGCCCGCGCAGCCGTCTCATGGCGGGCGATCACGTTGGCAAGGCCCTCCGCTTCGACGCGGGTGAGGGCGGCGTCAAGCGCGTGAAGCTCGAGGCTCGAGGGCATGCCGGGAAGCGCGCCACGGCCCTTTTCCAGCCAGTTGCGCTTGAGGTCGAGCAGCGAAAGCGTCGAGATTTCCTTTGCTCCCAGCTTCTCGATCTGCGCCCAGGCGGCGGGGCTCACCGACAGCATGGAAAGGCCGGCGGAACCGGCCAGCGCCTTCTGCGGGCCGATCACGGCGATGTCGATGCCGAGCCTGTCCACCTCGACCGGATGGCCACCGACGGAGGCCACACAGTCGGTCACCACAAGCGCGCCCTTCGACCTGGCGAGGGCGGCGATCTCCGGCAGGGGGTTCAGGATACCGCTCGCGGATTCCGCATGCACCAGTGCGACGAGGTCGAAGTCCTGCTTCTCGAACGCGGCTTCGACAGCCGCGAAGGTGATCGGCAGGGCATTCTCGGCGGCGAGATTGGTAACCTCGGAGCCGCCGCGCTCCAGCCACAGGCCGAACCAGGCGCCATAGGGGCTGGTGACGATATTGAGGGCCTTCAGGCCCGGGCGCGCAAGGCTCGTAGCCGCCGCCTCGAGCGCGATGATCGCCTCGCCCTGGACAAGCAGGACGTCATTCTTTGTGCCCAGCAGCGCCGCTACGCGGTCGGCAAGTTCGCCAGTGCGCTGCGGCGGGAAGGGAGGAAGATCGAGAAGAACGTTGTGAGGGATGCTGTGTGTCATGGGTTCCTCGAGCGGATGAGGCGGGGCACGGCGGCGATCAGCGCCTTGGCCATGTTTGATTGCGGTCGGTCGATCACATCCTGTGTCGGACCGAGCTCGACGATCCGGCCTGCTTCCATCACCGCAGTGCGGTGGGCCATGGCCTTCACGACCGCCAGGTCATGGGAAACGAACAGGTAGCTCAGGCCTTCCTCTCGCTGCAGCTCGATCATCAGGTCGATTATGTGCGAGCGGAGCGACACGTCGAGCGCCGAGACAGCCTCGTCGAGCACGATCAGCCGCGGCTTGCAGGCAAGCGCGCGGGCGAGCGCGACGCGCTGGCGCTGGCCGCCTGAAATCTCGTGCACGGCCCTGTCCATGAGATGGGGAGGCAGCTGCACGCGGTCAAGAAGCTGCGATACCTCCTGTCGCCAGCGTGCGCGAGGCGCAAGACCGTGGATGCGGATGGGATCGACAATGGCAGAAAAGACCGTCGCGCGCGGGTTGAGCGCTTCCAGCGGGTCCTGGAACACCATCTGCATGTACCGGCGCTTGCGGCGCAGTTCCGCACCTTTCAGCGCCAGCCAGTCTTCGCCGGCAAAGCGGATCTCGCCGCCATCCACCGTGATCAGCCGGGTGATGGCGCGTGAAAGCGTGGACTTGCCGCTCCCCGAAGGGCCGACGAGCGCCAGCGTCTCGCGTTCCCCGAGCGTAAAGGAGACATCATCCAGCGCCTGCACCTCACGGCCGTGGCTGCGGTAGCGCTTGGAAAGATTGCGGACCTCGATCAGCGGGGTCATGCGGCGCCCCCGGAAATCCTCGGCGCGTCGTCGAGGTCGATGTGGGTGTCGAGAAGGTGGCGGGTGTACGGATCCCGCGGGTTCGCCACGATCTCCTCCGCCGGACCAATTTCCACCAGGCGCCCCCGGTGCATCACCGCGATGCGGTCGGCGAGTTGGCTCGCAAGCGCGATGTCATGGGTGATGAACATGAGCGTCATTTTCTCGGTCGTCACCAGCGTCTCGATCAGGCGCACGATCTCCGCCTGCACCAGTGTGTCGAGCGCGCTGGTAGCCTCGTCGGCGATCAGTAGGCGCGGGCGGGCGGCAATGGCCGCGGCAATGGCGATGCGCTGGCGCTGACCTCCCGAGAACTGGTGCGGGTAGGCGCGAAGTGCCGCCTCCGGCTGCGGGATCTGAACCTTTTTCAGAAGATCCAGCGCCACGGCCTCGGCTTCTTTCCAGCTCAAGTCGAGATGCTCCCGAGCGGCTTCGGCCACCTGCTCGCCGATCCGAAGCACCGGATTGAGGTTGGAGCCCGGATCCTGAAACACCATGCCGAAATCGCTTCCCGCCTGGGCGGATCGGCCGAGCGACGGCCAGGAGATGGTGCCGCTCTCGCAGGTGCCGCGCGGGTTGAGACATGCCACCGCGCGGGCGAGCGTGCTCTTGCCCGATCCGCTCTCGCCGATCACTGCGAGCTTCTCTCCGGCCGCGAGCTCGAGCGAGATGTCGATCAGCGCCGGTTCCGTCTGGCGCGGATAGGTGAGCGTATAGCCTTCGAGTTTCAGAAGAGCCGTCATGAGTGCTGCTCCCGCCGCGACAGCATTGCGGTCAGGCCCTCGCCGAAGAGGTAGGTTCCCACGACTGTGGCCACCAGCGCGAGGCCCGGGATGATGGAAAGATACGGCGCGGAGCGCAGCACGGCCCGGCCTTCGGCTATCATCGAGCCCCAGGTGACGATGTTGGGGTCTCCCAAACCGAGGAAGGAGAGGGCGGCTTCGGTGAGCACCGCGCCGGCCACGATCACCGCGCTCAACGCCAGCACCGGCGGCAGCGCATTGGGCAGCACCTCGCGCAGCGCGATTTCGAGCGGGTGCATGCCGATGATGCGGGCGGAAGCCACATAGTCCCGCTCACGGATCGAGAGCACCTCGGCGCGGGCGAGGCGTGCGGGACCGGTCCAGGCGCCCAGCGCGATGGCGAGGATCACGATGGGCAGACTCGGCTGCAGCACGCTCACGAAGGCAAGCGCCAGCAGGAATCCCGGTACGATCTGGAATGCGTCGACCACGCGCATCAGCGCTTCGTCGATAAGTCCGCCGGCGAAACCCGCGAGCGTGCCGACGATTGAGCCGATCAAGACCGCCACGAGCGCGGCGGCAATGCCCACGATCAGCGAGGCCCGCGCGCCATGCACGAGGCCCGCAAGCACGTCACGGCCGAGGCGATCGGTGCCGAGCGGGAAAGAGGGATCCGTGAAGGGCGGAATGAGCGGCGCACCTGCAATACGCAAGGGATCCCCGGGAAAGAGCACCGGGGCAAGCAGGGCGACGCTCGCGAGCGTCAGAAGAATGGCGAAGCCCACAACGCCTTCGGGCGAGCGGGCAAAGCGGCGGAGTGCACTCATGAGCTGCGCTCCGATGCGCCCACTCGCGGATCCAGGAAGGCGTAGACGAGATCGACGATCATGTTGACCAGCACGACGAGAACGGCGCTCACCACGATGATGCCCATGAGCAGCGGCGCGTCGCGCATGGCGACCGCCTCCTGGGCCAGACGCCCGAAGCCGGGGATGGCGAAGACGCTTTCGATCACCACGCTGCCGCCGAGGATCGAGGCGGCCTGGAGGCCGAGCATGGTCACGACCGGCAGCAGCGCGTTGCGCGCCACGTGGCGCAGCACGATGCGGCGGCGGGACAGTCCCTTTGCTCGGGCGGCGCGCACGAAATCCTGCCGCCATACCTCCGCCATGCCCGCGCGCATCACGCGCAGGAACAGCGCCAGATAGATCATGGCGAGCGCGGAGACCGGCAGCACGAGGTGCCAGGCGATGTCGAGGAAACGCGCCAAGCCCTCTTTGCCTGAGGCAATGGTCTCGATGCCCGAGGTGGGAAACCAGCGCAATTGCACGGCAAAGACGATGCTGAGCACGAGGCCCAGCCAGAAGTTCGGGATTGCGTACAGGGCGAGCGAGCCGATGGAAAGCACGCGATCGCGCGGGCTGCCGATGCGGGCTCCGGCAACGATACCCAGCACCGTCCCGAGCACAAAGGCCAGTCCCGTGGCACTGCCCATCAGATAGAAGGTATTCGGAATACGCTCGAGGATCAGGTCGATGATCGGGCGGTTGAAGCCCACCGACCATCCGAGGTCGAAGCGGAGAAGCGAGGTGAGATAGAGCCAGAGCCGGTTGAGCGGCGACTGATTGAGCCCGTAGGTCTGGCGCAACTGCTCCGTTAGGGCGGCGTCGCCGCCCCCGATGGAGACGATGTAGGCATCCACGGCATCGCCGGGCGCCAGCTCGAGCAGGAAGAACGTCCCAATGACAACGATCAGCAGCACGGGAATGCTGCTGATCGCGCGACGTCCAATCAGCTTCAGGGCGTTCTTCACCAGTCGTTGTACTCCGCGCCGCTGAAGGCGTTTACTGCTTGAGGGCTACATCTGCCCAGTTCGAGACGGCCCAGCGCGGGTTGTTGCCCACATTGAGCACGCTGTCCCGTGTCACGGTGATGAAGCCCCACTCGGCCACGTTTATCAGCGGCAGCTCTTCGGCCACCTTCACCTGCAGCTCCTTGTAGAGCCGGGTGCGCTCCTCCGTATCCACGGTTTCGGCAGCGCGGTCAATCAGGGCGTCGATCTCGGCGTTCTCGTATCCACCCTGGTTGGAGAAAGGCACACCGGCAGGTGTGCCGGAGCGCACCAGGATGGTCGTGGAGATCGCCGGATCGTTGCGGAACACGGGCGGAGCCACGGCAAGGTCGAAGTCGTGGTCGGTGTAAACCGCCTTCTGGTGCGCCGCAGAGTCGTTGTTGACCAGCTGCGCGTCGATGCCGATCGCCGCCAGCGCCTGGCGCAGGTATTCGCCGAACTGACGCGTCTCGTTGAAATACGGCGCCGGCAGCAGCCTCAGCGAGAAGCGGATGCCGTTGTCGCCGCGCGGGTAGCCGGCCTGGTCGAGCAGTTCGTTCGCCTTGGCGACGTCGAATTCATACTGGGGAACGTCCGGATTGTAGAATTCCGGCGCGTTCTGCGGAACGATGCCCGTCGACGGTGTCGCGTAGCCGAGGAAGATCGTGTCGACCACGTACTTCTTGTCGATGGCGTGGGCGATCGCGCGGCGCACGTTGACGTCGGCCAGTTCCTTGCGGCGATGGTTGATCTCAACCACAAGCTGGTAGGTCAGGCCCTCGTAGCCCTTGGTGACGACATCGATGCCCGGCACCTTGCTGATGCGGGCGAGATCGGCCAGCGGTACCGCCGAGAAGGCGGCAAGATGGATTTCCTCCGCCTCGATTGCGCTGGCGGCCGCCGAGCGGTCCGGCAGGACGCGGTAGATGATCTCGTCCAGATACGGCTCGCCTTCGCTCCAGTAGTTCTCGTTGCGCACGAGCCGGTAGTATTCGCCCGGCTTGTACTCCGCGAACTTGAACGGCCCCGTGCCAACCAGCTGGTTGTTGTGCGGGTTCTCGGCAATATTGGTGCCCTCATAGAGATGCTTCGGCAGCACGCTGGTGACCACCGGCAAAGCATTGCGGATGAGCTGGAACGGCGTTGGCTTGGAGAAGCGGAAGATCGCCGTGTGCTCGTCCGGTGTGTCGACAGCTTCGAGGTTGGCAAATACGATGCGGCCGAGGTTCTGCAGCGGCTTCCAGACTTCCATCGCCGAGAAGGCGACGTCGGCCGAGGTGAACGGCGTACCGTCGTGCCAGGTGACACCCTCACGCAGTCTGAAGGTGGCTGAAAGGCCGTCATCCGAACCTTCCCAGGAGACGGCGAGCCGGGGTACCAGGCCATCCTGACCGTTGAAATCGGCCTCCGCCAGCGGCTCGATTACCTTGCTGGCGACGAAAAACACGCCGTTCGAGGCGACGATGGCGGGGTTGAGATTGCGCGGCTCGGAGTCCGCGGCGACGATCAGACGGCCACCCGTCGGAAGATCCTGCGCAAGAGCCTGCCTGAAACTGATGATGGGAAGTGCAGTGGACGCAAGCAGCAGTCCTGCGCCCTTGAGAAGCGTGCGACGCGACAATGACATGGGTAATTCTCCGTTGCTGCAGGACGAGCGTCCCGTTGGCGCGAAATTGCGAAATCTGCAGCCATCATTCTAGGCATGACCGCCTTTCCGTCAAAGCGAGCCTTAGGAAACTATTTCTGATCACAGTGTCGTTGTAGAGTATTTTTGCTATCCAACTGAATGATGGAGTCGCGACCGAGCACGCCTGATCTCCCAGCTGCCTCGGGAATGTGAAAACTTCATCCTTCGCTGCGCGCGCCATCCTTGCTATCTAAGAAAGATCGAATTGGAGGAGGTTATTGTGCGTCAGGTTGGCCATTTCATCGGAGGCAAGCACGTCGAGGGTACGTCCGGCCGGTTCGCGGACTTTTACCAGCCAATGACTGGCGATGTGATCGGGCAGGTCGCGCTGGCATCGAAGGACGAGGTTCGCAAGGCGGTCGAGAATGCGAAGGCCGCGCAACCTGCGTGGGCCGCCGTCAACCCGCAACGCCGTGCCCGCGTGCTGATGAAATTCCTCGAGCTGGTGAACAGGGAGATGGATTCGCTGGCCGACCTGCTGGCGCGCGAACACGGCAAGACCATTGCCGATGCGAAGGGCGACATCCAGCGCGGCATCGAGGTAGTGGAGTTCGCCTGCGGCATTCCTCACCTGATGAAGGGGGAGTTCACGGAAGGGGCAGGGCCCGGCATCGACATCTATTCCATGCGCCAGCCGTTGGGCGTGGTGGCGGGCATCACGCCGTTCAACTTTCCGGCCATGATCCCGATGTGGAAGTTCGCGCCGGCGATTGCCTGCGGCAACGCCTTCATTCTGAAGCCCTCGGAGCGTGATCCGGGCGTGCCGATGCGGCTTGCCGAGCTGATGATGGAGGCGGGCCTTCCAGCCGGCATCCTGAACGTGGTGAACGGCGACAAGGAGGCGGTTGACGCCATTCTGGACGACCCGGACATCCAGGCGGTCGGCTTCGTTGGATCGTCGGCCATCGCCCAGTACGTCTATTCGCGCGCGGCGGCGAGCGGCAAGCGGGTGCAGTGCTTCGGCGGCGCCAAGAACCATCTCATCATCATGCCGGACGCTGACCTCGACCAGACGGTCGACGCCCTCATCGGCGCGGGCTACGGCTCGGCTGGCGAACGCTGCATGGCCGTATCGGTGGCCGTGCCCGTGGGCAAAGCCACCGCAGACGCGCTGGTGGAGCGGCTGGTCCCGCGCGTCGAATCTCTTAAAGTGGGACCATCCACCGATCCCACCGCGGACTTTGGACCGCTGGTGACGAAAGCGCACCGCGACCGGGTAATCTCTTACGTGGACCTCGGCGTTCAGGAAGGCGCAAAGCTGTTGGTCGACGGCCGCGGCTTCACGATGCAGGGCTATGAGAACGGCTTCTACATGGGCGGTTGTCTGTTCGACGAGGTCAAGCCCCACATGCGCATCTACAAGGAGGAGATCTTCGGGCCGGTGCTGTCCATCGTAAGGGCGGATACATATGAGGAAGCGCTGCGGCTTCCGAGCGAGCACGAGTATGGCAACGGCGTCGCCATCTTCACGCGTGACGGTGATGCGGCGCGGGACTTCGTTTCCCGCGTGAATGTGGGCATGGTCGGCGTCAATGTGCCGATTCCGGTACCGCTTGCCTACTATACGTTTGGAGGCTGGAAGGCTTCGGGCTTCGGCGACCTCAACCAGCACGGACCGGACTCGATCCGCTTCTACACCAAGACCAAGACGGTCACGTCGCGCGGGCCCTCCGGCATTCGCAGCGGCGCTGAGTTCGTCATCCCGACGATGCGCTGAACAGCGTCGGATCGGCGGAACGCGTTGCAAGACCCGGCCGCGAGGCCGGGTTCTTGTTGAGGGGAGCATCATGCGTGCCCTGAACGTTTTTGAGGTGATAGTATTATTAAGGGGGTGTGATAAGCATCCACGCGAGTCTCTGGCCGGATGGCCGGAAACGGTCGGATAAACTCACATGGGGGAGGAACCGTGTCCAATGCCGAGCTGCCGCGAAAGTCCGGCAAGCGCAACGGCGGCGAGATCACGCTGCAGCGCATGCGGATCTTTTGGGCTGTCGCCCACAGCGAGACCCTGACCAAGGCGGCCAAGCAGCTCGGGCTCACGCAGCCCACGCTTTCCCAGCAGATCGCAAATCTGGAAGCCATTGTTGGCACGCCACTGTTCGAGCGGCGCTCAAATCAGATGATCCTGACGGAGGCGGGCCATTTCCTGCTGCGCAAGGCTGAAGCCGTGCTGCGCAACATGCAGGAACTTGAGGACGGACTTGCCGAGTTCAGCGCAGGCCTGCGCGTCACGCTGCGGATCGCGGGTCTGAGTTCCATGCTGCGCCTGGTGCTGCCACGGGCAATCGCGCGGACGCAGGAAATGTTTCCCGACGTGGAATACGACATTCACGATGCCGCGCCGCCGGATGTCCTCGAGATGCTTTATGGCCGGCGGGCCAACATCGGCCTCATCAACGCGGGCGCGGTGGCGAGCGCCGGCACGGGCTTCATGCAGATTCCCCTTTTGGAAGATCCATATGTGCTCGTGGTTCCGGGAAACGTCCAACTGGAGGGAATAGCCAGTTCGGACGGGCTTTCGCGGGGTGTGCGGGACGTTCTCAACCGGTCGATCCGTTTTTCGTTCGGCACGGCCCACAGCCAGCATGTGCAGGAGTGGTATTCGGAGCTGCTGCCGGAGAACCGCCAGGTTGCCAGCACGCGCGGCTACGGCGACGCCTTGGCGCTGGTGCGCGCCGGCGTGGGGGTGTGCCTTGCACCCGCGCTTGCCTGCGTCATGGACGGGCCGGCCGAAGGAGGGCTTCGCCTCTACCGGGTTTCCTTCCCGCCGCGAAAGATCGTGGCGCTCGTGCCGACCCAGTATCAGCATACCCAGCCCTATGCGAGCTTCCTGCAGATCCTGCAGGACGTGTCGAGAGAAATTGAACTCCCCGCGCTGCGCGACACGCCGCCGATCCTGGCGAAACGCTAGTACTGCCGGGCCAGGTGGTGCATCCTTGTCCGGATAATGCGGTGATCATGGGGAGACCGGCGGAGTGACAGGGCAGGCGTTCAGACTCCTGCGGGAGATCGAGATCCCCGAACGCGGTTCGGTTGCCCGGTCCTACGTTCATGACCGAACCGGACTCGAGGTGCTTTCCCTGACCAATGGTGACGTCAACAGGTGCTTTGGCATCGCCTTCCGCACCGAGACGCCCGATGACACCGGCATCGGGCATGTTCTGGAACACGTGGTGCTGTGCGGTTCTCGCCGCTACCCGTCCACGGCGCCTTTCGCGGAGCTGCTGAAGGGGTCGCTGCAGACCCATCTCAATGCCGCGACGCTGCCGGACATGACCGTTTTCAAGGCGGCCAGCCGGAACCTGCGCGACTTCTACAATCTCTTCGACGTCTATCTCGACGCGGTGCTTCATCCCTTGCTGAGGGAAACCACCTTCCGGCAGGAAGGCTGGCACATCGAGCCCAGCGAAGAGGACGGCAGGCCGGCCGGTTTCGGCGGTGTGGTCTACAACGAGATGAAAGGTGCCTATGGCCATCCCGCCGCGCGGCTTGACCGGGCGCTGCGGGCGGCCCTTTTCCCCGACACATTCTACCGGTTCGACCATGACGGCGACCCTGTCGCGATCCCGTCGCTGACGCCCGAAGCGATGCGTGCCTTTCATGCGCTCCACTACCAGCCCTCGAACGCTCTGGTGTTTCTGTCAGGCGATCTCGATGTCGAAGAGGCGTTGGCATTTCTCGATGAGCGGCTGGCAGGTTTCAAGCGTGGACCGAAGCTGGAGCCGCCACCGCTACAGCCGCAGTTCAACGGACCGAGGCAGCTTTACCGTACATTCCCCGCGGTGGCGGACGTTTCCGCAGGGCACATCACGCGCGGCTGGGTTCTGCCGCCGCCCATTGACCTGCCCGAGGCGCTGGAACAGGACTTTCTGGCAGAACTTCTTGTCGGGTCTGATGCCGGGCTGTTGCGAAGGACGGTCAATCAAAGCGGCCTGGGCGGGCACGTGACGGGTTCGGGCCTTTCCCGCCAAACACCTCAGCCCGTGCTTTCGATCAAAATGGGCGACCTCAACGCGAAGCTGGCGGTTGGCCGTTTCGATGAAATTGTTGATGGCACGTTTACCGAAATCGTCCGCCATGGGCTTGATCCGGACCTGGCGAACGCCGCGCTTCACCGTCTTGAATTCCGCCTGCGGGAGAATGATGGCGGGCGCATGCCGCCCGGGCTGGCGCTCATGCATGAGCTCCTTGCCTTCTGGCGGGCAGGGCGCGACCCGCTCGACTTTCTGGCCTTCGAGAAGCCGCTGGCGACGCTTGGGGAACTGGTGAAGGACACGGCCAGCATTCGCGATCGAATCCGAAGATTATTGGCGGACAATCCGCATCACGCGACGGTGATCCTCGAGCCGGATGCAGAGCAGGCCGCGCGCGAAGCTGCGGCCGAGCAATCCAGGCTGGCGGCATTGCTGCCGTTCTACAAACCTCCCGCGAAGGAGAAACCCGCGGCTTCGACCGTGCCGGTTCTTGGTATCGACGAGATCGGGCGGAAGGAAGAGCGGATCCCGTACGAGATCGTTCGGGAGAGCAACCCGCGCATCCTGCTCTTCCCGCTACAGACCAACGGCATCTGCCATTTTCAGTTTGGGCTGCCGCTGCATCGTCTTCCGCCTTCGCTTCTACCGCTCGCGCCGCTTTGCGGACGGATGATGCTGGAGAACGGGGCCTTGGCTGCGCGCAGAAACCGGCTGCTCGGCCGTACCTCAGTGGAGACCCGCGCCCTTGCGACATCTGACGGTCCGCAGGCCTGGCTGTTCCTGCGGCTGGCGGGCATGCAGGAGAACCTGCCGGAAATCCTGGCGCTCGTGGTGGATTTGCTAGCCGCGCCCTTACCCAATGACCGTGAACGCTTCATGCCGCTTCTGGCAGACGAGATCGCCCGCCATAGTGCGGGGCTGATCCAACGCGGGCATGACTATGCGGACCTGGCAGTTTCCTCGGCCCTTAACGAAGCCGGCGCGCTTGCTGAAATCCTGCAAGGTATCTCGCAACTTCAGTTTCTGAGGCGCCTAAAGAATCGAGCGGAAGCGGAATGGGGCGGCATTCGGGATGACCTGCAGGATCTCCACGGCCGGCTTGTTCGGCGCAACAGCGTGATCTGTGGCGTGACAGCAGCGCCGGGGGTCGCGGAAGCAAGCGCGGCAGTGGCAGTGGAGGCCCTCGGCAGCCTGCCGGAGGAGACGGGTTTCGGAGTGGCGATGGTCCCGAAACTCCGGGCCCCGATGGGCATTGCCGTCAACGCCTCGGTCAATTTCGTGGCCCAGGGTGTGAGGTTGCCGGAGGACGATCGCGCGGGAGCCTTCGCCGCGGTTGTGCGTCATGTCACGGGATCGTGGCTCTGGAACCGGGTGCGCATGGAGGGCGGGGCCTATGGCACGCTGGCGCGGTTCGATCCACTCGCAGGTACGCTCCGTTTCCTGTCCTATCGCGATCCGCACCTGTCGCGGACGCTGGATGTCTTCGGCTCCGTTCCCGAATTCCTGCGGGGGCCAATTTCGGAAACGGAGATCCGGCAGGGCATCATCAGCGCCATCGCTGAGTGGGACCGGCCGAAACTGCCGCGCGAGAGCAGCTTGGAGGCCATGCTTTCAATGCTGTCCGGTGACTCATTGGAGAAGCGGCAGGCACGGCGCGACAGCCTTCTGTCCGCTACGCGGATCGATTTTCTCCGTCTGGCCAATCTGATCGAGGCGCAGCCGAAGCGTGTTGCCGTGCTGGGTTCGGAGGAAGCGCTCCAGGCAGCGCTCGCGGAGCGCCCAGACCTGTTCACGCTAACGGCCGTATAGGTCGCCTCGTTCACCGATCCTGTCCGCAAGATCGCCGATAGCCTTTACCACGGCCTCGCGCACGCCCGGCTCTCCAAGCAAATGGCCCGCGCCCTCAACGACCCGCACTTCCGCTTCCGGCCAGCGTGCGGCGAGCGCATAAGCTGTCTCCGGCGGGCAGAGCAGGTCGTAGCGCCCCTGAATGATGATGCCGGGAATGCCGTGAAGCTTCCCCGCGTTTTCCAGCACGGGAGCGTCGGCAAGAAAGCAGTCGTGGCTGAAGTAATGCGCTTCCATGTACGCGCTGGGTGAAGGCTTGCCGGGTGGCGGAAGCCGGTCGGCGTGTGGCATGAGCGAAGCGAGCGCCCGTTCGGTGGCGGCCCACGCATGGGCAAAGCTCGCGGCCTCCTCCGGGTCCACGCCGAGAATGCGAAGCCAGTAGGCGGGCAGGGGATCATGCCGCTCAGCTTCAGGAAGCAGGGCGAGAAAGTCTCGGCATAGCAGCGGGTAGAAACGGGAGAGGTTCTCACGGAATGCCGTTTCGAGCTCGGCGCGCGTTCCGAGAAACGTGGCTCGCAGCACGATGCCCAGCACGCGTTCCGGATGCTGTTCGGCATAGGTGAGCGCCAGCGTCGCGCCCCATGAGCCGCCCACCACCAGCCATTTTTCGATGCCGAGGTGGCGGCGGATGAGTTCCATGTCTGCAATCAGATGCCAGGTGGTGTTTGCTCGCCGCTCGCCATGCGGCCGGCTGCGCCCCGCGCCACGCTGGTCGAAGAGCACGGCATGGAGCCGGGGATCTGCAAACAACGTCCGGTGCTCGGCCTGGCAGCCGCTTCCCGGCCCGCCGTGCAGGAAGACGACAGGAATGCCTTCGGGATTGCCCACCGTCTCCACATAAATCTCGTGGCCATCGCCCGCTTCGAGGTACTCCGACCGGAGGTGCGCCGGAACCAGCGCTTCCTGCATTGTCACTACCGCTCGCCTTCGGGCGTGCCGCCCGCGAAATTGCGGTAGATGAACCGTTCGGCCGGGCCTGTTGCTTCCTCCTTCGCGGCGCGGAAGATCTGCTCGTGGAAGGGCGAGAAGACGCAGGCCGGATCGGTGTTGGAAGCGTCGCCTGTCAGGGCGAAGGCCTGGCAGCGGCAGCCGCCGAAGTCTTCCTCCTTCTTCGGACAGCTGCGGCAGGGCTCCGGCATCCAGTCTGTCCCGCGGTAAAGGTTGAGCGCAGGCGAATTCTCCCAGATCCATGCGAGCGAATGGTCACGTACCGAGTCGAAATGCAGGCCCGTGATGCTCTCCGCGGCGTGGCAGGGCAGCACCTTGCCGGAGGGGGAGATGTTGAAGAACTGCTGGCCCCAGCCGCCCATGCACTTCTTGGGCTGCAGCGCGTAGTAGTCCGGGATCACGTAGTCGATGGCGAGAATGCCGCGCAGCCGCTCCTGCGCCTCCTCGACCATCCTGGTCGTCCAGTCGACCTGCTCTTCCGTTGGCATCAGCGCAGCGCGGTTCTTCAGCGCCCAGCCATAATATTGGACGTTGGCGACCTCCAGCCGGTCCGCATCCAGCGCCACCGCCATGTCGATGATCTCCGGCAACTGGTGGAGGTTCTGCCGGTGCATGACCGCGTTGATGGTGAGTGGGAGGCCGACCTCCCGGACCCAGCGCGCGACCTCAAGCTTCTTCGCATGGCCTCCCTTGAAGCCGCCCACGCGGTCGGCGATGCCCGCCTCGCTGCCCTGGAAGCTGATCTGGACGTGGGACAGGCCAGCATCAGCGAGTTGCGCGAGTTTGTCGCGAGTGAGCAGCACGGTGGAGGTGATGAGGTTCGAGTAGAGGCCCACCTCGGTCGCATGGCGGACAAGTTCGACGAGATCCTTCCGCGCCGTCGGTTCCCCGCCGGAGAAATGGATCTGCAGCACGCCCATATCCGCCATTTCGCTCATGGCGCGCTTCCACTCCTCGGTGGTGAGTTCCGCGCCCGCGCGCTCCAGCTCCACCGGATTGGAGCAGTAGGGACATTGCAGTGGGCAGCGGTGGGTGATCTCCGCCAGCACCGACATGGGAATGCCATAGCTCTTGCCCGCGCCGGCAAGCGTTTTCGCCCCGTCTCTTGGTTCTTCAAGCAGATCGGTCATGCTTTTTCCTCCCCGGCGTCAATCAGGTAACCCTTGTCGGCGAGGTCCTGCAGCAGGGCAATGACGTCGTTTCTGATCAATTGTCTGTCGGCCGCGTATTTCCTGCAAAGCTCGTCCAGCACGGCTGCGATGCTACGCTCGCCGTCGCAGAGGTGCAGGATTTCCACCGCCGTCTCATCCGGAACGAGGACACGCTCCGGCACCAGCAGCACCCATTGCTCACGTATCTTGTCGAACTTCAGCCGTGCGTGGCGCGCAAGCTTCGGGCGGCTCTGCTCCGAAAGCTCCAGACGGGGGCTGCTGGCGGGAGCCGTGTTCATGCGTGTTCCTCCGGGCGGAAGGCTCCGGGCGGAATGTGGCCGCAGACATAGGCATGGTAGAGCGCGTCAAGCTGCACCCAGAGCACGTTTGTCTTGAAGATCAACGCCTCGCAAACGGCCTTGCGCTCCTCCGGCGTGCGGGCGTGCTCCTTGACGTAATTGAGGGCAAACATGGCGTCGCGCGGAGCCTGGTCCAGGCGGCGCTTGAAATAGGCCATCACCTTCGGCGAGATGAAGTCGTAGTGCTCCAGCATGCCGGCGATCCGCTCCTCGTGCAGCTGCGGGGCGAAGAGCTCCGTGAGTGAGGAGGCGATCGCCTCGAGCGGCGTGCGCTGTGCCACGAAGTTCACGTACGCGTCTACCGCGAAGCGTGTGGCGGGGAGAATGCCCTGCGTTGACTCCACATAGGCCCGGTCGAGCCCGAGGCCATCGGTCAGGACGAGCCAGCGTTCGATGCCGCCCTCGTCGCCGGCAACGCCATCATGGTCCTCGATGCGTTTGCGCCATTCCAGTCGGATGTTTCGGTCGCGGAAGCGCGAGAGAACATGCGCATCCTTGATGGGGATCGAGCTCTGATAATAGTGGCGGTTGAGCGCCCAGGCCTGGACCTGTCCCTTGTTGAGCTTGCCGCCGTGCAGCATCTTATGGAACGGGTGCAGGTTGTGATAGCGCTTTGCGCCGATCTCGTAGAGCCGCCTTTCGAGGGCCTCGGCGCTTTCCAGCGGGCTGTCGTCAATGTCGGACCACGTCGGGACCACGTTCATTGGGTGAGCTCCATTCCGTCATGGGGAATTAGCCATCCCGCCGCTTCGGCCTGCCGGCGCTCCTCGGAGCCGGGTCTGAGCACGGGATTGGAATTGTTGATGTGAAGAAAAACCTTCTGCCGGATGCCGAGGTCGGCGAGCCTCGCGATTGCGCCGTCCTCGCCCGACATGGAGATGTGGCCCATACGCCGGCCGGTTTTCCAGCCGAGACCGGAGGTGATCATCTCATCGTCGCGCCAGAGCGTGCCGTCGAAGAAGACGAGCGGCGCGCCTGCGATCCGCTTCTCCAGCTCGGGCGTGACCTCGCCGCAGGCGGCGATGAAGAAGAGCTCACCTCCACTCTTCGCGCGGATGTGGAGGGCGATCGTGTCGCCTCCCTCTTCCGGCTTTTCGCGTCCTGTGCCCTCCAGATACCAGGCTGGCTTGCCGGGCACGACGAAGGCCGTGACCTCGAGCCCGGAGTGGCTGCCGTCCGGCAGCTTCGGCTCGAAGGGCCGTTCGATCTCGATCGGCTCGCGCCGCACGAAGTCAGGATTGAGCACGTTGAAGATGCTGTTTTCCGCCAGCACCGACAGCACCTTGCGGTGGGCGTAGATTGTGAAGGGCGAGCTTTCCCTCAAGGAAAGCAGGCCGGCCACCGCGTCCACCTCGCCGTTGGTGAGGAAGACGCCTGCGATCGGCGTGTGTCGCAAGGCGCCTTCCCTGGGATGTAGTCTAGGTGTTGCGATGATCTGCTGCCGCACGTCAGGCGAGGCGTTGATCAGGAACCAGTGGCTGTCGTCGCAACTGACGGCCAGGGAGGCCTGCGTCGCCTGAAGGGATAGGGTGCCTCGTGCGGTCCGGCAGTTCTCACAATTGCAGTTCCACTGAGGAACGCCGCCGCCTGCCGCAGCTCCCAATACGATGGCTCGCAACATGATGACTTGCCCTTCTCGAGGTTGCGGCAGGCAAACGTGCTGTTACTTGCGCTTTGCGCAGGCGTACATGTTGATTTCCATGCCGACCTGCACTTCAACGATTTTCGGTGACTTCCAGGACATGATTTCTCCTCTCTAGCTGGAGGGTGCCGACCACCATGACCGGCCACCCGCGGACGATCTTGCACGCTGCACCCCGGCATATCCATCTATGTTTGTTATAGATCAAATGCACTCACACCGCCCTAAGCCTTGGGCCGCCTGGCGTTGTGTTCATTGGTGAGGGATGTGATTTCCCACGTTTCCGCATCAAATTGAAGTTCCGTGACCTGTTCTGCGATCCAGTCTGCAACCGCGGGGCGGAATGCCTGATTCAGCCGCATCCAGACGTTGTTTGAGCATCCGGATTGCCTGTGTTGTCCTGCTGGACCAGATTGTTCTGAAGCTCCCGAAGTCCGGGCGAGTCATTCCAAGCGTCAGTAACAGCACGTTTGAGGAAACGGAGACCACATGACGGATGTGCTTGAAGGACCTGTTCTCGTTTTCCGCCAAGGCGCGCTTGGCCGCATCAAGCTGAACCGGCCGAAGGCGCTCAACAGCCTCAACACTGAGATGGCGGGTATCATCTCGCGCGCGCTCGACCGGTTTGAGGCTGAAGGGGGTGTGGTCGCCGTACTGCTCGATGGTGCCGGGGACCGCGGGCTGTGCGCCGGCGGCGATATTCGGGAGATGTACGAGGCCGTGCGGGCAGGAACCGACGGTGCGGCTCGGTTCCTTCGGGCCGAATACGAGCTCAACGCGCGAATCGCCCGGTTCGCCAAGCCGTTCATCGCGATCATGGACGGCATCGTGATGGGAGGCGGTATCGGGCTTTCGGTACATGGCCGTCACCGGATCGTCACCGAGCGCTCCAGGCTGGCAATGCCGGAGGTGAGCATCGGCTTCGTGCCCGACGTGGGCGCGACGTGGTATCTGGCCAAGGCGCCGGGAGAGCTTGGAACCTATCTGGCCCTGACGGGCGAGAGCTTCGCCGCGGGGGACGCCATCCAGCTTGGGTTCGCTGACATGATGATCCCGACAGGAAGGCTCGATGAGTTGGTCGAGACCCTGGTAAAGGTGTCGTCGGCGGACGAGATCGAAACCATTTTGGAGGATTTCGAGGAGCCTGCGCAGGGCATCGTCCTGCCCGCCTACAGGGACGAGATCGATGCCGCTTTCCTGCACGACGATGCTGAAAGCATCGTTGCCGCGCTCGACAGGTCCGTGACTGCCTTCGCCCAGGAAACGCGCGAGACGATCCTGGCGAAATGTCCCATGAGCGTGAAGCTCGCACTGCGGCTGGTGCGCCTGGCGCGGAACGCGTCTACGGTCGAGGAATGCCTGCTCAATGAATACCGCGCCGGTGTGCACGCGATCCAGCGCCCCGACTTCCTCGAAGGTGTACGCGCGGCGATCGTGGACAAGGACCGCAAACCGCGCTGGGAGCCCGCGGAGCTGTCCGCCATCTCGGATGACGAGGTTGCGCGCTGCTTCGAGCCGCTGGCGGAGGAACCGCAATTCCGGCGGTGAGCTCGCCGGCCGCGAGAGCCGTCCGCGAACGGCCCGCGCGGGACTCAAGCGATATCACCTGGCCATGAAGACCGGCAGCCGGGCGTCCGAGAGCATCGTGCGCGTCACGCCGCCGAAGATGAGATCACGCAGGCGCGAATGGCTGTACGCGCCGATGACAATCAGGTCGGCCGAAATGTCCGCGGCATGGGCCTGCAGCACCTCCGCGACTCGCCGTCCGTCCCGGGGCAGGCGGTCGACGATGGCGTTCACGCCGTGGCGCGCCAGATAGGCAGCAAGATCAGCCCCCGGTTCCATCGTGCGCTTCTCGGCCGAATCGTCCGGGGTGACCATGGTGATGTGGACCTTCCCCGCGTTGACGAGCAGCGGAAGCGCCTCATGCGCAGCGCGGCTGGCTTCCAGGCCGCCATCCCAGGCAAGCAGCACCGTCTTTGGGTGGAACGTGGCCGACTTGCCTTTGGGCACGAGCAGCACGGGGATCTGTGCAATGTAGAAAAGCCCCCGGAGCACAGACGATTTCAGGGAATCATTTGCCATCAGCTCCGGGCCGATCACGGCGATGTCCGCGCATCTCGCCCGGATGCCGACTGCCTCATCGACGGAGCCCTTGTCCAGATACTCGGTAGCAATGTCTCCCGACACGCCCGTTTGTGTAAACAGGGTGTTTATCGTGTTCACCCGCTGGTTAAGCTGGTCCGTGAGGTTGCGGTATGCCTCAACCCAGGCCGTGTCGCTCATGGGGGCGCTGGGCGATTCGGGAGGAGGAATGGCAATGGTGATGAGCTGGATTGCCAGATGCGAGTTCTCTCTCTGGCAAAGGTCGACCGCCAGTTTCAGGTCGTTTTCGGACGCCCGGGTCTCAACGACCGACAGTACAGTCTTAAAGGCCATCAAATGTCTCCTTGCGGGGTGGGTCGCCAATTTTGCAAAGGCTTGACCCTACTAGAGCGAAGAACCTTGTGCCGCGTCAATCCATGGTTCAGGATCGATTGACGCCAATCAATGTCGGGGGACCGCGGACCTGAGAAGCTGAATCGCTACCCACGGAGGACGCAATGGAAGCGACTGACAGGAAATCGGCTCTGGGTTTGTGGCACGTTCGCATGGAGCTCGCCCGCGAGAAGGAGCATCCCATGGGCGATCGGAACTTCGGGTACGATCTCGTGGTTCCGCTGACCCCGGACGGCACGCTTGATCCCGAAGAATGGAAGAAGCGCAAGGACGACTGCCGCGTGCGGCGCTTCCGCCCCGGCGAGGAGGACCAGATTGGCAAGCTGCGCCGCAAGCCCGGCGGACAGTGGTTCTTCGACTACGGCGAAGGAGAGGATGACGACGAGATCGGTTTCCGCCTTGGCGAAGAGCGTTTCGTGGTTGGCGAATACGTGTCCGTCCGCGACGATGAAGACAAGATGCGGACCTATCAGATCAAGATCGTCGAACCCGTGTGAGCGCAACGCGCGACACTCGGCTGTTAGCGGGAGAATGGTGAGGGAAAACTGATCAAGACCGGCGACCGTTATGCCTGTGACGGGGGCGCCGGAACTCCCCGCACAAAGCACGCGACAGCGGGAAGAGTGCCGTGTCGGGTTTCCGAACCCATGAAGGAGTGATGCAGATGTCCAAGGAATTTGAAGGCAAGGTCGCGCTGGTAACGGGCGCGGCGTCTGGGATTGGAGCAGCTTGCGCGCTTCAGCTCGCGGCGTCGGGGGCGGCCGTCGTGGTCGCCGACCTCGACGAGGAGGGCGCCAAGAAGGTTGTGGCCGAAATTGAAGCCAAGGGCGGCAAGGCTGCTCCCTTCCGTATCGACGTGTCGGTTCCGGAGGAGGTCGCGGCCATGGTGGCCTTTGCCAAGAAGACGTTCGGCGCCTTGCACCTGGCCGTGAACAACGCGGGCATCGGCGGCCCGTCGGCGCCGGTGGCCGAATATCCGCTCGACGGCTGGCGCAAGGTCATCGACATCAACCTGATGAGCGTCTTCTACTGCATGCACTACGAGATCCCTGCGATGCTTGAGGCGGGCGGTGGCGCGATCGTCAACATGTCGTCGATCCTTGGCACCCAGGGCTTCGCCAACTCCAGCGCTTACGTGGCCGCCAAGCATGGCGTCGTGGGTCTCACCAAGACGGCGGCGATGGAGTATGCGACGAAGAACATCCGCGTGACCGCGGTCGGGCCAGGCTTCATCGAGACACCGCTGGTGACCAACAACATCGACCCCGAGGCGCTGAAACAGATCACCGCTCTGCATCCGGTGGCGCGCCTTGGAAAGCCGGAAGAGGTGGCCGCGCTTACCTGCTTCCTGCTGTCGGACAAGGCGTCCTTCATCACCGGCAGCTATCACCTGGTCGACGGCGCCTATACGGCACCGTGACGCGACCATCAGTCAGGGCTGCGTCACCGACACCGCAGCCGCGCCACCGAAATGTGGTGCGGCTGTCTTGTTCGGGCAAACAGACATGTGCGGAGGTGACAGGACCGGCCGTCTTTGCAGGACGGAAGGGCGGCTATTCCACCGCCCGCACGCGCGTGCCGGCACGCCCTTCGAGAATGGCGCGGGCGTCCTGCAACCGCCCGATGCCGGCCAGCCGTCCAGGAACTGATAGTGCAAAGGTGCAGGCCGCTTCGACCTTCGGTCCCATGGAACCGGCGGCAAAGGACATGGCGGAGAGTTCCGCGGGGGTCGTGTCCTGCAGCGCCCGCTGGTTTGGCGTGCCCCAGTCGGCGTAAACCGCATCCACGTCGGTCAGCATCAGGAAGGCATCGGCATTGAGCTCACGGGCGAGAAGCCCCGCCGCGTGATCCTTGTCTATTACCGCCTCTACGCCTTCGAGATCGCCCTCGTCATTTCGGATCACCGGAATGCCGCCGCCGCCCGCGCAGATAACCGTCACTCCGGTTTCCACCAGAATCCGGATCGGGCTGACCTGCACGATGCGCTGCGGCGCGGGCGAAGGCACCACGCGCCGCCACTTGCCAGGGCTCTCCTCGACCATCGGCCAGTTCTTTTCGACCCGTAGCTTTTCGGTTTCGTCCGCCTCATAGAGCGGACCGATGGGCTTGGTCGGCGTGCGGAAGGCGGGGTCGTCCGGATCGACCTCCACCTGCGTGAGCAGCGTCGCACAGGCCGAGCCGTCCGGCATGGCGTTGATCATCTCCTGCTCGACCAGATAGCCGATCATGCCGACGCTTTCCGCGCCGAGAATGTCGAGCGGGTAGGGGGGCACGCCCTTGTAGGCCGCCGCCTGCAGCGCAAGCAGCCCCACCTGCGGGCCGTTGCCGTGCGCCACCACGATGTCGTGGTCGCGGGCGAGGTCGGCGAGTGCCTCGGCCGCAACACGCACGTTCGCGCGCTGCACCTCTGCCGTCATAGGCTCGCCGCGCTTGAGTAGCGCGTTGCCGCCAAGGGCCACAACCACACGCATGACTTCAGCCTCCGATCGTGGCGACAAGAACCGCCTTGATGGTGTGCATACGGTTTTCAGCCTGATCGAAAACGACCGAAGCTTCGGACTCGAACACTTCTTCCGTCACCTCCATGCAATCGATGCCGAACTGCTGGAAGATCTTCTCGCCGATCTCCGTCTCGCGGTTGTGGAACGAGGGCAGACAGTGCATGAACTTGGCGTGCGGGTTTTCCGTCGCCGCCATGATGTCCCTCGTCACGCGATAGGGCGTGAGCAGCTTGATCCTCTCCTCCCACACGCTGTCCGGCTCTCCCATGGATACCCAAACGTCCGTGTAGACGAAGTCGCAACCGCGTGCGGCTTCATGGGGGTCTTCAGTGAGAACGATCTTGCCGCCGGTCCTCTCGGCGATCTCCCGGCACTGATCGACGAGCGCCGGGTCCGGCCAGCAGGACTTCGGCGCGCCGAGGCGGATTTCCATGCCGATCAGGGCCGCGCCGCTCATCAGCGAGTTGGCCACGTTGTTCTTCGCGTCACCCAGGAAGCAGAACTTGAGCTGCGACAGGTGCTTGCGCGTATACTCGCGCATGGTGAGGAAGTCGGCAAGAATCTGCGTCGGGTGGAAAGTGTCGGTGAGCCCGTTATAAACGGGCACACCCGAATAGCGCGCGAGTGTCTCGGCGGTGTCCTGCCCGAACCCGCGGTACTCGATGGCGTCATAGATGCGGCCGAGCACCCGGGCGGTGTCCTTGATCGATTCCTTCTTGCCTATCTGGGTCCCGGTGGGGCCCAGATAGGTGACATGGGCGCCCTGATCGTAGGCCGCCACCTCAAAGCCCGTGCGGGTACGGGTGGAGTCCTTCTCGAAGATCAGGGCGATGTTCTTGCGGGTGAGCGTTGGCCGCTCATACCCACCGTACTTCGCCTGCTTCAGCGAGGCGGCGAGACGCAGCAAGAAGCGGATCTCGTCCGGGGAGAAGTCCAGCAGCTTGAGAAAACTGCGGCCACGCAGGTTCACTGGCATGCCGGTCCCTCCTCATACGGGGTCGCGGATGAGCGGGCAGGTCATGCAGTGTCCGCCGCCACGGCCGCGGCCAAGCTCGGAACCGGGGACGGTGATGACCTCGACGCCTGCCTTGCGCAGCTGCGTGTTGGTGTAGACGTTGCGGTCGTAGCCGATGACAACACCCGGCTCGAGGGCCACGACATTGTTGCCGTCGTCCCACTGCTCGCGCTCGCGGACATAGGCGTCGCCGCCCGTCTCGACTACGCGGAGTTCCTTCAGACCCAGCGCCTCGGCCACGACTTCCGTGAGCGGACGCTCCTCGGGGCGCACGTCGATCTGCCAGTCCTTTTCGCCAGGCCGCAGCGAAAACACGCGGATGTGGTTCACCACGTCGGCAAAGATCGTCACCAGGTCGCGGTCGCAGAAGGTGAACACCGTGTCGAGGTGCATGCTGGCCCGTTCGACGGGCAGGCGGCAGGCGATTACCCGGTCGGCACCGCCCTGGGCGAACAGCGCGCGGGCGATCTGGCCCACCGCGTGGGGCGTCGTCCGCTCGCCCATTCCGATCATGACCGTCCGGTTGCCGATGGGCATGATGTCGCCGCCCTCGGCGGTCGCGAGCCCGTAATCGAGGTCCGGGTTGCCCCACCAGACGGGGAAGCCGGCATCGCGGAAATCCGGATGGAACTTGTAGATCGCCGCTACATTGACCGTCTCGAGCTTGCGCGCGTTCCACCGCATCGGGTTGAGCGTCACGCCTTCGTAGATCCAGCAGGTCGTGTCACGGGTGAACAGGTGGTTCGGCAGGGGCGGCAGGATGAACTCCTCCGGCTCCATCACGGCCGCGACGACGCTATGGGCCTTGATCGGCATCTCCGCCTTGTTCATCCCGCCGATCAGAATGCTCGACAGCTGGTCGGCGCTGATTTCGGTAAGATAGGCGCGCAGTTCGTCGGCCAAGCCGACACCGACCGTGTTGTCGTTGACGCGGCGCTCCAGCAACCACTGCCGGGCTTCCGGGATTTGCATCGTTTCCGCCAGCAGCTCACGCAGGAACACGACCTCGACGCCGCGGTGGCGCATTGCGTCCACGAAGGTCATGTGCTCCACGCGGGCCTGCTTCACCCAGATGACGTCATCGAAGAGCAGCTCCTTGCAGTTGCCGGGAGTTAGGCGGGCGATGGCCGTGCCGGGCCGGTGCACCAGCACGCGCCGCAGCTTGCCTACCTCGGAATGAACGCCATAGGTCAGGGTCATTTCAGTCTCCATCAGATGAGGGCCGCGACGCTGAGACACGCCATGATGATGACGGTCAGGATCAGCAGCAGCGGCCACATGAAGGCGATCCAGCGCTCGTAGGGCACACGGCCGATCGCGAGCGCGCCCATGACGACCGCGAAGGTCGGGTTGATGAGGTTCACGATGCCATTGGCGGACTGGTAGGCGGTCACCACGAGGTCACGGCCCACGTCCGCGAAGTCGGCCACCGGTCCCATGATCGGCATGCTCAGCACCGCAAGACCGGATGAGGACGGGACGAAGAAGGACATCAGCACCTCGATCCAGTAGATCACGTTGATGAACACAACTTCGGACAGGCCGCCGACGGAGACTTCCGCCCAGTGCAGGATCGTGTCGGTGATGCGGCCGGCGTCCATCACGACGACGATGCCGCGGGCAAGACCGATGATCAGCGCAACGCCCACCAGGTCGCGCACGCCGTTGATGAAGGAGTCGACGAATTCCTTCTCGCCCGGACGGGCTATCAGGCCGACGATGATGGCCGATGTCAGGAACAGGGCCGTCATTTCGCCCATCCACCAGCCGGCGAACAGCACGCCCCAGATCATTACCACGAAGGTAAGGCCGAAGATGGCAAGAACTATCTTGTGCAGCGTAGTGAACTCAGGCTGCTGCTCGGTTCTATAGGCGGCAAGGAAGTGCTGTTCGTTCTCTTCTTTCAGGTCATAGACATAGGAGCGGGATGGATCGACGCGGACGCGCTCGGCATAGCGCATCACGTAGAGCACGCAGGCGAGCCAGCACAGGGCAAGAATCACCAGGCGCAGCGTCATGCCGGTGGTGAAGGGAACGCCTGCCGCGTCGGACGCGATTACCGTCGCGAAGGCATTGACCGTGGAGCCGAGCACGCCGACGCCGGCGCCGAGCAGGATGATCGCCACGGCGGTCATCGCATCGTAGCCGGCTGCGATCATGATCGGGATCAGCAGCACGTAGAAGGCCAGCGTCTCTTCGGCCATGCCGTAGGTCGTGCCGCCGAATGCGAACAGGCCCATGAGCACCGGGATCATCCACTTCTCACGCCCCTTGAGCGTGATCATGGCTTTCGAGATGCCCGCGGTGATGGCACCGGTCGAGGTAATGACGCCGATGAAGCCGCCCAGGATCATGACGAACAGGGCGACGTCGATGGCGTTCGCCTCGTTTGTCACCGGGTTGTAGATGCCGGCAATCGGCGCCATGAGCACGTCGAAGATGCCCTGCGGGTTCGGTTCCACCCCCGTGTAGGTGCCGGCGATCGGCACCTCGCGCCCGAGCGCCTCATTCATGACGCGCTGATACTGGCCGGCTGGAATGATCCATGTCAGCGCGGCGACGAGGATGATGAGACCGAAAAGGATGGTGAACGCGGTCGGGAAACGAAAACGTTTCGGTTCGGCGAGTTCGTCGGATGCCGTAGCCATGTCGAATTGCCCCTCTCTTCGCCACGGCAAGAGATGCAATTCCGATCCTGCCGCAGCCTACGGTAAGTGAGCCATCAGATCGGATGGCGGAAGTTCGCCGCCATCCCGGCTCCATGACTTTATTGATACGCTACCACGCATTGCTTATTCAGGATTGACGTGCGTCAATGTTTACTAATATTTGCGCCAAGTCTAGAACACCATTTGAAGGTTGCGCCTACCGCAATTGGTATTTCTTGCGAAATATCTTCACAAGGTGAGCGAAACCTGCAGGACCGTACGATCAGTGCCGGACGGCCGGACCGAGAAGCCAAGGTCTTTCGCCATGGTCAGCATCTTCGTGTTTTCCGCGAAGATGGAGCCGTCGATCCGTTTGATACCCTCGGTACGCGCGTAGTCGATGACGTGATTGAGCAGCGCCCAGCCGATACCGCGTCCCTGAAGGTCGCTGCGCACCAGAATGCCGTATTCGGCCGTCTCCTTGTCGGGATCGCAGAAGAGCCGCACTATGCCCGCGAGCTCTCCCGTTTCCTCGCGGAGCGCGACGAAGGCCATCTCCCGCTCGTAGTCGATCTGGGTGAGGCGCACGAGCATCTCCTGCGGGAAGTGCTTTCGCGGCGCCAGCAGGCGCAGCCGGATGTCCTTCTCCGTGACCTTTTCCAGGAAGGGGGGATAGAGGACAACGTCCGCGGGCTTGATCGGGCGTAGGAAATAGCGATCGTCATTGAGGACCTCGTGCTTTTCCCATCCGTCCGGATAGGGGCGGATCGCCAGTGCCGGGTTGGGCCCGGTCTTTTCCACCGTTGCCGGGTCGATCACGATGCGCGCGTCGAGTGCGATCACGCCATCCTTGTCGGCCAACAGCGGATTGATGTCGACCGAGACGACGCACGGGAAGTCGACGACCAGCTGCGAGAGGGCGTTAAGAGAGCGGATAATGCCTTCGCGATCTGCCGGAGGCCGGTCGCGGTAGCCGGCGAGCAGCTTGCCGATGCGCGTGGCATCAATCAGGTCGCCGGCAAGCACGCTGTCGATGGGCGGCAGGGCGATGGCCGTGTCCTTCATGACCTCGACCGCCGTGCCGCCTGCGCCGAACAGGAGAGTCGGGCCGAAGATGTTGTCGTGGCCGATGCCGAGGATCAGCTCATGGGCGCCCTTCCTGGTGATCATGGGCTGCACGGAGAAGCCGTCCACGGCATCTGCCTTTCCGACGGCCGCCAGCCGACCGAGGATCGCCTGCGCCGCCTCTCGCGCCTGCGCGGCGCTACCGATGTCCAGCACGACGCCCCCCACGTCGGACTTGTGCGTGATGGTCTTGGACATGAGCTTGACGGCGAGCTTGCCCGACACCGAAAGCAGCCGCGTGGCAGCTTGCTCGACCTGCTCCGGCGTGGTGACGACGACGGTTTCCGGAACGGGAATGCTGTAGGCGGCAAGGACGGCTTTGGCTTCCGGTTCTGTGAGGATGGTCCTGCCTTCTGCGGCACCCGTACGGAAGATGGCGCGGACCTTCTCCATGTCGCGCTCGCACTCGCCGCTGATCATGGAGGGGACACGCGTCAGCTCCTTCTGTGCCCGTGCCCAGCCGCCGAGATAGGCGACCGCATTGGCAGCGTCGGCCGGGGTGGCGAAGGTGGCGATTCCGGCTTCCTGCAGAACCTTCCGTCCTTCGCGGGCCGTCGCCTCACCAAGCCAGCAGGTGAGCACCGGCTTTCCGGCGATCATGCCCTTCTGTGAAAGCTCGGCAACTGCGCGGGCGGCTTCCGCCGGAGAGGCCACGCCCGTCGGGCAGTTCATGACCAGGATGACGTCGGTGTTCGGATCCTCCGCCACGGCGCTGACCGCGGCCGCGTAACGCTGCGGCGGTGCATCGCCAATGATGTCGACGGGATTGGTGCGTGACCAGTTGGAGGACATCTCGCGCTCGAGGCGCTCGATCGTCTCCGGCGCGAGCTCGGCGAGCTCCGCCTTCAGGTCCATCAGCCGGTCGACGGCAAGAACGCCCGCGCCGCCGCCATTGGTCACGATGCCAACTCGGGCCCGCTCGAGACGCGGGAAGCGCGAAAGCGTCTCGGCGGCGATGAACAGTTCGCTCAGGCTCTTCACCCGCAGGATGCCGGCCCGTCGCAGCGCCGCATCCATCACATTGTCGGAGCCGGAGAGGGCGCCGGTATGCGTGAAGGCGGCCTTGGCCCCTGCGGGATGGCGTCCTGCCTTGACGGCGATGACGGGTTTCACGCGCGAAGCCGCGCGGGCGGCAGCCATGAACTTGCGGGGCTCGGTCACCGTCTCGAGATAGAGCAGAATGGCGCTGGTATTCGCGTCACCGGCGAGAAGATCGAGGTAATCACCCACGTCCACGTCGGCCATGTCGCCGAGGGAGACGATGTGCGAAAAGCCGATCTGCTCCTCCACTGCCCAGTCGATTAGGGAGGCCGTGATGGCGCCGGACTGGGACAGCAGGGCAAGCCCACCAGCCACAGGCTGGAGATGGCCGAAGCTCGCATTGAGTTTCGCGGGCGGGACGATCAGGCCAATCGTGTTCGGCCCGAAAATGCGCAGGAGGTGGGGCTTGGCCGCGTCGAGCATGGCCTGCCGCAGGCCATTGGCGCGGGTGAGGCCCGCGGTAATGACAACGGCCGCGCGGCAGCCCTTCTCTCCGAGTTCGGCGATAAGGCCGGGCACGGTGGGCGCGGGCGTGGCGATCACTGCAAGCTCCGGCGCCGCCGGAAGATCGGCGACGGTGCGGTAGCACCGCCTGCCTTCGATCTCGTCATACTTCGGGTTGACCGGCCAGATGTCTCCCTCGAAGCCGCCGTTAATGAGATTGCAGAGCACGGTGTGACCGACCGAACCCTTTCTCGTCGATGCACCGAGCACAGCGACGGATTTGGGATGAACAGCGTATTCAAGGTTACGGATGGTCATTCGTCATTCTCCGAAATGCTGCAATCATGCCCGTTTCCACCCGCAGGCCACTGGCGGGAAGCCTGCCCTCAGTGAGAAAGCAGGACCGGGAGCTGCAGGTTGTCCAGGATTCCCCTGGTCGCGCCGCCCAGAATGAACTGCCGCAGGCGCGAATGGCCGTAGGCGCCCATCACCAGCGTGTCCGCCCCGACGGCTCTTGCCTCGGCCTGCAGGGTCTCGCCGATGGCGCGACCCGCCGTGGTCGCGTAGTGCGCCTTTGCCTCAAGCCCACGACGGGTCAGGAAAGCCGCCAGCCGCTCGGCGCCTTTCGTGTCGGGAATGGCTTTTTCGTCGGTGACGAGGATGACGGTCGCCCTCGTCGCATTGCCGAACAGAGCCAGGGCATCGCCCACCGCGCGTGCGGCGACCCGGCTTCCATCCCAGGCGATGGCGATGTGGTTGAAGTCTTCCGGCGCCGTTTCGGGCAGCAGAAGCACCGGCCGGCCGGAATCGAAGATCAGGGCTTCTGTCGTTGCGCGGACGGTGCGGCTGAGCGGATCCCAGCCGACGAACGAGACATCGTGGTAGCGCGCCGCCGTGGCGATGACATTGCCGAACTCGGCCTCGATAGCCCGGGCCGTCTCGGTCTCGCACGTGATACCGGCCTCGTCCGCGGCACTGGAAATGGTGCGGAGCAGTTCCTCGCCCCGCTTGCGGCTCAGCGCCTCGGCCTCCGCCGCAAGCTTGCGGACATCGACCAGCGCGCCGGAAAGCGCATTCGAGACGGCTGGAACCTGTACCTCCAGAGCCATCCCATGGAGCCGGGCCCCGATCAGGCGCGCGGCTCTTACGGCGCTCGCGACACTTCCGGCGCTGGTGGGGTCGGGATAGGTGATCAGCGGAAACAAGGCTTCAACAGGCATATGGTCCTCCCCTTCCTGGAATGAGACCGATCGGCGTGCAGGATGAGTGGTATGCGCACCGGTTCGCGTGCAAGTGTCACATCAGGTCCTGCCGGGTTGAAACTCGGGCAAAGCGCGGCGTCTCGCGCTCACTTTGCCCCAATAACAAGACGAACGCCACAAGGCCGTGGTATGCGAATAGGGTCGCGGCGGAGATGAAGGTTGCCAGATCCGGCATGTCGCCCTCCCTTCTGAAGGTGCCACCTCACTTGATTGCATGAAATCATGCGCATGAAGCTCGATGCACCGGGCGAGCAGGACACTAGCCAGTCGCTGCATCGCCCTGCCTTGATCCGCATCAATGCGTCCGGGGACGGTCGATGCACAAGGTCGGCCGACAGCGAAGGGGATCGCAAATGCAAAGAGCAGGCGAACAGATGATTGGCACCGCACCACGGGGCCTCACGGCGCACCTGACGGAGTCGTTACCGCGTTACACAAGCTATCCGACGGCGCCGCACTTTCACGCCGGTGTCGACGCGGGCGTCTTCCGCGGCTGGCTCGGGCAGGTCAAAGAGGGCGAGGACATCTCGCTCTACATTCACATTCCATTCTGCGACCGCCTGTGCTGGTTCTGCGCCTGTCATACCAAGATGACCAAGCGCTATGAGCCGGTGGCGACCTATCTCGAAACGCTGAAGCAGGAGATTGCTACCGTCGGCGAACTGGTGAAGGGTTCCCGCGTGCGCGCGCTGCACTTCGGCGGAGGCTCGCCCACGATCCTGAGGCCCGAGGACGTGGCGGCGCTCAACGCCACGCTCCGCGACGCCTTCGACTTTCTGCCGGATGCGGATATCAGCGTCGAGCTCGATCCTACGGACATTGACGAAGCGCGGCTCGACGCCTTCGCAGCCATCGGCATGACCCGCGCCAGCCTGGGCGTACAGGACTTCGCCCCGAAGGTGCAGAAGGCGATCAACCGCGAACAGGGCTTCGAGCTGACGAAAGCCGTGGTGGATGGCTGCCGCGCCCGTGGTGTGCGTTCGCTCAACCTCGATCTGCTCTATGGCCTGCCGTACCAGACGCTCGAAAGCCTGCAGGCGACGCTGGAACAGGCCCTGCAGCTTTCGCCGGACCGCATCGCGCAGTTCGGTTATGCGCATGTGCCGTGGTTCAAGAAGCACCAGACGATGATCGACGAGTCGGCCTTGCCCGGCCCGCAAGAGCGTTTCGCGCAGCAGCAGCTCGCCACGCGGCTCATTGTGGAGGCAGGCTACCAGCCTATCGGCCTCGACCATTTCGCCAAGCCCGACGATTCACTGGCCGAGGCAGCGCGAACCGGAAGGCTCCGCCGCAATTTCCAGGGTTATACGGACGACCGTTGCGAAACGCTGATTGGTCTCGGGCCCTCTTCCGTATCGCGCCTGCGCCAGGGCTATGCGCAGAACACGCCGGCCATCAATATCTACAGCAAGCAGGTGCAGGAAGGCGGCCTTGCCACCACGCGCGGCATCGCGTTTTCTGACGAGGATCTGGCGCGGGGCTGGGTGATCGAGCGGCTGATGTGCGACTTCGCCTTCTCGGCTGCCGAGGCAGAAGACCGCTTCGGCGAACTCGGACGCCAGATCGTTAGAGAAGCCGAAGCCTTAACGAAAGAGAAAGACAGCCTTCTTGTCCGGAACGGCGACCTGTTCGGGATCCCGTCAGAGGCCCATGTGCTGGTGCGCGTCGTCGCCGCCCGATTTGACACTTATCTCGGAAAGGGCAACGCTCGTCATTCTGTGGCAGTATAGCGCCCGAATTTCCAGTGATTGTTGTCGAGCGGGGGCATGGCGTCAAAGACAACCGAGAAAGTGATCGAAGTCGCCAGGGCCATCGCGCCGCTCATGGTGGTGGTAGGCGTGCTGCAGGTCACGCTCGTCCATGCGCCGCTCGAGCTGTTTCTCCAGTTCATCGCCGGGGCTTTCCTGGCCGGCGTGGGAATGGTCCTGCTTCTCCTGGGTGTTGATCTTGGCATCCTGCCCATGGGACGCTTCATCGGGGCGGAGCTGCCGCAGAAGGGATCGCTCGCCCTGATTCTGGCCGTGGCATTCGCCCTTGGATTTGCGACGACAGCCGCCGAGCCCGACGTGCTGGTGTTGGCCGGGCAGGCGGACGAGGCCTCCGGCGGCTCCATTCCGAAGATCGCCGTGCTCTACGTCATCGCGGGCGGTGTCGGTCTGTTCACCGCTTTGGGCAGTGCGCGCATCATTTTCGGCTGGCCGATAAAATATCTCGTCGTAGGAGCGTATCTGGCGATGCTGGTGCTGGCCCTGTTCACGCCGGATCAGTTTGTCGCCCTTTCCTTCGATGCGGGCAGCGTCACGACCGGCGTACTCACGGCGCCGGTGTTGATAGCCATCGCCATGGGATTAAGCTCGGTGCTCGCCGGCCGCTCGGCCGTCGGTGACGGGTTCGGCATTTCGGGCCTTGTCTCGGTCGGGGCAATTCTCTCGGTACTGCTGATGGGGGTCCTGTGGAGCTGAACGGCACCTTCCTCGATCGGGTAGCGGAGACCGCCTTCAGCGTCGCGGTGGCGGTCGTGCCGCTGGCGGCACTTTTCATTCTCTTCCAGGTCTTCATGCTGAGACTTCCCCGCCGGGAAGTGATGGACATCCTGCGCGGCAGCCTGCTTGCTTCCGTGGGCCTTTTCCTCTTCCTGCTCGGAGTGAGCATCGGCTTTCTGCCGTTCGGCCGCGCGATCGGTCAGGCGATCGGGTCGGTCGAGGACTGGTGGTGGATCGTCGCCATCGGGCTCTTCCTCGGTTTCGTGACCACCTGGGGCGAGCCCGCGGTGCGCATCCTCGCCGATCAGGTGGACCAAGCCTCACAGGGAACGATCCCCGGAATTCTTGTGCTCTACGCGGTCTGCATCGGCGTTGCCGTGTGGGTGACGATGGGGTTCCTCCGCATCGTCTATGGCATCCCGATCCTCTACCTGCTGCTGCCGGGCTATGTCCTTGCGGTCCTGCTCATCTGGAGGAGCGACAGCGATTTCGTGGCCATAGCCATCGATGCGAGCGGGGTGGCGACGGGGCCTCTGGCAAACACCTTTCTGCTAGCGCTGGCGCTTGGCGCGTCGTCGGCGATGGAAAATCAGGATCCGGTCACGCACGGCCTGGGTCTGGTGGCGCTCATCGCGGTCGCGCCGATCATTTCGGTGACCGTGCTTGGCCTGCTGATCGGGCGGAAACGTCTAAAGGAGCAAAAACCATGAGTGAACAGGTGCTCGAGCCGTATCTGATCGTAAGCATCGTCCGCCGCGGATGGGGCGACACGATCCTGGAGGCCACGATGAACGCCGGCGCGCACGGGGGCACCGTTCTCATCGGACGCGGCATCGGGCGCAATGAGCAGCAACAGGTTTTCGGCATCAAGATCGAGCCGGAGAAGGAGGTCGTGCTCACCGTCGTTCCCGCGGTCATGAAGGACAGGGTACTGCGCGCGGCTGAAGAGGCCGGAGAACTCAACGCACCCGGCAAGGGACTGGCCTTCTGCCTGCCGCTGGAAAAGGTCGTAGGTGTCGTCCACCTGGTGCAGGACAATGGCGCGCGGGAAGGCGACGAGTAACCGCCGTATCATCACGTGTGTGGACTCGGCAGGGAAAAGCCCTCAGCTCTCCTCAGCCGCCATTCCCGACCGATGGGCGCGTTTGCCTAGGCTGAAATAGCCTTTCCGTTCCCCGTAGCGAACGCGAGCTTGGTCAGCTCGCGCACCCAGAGCACCGAACTTGCCACCACCGTGCAGAACAGCCAGTCGGACAGGCTTAGGCTCACCGTTGAAAAGGCCTTCTGCAGGACCGGCAGATAGATGACCGCCGCGTGCAGCAGGATCGAGAGAACGATCGCGCCCCAGAGCCAGCGGTTGCTGAAAAGGCCGGCAAAGGCGCTGCGCTCGTCGGAGCGGGCGTTGAAGACGTTGAAGAGCTGGAACAGCGTCAGCGTCGTGAAGGCCATGGTCTGGGCGTAGGGAACCGTTCCGGTGCCTTCGATCAGCCCGCCTGGCAGAGAGGCGTCGATCACGGCCAGCGTGCCCGCCGCCATGGTCGCGCCGACGATGAAGATGCCTGCCCACATGCGGGGCGGGATCACGCCTTCGCCGCGCGGGCGGGGCTGGCGCCTCATGAGGCCAGGGTGTGCCGGGTCCACGCCGAGGGCTAGGGCAGGGGCCCCGTCGGTCACAAGGTTGATCCAGAGGATCTGGGTGGCGAGGAGCGGAAGGACGAGGCCCCCGTCGGCGTCGGTCAGGCCGATGAAGCCCGCCAGCAGCACGCCGAAGAACATCGTCATCACCTCGCCGATGTTGGAGGAAAGGAGATAGCGCAGGAACTTCCGGATGTTCGAGAAGATCGCCCGGCCCTCCTCCACTGCCGCGACGATGGTGGCGAAGTTGTCGTCCGCGAGCACGATGTCGGCCGCTTCCTTCGACACGTCCGTCCCGGTAATGCCCATGGCGATGCCGATGTCCGCGGCCTTGAGGGCAGGGGCATCGTTGATGCCGTCGCCGGTCATGGCGACGATGGCTCCCTGGCGCTGCAGGGACTGCACGATGCGTAGCTTGTGTGAGGGGTTGACGCGTGCGTAGACGGAGACCTCGCGCACCGTTCGATCGAACGTCTCGTCCGACATTCTTTCCAGCTCCGCGCCGGTGACGGCCCGGCGGTCGCCGGTGATGCCGAGTTCCGCCGCGATGACGGCCGCGGTGCGTGGGTGGTCACCGGTGATCATGATCGGGCGGATGCCAGCCGCCTTCGCGTCGGCGACAGCCTGTTTCGCCTCCTCGCGCGGCGGGTCCATCATGCCGATCAGGCCGAGGAAGACGAGATTGTTCTCGATCTCCTCCGGCGGGCAATCATCGGCTTCGGCGGCATCCACGCTGCGGAATGCAACGCCCAGGGTGCGCAAAGCCTCGTCGGCGAGCGTCTCGTTGGCGGCCATGATGGCCGCCCGGCGCTCCTTGGTGAGAGGGCGAGTTTCCTCTCCCACGAGCTCATGGGAGCAGCGCGTCAGCAGCACGTCCGGGGCGCCCTTGGTGAAGGCCCGCAGCTGGCCGTCGCGGGTGGCAACTTCGTGCAGGGTGCTCATCAGCTTGCGCTCGGAGGAAAACGGAATCTCCGCAACACGACGGAAGCGGCGGTCGAGTTCGGCGCGCTCGAATCCGCTGTTCCATGCCGCGGCCACTAGCGCTCCTTCGGTCGGATCGCCCTGCACGGACCAGCGGCCGTCGTGGTGTTTCTGGAGCACGGCGTTGTTGGCGCGTTCCGCGGCGATCAGGGCGCGGCTCAGCTCGGCCCGGAGCCGTTCGGGATCCGCGTCGTCGCGGGGGATGATTTCCGGCTCGTCCGAACCCGACATCCGGATTACGCCGCTGGCCGTCACGATCTTGCGGACGGTCATCTCGTTCTTCGTGAGCGTGCCCGTCTTGTCCGAGGCGATGACATTGGCGGAGCCGAGTGTCTCGACGGCTGCCAGGTGGCGCACGATGGCATTGCGGTTCGCCATGCGCAGGACGCCGATGGAAAGGACGGCAGTGACAATGGCCGGCAGCCCCTCCGGCACGGCAGCAACGGCGAGCGCCACGCCCAGGATCAGCACATCGAAGAAGCCCGCTGCTCCATCGATGTTGCCGACCATCACGATGGTCGCGATCATGATGACCGCGATGGCGACCACGACCTTGCCGAGCGTGCGGCCGACACGGTCGAGTTCCTCCTGCAGCGGCGTGCGTTCGGCCGGCGCCTGTTCAAGCATTCCGGCAATGCGGCCCATTTCGGTCTGCATCCCGGTCGCGGAGACAACAGCCTTCCCGCGTCCGTAGGAGACGGCCGTGCCGCTGAAAACCATGTTGTGCCGGTCGCCCAGCGTGGCGTCCCTGGGAACAGGGGCGGTGTGCTTTGTGACAGGCAGGCTTTCACCCGTCAGCGCGGCTTCCATCGTCTTGAGCGAGGTTGACACGATCAGTCTCGCATCGGCGGGGATGGTGTCTCCCTCTTCGAGCAGGATGATGTCGCCCGGCACGAGAAGGCTGGAGGGTATGCGCTTCTGTACGCCGTCGCGGATCACCGTCGCCTGGGGAGCGGACATGTTGCGCAGCGCGTGCACCGCCCGCTCCGCGCGCGCTTGCTGCACATAGCCCATAATTCCGTTTAGCAACACGATGACGAAGATGGCTATAGCTTCGTATGGCAGTGCAGACTCGCCCTCGACCACCCACAGCACCGCCGAAATCACACCGGCGATGATCAGCAGAACGACCAGGACATCGGTGAACTGTGCCAGGAACTTGCGCCAGGCCGGAATGGGCTTGGTTGACTCGAGCTGGTTGGGGCCGAACCGCGCGAGCCGGCTGGCGGCTTCGGCGTCGGACAGGCCGCATCTGGAATCCGATCCAAGGGCCGCGAGCACGTCCTCGACGGTTTCGCGATGCGGTTCGATACCTGCCGATCCCTTTGGGTGATCATGTGCGCCGGCTTCCGGTCGCTGGGCGGTAAACGAATTCACGATCGGCCATGCTCCTGGAGCGGTTGTCTGACCGGCGGCGCCCGTGCTGCCCTGGCGCCGCCCACATCTTGGTCTTCATCCATCGTACATTGTCACGATGGATGCGAAGCTGATCAATCGTAGTGGAGACAAAGTCTGCCGCGGTTGATTTTCATCAATGGTTTGGAGGGCGGCATCCTGCATGATCCGGCTGTCAGTCGACGACGGAAGGACGTCAACCGTCTGAAACCGTATTCGTTGGATGCGCGGCAACGATGCTTACCGACACGGCCAAACACTCGGGTTTCCCGGTATGGTTCGATGAACCGCGCTCCCGCTGTGCAAGAAGGCGCATTCAGACAAGTCCTGCCAGATGGCCGGGACGGCACGCATCCGTCCTGACGCCGGAGGTGCTCGGAGGGGTAAGAGCTGGTGTTTAAGGAAGCGAGGGACGTGTTTTCGAGGAACTGGCTGTGGATTGCCGTTCTGGCCGCTGCCGTCGTGGCGGGCTGGTTCCTTGTCCAGAGGCTGACCGAGCCGGAACTGCCGTCGTGGATCGCCGCGGGCAACGGACGCATCGAGGCCGTGTCCATCGACATCGCCTCGAAGACGGGCGGTCGGGTCCGTGAAATCCTCGTGGACGAGGGCGATACCGTCGAGCAGGATCAAATCCTCGCCTACATGGATACCCAGCAGCTTGAGGCACAGCTGCGCGAGGCCCAGGCGCAGCTGCAGCGTGGCAAGATTGCCCGGGAGGTGGCTGAAAGCAACGTGACCCAGGCCGAGGCGGAATACTCGGCTGCCCAGGCTGTCATCGCCCAGCGCCAGGCGGAGCTTGAGACTGCGGAGCGCCAGCTCGAACGTTCCGAGCAGCTTGTTCGCACCAATGCCATTTCCCAGCAGACGCTCGATACCGACCGGGCAAGGGCGGCGAGTGCGCGCGCCGCGCTCGACGTTGCGCGGGCCCAGGCCGCTTCCGCCCAGGCGGCCATTGCCACTGCCAAGGCCAGCATCGTGGACGCGGACGCGGCCATCGAGGCGGCGGAGGCTGCCATCGAACGCATCCAGGTGGAGATCAACGACAGCGTGCTGCGCGCCCCGCGTGACGGGCGCATCCAGTACCGTGTGGCGCAGCCGGGCGAAGTGATCGCAAGCGGCGGCCGCGTGCTGAACCTGATCGACCTCAATGACGTCTACATGACGTTCTTCCTGCCGACGGTGCAGGCGGGACGTGTGGCGGTCGGCGCGGAGGCGCGGATCGTGCTCGACACGGCGCCCAACATTGCCGTGCCGGCCGAGGTCTCCTTCGTCTCGGATGTTGCGCAGTTCACGCCGAAGACGGTCGAAACGAAAGAGGAGCGCCTGGACCTGATGTTCCGCGTGAAGGTTCGTGTCCCGCCGGAACTCCTCCAGAAATATGCCCGGTATGTGAAGCCGGGCATGCCTGGCATGGCCTATGTGAAGCTTGATCCGAACGCAGAGTGGCCGGAGTCGCTGCGCGCCGGTGTGCTGGAATGATCGCATCCGTTCAGCCTGAAGCGATAGAGTCATTCGCCGCACGGGTGCGCTCCGTCACCCATGTCTTCAGGAAGACGGTCGCCCTTGATGACGTCACGCTGGATTTCCCGGCGGGACGGATCGTCGGGCTGATCGGACCGGACGGTGTCGGCAAGTCGACCCTGCTTTCGCTGATCGCGGGCGCCCGCCGGATACAGAAGGGCGAAATCGAGGCTCTCGGGGCCGACATGCGCAGCGCGCGCCAGCGCAGCCGCGTAGGCCCGCGCATCGCCTACATGCCACAGGGCCTCGGCAAGAACCTCTACCCGACACTCTCCGTTTTCGAGAATGTCGATTTCTTCGGCCGCCTCTTCGGCCACGCCCGCGCGGAGCGCGAACGGCGCATCCATGAACTGTTGAAGGCGACGGGACTCGATCCGTTCCTCAATCGCCCTGCCGGGAAGCTGTCGGGCGGCATGAAGCAGAAGCTCGGCCTGTGCTGCGCGCTCATCCACGATCCGGACCTGCTCATCCTCGACGAGCCGACAACCGGCGTCGATCCGCTGTCCCGCCAGCAGTTCTGGGAGCTTATCGACGGCATACGGCAGGACCGTCCCGAAATGGGCGTGATCGTCGCCACCGCGTATATGGATGAAGCGGCGGGGTTTGACCATCTCGTCGCGATGTACGGCGGGCGCGTGCTCGCAACGGGAACGCCTGCCGAGCTGCAGGAACGTACCGGCACAAACACGCTGGACGATGCCTTCATCGAGCTGCTGCCGGAGGAAAAGCGAAAGCTTCACCGCAAGGTCGCGATTCCGCCGCGCCCCGAGGATGGCAGCGGCACGCCGGCCATCGAGGCGGATGGGCTGACCATGCGCTTCGGCAACTTCACCGCCGTCGACAACGTGAGCTTCAGCATCGCCAGGGGAGAGATCTTCGGCTTCCTTGGCTCCAACGGCTGTGGCAAGACCACGACCATGAAGATGTTGACCGGCCTTCTGCCGGCAAGCGAAGGCACGGCGAAGCTGTTCGGCCAGGAGGTTGATCCGCGCGATCTCGAGACGCGCCGGCGCGTCGGCTACATGACGCAGTCCTTCTCGCTCTACACCGAACTCACCGTCCGGCAGAACCTCGAGCTCCATGCACGCCTGTTCCAGATTCCCGAGGAGGAGATCCCCGCGCGCGTCGAGGAAATGGCGCGCCGATTCGAGCTGGTGGACATCATGGACCGGCTGCCGGATGCGTTGCCGCTCGGCGTGACCCAGCGCCTGTCGCTGGCCGTTGCGATGATCCACAAGCCCGAAATCCTCATCCTCGACGAGCCGACCTCCGGCGTGGACCCGATCGCACGTGACGCGCTCTGGCAAAGCTTCGTGGACCTGTCGCGCAACGACGGCGTGACCATCTTCATCTCCACCCATTTCATGAACGAGGCCGAGCGCTGCGACCGCATCTCGCTCATGCACGCGGGCAAAGTTCTGGTGTCGGACACGCCGGCCAACATCGTCCGGCAGCGGGGTGCGGCCAATCTCCAGGAGGCCTTCGTCTCCTGCCTCAAGGAGGCCATCGCGAATGAGGCGGGAAGCGGAGCGGTCAGCGTGGCAGACGAGCTGGAGGCGCTCCACGCCGTCGCCAGGCATCACGAACAGCCGAAGCCAAGGCGTTTCCTCGACCTGCGGCGGCTAGGCAGTTATGCGCTGCGCGAGTCGCTGGAGCTGTGGCGGGATCCCATCCGCGCCTCGTTCGCCTTCGTGGGCAGCCTTACTCTGCTGTTCGTGCTGGGTTACGGCATCAGCATGGACGTCGAGGACCTGCCCTTTGCCGTCCTTGATCGCGATCAGACCACCATCAGTCGCGATTACACGCTCGAAATCTCTGGGTCGCGCTATTTCACGGAAGAGCCACCCATCAGGGATCCGACTGATCTCGACAAGCGCATGAGCGAGGGCGAACTGAGCCTCGCCCTCGAGATCCCGCCCGGCTTCGCGCGGGATCTCGCGGCGGGCCGTTCGGTGGAAATAGCCGCCTGGCTTGACGGCGCGATGCCGATGAGGGTGAAAACAGCGCAGGGCTACGTTCAGGGCCTGCACGCGCATTGGCTCACGCAGAAGGCACGGGAGCTCTATGGCGACCGGGCGCTCGCGAGCGCGTTCGAGCTCGAGACGCGCTTCCGTTACAATCCCAACCTGCAAAGCATCGTGGCAATCGTGCCGGCCGTTATCGGTGTCATCCTTCTCTTCATCCCCACCATGCTGGCCACGCTTGCGGTCGTGCGCGAAAAGGAAATGGGCTCGATCGTGAACCTCTACGTGACGCCGGTCTCCAGGCTAGAGTTCCTGCTAGGCAAGCAGATCCCCTACGTGGCGATGGCGATGCTCAATTTCGTGACGCTGCTGGTGTTCGCCGTTGTGGTGCAAGGCGTGCCCTTCACCGGCTCGCTTGCCGCCTACATGCTCGGCGGCTTCCTCTATGCCATTGCCGCGACGGGGCTTGGGCTTTTCATCTCCAGCTTCATGAACAGCCAGATCGCGGCGATCTTCCTCACAACCATAGCCTCCATGCTGCTTGCGGTGAGTTACTCCGGCCTGATCGATCCTGTGGCGGCGATGGAAGGCATTGGCGCAGCGATTGGTCACGTCAACCCGGCAACCCATTTCATCACGATTTCGCGTGGCGTCTTTGCCAAAGCTCTGGGTCTCAGAGACCTGGTCTGGTCCTTCCTGCCTCTGGCAGCGGCGGGACCGGTGCTGCTGATGCTGAGCGTGATGTTCCTTCGGAAGCAGGCGAAATGACGACGATACGGTTCTCGACCATATGGCGGTTGGGCATCAAGGAGCTTTGGGGCCTCCTGCGGACGCCTGCGCTTCTCGCCGTCATCGCCTTCTCCTTCTCGCTGCAGATCTACATTTCGGCGACGGCCACGCCGCTGACCCTCAACAAGGCGGCGATCGCGATCGTCGACGAAGATGTCTCGTCATTGTCGACGCGCATCGTGTCGGCCTTCTATCCGCCTTATTTCAGGCCGCCGACCATGATCACGCAGCAGGACATGAACAGGCGGCTCGATGCGGGCATGGACACGTTCGCGCTGGTCATCCCGCCAAACTTCGAGCGCGACCTGTTGGCGGGAAAGGCGCCTGCGCTCCAGCTCAATGTCGATGCGACACGCGTGTCACAGGCTTTCACCGGAGCGGGATATGTCCAGGCGATCGTCTCGGGCGAGGTGAACGAGTTCCTGCAGCGCCACCGCGGCACTGATACGCCCACCGTCGATCTTGTGCTGCGCGCCCGTTTCAATCCGGAACTCAATCCGGGCTGGTTCAGCGGCATGATGGAAGTCATCAACAATGTCTCGCTGCTTTCGGTGATCCTGGTGGGTGCAGCGCTGATCCGCGAACGGGAACGGGGAACGATAGAGCATCTGCTGGTGATGCCGGTCACTTCCACTGAGATCATGGTTTCCAAGATCTGGCCGATGGCGCTCGTCGTGATGATCGCTGTCCTGTTCGCAATGACGGCCGTCATCCAGGCGTGGCTCCACATTCCGGTGGCCGGTTCCCTGTGGCTTCTGATGGTGGGCGTGGCTGTTCAGCTCTTCTGCACGGCCTCGCTTGGCATTCTGCTGGCGACGATCGCGGGGTCCATGCCACAGTTCGGCCTGCTGCTGATGCTGGTGCTGTTTCCGCTGCAGATCCTGGCCGGCGGGATGACGCCGATCGAAAGCATGCCGGACTTCCTGCAGACAGTCATGTCATTTACGTCCGACACGCATTTCATCCAGTTCGCGCAGGCGGTCCTGTTTCGCGGCGCGGGGCTCGATGCCGTGTGGCATCAGCTGGTGATCATGTTGGCGATCGGTTCTGCGCTGTTTGCCATCGCGCTTTGGCGCTTCCGGGCTTCCATCAGGTAAGGGCGTTCGGGGGAGAAGGCGGCCGTTTCACCGCCGAAAGCCGGAAAAGAAGAAGGGCGGCGCAGTGGCCGCCCTTTGCCATTGGCCGAAGAAACCCGCACGGCTCATCGCGCGGCCAGGATGGCCTCGGCGATCGCCTCAAGCGAAAGGCCGGCGAGATCGCGGTCGAGCGTTCCCACCAGGCGCTGCTCCAGCGCGTCGTGAAAGTTGCGGCGCATTTCGCCCAACGTGCGGGGATCAGCCACGAGGTACAGTTTCTCGAAGGCGCCCTTGATGGCCTGCCCGTTCAGGTATTCGGCCGCTGCGGCGGCAAAGGCGTCCTCGTCCAGGCGATCGCTGTCGGGATTGGAAGCCTTGTTGATGTGACGGACGCCCGATCCTCCCTTCACCGGCTCGATATCGGGAGCGGGCAGCGGTACCAGCTCGATGCGGGGCTCGTGGCCCTTGTTGCGGAACATCCGCAGCTTTTCGCCATCGACCACGGCGACGATCGTTCCGGTCGGCAGGATCATTTCAGTCCTCTTTCCTTGCGTTGCTCGAGGCCTCCCGCCTTGGACTCGTGGCCACTGCATCCCATGCGGAAGACCTGCGACCAGTAAATGGCCGGGCCGGGCGCACCGCATTTATGAAAGTCAACGCATCGCACGAAGCCCCCCGAAATGCCATCATGGTGCTTGCAGGGACAGGATATCCGCGATGATCGCCTCCGGCTGCCGGGCGGCATTCACGCGGTGCCAGGTGATGTCGCCGGTGTCAGCCATCATCTGGCGCGCCAGCACATCGACCGTCGCATCGGACGGACCGCCCTGCCGCTGCCGCACCCGCTCCTTGAGCACATCCTCCGGCACGTCCAGCCACACGCCGAGGAAGGGTAGCTGCCGCTTCCGCACCGCGTGTTCGATGCGCTCCCGGTTTTCCGGGCGCTGGAAAACGGCGTCAGCGACCACGGGGGCGCCGCCTTCGAGAATGGTTTCCGCGCGCCGGGCCATCTCCCCATAAACCCTTTCTGAGACTTCCGGACGGTAGGCCTCAGGCGGCAGCCTGGTCTCAGCCGGAACGCCATGGAGAGCCTTGCGGATGCGGTCGCTCTCGATGATCCGTGCGCCGGGCGCAACGCCGATGCGGGGCGCGAGTGCTTCGGCGATCACCGTCTTGCCCGAGCCGCTCAGCCCTCCGATGGCGATGAGGCGAGGGGAGAGGACGGCGAGCTGGCTGCGGGCGAGGTCAAAGTAGCTGCGGGCCCGTTGGCTGAGTTCCCCCGAAGGATCGCCCGCTTCTTCGGCCTGCGTTGCGGTCACATGGGCGCGGACCGAGGCACGGATCGCCATCAGGAATGGCAGGAGCGCGAACCCGTTTTCATTGTCCGTTTCGTCGAAGTAGCGGTTGGCGACCAGATTGGCGAGATCCACATGTCCGCGATGCGTCAGGTCCATCAGCAGGAAGGCGAGGTCGTAGAGCACGTCCACGGTCGCAAGCTGCTCGTTGAACTCGATGCAGTCGAACAGGAGCGGGCGTCCCTCGAAGACGCAGATGTTGCGCAGATGCAGGTCGCCGTGGCAGCGCCGCACCTTTCCGGCTTCTTCACGGCGGTTGAGCACGTCCGCATGACGGAACAGACTGGTGCGCAGCTGATGGTCGAGCGCATCCACTTCGGCGGAGATGAAAAGGTTGGTGCGGTCAAAGCTCGCCCGGTTAATGTCCAGCACGTCCACGAGATTGGAAGTGCCAGTCCCCGCCCGGACAATGGGGGCGTTCTCATGGAAGCGGGCGATCATCGACGCCGTTTCCGCCATCAGCTGTGGCGTGAGCTGTCCGGCGTCGGCCATCCGGTCCATGATCTGAGCCTGATCGAAGCGGCGCATTTCGACGATGGCATCCACGAGTTCGCCATCGCCGTTGAATGACAGCTGGCCGTCTGTGTCGAGGATAATGCGCCGGACGCCGAGATAGAGATCGGGGGCCGTCAGGCGGTTGAGCTCCACTTCTCTGCGGCACGCCGCGTATCGCAGCTCCGGCGTTGAGAAATCGGCATAGGGCAGCTTGACGGCGCGCTTCAGTTTGAAGGCCCGGTCGCCGGCGAGAAAGATGCGGGAAATGTGGGTGTCGATCGTTTCGACCGAGGCGTCCAGCTCCCGCGCGAACGCCTCGATCAGAAAGGCCACTACCCGCTGCTGCATGTCGGACATGACGAAGTTCCGTTTGATGGCGGCGGAGATCGCGACGGATCGAGGATCGTCCTCTGCCGCTCGATACAGGACCGCGCCGGATTGCCCGGCGCAATCCATCGGTTTGATCGGGAAACGTCAGCGGGCCAGGAAGACGGGCAGCGGCGGATTGTCGAGCATCGACCGCGTGACGCCGCCGAAGATGCGCTGGCGCATCCTGGAATGACCATAGGCGCCCATGACGAGCATGTCCGCGGCCACATCCACGGCATGCTGGCGAAGGATGTCCTCGACGGGACGACCCTGGCTCGGCAGGCGGTCGACGGTGACCTTGGCGCCGTGCTTGGCCAGGTATGTCGCAATGTCGGCGCCGGGCTCGAAGCCGTGATCGCGCTCGCCCTGCTCCGGATCGACGAGGGCCACGTGGACCGACTCCGCTCCAGCCAGCAGTTCGATGGCCGCCGAAACAGCCTTGGAGGCTTCGATGCGTGCGTTCCAGGCTACCAGAATGCGCTTCGGTTTCAGCGTCGGCCTGGCGCCCTCGGGAATGACAAGCAAGGGCTTTCCGGCGCGGAACAGTGCTCCTTCAACCACCTTCTCCTTCATCGGCGGATGGGCGAGCAGGTCCGGCCCGAGCAGAACCAGGTCGGTGTACTTTGCGCGCTGGCCGATGACGTCGTCCACCCAGCCCTCTTCCTCGTAGATCGTGGAGATGTCGGACGAAACATCCTTTTGGGCGAGCTTTTCCCGGAGCTCGGCTGCGAACTTTTGCAGATTGGCGATCTCGGCTCTGCGCTCTTCATGCCAGGCGTCCGAAATCTCTGCTGCATATCGGCCGATGGGCGGCGGCGCGGCAACTGCAGTGGCAAGGACGGCCAGGTGCGCTTCCGCGTCCTGACACAGAGAAACAGCCAGATCCAGCCTGGGATCGGGAACATCAGGGCCCGTGACGGCGAGAATGACTTTGAACGGCATGGAAGCACCTCCTTGCAGCTTGCTTGCCTGCAGAGTTGATCCACGATGGACGCTCGGCATTGAGCGGGATCAAGAGTCTTTCGACTTTCCTCCCTGCCGCAGATTATTTCGCCGGTTGTCCTCTGGACAGTCCCAATTTCGAGGGTGCCGTCACGCCGGCATGCGCGGTACGCTGGAGAGAAGCTTCCTTGTGTAGGGATGCTGCGGATTGGCGAGAATATCGGCCGTGCGGCCTGCCTCCACGATCCGGCCCTTCTCCAGGATGACGATCTCTTCGCAGAGTGCGGCGACGACGCCGAGGTCGTGCGAGACGAGCAGGATGGTGATCGCCTGCGACAGCTCCTTCAGCAGTTCGACGATGCGGATGCGGGTGGAAAGGTCGAGCGCGCTCACCGCCTCGTCCGCCAGCACCAGCTGCGGCCTGGCCACGATGGCGCGCGCCAGCGCGATGCGTTGGCGCTGGCCGCCGGAGAACTCGTGGGGGTAGCGCGAGATGGCGTCAGCTGGCAGTCCTACGTCCGCAAGCGCCTGCACAATCGCCGCATGGTGGTCGCCCGGGATCCTCAGCGCGCGCAGCGGTTCTGCGATGATGGATTCAACCTTCTGCCGCGGATCGAGCGAAGAATAGGGATCCTGAAAGACAGCCTGCACGGCGCGGCGGTAGCGGCGCATGAATTCGCGGTCACGCAGGTTGAGCGTTTCTCCCTCGAAGCGGATCGTGCCGCCGGAGGGCTTTTCGAGCCCGAGCAGCAGTTTGAGGATGGTGGACTTGCCCGATCCGGACTCGCCCACGAGCCCGAGGTTGACGCCCTTCTTCACGGTGAAGGAGACATCGTGCAGAACCGGTTTGCGGCCGTAGCTGAATGCGACCGATTCGACGGAGATCAGCGTCATCGCACGGGCTCTCCCAGCGCGCGGTCGAAGGCCGCCGCGGCCTCAACCAGCATCTTCGTGTACTCATGTTGTGGAGCGGAGAACACGGCCCGCACCGGTCCCTGTTCGACAATTTCCCCTCGCCGCAGGACGGTCACTTCTTCCACCACCTTCGCCACCACCGGCAGGTCGTGGCTGATGAAGAGCAGCGCCATGCCTTCCTCGCGGACAAGTGTGGAGAGAAGTTCGAGGATTTCCGCCTGCGTGGTGACATCGAGCGCGGTCGTCGGCTCGTCGGCGATCAGCAGTTTCGGGCGGCAGGCGAGGGCCATGGCAATCGCCACGCGCTGGCGCTGGCCGCCGGAAACTTGAAACGGGTAGGAATTCGCGATCCGGTCGATGTCCGGCAGCGCGACGCGTTCGAGGTAGTGGCGTACCTCGGCGGCGATCTCCTGCCGGCTTGCGGACCTGCCCTCGCGGCGGTGGCGCCGCGCGATGGGCTCGGCTACCTGCCGGCCGATCTTCATCAGCGGGTCGAGCGCGGTCAACGGCTCCTGGAACACGAACGCGGCAGCGCTGCCGCGCAGCGGCCTCAGCTGCTGGTCTGCCGCGCCAATGACCTGAACACCGTCGAGCAGAATGGAGCCTTTCGCCTTCAGCCCCGGCGGCAGCAGGCCGACTGCGGCGAAGGCCGTCAGCGACTTGCCGGAACCGGATTCGCCGATCAGTCCGACACGTGCGCCGTGCTCGATGGTGAGCGAAACATCCTTCACCAACACCTGGCCGCCTGCGCGGATGGTGAGGCTGTCGATCTTGAGCAGGCTCATCGGCGCCCCCTCCGCGTCGGATCGCCAATGTCGCGCAGGCCGTCTGCCAGCAGGTTCATGCCGATCACGAGCGAGACCAGCGCGATGCCCGGCGCCACCGCGCCGAAGGGAGCGGTGTAGACCGTGCCCTGCGCCTCCTGCAGTAGCCGCCCCCACGAGGCGTTGGGCGGCGGCGCGCCAAGCCCGAGGTAGGAGAGGGAGGCTTCCGCGATGATCGCGATGCCGAACTGCAGCGCGAAATTCACCGACAGGGTTGGCCAGGTGTTCGGCAGCACATGGCGGAAGACGATGCTGAGCCAGGACGAGCCGGCCGTGCGGGCGGCTGTGATATAGTCCATCGCCAGCACACGCTTGGCCAGAATGCGGGTGAGCCGCCCCACGATCGCCGAGATGGCGATGCCAAGCGCAAGGATTGCCGAGAAGAGGCTCGCCGTTTCAGTTGCCGCCACCACCAGCATGGCGAGCAGCAGCGTCGGAAAGGCAATCAGGATATCGAAGGTCGCGGCCAGCATGTCATCCAGCGTGCGCGTTGCGAAGGCGGCAAGAACGCCGAGCGTGACACCAATGAGCGCTGCAATGGCGACGGCGCCCGCGCCGACGGTCAGTGCAATGCGCGAGCCGATCATGATCTGGGTGAAGAGGTCGCGGCCCAGACGGTCCGTGCCGACCCAGTGCTCCCAGGAGGGGGGTGCCAGCCGCCCGCCGGTCATGGCCGTCGGGTCATAGGGGGTCCAGAACAGTGTAAGGATGCCGACAAGGAGATGCAGGCCGACCAAGATCAGGCCGACGGCAAGGGTCAGCGAACGGGTTGTGCGGCGTGCGGACGAAGGTGCCTTGAGCTCGACAAGGTCTGTCATGGCCTGTTCCCCGAGCGTTCGCGCAGGCGCGGGTCGATCAGCCGCTGGGCGAGATCGGCAAGGAAGCCGATGAGCAGCACCAGCAGCGTGGAGATGAAGAGCACGCCCTGGATGTTGGGATAGTCGCGCTGTTCGATGGCGAGCAGCAGCATGGAACCGAGGCCGGGTAACGCGAAGACGCGCTCCACCACCACCGCGCCGAGCAGCGTGGTGGCAAGCTCGATGCCGAGGATGGAGACGACCGGGACCGCTCCGTTACGGACGCCGTGACGCACCAGCGCTTCGCCAAAGCCCGAGCCCATGGCGCGGGCCGTGCGCAGGTAGTCGCTGCCCAGCACATCCTGCGTGGCGGATCGCACGTAGCGCAGTAGCGAGGCGGACATCACGATGGCGATGGTGATGATGGGCAGAAAGAGGTTGCGGAGCGCCGCAAGCGGCGCGCCCCAGCCCTGCGGAGGGAAGCCCCCCGAGGGAAACAGTCGCAGGTTTACGGCGAAGACCGTGACCAGAAGGATGCCGACCCAGAAAACGGGAATGGCAATGCCAAGCTGCGAAATGACGGAAATGGCCGCGCCATACCAGCGGTCCGCCCTCACCGCGGCGATAATGCCGAGCGGCACGGCGACGACGATGGCGAGCAGGAAGGAAAGAACGGTCAGCGGCAGTGTCACGGCAAGCCGCGCCATGATCTCGTCGAGCACCGGCACGCGACTGACGAAGGACGTGCCGAGGTCGAACCGCGCGAGGCTCGAGATGAAATGGACGAACTGCTGCGCGAGCGGCAGGTCGGAACCCACCTGCCGCCGAGCGGCTGCGATCTGCGCCTCGTCGGCCCCTACGGAGAGGAGGGCATTGGCCGGATCTCCGGGCAGGAGCCGCAGCAGGACGAACAGGACGATGCAGGCAGCCAGCAGCGAGAAGGCCAGAATGGCAAGCCGACGAAGAATGTAAGCTAGGATAGCTCCCTCCTTCCGCAGCTTGCCCGGTCCGGCTTACTGCGCGCGCTTCACGATGGCGTAGGCGAAGAACTGCGAGTTCAGCCCGTTGACGGGATACCCGCTCACCGACGCGCTCGATACCACGATCTGCGGATAGAGATAAAGCCAGGTGCTGGCCGCGTCCTCAGCGATGATGCGATAGCGGACGGGTTTATCCATCCGTGCAATCATCTCGACGATGCGTTTCCGCAGGCTTCAAGAGAAACGCTCGAGTATGGCGGGCATTCCGAGGCCGGCCTTCTCAGCGACAGATTCCAGCTCCTTCCTGGCGATTCCAGAGCTCACCCCGAGATGGATCAGCACTGAAGAAATGCCGAAACGCTGGGCGCCGAAGATATCATGTTCCATGCTGTCACCGATGGCAACGATTCGATCCTTCGGTGGCGCACCACAGATCCGGTAAGCATACTCATACATTGCCCGGTGAGGTTTGCCGACCCAGGAAACCGTGCCGCCGAGCGCCTCGTAGATCTTGGCTATGCTGCCTGCGGCTGGAGCGAGGCCCTGGGGCGTCAGCATCATGATGTCGGGATTGGTGCAAATCGCCGGCACGCCGGCTTCGGCCGCGGGTCGCAGCATCTCCCGGTATGTGTCGAGGCTGATGCGGTGGGCCTGGCTGCCGGAAATGACGATGAGGTCCGCATGGTCCGCCGTTTCGACGGCCTCGAGCCCTAGCCTGTCTGCGAGGAAGGTGTCTCCGTCGCGCGATATGGTGAAGCATCGGGTGCGGGGCGAAAGCGGCAAATTCAACGCACCCCTCATCAGGAGATCGACCGCCACTTCGCCGGAGGTGACAAATTGATCGAAAGAGTCTTTCGGGAAGCCGATCTTCACGAAGCGTCTGGCGTTAGCTTCAGCGGACTTTCCGGAGTTTGACAGGATGACCACCTGCTTGCCGGCGGCCCGGATGCGTTGCAAGGCTTCCACGGCGCCGGGGTAGGGCGCAACGCCGTCGTGCAGCGTTCCGAACTGGTCAAGGAAAAAGACATCGAAGGACTTGATGAGGCTGGAAAGTGGCACGTTCTTCATCATTGGCGCAGGGCCCTCCAGGCCAGAAGAGCGGTGCCAACGGCCGCCTCGGTTGAAAGCGCAGGAAGGAAGGGAACGCCCAACCTTTTCTGGCGTATCCGGGCCCACGCCTCGTTCGCCGCGCCTCCGCCCACGCTGCGCACGGACCTGAGAGCAGGCGCCCCCAGCGCCTCGAGGCGCCGGTAACCCTGATCCTCCACAGCGGCAATGCCCTCCAGCAGTGCCTGGAAGAAGGTTGCATTGTCCGCGGGCCGGGGCTCCAACCGGGGCGGCAAGGCCGGATCGTTGACGGGGAAACGCTCGCCGGGGCCCAGCAGCGGATAGTAGTCGAGACCGGTTGGACGGTCCGGCTCGAGCCTCGCTGTCAGCGCCGGCAGGTCCCTGTCTTCGAAGAAGTGGCGGATCACTGCGCCTCCCGTGTTCGACGCGCCGCCGGCAAGCCACATGCCCGCTATGCGATGGCTGTAGACACCGTAGGCAGGGGCGTCGATCCGCCGGTCGGACAGGAGTTTCAGCACAAGCGTGGATCCAAGTGCCGTGACGCCATCACCCGGCTGGCTCGCGCCCGTGGCAAGGAATGAGGCGCAGCCGTCCGTTGTTCCGTTAACGATGACTGCCGACGGAGGCAGGCCCAGCGCTACAGCCTGTTCACCGACAGGTCCGATCACGCTTCCGGCAGGCTTTACCTCCGGCAGGACCTCGAGGCCCAGGCCCGATTCCTGGATCCATTCAGGCCATGTTCCGGTTTCGAGGTCGTATCCGGTCTTGAGAGCGTTGTTCTCGTCGCTGGTGATGGAAGCGCCAAGCCGTATGGCGATCCAGTCGGCCTGATGAACGATGTGCCGCGCACCATGTTTCCGCGCAAGATAAACTGCCCGTGCAAGCGCTGAATAGGGACCGCGTGCGGTGCTGCTTTCCGGCACCAGTGCGTCGAGCCGGGACACGATTGCGGGATCGGGACAGGTCTCGTCATACATAAGCGCGCGGCCGCGCGGGACCAGCGATGAATCAAGCGCAAGCACGGTGCCGGATGTGCCGTCCACTGAGACCGCTGCGACGAGATTCAGATCGACTTGCCCCGCCAGAGTTCCAAAGCACTCCTCCACGCAACTCCACCAGGCGGCGGGGCTGTGCCGTTCCTCGCGCCTGGTAAAACCCTTTGCCGCAAAGCCCTTCATACGGCCTTCGCTGTCGACGGCCGCGATGCGAACGCCCGAAGTACCGATATCAATCCCCAGGGCAAGGGCTGTGTGGGTCTGGCTCTGCATCGCCTAACGTTCCGGGCGGTCAAGTTTTTGGCGGTATTGCTCGGCTTCCCAGTGGAGCAGTTCGCGCTCTTCGCTGCGCCCCAGATATTCGATCGGTGCCCGCGGATCGATGCGAAGCGCCACCTCGGCAAGGCAGCGCGCCATGACCAAGCCGCCGGAGGACAGCGTTTCCGATACAAGAACCCCGCGACCGGGGACGAGAATCAGCTTTGGTGCGCCATTACCGCCGCCAGATTTCGTGGCTGCGACATCCGACCCGCTATTCATGACGCCAAGCGCGGTCCCCAGAAAGATCACGTGGTCGGGGTAAAGAGAGCCGGCGCGCGCAATCCGGAAGGCAGCGGAATCGAGGGCCACGGCATGTATAGCCTCATCCTCAGGAAGACAGTATCCGGGCAAAACAATGGAGGAGAGGTAGTCGAGGTCGGGGCGCGGCGTGCGCCGCGGCTCTATTCGGAGCGCGGAGGTGACGGCTTCGATCTTTTCGTCCACTTCGTCCACACTCTCGCCTGCAATGATGATGCCGTGGTTGCGAAGGACAAGGACATCCGGTCTTTCCGATGCCACTTGCGCTATTGCATGTGCCAGCGGAACGCCTGGTCTGCGGTACGGGATCATGGCCAACCGGAGATGAGGCACTGACTGCATTCGCGCCCCGACCAAGGCCTCGGCATCCGATCGCACGGCATGAGCAATGGTGTTCACGCAGTGGAAATGGACAACGACGGCCTGCGGCAGCACCGCGTGCACACTGGTCTCTATGGAGGGGCGCAGCCGGGTTTCGTTGAGGCTTTCCACTACGAAGTCCGTGATGGAGGTTTCAACCCTCCCGTCATCCGCCTGGAGGGCGGCCACCAGCGGCTCGACCGCGACGGGCACAAAGATTTCCCGATCCTCGGCCTCGGCAAGCCAGGTACCCGAGGCTTTCACCCACATGATGCCGCCGGACTTGACGGAGGTGTTGCCGCCCGCGCCCTGGGTGCGCGTGATGTCCCTGCCAAGCCTTGCCGACAGGTTTCTAAGCGCGGGGAGCATTGACGCTTTGGTCACAGTTTCCTCCGAAGGGCACCCGCTGGATGGCGGTTCCGCTAGCTATCACATGATGATTGAGTTTCGTCAACCGTGAGCAAAGTTGCTTGCTATACGCCGCCCATTCTGATTATATCTGATCAAGGACGCGCAAAAAGACGCGGGGAGGAACAGGCTGGTGAGCGACAGTGATCGCCACAGAGTTATCCGGGAACTGTTGAAGGAACGCCCGTTTGCCTCGGTGCGGGACCTTCAGAAGGTGCTCGGTGTTTCGGCCGCAACCGTCCGGCGCGACATTGAGAAACTCCACGAGACTGGCTTGGCCCGTAAGGTCTATGGCGGCATTTCGGCGGCTGAAGGATATGCCGCGGGCTACGCCTCCGCCCGTCCCTACAACGAGAACCGAGACATCGCCGTTGATGCCAAGCAGGCCATTGCCCGGGTGGCGGAAAACCTTGTTGCAGACGGGGATTCCATTATCGTTCACGCTGGGTCTACCTGTTATTACCTCGGCATACGACTGGCCCGCCGGAACCTGCGTATCTACACGAATTCCATGCCGCTCGCTTCCTATCTGGGTGAGCACGGCACGTGCCAGCTTACTGTCGCGGGCGGCGAGCTGCACCGCGAGCCCGGCATTATCCATTCTCTGCAGTCTTCCTCGCCAGGCTTCTTCGCTTCAAAGTTCTTTCTGGGCACGCAGGGCATCAGCAACGAAGGCATTCTCGAATCCCATCCGCTTCTTGTGAAAGTGATCCGGGATCTGAGCGAATGCGCGGACGAGATTGTGGTGCTGGCGGACAGTCGAAAGTTTTCGCTCCGGCCACGTCATGTCGTGCTGCCGCTTCCGCGCATCAGCACGCTGGTGACGGACGAGGGAATTTCGGACAAGAATGCCCAGATGATCGAGAGTGCAGGCATCCGGCTGATGATCGCGAGAAGGGCGGGGGACGAGGCATGATCGCGCCGGTTGCAGTGTTCGACCTCGGAAAGACGAACTCCAAGATGTTTGTCTTTTCTCCAGAGGGGGAGATCCTCGACGAGCAGCGTGAGGCCCCGGCGTGGCGGAACCATGAGGGTTTCCGCGTGCTCGATGACGCGAGGCTGGAGAGCTGGATGCGAGCTGCGCTCAGCAAGGCAGTTACCGAATACGGCGTCGAAGGCGTGATGGTTTCCGGTCACGGGTGCACCTTCGCCCTCGTCTCGGGCGACCGCCTCACCTATCCGATCCTGGATTATGAACAGGAGCCGCCGGAGGATATTGCGGCAGAAATCGACGCGTTAATTCCGTCATTTTCCGAAACCTATTCACCGCGCCTGCCGATGGGTTTCAACTTTGGCCGGCATATTCTTTGGCTGGAAAACGTCAGACCGGATGTGCTGGAGGCATCGCAATACATCCTGGGATATCCGCAGTTCTGGACCTGGCGGTTTTCCGGAACGGCCGTGTCGGAGCGCTCCTATCTCGGCTGCCATTCGCATCTGTGGGCACCGCTGCGGAACGATTTCTCTTCTCTGGTTGATCAACGCGGCTGGCGCGAAAAGATGCCGCCCTTTGCGCGGGCGGGCGAAGTGGTGGGTGACACCCGTATCGCGCTGCCAGCAGGAGAGGCGCGCACTCTGGCGGTCCACAACGCGGTACACGACTCCAATTCGTCGCTCTACTGCTATCGGGCTGCGGGCCACGATTCCTTCACGCTGATCTCCAGCGGCACCTGGGTCGTCATCTTCAACAGTGAATGCCCGTTTTCCCTGCTGGACGAGGAGCGCGACATGCTGGCCAATGTGAGCGTGGACGGCGCGCCGGTACCCACGATCCGCTTCATGGGCGGGCGTGAGTTCGACACAATCCGCGAAGGTGCATCCCCGCGGGTGAGCCGCGAAAGCCTTCAGGCCGTGATCGACCGCAGGCTGTTCGCGCTGCCAAGTTTCGCACCCGGTGGACCTTCGCAGGAAACGCGGGGTGAGATCACGGGAGCGATCGGCTCGGATGTCGAGCGCGCTGCCCTGGCGCTGCTCTACGTAACGCTGATGAGCGACTATTGTCTTGACCTTATCGGTTCCCGCAACACCATCATCGTCGACGGCGGGCTGGTGAAGACGGGTGCCTATGCAGAGGTGCTGGCCCAGCTCCGGCCGGAGCAGAAGGTGCTGTCCAGCGACAACCCCGAGGGGTCGGCGGTTGGTGCTGCAGCTCTCGCTTTCGAGGCGCTGGGTGGAAAGCCAAGGCCGGTCGAATGCAGCGTTACGGTTCCTTCCGAACTTCGCGGCCTTGTCGAATACCGCGCCGAATGGCGCGACAAGGTCGAGGAGCGGCGGCAAAAGGCAAGGAGTCGCTCATGAACGCGCTAAACGAGAATCTCGCGACCAGGCAGGGGTCCTTTTCCGTCACTGCGCGGGCGACCGCTCCGGTGCTTGAAATGCGCAATATAAGCAAGTCCTTCGGAGCAATTCAGGCGCTAAAGAATGTCTCCTTCACCGTTTACCCGGGCGAACTGCACGCGCTCATGGGCGAGAATGGTGCGGGAAAATCCACGCTGATGAAGGTCCTCTCCGGCGCCTACACGGCAGATCCCGGCGGCGAGATTATTGTCGGCGGTGAGCCGATGCCGACAGGCAATCCGAAACTGGCCAAGGCAAGGGGAATTGCCGTCATCTATCAGGAGCTGTCGCTCGCGCCAAACCTCACCGTCGCCCAAAACATGTTCCTGGGCAGCGAGCCCTCCCGCTACGGCACGGTCGATCGCCGTGCGATGGTGAAGGCGTCCGGACCAATTCTTGAACGTCTGGGAGTGCATTTTTCCCCGACGACGCTGGTGGGCACACTGTCGCTGGGCGAGCGCCAGCTGGTGGAGATCGCCCGCGCCCTCAGCGCCGATGCGCGGATCATTGTCATGGATGAGCCGACGACCTCGCTGACAACGCGGGAGACGGAAAAGCTCTTCGAGGTGATCCATAACCTCAAGAAGGAAGGTATCGCCGTCATCTACATCAGCCACCGGATGGAAGAGATCTATCGCCTGGCGGACCGCTGCAGCGTGCTGCGCGACGGCACCTATGTGGGCACGCTTGAGCGCGAGGAGCTGTCTGCCTCGCGGCTGGTCTCCATGATGGTGGGGCGGGACCTTTCCTCCTTCTATCGCAAGCAGCACTACACGCCGAAGAGTGGCGAGATCATTCTTTCGGTGCGCAACGTGGGGGACGGCAAGCGGGTCCACGATTGCTCCTTTGATGTCTACCGCGGCGAGGTGCTTGGCATTGCCGGCCTCGTTGGTTCCGGGCGGACGGAGCTGGCGCGACTGATCTACGGCGCGGACAAGCGAACCTCCGGAACCATCATTCTCAACGGCAAGGAGCTGTCGATCAGTTCACCGCGCGAGGCCCTGGACCAGGGCGTGGCCTATCTCACGGAAGACCGCAAGGTGCTGGGCCTGTTCCTCGACATGTCCATCGCCGAGAACGTAAGTGTCAGCGTGCTAAGGAAGGATGCCCGCAAGGGTGGTCTCATCGACTTCAAGGCCATGGCGCGGCGTGCGGCCCAGGCGATTGAATCCCTGTCCATCAGAGCGCATAGCGCTGCGATGAAGGCTGGCGCGCTGTCGGGCGGGAACCAGCAGAAGGTACTGCTGGCGCGTCTGCTGGAGACGAAGCCCAAGGTCATCATTCTCGACGAACCGACGCGCGGCGTGGATGTGGGGGCCAAATCTGAAATCTACCGGCTGATCGACGAACTCGCCCGCGGTGGCATCGCGATTGTCATCATCTCCAGCGAGCTTCCAGAAATCGTCGGCGTGGCTGACCGGACGCTGGTGATGCGTGAGGGCAGGATCGCTGGCGAGGTGGCGGCGAGCGCAACCGAGCCGATTGACCAGGAGGCCGTCATGGCCCTGTCCACGGGCGCTGCGAGCCTTCAGGAACGCGTGCCGGCGGCATGATCGTGAAACGCAAAGGCAAGATCGAGAAAAGGCGATGACTGACGCTGTTGTCCAGACCCAGAGAGACCGACAGCTCCGGCTTCGGATGCTGATCTCCGCTCTCGGCATGCTGCCGGTTCTGCTGCTGCTGGTGATCGGCTTCCAGCTGCTTTCGGGCCGCTTCCTGACGCTAAATAATCTGTCGATCGTCATGCAGCAGGCCTCGATCAACATCGTGCTCGCCGCCGGCATGACCTTCGTGATCCTCACGGGCGGAATCGACCTGTCGGTCGGCTCGGTGCTGGCAGCCTCGGCGATGATCGCGGTCATCGTCTCACTTTTCCCAGACTGGGGCATGCTGGGCATTCTCGCAGCACTAGCAATGGGTCTTGCATGCGGCTTCATCAACGGAGCGCTCATCGCCTATCTGCGATTACCGCCGTTCATTGTGACACTGGGTTCTCTCACGGCCGTGCGCGGCGTTGCCCGCCTTCTCGGCAACGACACCACGGTGTTCAACCCGTCGCTGCCCTTTGCCTTTATCGGCAATGGCACATTGTTTGGCGTGCCTTGGCTGGCAATCATAGCCATCTCGGTGGTTCTGGTATCGTGGTTCATCCTGCGGCGGACGGTGCTAGGCACCTGGATTTATGCCGTGGGCGGCAACATGGAGGCGGCACGGCTAACTGGCATCAAGGTGTCGCTTGTACTGCTCTTCGTCTACTCGATGTCCGGCCTCCTGTCCGGCCTTGGCGGTGCCATGTCGGCGGCGCGCCTGTTCGCGGCTAACGGGCTGCAGCTTGGCCAAGCCTATGAGCTCGATGCCATCGCGGCTGTCATTCTCGGTGGCACGAGCTTCGTGGGGGGAGTCGGTTCCATTTGGGGCACGCTGATCGGCGCCCTCATCATAGCTGTGCTGTCCAATGGCCTCATCCTCGTGGGGGTCTCGGACATCTGGCAGTACATTATCAAGGGATTGGTCATCATCGCGGCCGTGGCGCTGGATCGCTACCGGCTCCAGGGAGTGAGTAGGACGTGATTGATGATCCAACACCGGTTCACGACCGGTGAGTCAGCGCCATCCGGCGTAAAACGGAGGAAGAGGAGGAGCAACAATGACGAGGATGAAAAGGCTGCTTTGCGGCGCCGCACTCGCGTCCATGATGGCGGGTTCGGCCGTGGCGAAAGACTTGAACAGCATCGGCATCTCTGTGGGCCTGCTGGGCAACCCCTTCTTCGTGGCCACGATCAAGGGCATCGAGGACCGCGCCAAGGAGATCAACCCGGACGTGAAGATCACGTCGGTCTCGGCCGACTACGACCTGAACAAGCAGGTATCCCAGATCGACAGCTTCATCGCGGCTGGCGTCGATATCATCATGCTCAACGCAGTGGATGCGAGTGCCATTGCGCCGGCTGTGAAGAAAGCTCAGGATGCCGGCATTGTCGTCGCCGCCTTTGACGTGTCCGCGCCCGGCGCCGATGTCACGGTCATGACCAACAACGTGAAGGCTGGCGAGATCGCCTGTCAGTACATCGTTGACCAGCTCAACGGCCAGAGCAATGTCATCATCATCAACGGTCCGCAGTCGTCGTCCATCATTGACCGCGTGAAGGGCTGCAAGAGCGTGTTCGAGAAACACTCGGGCATCAACATTCTGTCGGATGATCAGAACGGCAAGGCCTCCCGCGAGGGCGGTCTGGACGTGATGCAGAGCCTGCTGACCCGCTTTGACGACGTGGATGCTGTCTTTGCGATCAACGACCCGACAGCAATCGGCGCCGAGCTTGCGGCGCGCCAGCTCAATCGTACCGAGTTCTTCATCACCGCTGTGGACGGGGCTCCGGACATCGAAGAGGCGTTGAAGACCGGCACCTCGATGATCAAGGCATCGGCCTCGCAGGATCCTTACGTGATGGCCGGTATGGCGCTGGAGCTGGGCTACAAGGTGCTCCAGGGCGAGAAGCCCGAGCAGGACACCGTGCTGCTCGATCCGCAGCTGATCACCGCGGAGAACGTGAACGAGTACAAGGGTTGGACCGCTGCCCGCTGAAGCTTGACCTGCCATCGCGCAGCCGGAGTCTTCCGGCTGCGCCTTTCATTTGAAGATGGGCTTTTTCCGCCTTTGCGGGAACGGTCCGGTCCGTGGGGTAGCAGCGGCGGCAGCCGCAGTCCCCGAACGCGAGAGGTTGCCATGACCAAACTCGGCATTCACTCCTTTGTCTGGAGCGCTAGCTCGTCGCGCAACGAAATCGAGAGCGTTCTGTCCCGCACCAAGGAAGCCGGTTTCGATCTTATCGAATTCTCCTATCTTGACCCAACCGCCGTCGACATACCGTGGCTGGCACGAAGGCTTGAGGAATACGGGCTTGCGGTGGCCATCAGCATGGGGTTGCCGCGCGACGGCGACATTTCCAGTGCCGATCCGGACATCCAGAAGAATGGCGTGGCCATTCTTGACCGAGCTGTCGCGCTCACCCGTGATCTCGGGGGCACCAAGCTCGGTGGCATCCTGAGTTCGGCCCATGGCTATACGCCGGAGGCGCCGACACCGGATGCCTGGGACCGCAGTGTTGCCAATCTGGCCAAGGTGGCCGAGCGGGCCAAAGCGGCGAGTGTCACACTCAATCTCGAGATAGTCAACCGCTTCGAAAGCAACCTGCTCAACACTGCAGCTCAGGGCCTGGCATACATCAGGGACACGGGCGCCTCGAATGTGTTCCTCCACCTCGATACGTTCCACATGAACATCGAGGAGGCGGACCTGGGACTGGCGCTGCGGAACGCCGCCGACAAGGTGGGCTATGTCCACATAGGCGAAAGCCACCGGGGTTATCTCGGTACCGGCAGCATCGACTTCGCAGCCGTGTTCGATGCGCTCGTGGCTATCGGCTACGATGACTACATCACCTTCGAATCCTTCTCTTCGGAAATTGTAGATGAGGATCTTTCACTGAAGGCGGCCATCTGGCGCAACCTTTGGACCGATAACGTGGATCTGGCGCGGCATGCGCGCAGTTTCATTTCGCTGGGCATGGAGACCGCGCGGCGCAAGGCGGAGCTGGTGCGGCGGGAGCACCGGCCCTCATAGAGCCTGTGATCCTGCGGAGGGGAAAAGGGCGAGCCGCTGGCCCGCCCTTTCGTCATATTAGGTGGCCGCCTATTGCGCGCGCTTCACGATGTCGTAGGCGAAGAACTGCGAGTTCAGCCCATTGACGGGATACCCGCTCACCGACGCGCTCGATACCACGATCTGCGGATAGAGATAAAGCCAGGTGCTGGCCGCGTCCTCAGCGATGATGCGGTTGGCTTCCTTGAGCTTCTCCACCTGCTCTTCCTCGGTGGCGCTGGCCTCGGCCGAGGCGATCAGGTCCACGACCTGCCGATTGTTGTAGCCCCAGTAGAAGTTCGGGTTGCCGTAAAAGACGATGTCGCGATGGTTCACGTGCTCCTGCAGAGTCGCCTCGAAGTCGCGCGCCTGGTAGATCTTCGTGTACCACTCGTTGGCGGTGATGATGTTGATGTTCACCTTGATGCCGACCTTGGCGAGCTCGCTCTGAACGAACTGCGCGACGATCGGGTGCGGATCGTAGTTCGGGGTATCCAGCGTAAAGGTGAAGCCATCGGCATAGCCGGCCTCGGCCAGCAGCTGCCTGGCGCTCTCAGGGTCATACGGATCGACACCGGTAAGGTCGATGTACCACGGGTCGGTCGGCGGCACGAACGAGCCGATCAGCGTGCCATACTCACCCCAGATGGACTTGAGCAGCTGTTCGCGGTTGATCGCGCGGGTGATGGCCTTGCGGACCTTCGTGTTGCTGAAGGGTTCGATGCGGTCGTTGAAGGCAAGCACTTCCTTGGTCGTGGACGCGCCCTCAGATACGGTGAAGGCCGGGTTGTCCGTAAACTGGGCGAGCGAATCCGGGCTCTGGACGCTGGTGATGATGTCCACTGCGTCGGTGAGCAGGGCGTTGTTGAGCGCCGTCGCCTCCGTGAAGTAGTTGAACGTCACGCCGCCGTTCTTCGGCCTCTCGCCCCAGTAGTTCTCAAAGGGGACGAGGCTGATGCTGGAGCCACGGCGCCAGGTGTCGAGCTTGTAGGGGCCGGTGCCGTCGGCGGCCGAGGTGATGTCGCCGGCCGCATCGTTTACGATCCAGACGTAGGTGAGATTGTAGGGCAGCGAGATCGAGCGGCTTTTCAGGCGGATCACGACCGTCTGGTCGTCCGGCGTCTCGATGCTCTCGATATTGGAGAGACTGTTCTTGCGCGAGCTCTTGGAGGTCTCCGCTGTCACGCGCTCGATGCTGTACTTGACGTCAGCCGAGGTCAGCGGGTCGCCGGAATGGAAGGTCACGTTCGGCTGCAGTTTGATGGTGTAGGTCAGGCCATCGTCGCTGACCGAATATTCGGCCGCAAGCTTGGGCTTCACGGAGCCGTCGTCCTGCAGTTGGAACAGGCCCTCGTAGACATTGCCGTTGAAAGCCTCGTTGATGCCCTGGCCAGCACCGGCGGTGTTGTCGAGATTCTGCGGTTCGTAGAGCGAGCCGATTCGGATGATGGCGTTCGGATCTGCGTCCTGCGCCCGGACTTCGGCGGTGCCCGAGAGCACCAGCATCAGGGCCGTGGCGATGCCGGCACCCCAGCCAGCCCACTTCTGCTTTACGGTCATCTTGTTCTCCTCATGCCTGTTCGTTGCGCCGGGCGATTGTTGCTGGCGCCAGACGATTTGACGTGAATGTAGACGTTTCCAACGGGGTCGGCGAAGAAAACTATTTCACGAAATCAATGGTCGCAGCAATATCATTTCATACAACGACGAGCCGCTAGAATGGATTTTGGCGTAGACAAGGCCTCCCGGCCTTGTTGCGCCTTCGCCCCTGACGCTCTATCTGGAAGGAGGGGAAGGTTGCGTGCATCATTCGCAGCTTGCGCCGGTCAGTGAAACTTTTGTTGGGCGTGTCATGGTCAATATCGTGAAGAGATCCAGTGTGGTGGAAGCCCTCCTGCCGGGACAGGGGCAGGGTAAGGTTGTGGCGCGGTCGACGGGCGCGAGCATCGATATCGCCGGTGGGGTGCGTGACGGTGGCATGACACCTCTTGAAATGATGGACGCCGCGCTGGCTGGCTGCCTTGTGCTGAGCGTCAGGATCGCCGCCCGCAACCTTGGCTGGCAGGACCGGCTGGTTTCCGTGAAGGTGGATGTGCGCCATGAAAAGGCGCCCGATCAGCCGTCGCGGGTGGCGAGATTCGATTGCCTCTTCGCGATCAAGGGCGATTTTTCGGAAGAGGAACGCCAGAAGCTGATCGACGAGGCGCACCATCTCTGTACCGTCGGCAACACGCTGACGAGCAACGTCGAGATCCGCGACGTGACGGACATTCCGGAGGACGCATAACAGTCCAACGGAAGCGTGTGAACGCGCCAGCCGAAAACCAATCGAAGAATTGCATCTGGCGCTGACGCCCGGATGCCTTGTGGTCGTCACGGTGCCCATGGCTGCAGGCCGCGCCTCATCATCCCTTCTTCCGCGCCTGGATTGGTCAGCTATTGCTCCGGGAACCGGGGCGTCCTGATGTCTCTCCCGCCGCAGGCCTAAGGCATGTGCCAGATAATGCGCTGTCGGATGCGCGCTACCGAAAGCTCTTGCGCCCGGAAGTACTGAACCTAAATTTATAATGTAACTTTTTTCAACTTGTTGGATTTACGGTGTCTCTGGCGCAGACTGTGCTCGGGACAGGCTTATTCTGCACATGAAATTTATGGTGTCGCTTCTGTTCGCAAAGATCTTCTTGCTTATGTTTGATCGGCGTCAATGAAGGAAAGTGTCATGAGAGCTCTTCTGTTGATGCTGGTTGATCGCTTGCAACGGGACACAAGCTGGTTGGCCAGCCCTCTGAGTGCTTTTGTGGCTGGGTTCCGCAGTCACGTTCGGCAGAAGGATCCGCGGCATCGAAGCATGTGAGCCGCCGCTGAGGCCGATGGTCGGTGCCCGGATCATTGCGGCAATCTCTGACCAAAGGAGAAGACCCATGTTGGGCAATAAACTCCCGATTTCCAAGAACACCGATCCTGCCAAGGTTGACGATTGGTCGCCCTTTGAAAACCTGCGCCGGGAGATCGACCGGCTGTTCGACGAGTGGAGACTTCCGTCGCGCTTTCTAGGCTTTGACGTACCTCGCTTGTCGAATGTTGCGGGCACCCTCGTTCCGGCAACGGATATCGCCGAGAAGGATGATTGCTACGAAATCACGGCCGAACTTCCGGGCCTGGACGAGAAGGACGTCGAAGTCAGCCTTGCGAACGGTACTCTGACGATCAAGGGTGAGAAGTCGGAGAACAAGGAAGAGAAGCAGAAGGGTTACTACCTGTCGGAGCGCCGTTACGGCTCGTTCCAGCGCAGCTTCCGCATTCCGGAAGGCGTCGATGCCGACAAGATCGAGGCAAGCTTCGCCAAGGGCGTCCTGACGGTAAAGCTGCCGAAGACGGCTGAAGCCAAAGCCGAAAAGAAGATCGCCATCAACGCAGGTTGATGGGCACGTGCAAAGTCGCACTGCACCGGCGCGCGAACTTGCGCGCCGATGTTTTTTTGATGCGAACCTTTTGTGTCCAGCCATTGCAGGGCCGGCTATCCGTCCGTACTCGCGTCGGCAGCCTGATGCGCAATGATGTTGTGTATTGTTCAGGATTATCGTATTTTTAAATTCTACCAATTATTTTATTTATAGGCCATTATCTCGGTATATTCCAGATCAAGGACTGTAATATATTATAAACTATTTTACTATTAAAAATTGTTGCCATTGAAAAAGCTTCATTTGTTATGAATACGTATAATTGCGTAAGGATACGGCACAATTTCGGAGCAGGGCATCTTCAGTATAGATAACCCGACAAACACGGAGGGTTGTCAAATGCTCGCATCTGAAATTCCTGGTGTTTCCACTGCACATGGTCACAAGTTCCGCAATCCGAATGTGGCTGCTGTTCGTCCCGAAAGGGACCTGCCGGCACCGGTTTTCTTTCGGGCTGGATCAGAGATCTATGCTGAGGGCGATGCCTGCGGGAAGCTCTATCGGGTGGCATTCGGATGCGTGCGTGTCTACCGCCTGCTGTCGGACGGCCGGCGCCAGATCTCCGCGTTCCATCTGCCGGGCGAGGTCTTCGGCTTCGAGGCCGGCAAGGAGCGCCGCTTTTTTGCAGAAGCCGTCTGTGACAGCGGGATCCAGATCCTTTCGACCGGATCCGGCTCCGAGGAGATGGCAAACGAACTGCTGCCCATGGCGCTTCAGTGCCTGCTGCGTGCAGAAGACCATCTCATGATGCTCGGCCGGCAGAACGCCATGGAGAGGATTGCCAGCTTCCTCCTGGAAATGGCCGAGCGGCAGGGCGAACAGTCCCACATCGAACTTCCGATGACGCGGTCTGACATCGCCGACTATCTCGGCCTGACGATCGAAACGGTTTCCCGCGCCTTCTCGACGCTGAAGCGGCGTGGCGTCATCCGGCTGACCGGACTGCGCGGCGTCGACATCGTGCAGCGCCAGGCGCTGAAGGCCATGGCCTGCCACTAAGGTCTCTTGCTGCCATTACTGCTCCGCCGAAAGCGCGGATGGCCTCCGGGGCATCAGACGTTACGGCGATGGTGTCTTCGCATTCGATGCCGGAAATTCTCCGGCCGTTTCTGCTTCCGTTGGCGCGCGAAGCTGTGTCTTGAGCAGGGAGCGGGGAACGGCCTAGGATCGTCTCAGTTTGCTGTGAACATGCGCTCGAAGGAGGACGCGCCATGGCGGAGACGATCGCATTCATCGGGCTTGGCAACATGGGCTGCCCGATGGCTGCCAATCTGGTTAAAGGCGGCTATCGGGTGACGGGTTTCGATCTGTCGCCCCCGGCCTGCGCAGACGCCCGGGAGAAAGGTATCAAGACCGCGACGTCTGCGCCGGAGGCCGTGAGTGATGCCGATGTCGTTATCACCATGCTTCCGGCCGGGCGGCACGTTCTTGCCGTCTGGCGGGAGATCGTGCCGGCCATGAAGGATGGCGCGCTTCTCATAGACAGTTCCACGATCGATGTCGGCAGCGCTCGCCAGGCGCACGAAATGGCTGCGGCGGCGAACCGCGGGCTCGCGTCCTTGGATGCGCCGGTGTCAGGTGGCGTGGGCGGCGCCACAGCCGGCACGCTCACCTTCATGTGCGGCGGAACGGGGGAAGCCTTCGCGCGGGCCAGGCCGGTTCTTGAGAAGATGGGTGCGAAGATCGTCCATTGCGGCGACGCCGGAGCAGGGCAGGCAGCCAAGATCTGCAACAACATGATCCTCGGGATCTCCATGATAGGCGTCGCGGAGGCCTTCGTCTTGGCCGAGAAGCTGGGCCTCTCGCATCAGGCCCTGTTCGATGTGGCGTCCACTTCGTCCGGCCAGTGCTGGTCGCTGACCTCCTACTGCCCCGTGCCGGGCCCCGTTCCATCCTCACCGGCGAACAACGGCTACAAGCCAGGCTTTGCAGCTGCGCTGATGCTGAAGGATCTGCGGCTCGCGCAGGAGGCGGCAAACGCCACCGGCGCCACGACGCCGCTTGGCGCCGAGGCGGCGCAGCTTTACTCGCTGTTCGCTGCAGCCGGGCACGCCAGCGAGGACTTCTCCGGAATCATCAATTTTCTAAGGGGTGGAGGCAAGGACTGATGTCCTATTCGACTATACTGGTGGAAACGCGTGGCAAGGTGGGGCTCATCACACTCAACCGGCCGGAGGCGCTCAATGCGCTCAATTCGGAGCTTCTGCGGGAGATGAATGAGGCGCTGGACGGGTTCGACCGCGATCCGTCCATCGGCTGCATTGTCATCACGGGTTCGCAGAAGGCTTTTGCCGCTGGCGCGGACATCAAGGAGATGGCGAACCTCACTTATCCCGGCACCTATCTCGACGACTATTTCGCGGGATGGGATCGCGTGGCTTCGCGCCGCAAGCCGATGATCGCAGCGGTTGCGGGCTATGCGCTGGGAGGCGGCTGCGAGCTTGCGATGATGTGTGACTTCATCATTGCCGCCGACAACGCCAGGTTCGGCCAGCCGGAGATCAAGCTTGGCGTCATGCCCGGCATGGGCGGAACGCAGCGCCTCACGCGCCTGATCGGGCGGGCGAAGGCCATGGAGATGTGCCTGACCGGCCGGATGATGGATGCGGAGGAAGCGGAGCGCAGCGGTCTCGTCGCGCGCGTGGTGCCGCTTGCCAATCTGCTCGACGACGCCATCAAGACTGCCGAGACCATCGCCTCCATGTCTCTTCCGATCGCCATGATGACGAAGGAGGCCGTCCACCGGGCTGACGAGGTTTCGCTGTCGGAGGGGGTGCGTTTCGAGCGTCGCGTGTTTCATTCCATGTTCGCCACGCAGGACCAGAAGGAAGGCATGGCAGCCTTCATCGAGAAGCGGCAGGCCGAGTTCAAGAACGGCTAGCGCGGTCGGGGGCGCCAGTTGCCGGCGCCCGGCCGAGTCTCGTTCATGCGGGTTCCCCAAGCCTATGCCGTGATCTCGGGCTCCACCAGACGCGCCAGGTTGCGCAATGACTCCTGCCAGCCGAGATAGCAGGCCTCCGGCGGAACGGCATCCGGTATACCGGACTGGACGATTTCGAGCTCCGTGCCCACCGAAACCTTCTTCAAGGTTACAGTGACTTCCATGGCGCCGGGCAGGTTCGGATCGTCGAACTTGTCCGTGTAGCGGATGCGCTCGCCGGGCGAGAGCTCCAGGAACTCGCCCCCGAAGGACTCGGCCTGGGAGGTCGTGAAATTGCGGAATGACATTCGGAACGTGCCCCTTACCGTCGGCTCGAATTGCTGGACGGTGCAGGTGAAGCCGTTGGGCGGGAGCCATTTGGCAACCGCGTCGGCCTCCACAAAGGCGCGGTAGACCTTTTCCGGGCTGGCGGTGAGAACGCGGTGCAGGCGTACGGTGCTGGGCATCGGGATCCTCCTTCCTGAATTGGTTGGACCAAGGACGGATGGGATGCGGTGCATCCGACATCATGAAGTCCCGATTGTCTCGATGCGCCCGAAGGCGGTTCGGCGGGAGTGTCGTCTGGGCACTGCTGGCTGTCGCCAGACTGTTGCAGCCCCATGAGGGAACCGGCGCCATCCTTGCGGGTTCTTCCGAGAATAGAAGGAGGGCCATATGACGGTCATTCGTGACAAGGCCACGCCCGCACGCCAAGCCGCCCAGACCCGTGGTCGCATCCAGAAGGGTCTCGATGGCGACAAGGTCCCCGGCTTCGATCCCGCAGCCGCGCCGCTGGAAACGGACGCTGAAGCGGGGGGGTCTTCAGATCCGTTGCCACCGGAAACCCCATCGGACACGCCCCGGACCAACCGGGATGCTCATGCCTCGTCCCATGCCGAGGCCATGCGACCGATCGAAGGGACTGTCCAGCCGCGTGCCGTGAGCGTATGGTGGTTTCTGCTGGCCATTGTCGCAATTGGAGTAGCTTTCGGGCTGCTGTTCTTGCGAACCTGACGGCGGCCGACGGATCGGATAACTAGGTGGTCCGGCCGGTGCCGGGCCGGCATTTCTCTATGCCAATGACTGTATGTTGACATAAAGATGTCTTTATGTGAAAAGCCCAAGAGCCCGTCACATAAGGAATTGTCATGCCTCAGGAACCGTCTTTGCTGGATAATCTTCTCAGTCCAGTCGCCAGGCCCGATGGCGCGGAGGTGCTTGCGGCCCTGACCGCGGCAGCGCGGGAGCGCATCCTGATTCTCGATGGCGCGATGGGCACCCAGATCCAGGGCCTGGGTTTCGACGAGGAACATTTCCGGGGCTCGCGCTTCATCAATTGTGAGTGTCACCAGAAGGGCAACAACGACCTTCTGATCCTGTCGCAGCCCTCGGCGATTGAAGAGATCCATTACAAGTATGCCATCGCCGGCGCGGACATCCTTGAAACCAACACTTTTTCCTCGACCCGGGTTGCTCAGGCGGATTACGGGATGGAGGATGCCGTCTACGACCTCAACCGCGAGGGCGCGAGGCTCGCGCGCCGCGCGGCGTTGCGCGCCCAGCGCGAGGACGGCAAGCGCCGCTTCGTGGCCGGTGCCATTGGTCCTACCAATCGCACGGCGTCCATTTCGCCTGACGTGAACAACCCCGGCTTTCGCGCCATTTCCTTTGACGAGCTGCGCCTTGCGTATGGCGAGCAGATTCGCGGCCTGGTCGATGGCGGCGCGGACATCATCCTGATCGAGACGATCTTCGACACGTTGAACGCCAAGGCGGCCATTTTCGCCTGTGAGGAGGTGTTTGCGGAAAAGGGTGTCCGTCTGCCGCTGATGATCTCCGGCACGATCACGGATCTGTCCGGCCGCACGCTCTCCGGCCAGACGCCGACGGCATTCTGGTATTCGATCCGCCACGCGAAGCCTTTTACGGTGGGACTCAACTGCGCCCTCGGCGCTGCCGCCATGCGTCCGCACATCGCGGAGCTCGCGAGCGTTGCCGATACCTTCATCTGCGCCTATCCGAACGCGGGCCTTCCGAACGCATTCGGCAAGTATGACGAGACGCCGGAGATGATGGCCGCCCATCTGCGCGACTTTGCGCAGGAGGGGCTGGTCAACGTGGTGGGCGGCTGCTGCGGCTCGACGCCGGAACACATTGCCATGATCGCCGAGGCGGTGCGCGGTCTTGCCCCGCGCAAGCCGGTTGAGCCGCGCCCGCTGCTGATGCTCTCCGGCCTTGAGCCGTTCACACTGACGGAAGACATTCCCTTCGTGAACGTCGGCGAGCGCACGAACGTCACCGGTTCCGCCAAGTTTCGCAAACTGATCACCGCCGGCGACTATGCGGCTGCGCTCGACGTGGCCCGCGACCAGGTGGAGAACGGCGCACAGGTCATCGACGTCAACATGGACGAGGGCCTGATCGACTCCAAGAAGGCGATGGTGGAGTTCCTTAACCTCATCGCCGCTGAGCCCGACATCGCCCGTGTGCCGATCATGATCGACTCCTCCAAGTGGGAGGTGATTGAAGCCGGCCTGAAGTGCGTGCAAGGCAAGGCGATCGTCAATTCCATCTCGCTCAAGGAAGGCGAAGAAGCATTCCTGCATCACGCGCGGCTCTGCCGCATGTATGGCGCCGCGGTCGTCGTCATGGCTTTCGACGAGAAGGGCCAGGCCGACACCAGGCAGCGCAAGGTGGAAATCTGCACCCGCGCATACAAACTGCTGACGGAGAAGGGGGGCTTCCCGCCGGAAGACATCATCTTCGACCCGAACATCTTTGCGGTCGCGACCGGTATCGAGGAACACGACAACTACGGCGTTGACTTCATCGAGGCGGCGTCCGAGATCCGCAAGACGCTTCCGCACGTTCACGTCTCGGGTGGTGTATCGAACCTGAGCTTCTCCTTCCGTGGCAACGAGCCAGTGCGGCAGGCGATGCACTCGGTGTTCCTGTATCACGCCATCCAGGCGGGCATGGATATGGGCATCATCAACGCCGGGCAGCTGGTTGTCTATGACACGATCGACCCGGAGCTGCGCGAGGCTTGTGAGGACGTCGTGCTCAACCGCAAGCCGAAGGCCGGCGGCACGGCGACCGAGCGCCTCCTGGACCTTGCCGAACGGTACAAGGGTTCCGCCAGCAAGGAGAGCAAGGAAAAGGATCTCTCCTGGCGCGAGTGGCCGGTCGAGAAGCGGCTTGAGCACGCACTGGTCAATGGCATCACCGAGTTCATCGAGGTGGACACCGAAGAGGCCCGCCAGAAGGCCAAGCGCCCCCTCGACGTGATCGAGGGCCCGCTGATGGCCGGCATGAACGTGGTCGGTGACCTGTTCGGCTCGGGCAAGATGTTCCTGCCGCAGGTGGTGAAGTCCGCCCGCGTGATGAAGCAGGCCGTGGCCGTCCTCCTGCCCTACATGGAGGCGGAGAAGCTTGCCAACCAGACCGGTGGCGAACGCCAGTCCGCAGGCAAGGTCCTGCTCGCGACGGTGAAGGGCGACGTGCACGATATTGGCAAGAACATCGTCGGCGTCGTGCTCGCCTGCAACAATTACGAGATCATCGACCTTGGCGTCATGGTCCCGGCGACCAAGATCCTGCAGACGGCGAAGGAAGAGAAGGTCGACATCATCGGTCTTTCCGGACTCATCACGCCGTCGCTTGACGAGATGGTGCATGTGGCTTCCGAGATGGAGCGTGAGGGCTTCGACATTCCGCTGCTGATCGGCGGCGCCACCACCAGCCGCGTCCATACGGCGGTGAAGATCCATCCGGCCTATAGCCGCTGCCAGGCTGTTCACGTCAACGACGCGAGCCGCGCGGTGGCCGTGGTCTCCTCGCTGCTGTCGGATGCCCGCAACGAGTTCATCGAGTCCGTCCGTGCCGAGTACAAGCGGGTGGCAGAGGCGCATGAACGGGCCGAGGCGGACAAGCAGCGCGTGCCGATCGAGAAAGCGCGCGCCAATGCCTACAAGATCGACTGGGCGAACTATGAGCCGCCGGTTCCCTCTTTCCTTGGCACGAGGACCTTCGAGACCTGGGATCTGTCCGAGCTGGCCCGCTACATCGACTGGACGCCCTTCTTCCAGGCCTGGGAGATGCGCGGCCGTTATCCGCAGATTCTCGAGGACGAGAAGCAGGGGGAAGCCGCCCGGCAGCTTTTCGAGGACGCGCAGGCGATGCTCCAGAAGATCATCGAGGAGAAGTGGTTCGCGCCGAAGGCCGTGGTCGGCTTCTGGCCCGCGAACGCGGTCGGTGACGATATTCGCGTCTTCACCGACGAGAGCCGCAGCCAGGAGCTTGGGACCTTCTTCACGCTTCGCCAGCAGTTGAGCCGCCGCGACGGCAAGCCGAACATGGCGCTCTCCGACTTCGTGGCGCCAGCGAACAGCGGCAAGCGCGACTACATCGGCGGCTTCGTGGTGACGGCCGGCATTGAAGAGGTCGCCATCGCCGAGCGATTTGAGCGCGCGAACGACGACTACAGCTCGATCATGGTCAAGGCGCTGGCCGACCGCTTCGCCGAGGCTTTCGCAGAGCGCATGCACGAATATGTGCGCAAAGAGCTCTGGGGCTATGCGCCGGACGAAAACCTGACCAACGACGAGCTGATTGCCGAAGCGTACAAGGGTATCCGCCCTGCCCCCGGCTACCCGGCTCAGCCGGATCATACCGAGAAGGTCACGCTGTTCCGGCTACTCGATGCGGAGTCCAAGGCAGGCGTGAAGCTCACCGAGAGCATGGCCATGTGGCCGGGCTCCTCGGTCTCAGGTCTCTATCTCTCGCATCCGGAGAGCTACTATTTCGGCGTCGCCAAGGTGGAGCGCGACCAGGTGGAGGACTATGCCCGTCGCAAGGGCATGGCGATCGAAGAGGTCGAGCGCTGGCTCGGTCCGATCCTCAATTACGTCCCGGCGGCCTACGACAAGGCGGCCGAGTAACCGACCAAAGAAATCAGACCGCGTTGCTGATGGCAGCGCGGCCGTCTCCCGCGAACGCCTACTCGACGGCGCGTGGTTGGCGGGCCCCTGCCCTCGCCTCTCGCCAGAGGATCACCAGGTTCGAGAGGATCACCAGCACGCCGCCGATCCATACATTGAGCGTCGGCCAGTCGCTCCAGATGAACCAGCCGAAGGCCGTCGCCCAGATGATGCCGCTGTAGTTGAAGATCGTCACCACGTTGGCCGGTGCGTTCTTGTAGGCGATGGACAGGCAGAGTTGTGCCAGCGCGCCGCAGAGACCGATGGCGATCAGCAACGGAACCTGCTCCATGGTGGGCATGGTGAAGATGAACGGCATCGGCACGGCGGTCACGAGCATCCCGATCAGCAGGAAATAGAACGTCACGGTTTCAGGCGATTCCACCTTGCCCAGCTTACGCAGGAGGATCTGAAGAAAGGCGTGTATGAAGGCGGCGCTCAGCGCCAGGGTAACACCAAGAACGTTCACGTCGCCCGCCGGGCGCACCATGATCAGGACCCCGATGAAGCCCGCGGCTATCGCCGACCAGCGGAACCAGCTCACCCGTTCGCCGAGCATGAAAAAGCCGAGTGCCGGGACGATCAGCGATGTCGTGAACAGAAAGGCGGTCGTGTCCGCCATCGGCATGGCCGCATAGGCAGCAAAAGTCACGGCCAAAGACACAGTTCCGAGCACGGAGCGGAAGATCAGGAGTTTCACGTCTCCCTTCACGTTCAGGATGTCCCGCCTGCCCATCCCGAAGACAACGAACAGAAAGGGCATGACCGCGATAAGATTGCGGTAGAAGCTTATCTCCAGGACGCTGTGATTGACCGACAGCAGCTTGGCGATCATGTTCATCGCCGCCAGCAGAAAGAAGGCGAGGAGAGCAAACAGCATTCCCACCAGATAGTTGTCCACGTGCGAAGGCCTGTGCGGGGCTGCGTGGGACTTGTCGGAAGTATCGGTCACAGCGACTCATTCTCTTGCAGGCGGGGTCCGCCCAGCGTGTAGCACATGATGACGTGGCCCGGCACCGGTCATACCCCGTTGCATGCCCTGCCCTGGCAGCAGTGCGATGTTCGGATGCGAAGCGGCAGAGACGGTACCCGGTCTCCGGCGGATGCGGGCGGCGCGTAGACGGGCTCCGCTCAGAGACCCGGGATGCTGGATTTTGACATCAGGTCATTGATGATCTTGGCTGTCGAAACGAGGAACGGCAGGACCTGCATCGCCAGTTCGCCATTGAGATCCGACTGCTTCGCGATGACGGTAATGCTTGCGTTGATGCCGAGGTTTGGATCGTGGATCGGCGCCGCAATTCCTATCAGGCCGGGGTCCACTTCGCCCCTGGTGATGCAGTAGTCGACCCTGCGCAGGGCAGCGAGCTCCGCCTTCACGGCCTCATACTCATCTTCCGTTGCAAGATGCGTGCGCAGGAGGCGCTGGAGCTTGCGCGTGGGCATGTAGGCCAGAATGATCTTGGACGTCGCGCCCCGTAGCAAAGGCATCGGGCGTCCGCGCTCGTAGCTCGAGACGAAATCGACAGCCGGGTGGTGAAAATCGGCGATGCACATGACCGTCTCGCCGTAGAGCCGGCAGAGGGAGACCAGACACGGTACGCGCACCTGTTCTGCAAGCTGGGGCAGGAACCGCTCCCCGGTGCGGATGAGCGGGTCGGACAGGCGTACCCTGCGGTCGAACTCAATGATCGCCGGGCCGAGCCGGTACTTGTTCTCCACGGATGCTTCCAGAGATCCGTCAGCCAGCAGCTCGCGCACGGTGCGGTAGACGGAGCTCGTGGGTGTGTTCAGTGCCTGGGCGATTTCCGGAACAGTCATGTGCGGTCTCTCGTCGCCCAGCAGGCGGAGAACCGCGAGGTATCGGGACAATCCGCTCATGAATTCCTCAAAGGACTGAATATGCGCGCCAGTATCCGCATCTGAAGAAAGATGTTTCCCTTCAAGATGGCAGCGGCGCCAATGGGCACTCTGCCAAGCGTGTCGGGTGGCACGGATTTTTTGCGGGCGCATTGATCAAGCTCATCTCCGGTCTGCACCGCGACAACGGGAACGATCGTGCTGAAACCCGTTTGCTGCACCGGGCAACTGTTCTCTGGCCTGGGTTCGCAAAATGGGTATGAATCGTAACCACATGGGCCGATCATTCCCGCAAGCCGGGCATGAACCGTGCCCAGGTGTAGCAGCCGCGCCCGGGGATTTGGGAGAAGAGTGGCGAGCGTCGTTTGATTCTATGGAGGAGTTGGTGACACAGTCTTTTCAGGCGCTGATGATCGAGGACGTAGATGGCAAGCCGCGTGCCGGATTCAAACCCATTGCCCTATCCGATTTGCCGGATAACGACGTCCTGGTTGAGGTGGCCTATTCCAGCCTGAACTACAAGGATGGGCTCGCCGTCAGTGGCAAGGGCCGCATTGCGCGGCGGTTGCCGATGGTTGCGGGCATCGATCTGGCCGGCACGGTAGTCGAGTCCCGTTCCCCGGACTGGAAACCCGGCGATCAGGTTGTCGTCAACGGCTGGGGCATGTCTGAAACCGAATGGGGCGGTTATGCGCGCTACCAGCGGGTGAAACCGCACATGCTCACCAGACTCCCGGCCAAGTTTTCGCTCAGGCAGGCGATGGCGATCGGAACGGCGGGCTATACGGCCGCTCTCTGCGTCAACGCCCTCGAGGACTGGGGCACCATCCGGGAGCGGGAGGGCGAAGTTTTGGTCACCGGTGCGGCCGGCGGGGTCGGCTCCGTAGCCGTGGCGCTGCTCGCCAGCCGTGGCTACCGGGTCACCGCCTCGACCGGACGCAAGGAAACCCACGAGTATCTGGCCTCGTTGGGCGCCAAGGGTTTCGTCGATCGCGGCACCCTCGCCGAGAAGGGGAGCATGCTGCAGAAGGAGCGCTGGGTTGGCGCCGTCGATACGGTCGGCTCGACAACGCTCGTGAACGTGCTGGCCCAGACGGTTTACGGTGGTGCGGTGACTGCCTGCGGGCTAGCCGGAGGAGCGGACCTGCCCGGTTCGGTGATGCCGCATATCCTGCGCGCGGTGACGCTAATTGGCGTGGATTCGGTGATGGCGCCGCATGCCAAGCGTGACCGCGCATGGGCGACGCTTGCCGAGAGCCTGGACCTCGCCCTCCTAGATTCCATGACGACGGTCGAGCCGTTGTCCCGCGTACCTGAACTCGCCGGAGAAATCCTTGCCGGACGGATTCGCGGACGGGTGGTGATCGAGATCACCTGATGGCGGGGGACGAAAGTCCCCTGCCCTGCTTGCTGTAGGTGGACGCGGGAGCGTCAGACCTTCTGTTCGCGTTTCTTCTTGGAGCTCACGAAGTAGAAGAAGCTGCTGCTGAAGATCACGCCTGCACCGAGGAAGGTCCAGATTTCGGGTATCGTGCCCCAGACCAGCCATGTGACCGCCATGGACCAGACCAGCCCGGAATAGGCGAAGGGTGCAAGGTCGGACGCCGGCGCAAGACGGTACGCCAGTGAGTTGAGGCCTATGCCGAGACTGGAACAGAGGGCGGCACCCCCGAACAGGAGCAGATCGGCGCTGTCAACGTGGTTCCAGTTGGGAATCGCGACCGGCGCGACAAACAGGGCGGAAAACACCGCGCCATAGAAGCTGACGGTCCAGAGATGGTCTTCATGCGGCAACCAGCGCGCCGTCAGGGAGTTCATCGCATACAGGAAGCTTGACGCGAGGATGAAAAGCGAAGCGACCTGAAAGGTTTCCGCGCCCGGGCGTATCGCCACCAGCACGCCGCAGAAGCTGCAACAGGCGGCGGCCCACTTTTGCCAGCCCACCTGTTCCTTGAAAAAGATGGAGGAGGCTGCAATCACCACGAGCGGCGACGAAAAGAGGATGACCGTCGCTTCTGCTAGGCTGAGATATCGAAGCCCCGTGATGTAGAGGTAGGCCGCAGTGAGGTTGAGCCCTCCCCGCGCCGCGTGGAGCCACATCCGCCGTGACCAGCGGATGCGGGTTCGCCCAATGACCGCAGCGATGATGACGAGCATCGGCAGTGCCACGACGCTGCGGATGAAGATGATGACCGAGATGTGATAGTCGTCGATCAGGAACTTCGAGATCGTGTCGTTGAGCGTAAAGCTGAGCGAGGCCAGACACATCATGATGATGCCCCGCAGGACCTGTGAAATTGGTTGCATGGTCACTCCTCCCTTGACCATGGGCTTCTTGCTCAGGGGCGAATGGGGATGGGGGCTGGCCGCCGGCCGTAGATCCTCAGTGCGAGGAAGCCGATGAGCAGCAGGTTCAGCAGGTTCCAGCCGATGCCGTTGACGAAGGCTACGAAGTAGCTGCCGGTCTGATCGTAGATCCAGCCTGACAGCCATCCCCCGGCTGCCATGCCGAATTGCGTAGCGGTTGAAAGAAAGCTGACGGCCGCGCCGGCAGAACGGGCCGGAAGGTATTCGCGGACGATCAGCGGGTAGGACGGCAGGAGCGCTCCCTGCGCCAGGCCGAAGATGAGGCTGACGATGTAGAGGGGGGCAAAGCCTTCCAGTGGAATATAGCAGCACAGGGCGATGAGCTGCAGGATGGAGCCAGCCACCAGAATGGTGAGCGGTCCCACGCGATCCACGATCGCGCCAGAAACAAGCCTCGCGGCAATTCCTCCGAGCAGCATAGCGGAGATAAGCTCGCTGCCCTGCCGCACTGTCAGGCCAAGGTCAAGGCAGAGCGCGACTATGTGAACCTGAGGCGTTGCCATGGCCACGCAGCATGAGACACCCGCCACCGCGAGCAGCCACTTGATTCGGTTGGGCGCCAGTCCCGTCTGGTTGGAGCGCTCCGCGGACCTGCGGTCGGCATCGTCGAGCATGACTTCCGTCACGCGTCGCCGAAGAAGCAGGGAGAGCGGAATGATCGACAGGCTCGCGAAGCCGATCAGGAAATGAACGGTACGCCAGCTGTGTTCGATCAGGACATCGGAAATGATGGCGGACCAGAAAATGCCGGATAGATAGGCGCCGGATGACACGATCGCCACGGCCAGGCCGCGTCGTTTCCGGAACCAGTGTGAAAGGTCTGCCGTAAGCGGTCCGTGGCCCGCGGACGTCCCGATCCCGACAAGCACCTGCATGATGAGGAACAGGTAGAAATTGCTGGTGAGCCCTCCGCCGATGTAGGACGCGCTGGCCACGATCGAGGCGATGATCAGTGCGCGGGTGATACCGTGCCGGTCGCTGAAACGGCCCAGAAAGGGGCTGCCCATCAGGAATCCGAGGATGATGGCCACGTAGGGATAGGACGCTTCGGTGCGTGTGGTGCCGAATTCCGCCTGCAACGAAGGCATCAGCGCCACGGATGTCCAAAGGCTTGCGTTGCTGATGACCCCGATCAGAACCGAGTATAACAGGCGTCGCCAGGAATAGGGGCTATCTGTCCAGAAATCGTTATCATCTTTATGACCGCTGGTTATTGGGCCTGTCAGCATGCGACTCCCCTGCCCGCGCGGGAGCGTACGATTGCCGGCCGGCATTGCCGCGCAGAACGGCAATGGCAGCGGTTCACACCGATGCTCATGAACTCCTCCCAGTGGATTTTGTCTAACCGTCCAAAAAAAGTTGGACGTTCAACAAACGCACTTTACATAGCGGGTATCAGACTTTATTGTTGTACACAATAACAATCCGCAGATGGGGAGTGAGGATGCGGACAAGGGTCACCGACCTGCTGGGTATACAGTACCCAATCATCCAGGGAGGAATGCAGTGGGTGGGGCGGGCCGAGCTGGCATCGGCTGTCTCAAACGCCGGCGGACTGGGAATTCTGACCGCTCTGACACAGCCGACACCGCAGGCGCTGCGTGAGGAGATCGCGCGCTGCCGCGGTATGACGGATAAACCGTTTGGCGTAAACCTGACGATTCTTCCGACGACAAATCCCCCGCCCTACGAGGAGTATCTCGATGCGGCGCTGGAGAGCGGTGTCAGGATCATCGAGACGGCGGGTCGCAGCCCCAAGGAATTCGTGGCAAAGGCGAAGGCGGCTGGCGCGGTAATCATTCACAAGTGTACCGCTGTCAGGCATGCGCTGTCGGCCGAGCGCGCCGGAGTGGATGCTATCTCCATTGACGGCTTCGAAGCGGCCGGGCACCCCGGCGAGGATGATGTTGGCGGGCTTGTGCTCTTTGCGGCAGCGGCAAAGGCTGTCAGCGTGCCGCTGATTGCGTCCGGAGGCATCAGCGACGGCCGTGGCATGGCTGCAGCACTGATGCTCGGCGCAGAAGGCATCAACATGGGAACACGCTTCTGCGCAACGAAGGAGGCGCCGATCCATGAAAACATCAAGCTGGCTCTCGTGAATGCCACGGAGCGGGACACGAACCTCATTTTCCGAACCCTGCGCAATACCGGCCGCGTTCTCAAGAACGCCGTTTCCGACGAGGTCATCGGCATCGAGCGCCGGCCAGGAGGATGCGAATTCGCTGACATCCAGCCGCTTGTGGCGGGCAGCAGAGGACGCGCTGCCCTTGCCGAAGGGGATGTGAATGGCGGCCTGATCTGGGCGAGCCAGGCGGTCGGTCTGGTGCAGGACATACCAACCTGTGCCGAACTTATCGAGCGCATGGTCAAGGATTGCCGCGAGGCAATGCTCAAGGGACTTCAGTACTTCCAGCATTAATCAGGAAACGGGATGACCGTCCCGAAAGATGCTCGCTGATCGGGTGGAGAGAGGCGGCATCAATAACTGGCGCAGCAAAGGGGGCACGTCGCCGGTGCCCAGAGGAGGAGACAAATGAGAAACTATCGTGCCATCACAGCCGCACTGTGTCTGGCAGTTGCATTCCCGGCGTTTGCGGAGGAGGAGGTCAGCTACGCCTCTTACGGCGGCGCGTACCAGGAAGGTGTGCGCAAGGCCATCCTCGACCACCTGCCGCAGGATCACGGCATGAAGGTCGTGGATTACGTGCTTTCCGGCGGTATCCGCGACATCCGCACCAAGGTTAAGGCAGGGGCCAATCCGATCGACGTGGCCGAGCTCTATGGCGGTCTCTGCGACACCGCAGCCCGCGAAGGTCTTCTTGAGCCGCTCGATTACTCCAAGATTCCGAACGCGGAAGGCATTCCGGAGCATCTTCGCAATCCGTACTGGATCGGATTTACAGCCTATTCGACGGTTCTTGCCTGGAACAAGGATGTCTACGGCGACAATCCTCCGCAGAACTGGGCGGATTTCTTTGATGTGGAGAAATTCCCCGGCACGCGCGCCATCAGCGCAACTTCGCCCGCAACCAACTTTGAAATCGCCCTCATGGCGGACGGCGTGGACAAGAAGGACATCTACCCGATTGACTTGGAGCGTGCCGCCAAGAAGTGGTCGGACTTCAAGGACAATGTGACGGTGATGTGGTCTTCCGGCGCGCAGGCGACGCAGCTTGCCACCTCGCAGGAAATCGACATGCTGACCATCTGGGCGGCCCGCATCGAAGCCGCCATCGCGGAAGGCGCGCCCTACGAGTACACGCTCAACGATGCCGTCCTCGACGTGGAATGCCTCGTGGTTCCGAAGGGTTCGCCGAACCCCGAGGGCGCCATGCGTCTCATTAACCACCTGATCGACCCCAACTATCAGGCGCGTCTGCCCGACTACATCCCCTACGGGCCGATGAACCAGAAGGCGTTCGAGATGGGGCTGATTTCTTCGGAAAAGGCGGCACGGATCGTCACCAGCGGTGAGAACCTGGCCAAGCAGCTGATTACCGATATGCCCTACTGGGCCGAACATATCGAGGAAGCCCAGACCATTTGGGACTCCACGATGCAGTAATGCGCTGCGCCCCGCGCACGGGCCATTCACCACTCAAGAAAAGCCCAGGCTTTCTTGCTGGCCCGTGCGCTGGCGACCGGAACGCGCGAACCGCAGAGACGAACCAATCTCCCGGGTGTGGAATGAATCAGAGCGCCATCACAGCTTTGCCTGTTCAAATTCAGTCCTTGTCCAAGCATTATGGCGAGGTCCGAGCCGTCAACGACGTATCCTTCGACATCAAGCCTGGTGAATTCCTCACGCTGCTTGGCCCGTCCGGATCCGGCAAAACCACTTTGCTGATGATGATCGCGGGCTTCACGCGACCGACTGCCGGATCGATCCGCATCGGCGGCCAGGAGATCGTGCATCTTCCGCCGCACAAGCGGAACATCGGCATGGTCTTCCAGAACTACGCCCTTTTCCCGCACATGACGGTTGGCGAGAACATCGCTTATCCCCTCAAGCTGCGGAAGGTCGGCAAGGCCGAGATCGAGGAACGCGTACAGAAGGCGCTGGACATGGTTCAGCTCAGCGGCTTTGCTTCCCGCGGCATTCACCAGATGTCCGGCGGCCAGCGGCAGCGTGTGGCACTCGCCCGCGCCATCGTGTTCGAGCCGCGCATCCTCCTGCTCGACGAGCCGCTTTCGGCGCTCGACAAGCAGCTGCGCGAGACCATGCAGATCGAGATCCGCAAGCTGCATGACCGTCTCGGCATGACGACCATCTCGGTCACGCACGATCAGCGCGAGGCGCTGACCATGTCGGATCGCGTGGCCGTGTTTTCGAATGGCAAGCTCGCCCAGATTGCGACGCCAACCGATCTCTACGAGCATCCGGCAAGCAAGTTCATAGCGGAGTTCATCGGCGAATCCAGCTTCCTGCCGCTCCGGCGCACGCCGCGCGGATACGCCTATGGGGACCAGGTCATCCAGCTGGCTGACGGCGAGGCGCTTCAGGACGATGAAGCGCTGCTCATGCTGCGGCCGGAAAGGGTGCGCGTTGTAAACGGCGACCTGTCGCAGGACGGTGCCAACTTCTTCTCCGGCAGTGTGCAGAGCGTCGTCTTTCAGGGCGAAAGCCTTCTCTTCGAAGTGATGCTGGATGCGGGCCACAGTGTCTACGCGCGCGTCGGCAACCGGTTCGAGAACATCCGCAGCCTGCCTCAGGCGGGCGAACGTGTGACGCTCCGTCTAGACCGCGCGGATGCACGTCTCGTTAGTACCAAGGACTGAGTCATGGAACATGCGTTGCAACGATCCAACTGGACGCAGGTTTCAGCCGATCAGCTCGAAGCCAACCGCGTCGCGCTGGAGAAGGAAAAACGTGCCGAAGCACGTTCCCTCCTGCGCCTGGCCGTCCCCGCGCTGGTTCTGGTAGGCGTGCTGATGCTGGCGCCCATCCTGTGGCTCCTTTCCATGTCTTTCGTGGACCAGAACGGCGAGCTGGGTTTCGAGAACTACCGTCTTTTCTTCGCCGAGCAGGTCTACCGTGACATGTTCATAAACACGTTCAAGATCGCGTTCATCGTGACGGCGATCTGCGTGCTGCTCGGTTATCCGTGTGCCTACCTGATCGCAAACACGCCGTCGCCCTGGTCGGGTCTGCTTATGCTCGCCGTGCTGGTGCCCTTCTGGACATCCGCGCTGGTGCGCACCTTCGCCTGGATCATCATTCTCCAGCGCACGGGCCTGATCAATACGACCCTGGTTTCGCTGGGAATTGTCGACCGGCCGATTCCGCTCGTCCACAACATGACCGGCACGATCATCGGCATGGTCCACATCATGGTGCCGTTCCTCGTCTTGCCGCTGTACGCCTCGATGAAGACCATCGACGGCAATCTGATGCGTGCGGCTGCCAACCTCGGCTCCAGCCCGGTGCATGCCTTCTGGCGCGTATACTTCCCCCTGTCCATGCCCGGGCTGGTAGCCGGGACCATCATGGTTTTCGTGATGTGCCTTGGCTTCTACGTCACGCCGGCGCTGCTTGGTGGCGGCCGCGTGAAGATGATCGCGCAGCGTATCGAGGAGTCGCTGTCGCTCTACCCGACCTGGGGCCCGGCGGCGGCACTGGCGGTCCTGCTGCTCGTGATGACTGCGGTGTGCCTGGCGATCAGCCTTTGGCTGGTGCGCCGGCTCTCGGCGGCACGATAGGAGGAGGCATCTGATGGAATCCCATATCTCCCATCGTTCCCGACTGTGGCTCTACATTCTCGTTGGCCTCATCATCTTCTTCCTGATGGCGCCGTCGCTGGTGGTCATCCCGGTGTCGTTCACGTCGACGACGTCGCTGTCATTCCCGCCGCCCGGCTGGTCGCTGCGCTGGTATGAATCCTTCTTCGGGCAGGAGAAGTGGCTCGGCTCGACATGGGTCTCGCTGCAGGCGGCTTTCGGAACCATGGTCCTGACGACGGTTACCGGTATTGCGGCGTCTTATGCCCTGCATGTCGGCGGCTTCAGGCTGACGAACCTGATCCGTTCGACGCTGGTGTCGCCGCTCGCGGTACCGTCGATCCTGATTGCGGTCGGCATCTTCTTCGTCTACGCGAAGATCGGCGGTCTGCTGAACACCCTGACCGGCCTGATCCTTGCGCACAGCGTGGTCGCGATGCCCTTCGTCATCCTGACCATGTCGGCAGGCTTCTCGTCCTTCGACATGACGCAGGAAATGGTCGCGCGCAGCCTGGGCGCCAGCCGGCTCAAGGCTTTCATGACCGTCACGCTGCCGCAGCTCAAGTTCTCGGTGGCCAGCTCGCTACTGTTGTCCTTCCTGGTCTCCTTCGACGAGCTGATCATTTCGCTGATGGTCTCTTCCGGCCCGATGGCGACGCTCCCGCGCGTGACCTTTGCCACCCTGCGTGACGACGTGGATCCGACCCTGGCTGCGGTCTCTACCATCATGCTCATCGTCACCTGTGTTCCGCCGCTGATCCTCCACATCGTGACAAGCCGTGCGGCGAAGCGGAAGGAGGCCTGATCATGCTGGAACAGCTGAACGAGGAACTCCGCGGCTTCGTCGAACTGCACCGTGACGGCCAAATCCTCGAAATCCGGATGGTCAAGCCGAAGGTGAACGCCATCTGCCGGCGGTTCAGCCGGTCACTCGAAATGGCGGCCCTCTACCTTCAGGAAACGCCGGACCTGCGCGTCGGTATACTGTCCAGCGGCAGCGAGAAGGCGTTTTCGGCAGGCCTCGACTTTCGGGAATCCATATCGTCAGGGTTCGAGAAGGGCCCCGGCGCCAAGGAAGGCGGATTTGGCGGGATCACCAAGCTGTGGCGGCTGAAGAAGCCACTGATTGCGGCCATCAATGCGCCGGCCATCGGCGGCGGCATGGAGCTTGCGCTCGCCTGTGACATCATCGTCATGGCGGAGGAAGCATACTTCCAGCTGCCGGAGTTGAAGCGGGGCCTTCTGCCCGATGGTGGCGGCCTGCAGCGCCTGCCGAAGCGCATTCCCTACAATGTCGCCACCGCGATGATCTGGACCGGCGAGCCGATGACTGCCGCCGAGGCGCTGCGCTGGGGCCTCGTTTATCGGACCGCACCGCGCGGCGAGCTCATGGATCTGGCCTGGCAGCTCGCGCGCCGGGTGGCGGAAGGCGCGCCGCTTGCGATGCAGGCGCTCAAGGAAACCCTGCGTTACACGGACTGCCTGCCGGATCGCGACGCGATGGAATTGCGGGCCGAGTCGGCCGGCGATCTCGAAAACTTTCGGCGCATGCTGGCGTCGAACGACATGATCGAGGGGCAGCGGGCATTTCTCGAAAAGCGCGAACCCCGATGGACAGGCACATGAGTGCCTGGAGCCAACAGACATTCTGCGAGGAGGAAACAATGTACAAGTATCTTGAGATCGAACGCCACGGGGGCGTTGGCGTGATCGCCCTCAATCGTCCGGACGCACGCAACGCTCTGGGCATGGCCATCACCATCGAGCTTCGCCGCGCGCTTCGCGAGGCCGCGGAGGACCAGAGCCTGCGTGCGCTCATCATCACAGGTCGCGGCGGTGCGTTCTGCGCCGGCGCCGACGTCAAGGAATGGGCCGCCAAGGCCAAGGGCGACGATCCGTGGCCGGACATGAACTGGGTGGAAGAGTCGCTGAAGCTCATCCAGCAGGTGAACGACATGCCGAAGCCCACGATCGCGATGATCGATGGCGCGGCTGTCGGCGCCGGCCTCGACATGGCCCTGGCCTGCGACTTCCGCTATGCGTCGCGTCGATCCAAGTTCATCTGCTCGTATACCAACGTCGGCTACAACCCCGATTGCGGCGGCACCTGGCTGATGCCACGCGTCATGGGCCTCGAGGCTGCCAAGCGCTTTGCCTACACGGGCGAACTCTGGACCGCCGATGTGGCGCTTGCCAACCGCCTCGTGAGCCATGTGAGCGATGACGACAAGCTCTGGGAGGAGACGCTTGCGTTCGCCCAGAAGCTGGCCTCCGGCCCGACTGTCGCAATCGCCCAGGCCAAGAAGCTTCTGAACACGTCGCATATGCGCAGCCTGTCCGACCAGCAGCTCGAGGAAGTCGCTGCCGGCAAGATCTGCGCGAAGACGAAGGATCATGCGGAGGGGCTTGCCGCTGCCAATGAACGTCGCGCTCCCCGTTTCATCGGTGCCTAGGAGAAAAAAATGGATTTCAGCCTGAGTTTTGAGCAGCAGTCGCTTATTGATGCGCTCGAAGAATTCTGCAAGCGCGAGCTTTACCCCCATGAGGCTCTGGTCGAAGAGCTTCGCTACGTGCCCGACGAAATCCGCCAGGAGATTCGCCGCAAGGCGCGTGAGGCCGGTTTCGAGGGCATGAACCTGCCGGAAGAGTGGGGTGGCCCAGGTCTCGACCGGCAGACCAAGATGCTGGCCGAGAAGGTGATGGGCAAGCCCTCCTCCGCCCTGAGCCAGTGCGTGAACCGTGGCGTCACGGGCATCCTGTTCAAGTGCAAGGGCGAGCAGATCGACGAATATCTGTGGCCGTCGATCCGCGGCGAGCGCAAGAATGCGTTCGCGCTGACCGAACCGGGCGCAGGTTCGGATGCGCGCGCCATCGTGACCAAGGCCGAGCGCCAGGGCAACGAGTGGGTCATCAACGGCGTCAAGCAGTTCATCTCTGCCGCAGACATCGCCGATTTCCTCATCGTCATCGCCGTCACCGGTGTGGACGATACGCCGAAGGGACCGCGCAAGCGCTACACCGCGTTCCTCGTGGACAAGGATCTGCCTGGCCTGCGCGTGGAGCCGATGAAGTCCATCGTGACCCGCGGCTACAACCCGAACATGGTCTACTTCGACAACGTCCGCGTTCCGGACAGCAAGATCCTCGGCGAGGAAGGCGGCGGCTTCGACATGGCGAACGAGTGGCTCTATGACGGCCGCGTTGCCCTGTCGGCCCACTGCGTTGGCCGTGCCGAGCGCATTTTCGAGATGACCAAGGAGTGGGCCGCAACCCGTAAGGCGTTCGGCAAGACGATTGGCGAGTTCCAGGGCGTCGGCTTCAAGATCGCCAACATGGCCGTCGACATCAAGCTTGGCGACCTGATGGTGAAGGAAGCCGCCTGGAAGATCGACCAGGGTCTGATGAACCGTACCGAGGCTTCCATGGTGAACTACTACTGCTCGGAGATGGTATTCCGTGTTGCCGACAACGCGGTGCAGATCTTCGGCGGAATGGGCATGATGGAAGACTTCCCCATCCAGCGGTTCTGGCGCGATGCACGCATTGAGCGTATATGGGAGGGTACATCCGAGATTCACCAGGACGTCATCGCGAAGGATATTCTTAGGCCATATCGTCAGTAGAGATACCGGCCAAAGAACAACTGAGTAGAGGGGTTTGGGTATGGCAAGGACCAAGGAGCGGCGGCAGATAAAGGAACTTCGCAAAGAGGAACTGATACTTGCCGCTCTGAGGTCCATCAACAAACACGGCTATGTAAATACGACGATCAATACGATTGCTGAAGAATCGGGTCTTTCTCGCGGGTTGATAAACCACTATTTCGAGAGCAAGCTCGACCTTCTGATCTCTGCTCATCGATATTACATTCGGAATGTCGATGACTTCATGAAGCATCTCCTGTCCAACGCGAAGGGGAACTTCCAGAAACTTCTGTTTACGGTTTACTCGCTGTTCCTGCGGGACACGGGATACAACAAGATGATGGTCCACTATTACAGCGGCGCCCTCATCATTCCGGAAATACGGGAGTTCCACCGGAACCGGATGCGGAAGTACAGAAGCAATATTGAGCGTCGTATCAAGATACTCGCAAAGGAGCGCAACCTCCAGATGGACTCCAGGCTGTCCGCTATCGCGGTGGCGCAGCTGGGCTTCGGCCTGTGGCTTGGGTGGGTGGTGGAAGACCGCTACACCCAGGAGGACTGCCGCCGGATCCTCAGGGAATGGATCTGCCGTCATTTCAACGAGAATCCGGAAGACCATCCGCTGACGCCTGACTTCGATCTGGTGAATTTCAAGACCAGCGCGCCTCTTGAGTATCTGACATAGCCGTCGCCGGGCTGGCCTCCCTCCCCTCTCTCATTCCTTGCCAAACCGTCGATCCGCGGCCCGGTCGCGGGTGAGCGTTCACGCGTACAAGAAAGAATCCGACCATGCAGCTTTCCGAAAGCGATATCCTGGAATCGCGTATCAGCCCGAAACTGAGGCGCAATTTCCAGCGCCTGCTCGCGCCTGAAACCATGGCCTTCATCGGGGGATCGCAGGCCGAAGCAACCCTGAAGACCCTGCGGGAGCAGGATTACAAGGGCCAAGTCTACGCGGTAAATCCGAAGCGTACTGAAATTGCGGGCTATCCCTGTGTTCCATCCGTCAAGGATCTCCCCTTCGTTCCGGATGCGGTGTTCCTGGCCGTTAACGCCGACGTCTCGATCGCCACGCTCAACGAGCTGCGCGAGATGGATGCGGGCGGTGTTGTCTGCTATGCCTCCGGCTTCGCGGAAACCGGCAACCACGAGCGCAATGCAGCCTTCATCAAGGCGGCTGGCGAGATGGCCGTGGTCGGCCCGAACTGCTATGGTCTCGTGAACTACGTCAACCATGGCAGCATCTGGCCCTCGCTCTATCCGAAGCTCAAGGGCAAGCGCGGCGCCGCGGTCATTTCCCAGAGCGGCAATGTGACAGGGCACATCGTGTCCAACGGCCGGTCTGTTCCGTATTCCTATCTGATCAGCGCGGGCAATCAGGCCGTTCTCGGCTTCGAGGACTACATCGACTATCTCGTCGACGATCCAAACGTGACCTGTCTCGGTCTGTTCATGGAAGGCATCCGCGACGTGCCCGCCTTCTCGCGCGCGTGTCTTCGGGCGGCGGCGAAACAGATCCCGGTCATCGTCTGCCGGTCGGGCCGATCGGACCTGGGCGCGGCCATGGCCGCGAGCCACACGAGCTCGCTCGCCGGTCAGAACGAGTATTATGATGCCCTGTTCCGGCGGCTCGGCGTGATCACCACCGACACGATCCCGCAGTTCCTGGAGATGATGAAAATTGCGTCGGTCTCGGCGCCGCTGACGGGCAAGAAGCTGTCGGTTTACTCCAGCTCCGGCGGCGACAACGGACTGGCCGCAGACTACTGCTCGTTCGCCGGACTCGAACTGCCGCAGCCGAACGCGGACCAGGTGGCAACCATCAAGCCGATGCTTCCGGATTTCGGTCATGTCTCCAACCCGCTCGACTTCACCGCGGGATATTGGGGGCAGGAGGCGCTGCTGACGCCGATGTTCACCAAGCTCCTTTCGGGCGAGTGCGACGCCGGAATGCTGGTTGTCGATTATCCGCCTGCGACGTCTCCGTACAAATACACCGGTGCGCACGAGGCGATGGACAAAGCGCTGGCGGCGGCCGGCAAGGCGACCGGCAAACCGGTTTATCACGCCTCCATCAACACCGAAGGCATCACGCCGGAAGCAAGCGAGCGCATGATTGCCCAGGGTATCGTGCCTCTTCAGGGTCTGCATGACGCCGCACAGGTGATCGCCAAGTGGGCCGACTACTGCACCAATGTTCGCGGCAAGGTTCCGCAGGGCGTGCCTTTCGCCGTCGAGGCACTGAAGTCGGAACCGCGCACGGTCAACGAGGCGGAGTCCAAGCGCAGGCTCGCGGCTTATGGTCTTCCGATCCCGGAAGGCCGGGTTGTCGCGGTGGATGAAGTGGCCCAGCTGCCGGAGCACTTCGATGTGCCGATGGTGCTCAAGGTTCTCCACGACGATCTGCCCCACAAGACCGAGGTGGGTGGCGTCGCTCTCAACCTGCGTGGCCGCGGGGACGCGGTGGCTGCGGCCAGCCGCATGCTGGACAACGTGAAGCAGCGCGCGCCGTCGGTGAAACTGGAGAAGTTCCTGCTGGAGCCGATGCAGTCTGCGCCGCTGGCCGAGCTCATTGTCGGCGTCAAGCGTGATCCGCTGTTCGGCCTCGTGCTGGTAGTCGGCGGCGGCGGCATTTTCGTGGACCTGCTGAAAGACGCCAAGCCGCTGCTGCTGCCGGTCACGCGGGAGGAGGTCGAGACGACCCTACGGGGTCTCAAGAGCTTTGCCCTGCTGAACGGTTTCCGCGGCCGTCCCTCGGCGAATCTCGAACTTGTGATCGATGCGATCATGGCTGTGGCTCGTTATGCCGCCGACAATCAGGCAACCTTGGCGGAGCTCGACGTAAATCCGCTCATGGTGCACGAGAACGGCGCGGTGGCAGTAGACGCGCTGATCGTTGAGGCGAACGCCACCTGACGGGCTAGGTCGAGGCGGCACGAATTCTGACGGTGTTTGAGAACTGGACGCCAAGGAGGAGGCGACGTGATTGAAAACAAGCAGACAGGCGCCGAGGCGCTCGTGCGAACGCTTATCGCCGGCGGTGTGGACACCTGTTTCGCGAACCCCGGCACGAGCGAAATGCACTTCGTTGCTGCCCTCGACCGCATTCCGGGCATCCGCTGCGTGCTCGGCCTGCAGGAGAATACGGTAACCGGCATGGCGGATGGATATTTCCGGGTGACCGGAAAGCCCGCCGCCACGCTGCTGCACTGCGGTCCCGGCTACGCAAACGGGATCGCCAACATTCATAACGCTCGCCGCGCGGGCAGCGGTATGCTCAACATCGTCGGCGATCATGCCATCCCGCACGTGAAGCACGACAGCCCGCTGACGGCTGATGTCGAGGCTCTTGTCGGGTCGACGTCCGAATGGCATGCCTTCGGAACCGACCCGGCTTTGATCGGCGCCGACGCCTCGCGGGGTCTCGAAGCGGCCGGCTATGCCTACGGCCAGATTGCCTCGCTGGTCCTGCCGGCGGACGTTTCCTGGAGCGAAGGCGGCGTGGCCGGTCAGCCCGGGACCCCTCTTCCGCCCCGCGCACCGGATCCGGAGGCAGTCAAGACGGTGGCCAGGGCGCTGCAATCCGGCCGCAAGGCGCTGATTCTGCTCGGCACCCCGGCAGTCCGGGTGGAACTGCACGAACTCTTGCAGGGCATTGCGAACAGGACGGGGGCAACCCTCAGGGGCAGCCCGATGATCTCGCGCATTCCGCGGGGTCGCGGCCGCCTTCCGCTTCCGAGTGTGCCGTACAACGTTGACGAGGCGGTTGAGCGGCTGAAACCGTATGACATCGTCGTCCTCGTGAATTGCCCGCCACCGGTCGGCTTCTTCCTTTATCCCGGCCGCCCGAGTCTCGTGCACCGGCCGGATGCCGAAGTTCTGGTGCTTACCGAAAAGGATCAGGATGCGTCAGCAGCGCTTCACGCCCTGGCGGAGGCGCTTGGTGCGAAACCGGCGCCCATTCCGGAACCTCCCGCATATGAGAGGCCGGACCTCAAGGGTCCGATCACGCCCGATACGTTCGCCGCAGCTCTGGCGAAGAACCTGCCCAAGGACGCGCTTGTCATCAACGAAGCCCTGACGCTCGGCAGTGGTCTGGGACCGGCGATTCCGCACATGGCGCCCGCCGACTGGATGACGGTGACGGGCGGAGCGATCGGCGGCGGTCTTCCACTTGCGACGGGCGCGGCTGTCGGCGCGAGGGCCATCGGGCAGGGAGACCGCCGCGTCGTTACCCTTCAAGCGGACGGTTCGGCCGCCTACACGATCCAGGCGCTCTGGACGCAGGCGCGTGAAAACCTGCCGATCACCACGCTTCTTCTCAACAACCGGTCTTACGCAATCCTGCTTGGCGAATATGCGAAGGTCGGAGCAAATCCGGGGCAGACTGCGCTCGACATGATGAGCCTCGACCGGCCTGCCCTCGACTGGTGCGCGATCGCACAGGGGTTCGGCGTGGCCGCCGTGGCCGTTTCCACGGTCGAGGCGCTGGACGAAGCAATCGCCAGGGCACTGTCGCGCAATGGACCCATGCTGATAGATGTGAGGTTTGCCTGACACCCGTCAGGTGCCGCAAGAGGAGAGAGTGGTCATGCAGATGAAGGGACAGTTCTACATCAACGGCCAGTGGGTCAATCCGTCACGCGAAAATACGTGGGCGGTCATCGATCCCTCGACCGAAGAACCCTGTGCCTTCATCAATCTCGCCTCCGAGGAGGATGTTGACGCAGCCGTGGCGGCGGCCAAGGCTGCACTCCCTTCTTGGCGCGGGACACCGGTGAGCGAGCGCAAGGCCTATGTCGAGCGCATCCTGGAACTGTTCGAGAGGCGCCGCGGCGAGATGGCGGAAGCTATCTCGAAGGAGATGGGCGCCCCCATCGATCTGGCCTACGGCGAACAGGCGGGGTCGCTTGCCTGGCATGGCCGCAACTTTCTGGAAGCAATCGACAGGATCGAGTGCTCAATTCCGCAGGGCGAGGACGGGGATACGATCATCGTGAAAGAGCCGATCGGTGTGGTCGGCCTCATCATCCCCTGGAACTGGCCCATGAACCAGCTGGCGCTGAAGGTCTTTCCGGCGATGCTTGCCGGTTGCACCTGCGTGCTGAAGCCTTCCGAGGAAGCCCCCCTCTCCTCCATGCTGTTTGCGGAACTGGTGCATGAGGCCGGCGTACCAGCCGGCGTGTTCAATCTGGTGAATGGCGACGGCGCAACCGCGGGACGGCGTCTCAGCACGCATCCGGATGTGGAAATGATCTCCTTCACTGGTTCGACGAGGGCCGGTCGTGAGGTTCTGAAGGCGGCTGCCGATACGTTCAAGCTGGTGACGCTGGAGCTTGGCGGCAAGGGAGCGAACGTCATCTTCGCCGATGCCGGACGGAAGGCGGTGGAAACCGGTGTCGTGCACATGATGGAGAATTCCGGCCAGTCCTGCAACGCGCCCTCGCGGATGCTTGTGGAGCGGCCGTTCTACGACGAGGCAGTCAGTATTGCTGCCGAAGTGGCGAATGCCACCAGAGTCGGACCGGCATCCGAGAAGGGCGATCACATCGGCCCCGTGGTCAACAAGCGCCAATGGGAAAACATCCAGCGCCTCATTCAGAAGGGTATCGAGGAAGGCGCGCGGCTGGTGGCCGGCGGGCCGGGCCTGCCGGATGGCTTCAACCGCGGATATTATGTGCGGCCAACGGTTTTCGCGGACGTGAGGCCTGGGATGACGATCGAGCGCGAGGAGATCTTCGGTCCGGTGCTGTCGATCATCCCCTTCGATACGGAAGAAGAGGCCATCCGCATCGCGAACGCCACGCCCTACGGTCTTGCCAACTACGTTGAGAGCGCCGATCCGGAACGCCGCAGACGGGTGGCACGCCATCTCCGCGCGGGCATGGTGCACATCAATCACAAGTCGTTTGCGCCCGGCACCTTCTTCGGCGGCGTCAAGGCATCCGGCCGCGCACGCGAGGGCGGCGTCTGGGGAATCGAAGAGTTCCTGGAGACCAGGGCCATTTCCGGCTGGAAGGACCGAGCGGAGACATTGAGGGTAGGGGAAACCCCTGCCCTCCCCTCTTCATTCCGGGTCCTCAGTTGTTGATGGCGATAATCCTGACGGTGTTCTTGTCGTCAATCCCGGAGAACCACACCTCACCATCGCCGATCATGACGCCCTGCCAGTTGGCAAACAGATCCGCATAGCGCTGCCCGAGGATGGCTTCCTTGACCTTTGGCGTAATGATCTTGGTGTAGTCGTCGACGAAATGCTTCGCATCACGGATCTTTACGGCTTTGCCATTCACATGGGCGGCAAAGGGATATTCCACCATGGACGCGACGGCCTGGCGATCATCGGCCTGGACCGCTTTCTGCAGCTTCTCGAAAAATTCGTGATATGGCGCTGATACACCGTAGAGTTCGGCCAATGTCTTGTCCATGTCGGCAGCGGTCTGCGCCAGGGCAGCATTCGGATCAGCTGCTAGCAGGAACAGAGACGCGACCATCGTTGAAACGGCTGCACGCATAGCCCCTCCTCGTGCGATTATTGGGCGATCTGAAATAGCGATGACAAATTAGCATATTCATGATTGGCGCATGAAGAGACCGAGAGAAGGTGTGGTTAACGGCCCCTTCTACTGGGGCGAGCGCGACAGGCGCTGCTCATCATCGATGAGGACCAGGATACGGCCGGGTTCCCTTCCCCACTTCCAGAGGACGATGTTCAGATCATCGGCACTTGTCCCCGGCGCAAAGCTACGCACCAGAAGGCCCGTGTAGCCGTCGGCCATCAGCTGGCGGGCAAAGCTCTGCGTGCGCGCTTCGCCGAATTGCCGCATTTCATCCCGCCACGTGTTGGCTGAAAGCGCCTCGATGCTCACACCGTATTCCGCGAGCGCGGCCGGGTCGCGGGTATCGAACAGGTTCTCCAGATCTGCGTGATATGAGACCAGCGTCGTGGGCTGAAGGTAGCCGACCTGGTTCACTTCACGAAGGGCCGTTACCGGAGAAAGCGATAGGTACAGGGCAGCAACGCCCTTCGGGTTGAAGCGCCCGCCGTAGAGTTCTGCGCCGCGACCGGATAGGGGCTCCCGCGCATAGACAGGGTTCAAGGCCCGGTACAGCAACCCGCGAAAGCTGGTCGCCATTTTCAGGCATAGACCCCGGCGTCAACGGCATCGATATAGTCAAGGACCTCCCCTGCCCTGCCCGAGAGGACGAGCTGCATCGCTGTCTGACCGGAGAACCCGGGGAGCGGCTCGGATCGATACCAGGCGTAGGCCAGGAGAGCGGACCCGAAACGCGGCTCGACCTTGTTGATGATTTCCATCATCTCTCGCAGGCGCCGCTGGGTTGCATCAGAAAGCACCCGGTCCTTCCGCCGAACGGCATCTTCACTCAGTCCGGCGCTGCGAGCGATCTCGTCGCTCGTCGTGCGAAGGGCGGACGCGATCTTTTCCGGGGCGAAGTGGCCGTCTTCTGCGTACTGGGCAAGTCCCATCGGTTGGACTCCTCGAGGACCAAGTTCCAGTGAAGATATAGCGTTACGGGGCTGCGGCAACAAGGTTGTCGGGGTAAGTTAGGCGGAAAGCGCTTCGGTTGGGGAGGTATCACGTTGGGGCCGCATCGACCTCGCAAGTTGACTGCAGTCAACTCAGGGCCGCGTTAACGTTCTGTTAACCTTAAAGTCCTTGCCCCGCCGAGAGAATCGTGGCTACATGCGGTTCTTGAAGACAGTCGCGCTCAAAATCGCATATGCGGAAAAATTCGATGAATGCAGTTGAAGAGGTGAGAGAGCAGATCGCGGAGGTGGATGTCCTGCTGACCCAGCAGGCGCAGGAACTTTCTGCGATGCTGAACGATCATCGCCTCGAAATTTTTCCTCCGAATGCGCAGAAGACTCTTCGTCCATTCCACCTTAATGAAGTTGCCCATTACCTGGGCGTGTCCCCGGGTTATCTCAAGAATCTTTCCCTTGAAGGCAAGGGGCCTCAACCCCTCGTAACACCGACTGGCCGCCGTTCCTATACGGCGGAACAGATGCTGGAAATGCGCCGGTATCTGGACCGCAACAGCCGCACGCCCAAATATGTGCCGCATCGCCGCCCTGGCGAACATCTCCAGGTCATCTCGGTGGTCAACTTCAAGGGTGGTTCGGCCAAGACTACGACGACCGCGCACCTCGGCCAGCATCTCGCGTTGACCGGACACCGCGTTCTCGTGATCGATCTCGATCCGCAGGCGTCGCTTTCCGCCCTGCACGGATTCCAGCCGGAAATCGATCACAACGAGTCGCTCTATGAGGCCCTGCGCTATGATGAAGAGCGCAAACCGATCTCGGCCCTCATCCGGCCGACGAATTTCCCCGGGCTTCATATCATTCCTGCGAATCTCGAGCTGCAGGAGTACGAATACGACACGCCGCTGGCGTTGGCCGCCAAGGACGGCTCGATGGGCAGCCTGTTCTTCGGGCGCCTTGACGAGTCGCTGGGGGAAGTGGCGGACGATTATGATTTCGTTGTGATCGACTGCCCTCCGCAGCTCGGCTACCTCACGCTGACGGCCCTGTCGGCTTCGACCGCGATCCTGATCACGGTCCATCCGCAGATGCTGGACGTGATGTCCATGTGTCAGTTCCTGCTGATGATGGGCGAGGTGCTCGGTACGCTCAAGCGGGCAGGAGCCAACATGCAGCTCGACTGGCTGCGCTATCTCGTGACTCGTTACGAACCGACGGATGGCCCGCAGAGCCAGATGGTGGCGTTCATGCGTTCGATCTTCAAGCAGCACGTTCTGGTGAACGAGATGCTGAAGAGCACCGCCATCTCGGATGCGGGCATCACCAAGCAGACTCTTTATGAGGTCGATCGAAGCCAGTTCAACCGCGCGACCTACGATCGCGCGATGGAGTGCCTGCATCGCGTCAATCAGGAAATCACCGAGCTCGCTTACAAGGCATGGGGTAGATGATGTCGCGCAAGAACCTCCTCACGTCCCTCACGGAGCGGAAGTTGACTGCAGTCAACAATCCGCCAGCGACGCCTGCGCTGACGCCGGCTATGGAGCGCAATCGGACGCGAGGAGCCTTCGGCGCGATCACCCGCTCCATCGATGAATTGGCCGAGCGCGCCCAGGCGGCCAAGGAATACGAGGCGAAACTCCTGGAAGGCGCCGCGGTGGTCGAGCTGGAGCCTGAGAAGATTGATGGCTCTTTCATCGCCGACCGAATTGGCGATGACGAGCAAGCTTTTCAGGAACTGGTGGAAGCCATCCGGGAGAGGGGGCAGGATTCGCCCATTCTCGTGCGGCCGCATCCGCACGAGGAGGGCCGCTATATGGTCGTCTTTGGGCATCGCCGCCTGCGTGCCGCGAAGGCCCTGGGCCGGAAGGTCCGGGCGGTCATCAAGCCCCTCGACGACACCCAGCATGTCATCGCCCAGGGGCAGGAGAACGCGGTCCGCGCCGACCTCTCCTTCATCGAGAAGGCTCTGTTCGCCCACAATCTGGAGAGGTCCGGCTATTCGCGCGACGTGATCATGGCGGCGCTCAGCGTCGACAAGACCGTCGTTTCCAAGATGATCTCCGTCGTGAAGGACGTTCCGGCCGACATCATCACCGCGATCGGCACGGCCAAGGAAAGCGGACGCGATCGCTGGTACCAGCTCGCCGTCAGGCTGCGTGACCCCGAGGCAGCTGGCTATGCCCGGGAGATCATCGGTACCGAAGCGTTCATCTCCGCTGGCAGCGACCAGCGCCTCAACATGCTGGCGGATGCGCTGCGGACGGAGAAACCACGGACGGCCCGGAAGGGGGAGTCGCTTACCTGGGCGCCCGCGGACCGTTCCGTCAGTGTGACACTCAAGTCTTCCGGCAAGCAGGCAACCCTGTCCCTTAAGGAACGGGATGCCGCTGCCTTCGCAAGGTTCATCGCCGACCGGATTGAATACCTCTACGAGGACTTCCGGAAGGCACAAACTTAAACAGGAGAGTGAGGAAGAGCGCGCAAAAGAAAAAGGCCCCCAAACGTTCCCGTCGTGGAAGCCCTTCTCGTGTGGTGTAGCGACCTAGAGAATCGCATTTCCACGAATCACTGTCAAGAGTCCTGAGCGTCATTTTGGCGGGCGGTTTTCTTTTGCCTGACGAAAGGTGAGAGAAGGAAATGCAAACCCAATTTGGAACGACCCCGTTCGGCGGTCGGCCGATGTCGCTCGCCCTCTTGGCAGCACAGAAGGCGGCTCAGGAAGCGGTGGCCGAGAGAAAGGCGGTCGACAAATGGGCCGTCTATCGCGACCTTTGCGAGGCGAAGTCCGTCATTGGCATTGGCGACCGTTCGCTGGCGGTTCTTGCCGCACTGCTTTCGTTTCATCCGGAGAATGAGCTGTCGGAAGAGACAGGCCTGATCGTCTTCCCATCCAACCATCAGCTGTCGCTGCGCGCGCACGGCATGGCCGGGCCGACGCTGCGCCGCCATCTCGCTGCGCTGGTGGAGGCCGGGCTCATCATCCGGCGTGACAGCCCCAATGGAAAGCGCTACGCGCGCAAGAGCAGGGGAGGGGAGATCGAGGAGGCGTTCGGCTTCTCGCTCGCGCCCTTGGTCGCCCGTGCGGCGGAAATCGCCACCGCGGCCGAACAGATCCGTGCGGAAGCCGCGGAGTTCCGTCTCATGCGCGAGCGCGTGACACTGCTTCGCCGTGACATCGCCAAGCTTATCGATGTCGCCCTGGAAGAGAAGATGGAGGGCGACTGGCACACCCTCTGGCAGGATTTCCGCCGCATTGTCGAGGCCATCCCGCGCCGGGCGACGCTCCGGGATGTCCGCGCCGCTTTCGATGAATTGCTCGAATTGCGCCGCAGGGTGGACAAGGCTTTGGAAATCAAGAATGATTCCGATTATCTGAGCGGCAAAGATGCTCAATCTGAGCGGCAATATACTGAATCAAACACCGACTCTTCTTTTGAACTTGAACTGGCTCACGAAAGAGCTCAGGTCGCGCCGGTTCAGCCAACTGGAACAGCCAAACCGCCTGCAACATATCCGCTTGGATTTGTCCTGAAGGCTTGTCCGGATATTGCCGAGTACGCCCTGAACGGAATTGAAAACTGGCACGACTTCAAGGATACCGCGGCGCAGGTGAGGGGCTACCTCGGCATCAGCCCGTCCGCCTACGAGGATGCCCTGGCGGTCATGGGGCCGGAAAACACCGCCATCGTGATCGCGTGTATTCTGCAGCGGGCCTCGCAAATCCAGTCCGCCGGCGGCTATCTGCGGGCGCTGACGGAAAAGGCCCGGGTGGGTGAATTCTCCGTCGGTCCGATGCTGATGGCCGGCCTCAAGGCGCATGGCGGCGGCTCACCGGGGCGGATGGCAGGTTGATCGTGCGATGCGGATGATGCTGCTACGGAAACGGGCCGCCTGGAGCTGGAGAGCGTAAGCGACCGGCTGAAACGGGTTGCCGGCGTTACTCCATTACTCGTAGCCCCGGCGCCGTTTTGCGGCCGCGAGCCTGTTCATGGCCTGACGGGCGGCTTCGGCGGTTGCATGAAGATCGAGGCGGCAACGTCCGAGCGTACCGATCCGGCCCCACTGGCGCATGAGAGCATGCTCGCCGAACAGCGTCGGCTGGATGCTGAGGACATAGAAGCGCGCCCGGTTGCGGCTGGGATCAATGGAGGTGAGCACGATTTCCGACGGAGTATCCATGCGGAAAAGCTGGCACAGGCGGGAGCGGCCGACCAACGAAAAGGATGAATCAGTCGCTGCAAACCGATTCACCCCGTAGATGGTATCCGGCAGGAGCGCGTGGTCGCCGAAGGCAAGCCAAAGGTGTCTTTATGCGCTCTAAACCTCGCAAAGCCAGGGGGCTAAACGGCCACGCGTCCCAGCATTGTGGCCGGGTGTGTTTCCGCCGGCGCCGGGGCAGTATGGTAGAGAGGTTCGCTGGAAGCCGGGAAAACCTTCCATTTCTTCGGGCGGAAGGCGATCCGGCTCCTCGTGGCGGCGGGATGCTCCACCGGCAACTCGATCTCGACGCGATGCTGTTCAGCGCCAATCTCGATCTCCACGTGCTTCGTGCCGGCCACGCGGCGACTGGCGACAACCGTTCCGGCGATGCAGCCGCCGCATCCATCGACGATCTCAATGTCGTGCGGACGGAAGAAGAGGGTGGCCGGCCCATCGGGGGCGTTGGGTTCCGTGAGCCCGATCGTCCTGTCCTGCAGCCAGACCTGGCCATTGGTGATCTTGACCGGCAGGGAGCTGGACTCGCCAATGAAGCTGAAGACGAAGGGCGAGACCGGATTGTCATAGATCTCGTCGGGTGTGCCGATCTGCTCCAGCCGTCCCTTGTTCATCACCACCACGCGGTCTGCGAGCTCCAGGGCTTCTTCCTGATCGTGGGTGACGAAGATGCTCGTGTGGCCGGTAGCGTCGTGGATTTCGCGCAGCCAGCGGCGCAGTTCGCGACGCACCTGCGCATCGAGCGCACCGAACGGCTCGTCGAGCAGCAGTACGCGCGGCTCGATGCAAAGGGCGCGGGCAAGCGCCACGCGCTGGCGCTGACCGCCGGAAAGCTGGTTCGGATAGCGGTTCTCAAGGCCGGTGAGTTGCACCAGGTCGAGCAACTCAAGGGCGCGGCGGCGAATTTCTGCGGCCGGCGGCCGGCTGCGGGCAGGGCGGATCTTGAGGCCAAAACTGACGTTTTCCAGCACCGTCATGTGCCGGAAGAGCGCGTAATGCTGGAAGACGAAGCCGACATTGCGCTCCTGCACGGACTTGGCCGAGGCATCCTCGTCGCCGAACAGAATCTGCCCGCTGGTGAGGAAGTCCAGGCCCGCGATGAGCCGGAGTAGCGTCGTCTTGCCCGAACCGGAGGGGCCGAGCAGGGCGATCAGCTCGCCCGAGCGGACATTCAGCGAAATATTGTCGAGCGCCGTGAACCCGTCGAAGATCTTCGTAACGTTTCGGATGGCGAGTTCCATGGTCGTCTCCTTAGTGTGTTCGGCCGCCGGGTGCGAGGTGATCGCCGTAGCGCCACTCGAGCCACGACTTGATGATCAGCGTCACCAGGGCCAGTCCGGCCAGCAGCGAAGCGAGGCTGAAGGCGGCGACGGTCGCATACTCGTTGTAGAACAGTTCCACCTGCAGCGGCATGGTCACCGTCTCGCCCCTGAGCTTGCCCGAAAGCACCGCGACTGCTCCGAACTCGCCCATGGCGCGGGCGTTGCAGAGCAGGACGCCGTAAAGCAGGGCCCACTTGACATTGGGCAGGGTGACATACCAGAAGGCCTGCCAACCCGTGGCGCCCAGAGAAATGGCGGCCTCTTCATCTCCGGTGCCCTGGTCCTGCATGAGCGGGATCAGCTCGCGGGCGATGAACGGGAAGGTGACGAAGATGGTTGCGAGCACGATGCCCGGGATCGCAAAAATGATGCGAATTCCGAAGTTCTCGTAGAGGAACCCACCGATCGGGGCGTTCGTGCCCAAGAGCAGAATGTAGATCAGACCCGCGACCACCGGCGAGACCGAGAAGGGAAGGTCGATCAGTGAGATCAGGAACGCCCGGCCCGGGAACTTGTGCTTGGCGATGGCCCAGGCGGCCGCCACACCGAAGACCAGGTTGCAGGGCACAGCGAGGGCCGCGACCAGCAACGTCAGCCAGATGGCCGACCGGGCGTCGGGGTTCTGGAAAGTCTCCAGAAACTTGCCCGCGCCTGCCCGGAACGCCTCCATGAACACGGTGACAAGGGGCAGAACCAGAAACAGGACGAGCAGCAGGATTGTAAGGCCGATCAGGATCAGCCGCGTGCCGCGCCTTTCCGTGACCGGCGAACGGTACGTCGCCGGCCCATAGGTCAGGCCGGGAAGATTGGAGGTAATATCAGCCAAGACCAAACCTCCTCTGCGACCATACCTGGATCAGATTGATGGAAAGCAGGATGGCAAATGAGACCGTGAGCATCACGGCCGCGATGGCCGCCGCCGCGGTATAATTGAACTCTTCGAGCCGGAACACGATCAGCAGCGGCAGGATCTCGGTCTGACGCGGGATGTTGCCGGCGATGAAAATGACGGAGCCGTATTCGCCCACGGCGCGCGCGAAGGCCATGGCGAAGCCCGTCAGGATGCTGGGAAGCAACGTTGGCAGCATGACGCGCAGGATCGTCTGGCGGCGCGAGGCGCCCAGCGTGGCCGCGGCTTCCTCGATCTCCCGGTTGAAATCCTGCAGCACGGGCTGCACGGTGCGGACCACGAAGGGCAGGCCAATGAACACCAGCGCGATCCAGATGCCGATCGTGGTGTAGGCGATACGGATGCCGAAGGGCGCGAACAGGCTGCCGATGATGCCGTTCGGCGCATAGATGGCGGTTAGAGCGATGCCCGCCACCGCAGTCGGCAGAGCGAAAGGGAGGTCGATGATCGCGTCACACACTTTCCGGCCGGGGAATTCGTACCGCACCAGCACCCAGGCGATCAGCAGGCCGATGACCACGTTGAACAGGGCAGCGAGGGCCGAAGTGACGAAGCTGACACGCAGAGCGGAGAGGAAACGGGGGCCCGTGACGATGCTGACGAACGTATTCCAATCCAGCTCGAAGGTCTTCACGAACAGGCCCGCAATCGGAATGATGACGATGATCAGCAGATAAAGGATCGTGAAGCTGAACGTCAGCCGAAAACCGGGTATGATGCTCGGTTGGCGGAAGTGGATACGTCTCATGCGCAACGTTTCCCCGTTGGCCAGTAATTCATGAAAAGATGGAGCATGCCGCGTTCACGGCAATGGTCAGGCCCAGACCCGGGTCCGAACCTGACCGTTTGCTTGCGGGTAGTAGAGCAGCCGGCAACGACCCCCTCAACTAGTTTGGCGAGTAGATCTGGTCAAAAATCCCGCCGTCGGCGAAATGCTCCTTCTGGGCCCTTTCCCAGCCGCCGAAGATTTCGTCGTCGATGGTCACCGTTTTGACCTCCGGGAAGCGTGCCCGGTCTTCCGGATCGGCGTGTTCCATATAGCGCGGCCGGTAATAGTTGGCGGCAATGATCTTCTGGGCCTCCGGGGAGTAGAGATACTGGAGATACTCCGTGGCGAGCTCCCGCGTACCGCGTGCGTCGACGTTCTTGTCGACGATGGCGACCGGCGGCTCAGCCAGGATCGACAGAGGCGGCACGATGATCTCGAACGATCCCGGGCCGAGTTCCTCGAGAGCGAGGAAAGCCTCGTTCTCCCAGGCCAGCAGCACATCGCCGAGGCCCCGCTGGGTGAACGTGTTGGTGGAGCCGCGGGCGCCGCTGTCGAGCACCGGCACGTTCTGGTAAAGCTTCGTCAGGAATTCCTTGGTGGCTTCCTCGTCGCCTCCATTCTTGTCCATGGCGTAGGCCCAGGCGGCCAGATAGTTCCAGCGCGCGCCGCCGGAAGTCTTCGGATTGGGGGTGATGACCTGCACGTCATCGCGGATCAGGTCGTCCCAGTCCTTGATGTTCTTGGGATTGCCCGCGCGGACGAGGAAGACGATCGTGGAGGTGTAGGGCGTCGAGTTCTCGGGGAACTCCTGCTGCCAGCCGGGCTCGATCAGGCCCGCGTTGACCAACGGGAAGATGTCGCTGGCGAGCGCCAGGCTCACCACATCCGCCGGCAGACCGTCAACGACGGTGCGGGCCTGCGAGCCGGAACCGCCGTGCGTCGCGGTGAGCTTCACGGTCTCTCCCGTCTTTTCCTTCCAGTAGGCGGCGAAGGCCTCGTTGTACTGGCGGTAGAGCTCGCGGGTCGGATCATAGGAGACATTGGTGAGTTCCCGCTGCTGGGCGAAGGCAAAACCGAGCCCACCGAGCTGAACCGACGCTGCGAGGATTGCAGTAAAGAGCATGGAGCGTCTGGAATATCGCATTATCGCCTCCGAACCGTGTTGGACTGGCCCTACAATACCCATGGTAATGCACAATACCGCGACCAGCTGACACTGAATTATCGCAAACCATCAAATATTTTTACCCCTGCGCACATCGATGGGCGAAAGGAATTTCCTTGGAGCACTTCTTTCACGGGGTCCGAAGCGCGGCGAATTGACCCTCGCGATTGTGCGCGGTGAATGGCTTCCCAAAGCCATCCCACTGGGTTGGCGCTTCGCAAGCGGGGCGCGTCGAGGAGCGAACGTGGAGGGATCCGAGGTCCGGTACGAGGAAAGGCGAAGGCCCGCGCAAGCCCGTACCATCCGTTGGCTCGGTGTCCGCGGTGAGCGCCGCATGTTCGGCACCGGCATGGTCCATGTGTCGATCGGGCAAAGCAATCAACCCGTGATACCAGTCAGACGATGAGCCGGGCGGCCTGCCCCAGCTCGCGTTCCGCGTCGTTGTAGTAGCGGGCCGCTTGCGAAACGGACCGGTGCTGGGACTGCTGCATGGCTTCCGTCAGCGGTATGCCACGCCGTGCCGTTTCGGTAAGGTAGCCGGACCGCAGGCCATGGGCGCTGAAGAGCGCAGGGTCGAGCCCGGCGAGTGCTGCCCTTCTTTTCAGGATCAGGTTCACGGACTGCGGCGTGAGGGCGCGCCGCTCCACATTTCCCCAGCGGTCGATGCGCCGGAAAACCCAGCCTTCCGTGATCTGGGCGCGCTCCAGCCATTGCCGCAGGGCATTCACCGGCTGACCGATCATCAGGACGTAGTTGTCGTCGTCCGCCTGGGTAGTCTTGGTGCGGCCGAGACGCAGCCGCACACAGGGCAAAAGCGGGCTCTCTGGATCCTCGGGATCCCGTGGTACGCTTTCCTGGGGAATGATCTGCTCGCAGCGCAGCGCAGCGACTTCGCTGCGACGGCGGCCGCCTGAGGCGAAGGCGGTGAGCAGCAGTGCGCAGTCGCGGACGTCGGCAATGCGGTCCGATGCGCAGGTGGCGAGCAGTTGGGCAAGGATGTCGCTGGTGACCGCCCGTTCGCTCTTGCGCTGTCTTGACCGTGCGCTGGCTCTGATCGCGAGTCGCAGCGCGCTTTTCAGGGCGGGCGAGTCGAATCTGCCGGTGAGGCCGCGCCAGCGGGTAAGCGTCGACCAGCTGGACAGCCGGCGCTGGACGGTCGAGGGGGCGTGCGGCCCGTCGCTGCGAAGCAGGCCAAGTGCCCGCAGTTCGTCGCTCACATGCTGCGGCATGCCGTGCTCCGGATCGCTTTCGCGGCGTACCGGATCCCAGAGGTGATGGGCGACGAACTTCAGCAGCAGCGCTTCTGGCGCGGGCCAGGGCAGCGGCTCGCCGGTGGCGGCCGTGCACCATGCTTCGAGATAGCCAAGGTCGGAGACAAGCGCCCGCAGCGTGTTTTCGCCCAGGCCTTCCTTGGCGAGATGGCGCAGCGTCTCGATGTCGTCGGTGGTGAGGATCTCGGCCAGGAAATCCCGCCGGTCGAATGGCAGGATGGATTCCAGCGCATCCAAAGCCTCGGCCTTCTGGATGGTGGACCCTGACATCATTCCGCTGCCGCTGATGATTCTGCTCATGGCTTCCACTGTAGCTCCTCTTCCTCTGCAACGGAATCCATCTCCCGGACAGGTTCCGAGCGGGCAAAGACCCGTTTGGCGCGATTTTGCACCTTCACAGCCGTCACTGTCGATAAGGGGAACTTATCGATAATGAAAGGCGAAATCTCAGAGATGAGATGTGACTCAAGTAAATA